>Ga0326727_10008048_pt1 | contig 27151 bp, 22 predicted proteins | sample MB2enrmetagenome_FD_207643 | JGI IMG/M metagenome (GOLD analysis project Ga0326727, IMG submission 207643) | Lab enriched peat soil microbial communities from McLean, Ithaca, NY, United States - MB29MY | ecosystem: Environmental > Terrestrial > Soil > Wetlands > Peat | place: USA: New York...
AAAAAGGGCGGAAAGCAGACGCATAAGGCTTTTGTCCCGGGCAGCGATCGATCGGGCCCCACCCTTCGATGACCAGACATCCTGCGTAGGCGAAAGAGCTTAGATCCAGCCACGGGATTGGGGCAAGCCTGCCTTGCTTGACATCCGCCTTGCCAGAGGTGTCGCCTGCCGATAGCGTGCGCCGGCTTGACCGCGGCGCCCATGCCCCGTCACGGCACCCTTGTGTTGAGATCCCGATCACCATGCTGACGTCCGTCTTCGTGCTGCTGGCTGCGGCAGCCGTCATCTATTTTTCCTGCGAGGCCTTCGTCAATGGCGTCGAATGGCTGGGACGACGGCTGTCCATTGGTCGGACCGCCACCGGGACGATCCTGGCCGCCTTTGGCACCGCCCTGCCGGAAAGCGTCGTCACGCTGGTGGCGACCGCCTTCGGCGATCATCCCGCCGACCGCCAGATCGGCATCGGCGCCGCCCTGGGCGGTCCCCTGGCCTTGAGCACCATCGCCTACGCCATCGTCGGCCTGGCGCTGTTGGCCAAGGCGCGGAAAGGCGGCGGCAAAGACATCGTCAATGCCGACGGTCGCCGTTTAAGCCGCGACCAAGGCTGGTTCCTGGCCATTTTCAGCGTCAAGATCGGTCTCGGCCTGCTCGCCTTTGCCTGCAAGCCCTGGTTGGGGTGCCTGTTCCTGGCGGCCTATGTCTGCTACTTGCGCACCGAACTGACCGCAGTCGAGGAGGACGACGGCGAGGACTTGGCCCCGCTGCTGCTGCGCCGCGACGATGCCCAACCGACCATGGTGTGGATCCTGGTCCAGACACTTTCGGCGACCGCCGCGGTCTTCCTGGCCTCACGGGTGTTCGTCGACCAGTTGGCCGTCCTGTCGCCGCTTCTGGGTTTGGGGCCGCAGGTCACCGCTCTGTTGCTGAGCCCGGTGGCGACCGAACTGCCGGAGACGGTCAACGCCCTGATCTGGGTTCGCCAGGGCAAGGAACGGCTGGCCTTGGCCAATATCAGCGGGGCCATGATGATCCAGGCCACCATCCCGACCGCCTTCGGATTGTTCTTCACACCGTGGCTGTTGGACCGCACCCTGCTGGCCGCGGCCGCCATGACCGCAGCAGCCATCCTGCTGCTGTTCCGCCTGTTCCGCCAGGGGCCGGTCAAAGGCGCCGTCCTGGCCCGCGTCGGGTGGCTTTACGGCCTGTTCATCGCCCTGGCCTGGGGACTGGGGTGACCTGACACCCCAAGGCTGGTCTCAGTCGATGCCGACGATCGACAGGGTCGCCATCACCTGCTCGGAATGATTGGGCGGATGCTCCGGCAGGATGAAGCCCCAGGTGGGGTATGGTCGCGAGCCCATCTGGCCGATGGGCGGCCACCACACCCGCACCACGGTCCAGTCGTTGCCCGGCGAGACATCGATGACCGGCATGTCCTCGGTAACGCGATGGTGGATCCAGTTGGCCTGGGTGACGCGGATTTCGCGATCGGACACCAGGCGGGACACCACCGCCACATGGCCGTCGGGCAGGCGCTCGGTGCGACGGAAGGTCAGCACCGCCCCCACGGCGGGAACCTGGGTGCGGACATAACGGCCCGACGCCTGATGCCACCAATCGCCGGCGGCACCGGAGAGCGACACCCCGGACAGGGCGCGTGCGAACGGGGCGCATTCCATCCGGACGGTTCCCCCGACATAGCCCCCCACCGAGGTATCGGGGGCGGCCGGCGCCGGCGGCGGTTCGGGCGGCGGTGGAGCGGAGGGCGGCGCCGAGACACATCCGGCAAGACAGATAAGAATAGCAATGACGGCGAAGCGGCCAGTGATGGAAAAAGCTTCCCGCCCAGTCCGACCGGTCAGAACAGAATCCAGAATGCCCCGTATCCCCTGCAATCCGAAACGCCCCATGCTTGCAGTGCGCCCACAATCCGGTCGGCCGGTGATGATTCTGTTCTGGAACGGCGTCATTTGACCCCGATTCTACCGGCCTAACCACCCAATATGCCTTTCGCAGCCGCGGCGCAAGCCCTCTTGCAACGATCCTTTAACGGAACGGCCCGGTTTTCCTTATTGAAAGGCTTTCCGGGCGGCGCCACCTAAAGGCCTGCGGCCGCAGCGCCGGAGTCCGGGCCTTGCCGCCGGGTCCCGCGACCGCGACCGCTCCGTCACCCCGCCTTCAGAAAGGACCAGACCGTGACCGACATTTTCTCCCTCGCCGGAAAAAAGGGCCTGGTGGTTGGCATCGCCAACGACAAAAGCATCGCCTATGGTTGCGCGACGGCGATGCGCAAGCAGGGTGCCGACCTTGCCATCACCTACCTGAACGACAAGGCCGAGAAGTTCGTCCGCCCGATCGCCGACGAAATCCAGGCCGAACTGTTCCTGCCGCTGGATGTCGGCGTACCGGGCCAACTGGAAGCCGTGTTCGATGCCGTTCGCGCCAAATGGGGAAAACTGGATTTCCTTCTGCACTCCATCGCTTTTGCCCCGAAAGACGATCTGCACGGGCGCATCGTCGATTGTTCGGCCGGCGGTTTTGCCATGGCCATGGATATTTCCTGCCATTCCTTCATCCGCATGAGCCGCCTGGCCGAACCGCTGATGAGCGACGGCGGCAGCCTGATGACCGTGTCCTATTACGGCGGGCGCAAGGTCGTCGAGAACTACAACATGATGGGACCGGTCAAGGCGGCCCTCGAAATGAGCGTGAAATACATGGCCTCCGAGCTGGGCGACAAGGGCATCCGGGTCAATGCCATCTCGCCCGGACCGCTCAAGACCCGGGCCGCATCGGGCATTGCCAAGTTCGACGACCTGCTGGAGCAGGCCGCGAAGCGGGCCCCCCAGCATCAGCTGGTGGATATCGAGGATTGCGGCGCGGTGGCGGCGTTCCTGGCCAGCGACGGCGCCAAGACCATCACCGGCACCACCTTGTTCGTCGACGCCGGCTATCACATCGTCGGCTGACCAGACCAGCTGTTCAGCTCTTCCAGATAGTCCGGCGGCAAGCCCTCCCGTCGGGCGCCGGCCAGAAGTCCGGCGAAGTACCGCGGCCGCGGCACACCCGGCGTACTATCGGCGGCGACATAGACGAGGGCCCGGCCAACCCCGTCAACATCGAGAAACCGGCGCTGGTAGAGACCGGCGCCGACCTCCTCATAGTCGTCCAGCACCGTTTCGTTGCCGGGTGCCAGACGCCAGAGAACGGCGCCGGCCGGGTCGGGAATGATGGTGGCATACCCAACCCGATTGATGATGAACCGCCAGCCCGTCAGGACCACGGTGCCCTGCACCCGAGCCCCGGGACAACGGCCGGCCATCTGGCGGCGCGACATGTTCGAACCGTAGGCCAGGTAAAGGGTCACGGCCGCGCCTAAAGCGAGCCGGGGCGGGCAAAGTCGATGGCCGACGCCGGCCGTGCTGAAATCGGCGATGAATCGGTGCCATGGTCCTGCGGCGAGAACTCGACCGATATGGGCGTGAGACGACCGCGCCCCTCGCCGCATTTGGTGGCGCCGATGACCGCGCGCCCGACGATGTCGTCGGCATCGCCGGAGCGCCATTCCAGGGTCACCTCGACATCGGCCTGCCGGCGGTCCGACTCGGTACTGATGGCCATCGACCGGACATGGGCGGTCCCGGGAAAACCGGGATTGAGCTCGGCTGCCTTGCCCATCACCATGGACGCATAGTCGTTCATCGCCAGGACCCGCCGCTCGGTTTCCGACAAGGTGGCGCGCAAAGCCTTTTCCTTCGCCGCCTGGTCCGGGTCGACGACGTCCAGATGCCCCAGCGGCCCCTCATAGCTGCACCCCAGGGGCAGCGCCCCCTTGTCGGCCGCCTGCGCCCCGGGAAGGGGCATGACAGCCGCAATCGCGATGACGGCCAGCGCCGTCTTTCCTCTCCAGTGAACCACCGATAAGGCCCCCTTTGCCGTCGCGCCTGGTCTCGACAAGGGCAGCGCCAACTTCGCGACTGAACGCCACCATCATCAGGATGGTGCCAATCCTACCGTTGGAACGATCGTACGCAAGTCTCCTGTCCGGCAGAGGGGGCACCCCGCCCGATTGTCATGGGCCGGGATGCCAGTTCAAACGCTCGGTGCTGTCTGCGCCAAACAGATGGAGGTCCTGGGCGCGAAGGGAAATGGGCAGAGCCTCGCCCGGTCCGATCGACCACTGGCCGGACACCCTGACCGTCATGCGGTGCTGGCCGACCAGACCATGCACCAGGGTCTCGGCTCCCAGCGGTTCGACAAGATCAACGACCAGGGCGGCCAGCGGATCGCAGGGCCGCGTTTCCACATGTTCGGGACGCACCCCCAGCAGGATTGGCCGCCCGACCTCCGCCGCGGGCATGGCGCCGACGGCCGGCAGGCGGAAGCCGCCGTCCACCCGAATTCCATCGGCCTCCAGCACCGCTGGAAGAAGGTTCATCGCCGGCGATCCGATGAAGGCCGCGACGAAGCCGGTGCGGGGACGACCGTACACCTCCAGCGGAGCACCGATCTGTTCGATCCGTCCGGCCCGCATCACCACCAGGCGATCGGCCATGGTCATGGCTTCGGCCTGATCGTGGGTGACATAGATGCTGGTCACCCCCAGCCGCCGCTGCAAAGACCTGATCTCGCCCCGCATCTGGACCCTGAGCTTGGCATCCAGATTGGACAGGGGCTCGTCGAACAGGAACACTTTGGGCTCGCGCACGATGGCGCGCCCCATGGCAACCCGTTGGCGCTGGCCGCCGGACAGCTGGCGCGGCTTGCGATCAAGGACGGCTTCGATATCAAGGATCGCCGCCGCTTCGGCCACGCGGCGCGCGATCTCGGTCCGGCCGACACCCCGGTTGCGCAGGCCATAGGCCATGTTGTCAAAGACCGTCATGTGCGGATAAAGGGCGTAGTTCTGGAACACCATGGCTATGTCGCGCTGGGACGGCTCAAGGCGGGTGACATCGCGCCCACCGATCAGGATGCGCCCCTGCGACACGGTCTCCAGCCCGGCGACCAGACGCAGCAGGGTTGATTTTCCGCATCCCGACGAACCGACGATGACGATGAACTCGCCGTCGGCGACCGCCAAATCGATGCCATGCAATGCCGCAAAGCCGTTCGGAAAGGACTTCCGCACCCCTTCCAGAGAGACATCGACCACGGAACTTCTCCTTGCTTTTCCGAATGCCTTTGGCCGACCCCATGCCGGGCCGGTCCGCCCAGATCACTTCTCGGTTTCCACCAGCCCCTTGACGAACAGCCGCTGCATCAGCACCACCACCAGAACCGGCGGCAACAGGGCGAGGATGGTGGTGGCCATCAACAGATGCCACTGGGGTCGGGAGTCGGCGACGGTCACCAAGCGCTGGATTCCCACGACAATGGTGTAAAAGCGTTCGTCGGTGGTCACCAGAAGCGGCCACAAGTACTGGTTCCAACCGAAGATGAACAGGATAACGAACAGCGCGGCGATATTGGTCCAGGACAGCGGCAAAACGATATCCTTGAAGAAACGCCAGGGGCCGGCGCCGTCCAGACGGGCGGCCTCCAGCAGTTCGTCGGGAATGGTCAGGAAGAACTGACGGAACAGAAAGGTGGCGGTGGCGCTGGCGATCAGCGGCACGGTCAGGCCGACATAGCTGTTGAGCAGTCCCAAATCCGCCGCCACCTTGAAGGTCGGCAGGATGCGCACCTCGACCGGCAGCATCAGGGTCATGAAGATAACCCAGAAGATGACCCGGCGCAGGGGAAAGCGGAAGAAGACAATGGCGTAGGCCGAGAACAGCGAGATGACGATCTTGCCCACCGCGACCGACAGGGCCATCACCAGACTGTTGGCCAGCATGCGTCCGGCCGGGACGCCGCCGATGGAAGCCACCCCCTGGCCCAGTACGGCTCGATAGTTCTCGATCAGGTGTCCGCCCGGCAGCAACGGCACCGGAATGCTGTTGAAATCCGGAGAATCCAGGGTCGAGGCGACGAAGGCGACCCACAGCGGAAAGGCCATCACCACCACGCCGGCGATCAGGACAAGGTGGGCCAGGATGGTCGTCCAGGGGCGGTTTTCCACCATGATCAGTAAACCACCCGTCGTTCGATGAAACGGAACTGCACCACGGTCAGGCATCCGACGATGATCATCAGGATCACCGACTGAGCCGCCGAACCGCCCAGATCCAGGCCGATCACGCCGTCGCGGTAGACCTTGTAGACCAGGAGATCGGTCGCGCCCGCCGGTCCGCCCTGGGTGGTCACATGGACCAGGCCGAAAGTGTCGAAAAAGGCATAGACCAGATCGACCACCAGAAGGAAGAAGGTGGTCGGCGACAGCAGGGGAAAGACAATGGTCCAGAAACGCTTCACCGGACCCGCCCCGTCGATGGTGGCGGCCTCGATCAGGGATGCGGGGACCGCCTGAAGCCCGGCCAGGAAAAACAGAAAATTGTAGCTGACCTGCTGCCAGGCGGCGGCAACGATGATCAGAGCCATGGCATCGCCCCCATTCAGCAGATGATTCCAGCCATAGCCGACCTTGCGCAACAGAAAGGGAATTTCGCCGATGGTGGGGTGAAACAGAAACATCCACAGCACGCCCGAAACGGCCGGGGCCAGCGCATAGGGCCAGACCAGCAGGGCTCGGTAGACGGTGGTGCCTCGCACCACCTTGTTGGCCATCACCGCCAGCAGCAGGGCCAGCGACAACGACAGCAAGGTCACCGCCGCGGCAAACAGGAAGGACAACCCCACCGATCGCGGGTACTGCGGATCGGCGAACAGGGCGGCGAAGTTGTCCCAGCCGACGAAGGACCGCGACAACCCGAACGGGTCCTCGGCCACCACGGACTGGAAGACGGCCTGGCCGGCCGGCCAGACGAAGAACACCAGAGTGACGGCCAATTGGGCCGAGACGAACAGATAGGGCAGTAGGCGGTTATGAAAGACAGCGTGCTTTTCCATGTGGCGACCGACGAAGGCGGCGGTACGGCCAGAGCCTGCCGCCGCCTTCGACTCACTCTCCCTTGCCAGCGTTGTCGCGCTCGAACTTGGCGAGAAGCTCGTCGCCACGGGCGACCGCATCGTCAAGCCCGGCCTTGGCATCGATCTTTCCCGACCAGATACGCTCCAAGTCGTCTTCGATAATGTCCCGGATCTGCGGGAAATTCCCAAACCGCAACCCACGGGAATTTTCGGTCGGTCCATGCAGGGTCAGCTGGCGGATGGCCGCATCCATGCCCGGCTTGCGCTGGTAGAAGCCCTGCTGGCGGGACAATTCATAGGCGGCCTGGGTAATCGGCAGATAGCCCGTGGACTGATGCCAATCGGCCTGGACGGGTGCCGAACTGAGATAGGTAAAGAATCGTGCGACGCCTTTGTAGGTGTCCACCGGCAAGCCTTTCAGCACCCACAGCGTCGCACCGCCGATGATGGTGTTTTGCGGGGCGCCCTTGACGTCGGGCCAATAGGGCAGCATGCCGACGCCGAACTGGAAGTTCTTGGCATTGGCCTGGACGGCGGAATAAGACCCCGAGGAATCCATCAACATGGCGCATTCCCCGGCGTAGAACTTCGGAGCCCCGACGGACTCTCGCCCGCCATAGTCGAAGATGCGACTTTTCTGCCATTCCGCCAGTTGGGCAATGTGGCGGACATGCAGGGGACTGTTGATCGACAGGCGTGCCTGAAGTCCGCCGTAGCCATTGCCCCGCGTGCCGATCGGCACATTATGCCAGGCGCTGAAATTCTCGATCTGAATCCAGGACGGCCAGGCGGTGGTGAAACCACAAGGAACACCGGAGGCCTGAAGCTTGCGCGCGTCGGCCTCCATCTCCGGCCAGGTGGCGGGCGGAGAATTGGGATCAAGACCGGCTTTGGCAAAGGCATCCTTGTTGTAATAGAGCACCGGCGACGAACTGTTGAACGGGAAGGACAACAGCTGGCCGCGGGAGTCCATGTAGTAGGCGACGACGGGTGGCAGATAGACCGTGGGGTCGAAGGGCTCGCCGACATCCTTCATCAGCTGCTGAACCGGATAGATGGCGCCTTTGGCCGCCATCATGGTCGCCGTGCCGACTTCGAAGACCTGTACGACGGCAGGATTCTGCTTCGAGCGAAAGGCGGCGATGGCGGCTGTCAGCGTTTGGGAATAGCTGCCCTTGTAGACCGGGTGGATGACATAGTCGCTTTGGCTGGCGTTGAAGTTCTGGGCGATCTGATTGACCTTCTCGCCCAATTCGCCACCCATGGCGTGCCAGAATTGAATTTCCGTCGCCGCCGAAGCCGGGCCGGCCGTCAAAAGGGAACTCAATAAAACGGCCTGGAAAAATGTCTTCATTGCAATTTCACCACATCGCCAAGGGCAGCAGTTTATCGCAGTCGACCAATTCTTCTTTCAAATGAAGTTTTGATGAACATGCAACAAAACTTCATAATATCTTCGATAGAATTTTACTTATTGGCAATCGCTGCCCACCCGGGGGGGGGGGCTGTCGTCGTCGCGCGATTGCGAAACCCGGCCAAGGCGGGGCTACAACAAGCGCCCTTCGTCCTTGTCCGGCGCAACCGGATCAAGCAGCGAGGGATCGTCCCGGCGCACGTCGTTGACCCCCGTTCCCACCGGGATCGCGATCATCCGGTCGTCCTGGCAGGGCCGCAACAGGGCCTGCAGGTCTGCCGGCCCGGCCGGCACTTCGCCCAGCCAAGCGGACACGTCCAGGGGATCCAGGATCACCGGCATGCGGTGGTGCAAGGCCGCCATGGTGGGGTTGGACGTGGTCGTCACAATGGTGCAGGTGCGCATCCACTGCCCGTCCGGCTGCTGCCAGTTCTCCCAGAGACCGGCCAGGGCGAAAGGCCGGTCGCCGGTCGGGCGGATGGCAAACGGCTGCTTCGGCCGCGGTCCGGCCTGCCATTCGTAGAAGGCATCGGCCGGGATGATGCAGCGCCGAGACGCGAAGGCCTGGCGGAAAGCCGGCTTGTCGGCCAGGGTCTCGCCGCGGGCATTGATCAGCGTGGCGCCCCTGGCGGCATCCTTGGCCCAATGGGGCACCAGGCCCCAACGCAGCAGATCCAGCGATCGGCCGCCGGCGCGGGGGTTGAATCGGACCACCATGACCGGTTGTCCCGGGGCTACATTGTACCGCGGCACGGCGTCCGGCGGCAGGTTGGTGGTCCCGAACAGGCGACGCAAGGCTTCTGGCGGCAAAATGGAAGCGAACCGTCCGCACATGTCCCCTCTCCGCCCCACCCGTTTGCCGTCCCCAAGGCCCGTCAGAGCGGACTCAGGCACCGCCCCGCATGGTATCGGAGACGTTGGCGATGACGGCAGCCACCTCATCGATGGTCGAGGTGATGGCCGAGATCGCCGTCCGCACCTCCTGGGTCGCGTTTTGTACCTGGTTGATCTGTCCGGCGATGTCCCCGGTGGCTTTGGCGGTCTGATTCGACAACTGCTTGACCTCCTGCGCCACCACGGCAAATCCCTTGCCGGCGTCGCCGGCCCGGGCCGCCTCGATGGTCGCGTTCAGGGCCAACAGATTGGTCTGTTTGGCGATCTTGTTGATGACCGTAACCACTTCGCCGATGCGCGATGTGGCCAGAGTCAGCTTTTCCATGGCCGAGTCGGTCTTTTGCGCGGCGTTGCTGGCCACCGCGGCAATGCCGGCGGCCTTGGCAACCTGGTCGGCAACCTGGTGGGTGCGGACCTGATCGGTCACCCGATAGGTAATGACCGAGCCGATCAGGCTGGTCAGCACATAGGCCAAGGGGCGCACCACGTCCAGGGGACCGGCGACGCCGCAGGAGGCGACGCGCTGTCCTTCGACCAGGATCGGGATGTTGAAGCCTTCCTTCATTTTGCCGCCCGACGCGGCCGATGCCTCGGCGGTGACCTGGACTTCATCGACGTCGCCTCGCATGATCCGGGCGGCCATCTCATGGACGACGCCAATACGCTCGTGCGCCGAGGATGCCAGGATCACGCCGCCGTCTCCCATGAAGGAACAGCCGAACCCCATCTTCTGATGGACCAGATCGCAAATCTGTTGCGCGTGGTCAACGTCAAGGCTTGCCTTCACAGTCATCACTCCTGTCCAGCCTCTTTGCTTGGCGCCGCCCCGGATCATGGAAACGGGGCCGACCGCCGTCCAGGAAACAGAATCGGCGCAGAAACGCCCCTTTGTCCACTTTCTTGCCAGGCACCCCGGGACTTTTCGACGATGCGCGTCCGTCAGGCGAATGGGCTGGCCCCCAGCAGAGCCCGTTCCGCCGAGGACAGTGCGGCCTCGAGACTGTCGGCCATGCCGAAGACTTTCTTCCTGGGCTGGCAGATGCGGTGATCGTCGCGCTTGACATGCCAGCCCCATTGCCCGGGCATCAGCATGATGACCCGAGCCCAACCGTGGGCCGTCTCGGCCCCCCAACCCCACTGCCCCCCATCATATGTCCAGGCAAGCACGCCGCCGCAGCCCATGGTGTCAACCTTCCGCAGGACTTTTTGTCCGACCGCCTTGTTCAACGAGCGCCGTAATTACCATACGAAAAATAGGTGATACAGCAGCCAAACGGCATAGTCGGTATCGAAGGGCACTGCAGGCGCAGACCGCCTTCCGGCGTGGCAAAAAGACGGCCAGCCGACGGGAACGGCTGGCCGCCAGGGTATTTTGGGGAAAAGAGGTGGGTGTCCTTGGACCAAACACCCACCTGCGATGGCAAGATCACCGAAGTGACCCGATCAGTAAGCGGCGTCGGTCGGTGCCGATGGCGCCGCCGCCCCTGTCATTCCGTTCAGGCCGTTGCCGGAGCCTGGCGACGAGCCGCCGATTCGCGGTCATGGCGCAAAGTCGGCAGGATGCAGACGATGGCCAGGCCACAGGACACCACCAACAGGCTGAAGCCGCCGTCCCAACCGAACCAATCGACCGTGTAGCCGACGATGGCATTGGCCGCGACAGACCCGCCCAGGTAGCCGAACAGGCCGGTGAAGCCGGCGGCCGTGCCGGCAGCCTTCTTCGGGGCCAGTTCCAGGGCTTGCAGGCCGATCAGCATGACCGGTCCATAGATCAGGAAGCCGACGGCGATCAGGGCCGCCATGTCGACCGCCGGATGACCTTCGGGGTTCAGCCAATAGACCAGCACCGCCGCGGTCACCAGCACCATGAACAGAATGTTGACGATGCCGCGCCGGCCGGCAAAGAAGCGGTCGGAAATCCAGCCGCACAGGATGGTTCCGGGGATCCCCGCCCACTCATACAGGAAGTAGGCCCAGGACGACTTGTCGACGCTGAAGTGCTTGGCTTCCTTCAGATAGGTCGGCGCCCAATCCAGCACACCATAGCGGATCATGTAGACGAAGATGTTCGCCATGGCGATCCACCACAGCAGCTTGTTCTTCAGGACATACTCGACGAAAATCTCCTTGGCCGAGAATTCCTTCTCATTCTTCTCGCTGTATCCTTCCGGATAATCGTTCTTGTATTCCTCCACGGGCGGCAGGCCGACCGACTGCGGGGTATCGCGAATGACCAGGATGGAGAAGACGGCGACGGCCATGGCCACGGCGGCCGGTACATAGAACGCGGCATGCCAGTCATTGAACCAGCCCAGCCCCAACAGGAACAGCGGGCCGATCAAGCCCCCGCCCACGTTATGGGCGACGTTCCACACCGAGACGATACTGCCGCGCTCCTTCTGCGACCACCAATGCACCATGACGCGTCCGCAGGGCGGCCAACCCATGCCTTGGAACCAGCCGTTGAAGAAACAGAGGATAAACATGACGGCGATACTGGAGGTGGCCCAGGGCACCAACCCCAGGATCAAGCCGACGCCAGCCGACAGGATCAATCCCAAAGCCAGAAAGAAGCGCGCGTTGGAGCGGTCGGAGACGTTGCCCATCAGGAACTTCGACAACCCATAGGCGATGGAAACACCGGACAAGGCAAAACCCAGACTGCCGCGGGAATATCCTTGTTCAATCAGATAGGGCATGGCCAGATTGAAATTCAATCTGACGAGATAAAATCCCGCATAGCCGAAAAATATCCCCATGAATATTTGCCAGCGCATGCGAGTATAGGTTGAATGTATTTCACCCTCAGCAAGTCTTGGCTGATGGGCTGCCGGCTTCATGAACGCGATCATGACTCCTCCCCTCGTGAATCGTTGTCCGTTGCTTACCAGGATCCGGCAACGGCCCGCATGACTCACGTCGGGCAATGCCCAGAACGTGTCAGGAAAATCCATACTTGACTGTAAAGAAGACCGTGCCTGAAGCCGTTGCCGAGCAGGACGGCCGTCCCGGCCTGTCTTCCCCGAAAACGGCGGAATTGAGCCTTTTCGGCTTCACCGAAGGACAACCGGGGACGCCTGTCCCACGATTTTCCCGTCACAGGGGAACGGTGGGGATCCTGAGGTAGAGCGTGGTCCCGCCGCCCGAAACCGAATCGAGGGTCAGGGTCCCCTCGACCAGGGCCAGGCGCTCGCGCATTCCGGCCAAACCCAGCCGCCCCTGGGCGGCGGCTGCCTCCGCATCGAAGCCCCGTCCGTTGTCTTCGACGATGATCTTCAGCCAGCCATCGCGGAATTCGATGACCAGGCTGACGGTGCTGGCTTCGGCATGTTTCAAGACATTGGTCAGGGCCTCCTGAACAATGCGAAAGGCGGTGGTTTCGATGTTGGACGGAAAGCGATCGGACTCGCCCAGGGTCGTATGAAAGTCCACCCGGATGCCGAAGCGCTGCCCCCAATCGGCCAGATAGGTCTCCAGGGCCCGCCCCAGCCCCACGTCGTCCAGCGAGGTGGGCCGCAATTCCCAGGCCGCCCGATGCACCACCTGTCCAATCTGCGACGTCAGCGACTGCAGCCACGCCAAAGTCCCGCGGGCGGCTTCTCCCTGCACGGAAAGTTCAAGGCTCTTCAGCCCCAACGACAGTCCGGTCAGGTCCTGTCCCATTTGATCGTGCAGTTCGCGGGCAATGCGTCGGCGTTCCTCCTCCTGGGTATTGACCAGCCTTTCCAGAAGCCTGTGGCGCTCGGCCTCGGCTTCGACCTTTTGTGCCATGTTCCGGCGGACGTCGGCATAGGCCCGCAGCAGTTTGGCGCTCATGACGTTCAAGGCCTTGGTCACATCGTCCAGTTCGTCGGCCTGCGCCCGGGACCGGCGCCGCAAGCGAAGAACCGGAGCCCGCGCGCCCGTCAGGTCGATCTTGCGGACGAATTCGGCGATATGGGCCAGATGAGAGGTGATCAACCAGTGAGTGACGTACATGATGAACAGGGACACGACGAAAGTCTTCGCCCCGTGACTGACCAGAATGAAGACCACCTCGTCGAATAGTCTCGAGAAAATCGGACTGAGGTTCGCTTCCACATGCAGGATGCCGATTTTCGCGGGCGCACCGTTGATCAGATGGAAAAGACTGAAGTCGTGGGAAATGACCGCGTCCTTGACGCGGCTTCCCTGGCTGGCGATCAGGGTCCCGTCGGGAACCATGTGGATGTCGGCTTCACTGATATCGGGAAGGTGCAGAATTCCCTTCAATTCGAGGGTCAGCTGGCGTTCGTCCACATCCCAGACGGCCTGGGACAGGCTTTCCGGGTAGACGCTCTGGATCTCGGCGAAGCGGTACTCGAGGGACGCCAGGTCCCGGTGAAAATCGACATAGAGCTGCACCAGGGTGAGCAGCAGGGTGATGATCGAGCTGAACAGCAGCACCAACGCGAGAAGACGCCCGCCAATCCCATGGCGCAGCTGCCATAACCGTCGATCGTAACGGCCCGCGCGTTCCTTGTCGTCGTCAGCTTCTGTCGAGCCAGCCATGGGTGGCTCCATATCGCACGATATCCGCCCGGGTCCGCAAGCCCAGCTTTGCCGTGGCCCGAGCCTTGTAGGTTTCGATGCTCTTGATACTGATGTCGAGGTTCGCCGCCACCTCCTTGTTGCTGAACCCTTGCGCGGCAAGTTTCAGCACGGCCTCCTCCCGTGGGCTCAGTTCCTCATCGGCAAAAGCCGCCTGGCCGCCGGCGAAATGCTGCAGCAGGCTGCCGGCAACCGCGGGATCAACGTAAAGATCACCGCCATGGACCAGGCGGATGGCGCGCACCAGTTCGCTGGCCGCCGAGCGTTTCAGCAAATAGCCCCGCGCCCCGGCGCGCAGCAGCTTTTGCACATAGGCGCGGTCTTCATGGACCGTCAACACCAGGATCTTCACAGCGGGGCATTCTTCGGCGGCGCGCAGCCCCAATTCGACCCCGTTCATGGCCGGCATCGACACATCGATCACGGCGACGTCGGGCTGGGCGGCCTTCATCAACGCAAGCGCCGCCTTGCCGTCGGAGGCCTCGCCCACCAGAGCCATTTCGGAATCCGCCTGGATCAGCGCCTTGATCCCAGCCAGGACGACGGGATGATCGTCGGCGACGGTAACGCGAATCATGCCCTTGACCTTCAATCGGTATATTTGTGAATCAGTTGGGCCGTCATTTTGTCACGCAACTCCGCGATCTTGAGCCAGAACCTTGCCGCCATATCGGGATTGTCGCGAACGAAGGCACGACTCATCAGCAGATAATAGGCCTTGGTGACGATGGGCGGGTCGACCCTCTCTATGGTCGGAAACGCCCCGGACTTCAACAGCTGATCGCCGGTGACCGTCTGCAGGACGACACCCGACACCCGGCCGATTGCCAGCTTGACCAGGTTCTGCCGGCTGGACCCCACCTCCTCCAGCTTGATGCCCATTCTCTTCAGGTCGTCGACGATGGAATAGCCCAGCACGGCCCCGATCGGTCCTTCGACACCGGTCAGCTGCTCGCCGTCCCAGGATGCCGCCGACCCTTTCTGGCGATAGAGAGAGTAGGAAATGGTGGCGATGCGATAGTAGGGGTCGGGAACGCGAATCGTCCCCGGGTAGACGCCATACCACATCCTGTCCTTGACGAAGGAGGAATTGAAAATGGCATCGACCTGACCGCTCCCCAGGCTGATCAGGCATCGTTTCCAGGGCTGGCGCAGGAAGACCACCTCAATTCCCAGGTCCTCGGCAACCTTCTTGACGATCTCGACCGAAATGCCAGGCCTGTCCCAGTCGATCGCATCGCCCTCGCCCAGGTAATAGGGGTACTGTTCCCGGTCTTCGAAGGCAATCCGCATGGTGGCGGCATTTGCGCCAGCAGGCGCGGCCAGCATCGCGCACGCCGTGATAATCAAGCCCCTGACGAAAGGCCATACCAAGAACGTCTTTGCCATCCCCATTTCTTCCGCTGTCGAGCGGTTGCCGGGTCTTTCCCCGATATTTTCGGAACCATATCAGGTCCGGCGCGGTTATACCGCTTGAATATTCATCGCGCCAAAGGCGCTTCGGCATGGAACCATCCGGCTCCAGAAGCCCGTCCCCCACGGACGCCGATTGCGGCCACCTCTACCGCCGGCCATCTGTTCGAAGCGGACAAAAAAAGCCCCGCCAGTGACGGCGGGGCGAATTATTGCGAGGGAGGAGCTCTTCGCCTCGTGCTGTGCGCCCCGAGGGGAAACAGGGCGACATACTATCGTATTCCCTCCGCGGCGCCGTGCAACATGAAATCCCGGTGACGACCATCGCTTGACGAAAAACGCCATCACATGCATGCCGACAAGGCTTCCGTGAAAGCGCTCTGGATCGGCCCCGTCTTGCGGGACCGCCCCTCGCGCTACGTCAATGCAGCTTCAATCGGGGCCGGACCAGCCGGTTCACATGGCCGACGGCAATCAACGCCAGGCCCTTGACCCAGCCGTGAATCGCCAACAGATGCATGCGGTAGAGCGAAAGATAGACGATGCGGGCCAACCGTCCCTCGATGGCCATGCGTCCGCCCACCAGATTGCCCATCAGCGTTCCGACCGTGGAGAAGCGGCTCAAGGAGACCAGCGAGCCATGGTCGCGGTAGACGAAATCCTCAAGCGGCTTGCCAGCCATCAGGCGACTAAGATTTTCGAACGCCGTCGCCGCCATCTGATGGGCTGCCTGGGCACGGGGCGGCACCGGCCGTTCCTGGCCAGACGGCACAAGGGATGCACAGTCGCCGATGGCAAAAACGACATCGTCGCTGACGCTTTGCAGGGTGGGACGGACCACCACCTGGCCACCGCGGGCCAAAGTCAGGCCGTCAAGCCCCTCGTCAACCGGAGCCGCCTTCACGCCCGCCGCCCAAACCTGCAAGTCGGCGGCGATGGTCACGCCAGCCTGCGTCACCATGCCGTCCTCGGTGGAGGCAGTGACCGGCGTCGACGTCAACACGGTGACGCCCAAAGCCTCCAACTCCGAGCGCGCGGCATCGGCCAGCCGTTCCGGCAGTTGCGGCAAGATTCGCGGCCCGGCTTCGATCAACGTCACGGCCAGACGCCGGGGATCGAAATTCTCCAAACCGTAGTACGCCAGGGCTTCCGCCGCCTGGAACAGTTCGGCCGCCAACTCGACCCCGGTAGCACCGCCACCGACGATGGCAATGCGGACCTTGCTGTCCTTCTCGGGATCGGCCGAGGCGGCGCGCGAGACCCGGACGCAGTGGTTCAGCAACTGATCGCGAAACTGATCCGCCTGAGCCCGGCTATCCAGGCAGAAACAGTTTTCGGCAACGCCGGGCGTGCCGAAATCGTTGGTGACGGAGCCATAGGCAAGAACCAGGTAATCATAGGCGATGTCCTCACGCGCGACCACTTCGCGTCCCTTATGGTCAGCCAAAGCGGCCAGCCGAATATGGCGCCGGGCGCGGTCGATGCCCACGAAGGTCCCGAAGAAGAAGCGGTAGCCCCACCGATGGCAATGGCTGCGATAGCTGACCTCGTCCAAATTGGCGTCCAGTGAGCCGGTCGCCACCTCATGCAGCAACGGTTTCCAGATGTGCGTGCGGTTTCGTTCGACCAGGATGACGTCGCAGGCCTTGCGACCAAAACGCGCCCCCAGTCTGGCGGCCAATTCCAGGCCGGCCGCGCCGCCGCCGACAATGACGATTCGCTTTTTCTCAACACCCATCTCGCTCACTTCCCTCAAGGTCCCGCCTCCAGGGATAGCGGCTTTTCCTATGATGGCAATAGGAAACGCCGCCCTGGTTTCCCTCGGGCGGCGTTGGAGCGGACCGACGATGCCGCGATCAGGCCGGCTGGCGGCACCGAACCAAGCTCACCAGGAACAAGAAACCGATCGCCACCACCAGAAGCGCGGTCGGCTCCGGTACCGCGGTGAAGGGGTCGGGATCATTGGCGTTGTAATAGACACGTCCCTTGCTCGAGATCATCAGGTATTCGCTCATGTCGCCAGTGTCCACCAGGCCACCGGTACCGGCGTCGGGAAAACTTGCCAGGTTGCATTGCTGACCGCAGTTGGCTCGCGTCAACGTTTCCGACACCGATAGGGTGTCGCCCCCGATCATCCCGATCAGCGTCAAACTGAGATAGGCATCCGGGTCATCGATATCGACCAGGCCGGTCAGCCTCAGGGTGGCATAGGCCGTGTCAACATCCCAGGTGGGACTGGCGGTCACCGCACCAATGACGATCGACGCAACGACGGCATTGGCCCCCTGCGGCGCCGAACTCATGTCCCAGATTTCGCTGATGCCGGTTTGCCCGTAATCGAAGCCGGCCCGCGAAATTCCGTAGTCGGTCGACGACTGGCCAACGGTTCCGACAACACACTTTGGACTGGTCAACCCTCCAAAAGGACCGGGGTTGACAGTGCAGGGATCGACAATGGTTCCAGCAGCGGCGGAACTGGCACCCGCGACGAACCAGACAATGGCCAGGGCCGTCAGCCAGCGGAACCAAACAGGAATGACACGAGACATTGGTCGCCCTCCTTGCGGTTACGCACGCCCGAGTCTCGCAAATATCGTGCCGGAAAAAAAAGACCACTGACAACAGATAGATATGAAAATGTTGCCAGTTTCAAATAATGATTATGTCAAAAATAGTGACAATCTCGGCCCTGCAGGCTGGACAATTCTTTACAGACCAGCCATCACATCTGTAATTACACTAATTTTCGATCGCATTTACAATAGGCAACAGCCATCAGGACTGACCTTCGGACGGGACTCGATTGTACCGGTCTGCCATCGCCATGGCCTCGACCGCCCTTTGATGGGGTGCGAAGGCGCCGGGGATCGCCCTTGCCCAAAGATCACCACAGGGTGCCGAGGGATCTGGTGAACGGTACAATCCCGAAAGAATGGCTACCGCGAATTTTCCCAAAACGAGTATATTAATAGCCGGTTTCTCTACTGGAGTTATGCAGACCCACCTTTCACGCGGGCTCAACCATCGATCGTGTTACGCGTCTTCGGGTGATGCGCATGAATGGCGAAACCTGGGCGGTGTCGCGTGACTTTTGGCCCACTCTGCAAGCAGATTTGACTGTTATTGGCGTTGCATCGACAGAAGGGGAAGAAACCGTCGGCTCAGGGGTGAGCGATGGTTTGGCAAACAGGAGGGGGCGCCTGTCCATGACCACGCTTTCTCTCGATAACCGCACTGTATTTCTGCTGATAACCGCAGGAAATCTGATGGCTGTCGTTCTTCTATCCGCCTACAAGAGCCCGCCGAAAAGCCGCACACCTTACAAACATTTCATTCTTAGCAAAACGATCCAGTCTGCATCATTTTCTCTATTATATTTTCGCGATGTAATTCCTGACTTATTTTCGTCTGATATAGCCAATTCTTTAATTTTCGTCGGATACAGCTTGGAGTCGGCAGCCGTTCTCGAAATCAACGGCAAGATGCGGCGCCTGAGAACGATTCAAGCGGTCATTGCCGGATGCGGTATCGCGCTCTTTTGGGCCTATGCGCGAACCCCGAACGTGCGGATCGTGATCGCCGCAAGCGTCATCGCCGCCATCTTGACGCCGACGGGCATCGGACTGCTCCGCTCCGGGCCCCCGTCCGGACTTCGCTGGATCCTTGCCACGCTCTACGGACTGTTCGCCTTGACCCAGCTGGCCCGCGCCGGGGTTGCCGCGACCATGCCGGCCCAATTCGGCCTGATGTCGGCCCATCCGGTTCAATCTCTGTCTTTCCTCGTTCTCTTTCTGCTCATGTTGATCGGTTGCAGTGGCTTCCCGCTGTTGCTGAAAGAAGAGGATGATCGCGAACTGAAGCGAAGCAATCTGGACCTTGCGGAACGCGAGGCCGTGCTGAAGGGAATTTTTGACAGCTCCGGCGTGGCCATTTTCGTGGTTGATCATCATGGAAAAATCAGTCACGCCAATGAATACATGGCCAAGATGTTCAACTGCCAAATCGGTGATTTGGTTGGACATGATTACGTGGAGATCGTTCCCGCTTCGGAACTTGACGACGCCCGGCAGCGATTCTTTGACATGTTGGATAAGACACTCCCGTCCGTCGATCTGGAGCGCCGCTACTACCGCCATGACGGCAGCGAATTCTGGGGACATCTGACCGGCAAGCCGTTTTGCGACACGTCCGGTCGGATCATTGGCCTGATCGCCGTCATCACCGACGTCACCGAGAACAGAAAAAACGCGGAAAAAATTCTTTCCCTGGCGCAGTGCGATTCCCTGACCGGACTGGCCAATCGCGCCTTGCTCTCTGATCGTCTTCAGCAGGCAACGGCGCTGGCCGACCGCAATAACACCAAGATCGCTTTCCTTTATCTGGATTTAGACAATTTCAAGCCCGTCAATGACACCTATGGGCACCGCATCGGTGACATCCTGCTCAAGGAGGTCGCTCAGAGACTAAGCCTGTGCGTCCGCAAATCCGATGCCGTCGCCCGCATCGGCGGAGACGAATTTGTCGTCATGCTGCAGCCGATCGGTGATGAACCCGAGGCCGATAGGGTGGCCGAAAAAATCCGGCAAGCCATTCATCGACCCTATCTTATCGAGGGCCACAGTCTGGAAATCTCTTCCAGCATCGGAATCGCAATTTATCCCGATCATGGCAAAGATGAAGACGAGCTTTACAAGAAATCCGATTTGGCCCTTTACCGGGCAAAGCGAGAGGGTCGCGACAATGTTCGAAACTTCGTCGAATAACCCATCTCCCGGTCGTCGGATTGTCAACCGTTCCCTCGAGTCCCTGGGAGAAAACGCCATGATGCGCATTTTCGGAGCGGCATTGCTGATCCTTGGCATGGCGATCGCCGGGACCCAACCGCTTCGGGCCGACGACCTGACCTTCGTTGCCGGACCGATCCCGCCCTACACCTTCAAGACGGACGGCAAGCCGGATGGAGCGGCGACGCTGATCGTCGCGGCTATCGCCAGGGAACTGGGCGTGCCGTTCCATCTGGAGTTCCAGCCCTGGATGCGCGCTCAATTGACCGCCCAACGGGGAAAGAACATCGGCATCATTCCCTTAAGCCGGACACCGGAGCGTGAACCGCTTTACAAATGGGTCGGCCCGCTCATCTTCGACCGTGAAATCCTGTTCACCATTGCGTCCAACAAGACGGCCCCCGCGAGCCTCGACGAGGCCAAGCTGTGGGTGGTCTGCGCCTTGCGCGGTTCACCGGGCGAGATGGCGCTGAAGTCCTTCGGATTCACCCGCGTTTACGCCGCCACCGAACCCGAGGCTTGCGCCAGAAGACTGGCCGCAGCGACGGTGGATGCCTGGTTGGCGGCAGAGTTGGTCGCCCCTTACCAGTTCAAACTGGTGGGTTTGGACCCGACCATCCTGTCCAGGGGTGCCGAAGTGCGGAACAACAACACCTATCTCGGTCTTTCCACCGATGTTTCCGATGACGTGGTTCTCCGTTGGCAACAAAGTCTCGACAGAATGCGAACCAACGGCAAGGTGACCGCCATCATGAAATCCTTTGAATGAACGGGTCCCGACCACGGTCGCGTCCCGCCGACGCCGCAACAGGATCATCTCGGGATGGCGACCAGACTGTCTTTATCGCAGGATTGATCGGTCCAGGAATGTGCCCATGATGTCTCCCGCACCGGCCAGCCTGACGCTCCGCGTGGTCGTTCCCGTGGCGGTGACGTTGATCCTGCTGATTGCCGGATTGATCACCACCATGGCACGGGTCAGCATCCACGATGCCCGGGCCAATCTGGCCGAGCGGGCAAACCTGACCGTTTCAATGCTGTCGAACGGAATCGCGCCGCTGGTCTGGGCCCTCGATCTGGTCAATATCGAACGGGAACTGGCGGCCCTGAAAGCGGATCCCGATTATGCGGGCAGCGTCGTTTGGGACGATCTGGACAAGGTGATAGCACAGGATGGCCGAACCGACAGCGCGGCCTCCGATATCGTTCACGAGACCACCACCATCTCCTACACCGATGATGCCGGAAAGTTTCACCAGTTGGGCCGGGTGATGGTCAGCCTGCAGACCGACCGCGCCGAGGCGAAAATGATGGGGCGGTTGTGGCGGATCGCATTGGGCGGACTGGCCGCCCTGTTGGCGATCTGCGCTGTTCTCGTCTATATCGCCAGGGGGCTCATCCAACCGATCAACGCGCTCACCGCGACAATGACCGGACTTGCCGGCGGAGACACCAGCCTGCCCGTTCCCGCACGGGATCGGCATGACGAGATCGGTCGCATGGCCGCGGCCACCGAGATCTTCCGGCAGAATGCGATGGCATTGCGGACCAGCCTGGTCGAGCGGGACCGCGTCAGCGAGCAATTGCGGCGGTTGGCCGATACGCTGGAAGTGCAAGTCCGAGAGCGGACGGCGGAGGCCTATGCCGCCAAGGATCGCGCCGAAACGGCGTTGGAAGAGCTTCGCTGCGCGCAAGCCAGCCTGGTGCAAGCGGAAAAAATGGCGTCGCTGGCGCAATTGGTCGCCGGTATCGCCCATGAGATCAATACTCCGATCGGGGTTGCCCTGACCGCGGCCTCCTATTTCGACCGCAATACGGCGGATCTCAAGGCGCGCTTTGACAGCGGCCTCCTGAAAAAGGCCGATCTGGCTGCCTATTTGACCTCCACCACCGAGGCCGCCTCCTTCATCGCCTCCAATCTGGCGCGGGCCGCCGACCTGATCCAAAGCTTCAAGAGAGTGGCCGTCGATCAGACCAGTGAAACCAGACGAACTTTCGATCTTTCTGAATACCTCGGAGAAATAATTCAAAGTCTTCGACCGGTACTAAAGAAAGTTCCCCATGTCGTCGAAGTGGCATGCGCCAAAGATATTACCATCGACAGCTATCCTGGAGCTCTCTTTCAGGTTATCACCAATTTTGTCATGAATTCTCTTCATCATGCCTTCGATACCAATATGGTCGGCCATATCCGAATTGGCGTGCAGGACCAAATGGATAAAGTGGTCATCGAATATTCCGACGACGGCAAAGGAATCCCACCGGATCACCTGGAAAGAATCTTTGAGCCATTCTTCACGACGGCGCGAAGCCGGGGTGGCAGCGGCCTCGGTCTGCATATCGTCTACAATCTGGTAACGACAACGCTGAAAGGCGATATCGCGTGCCAAAGCAAACCCGGCGAAGGCACCCGGATGATCGTGACCCTTCCAAAGGTGGTCGGTTGACGAGAAGAGGGACGGAAACAATGACTGACCCGACTGACGACGACATCCCCTTCCTCGGCGACGACGAGAGCGCTGTGGCGCCCCCCCAATCGGACCGGTGGAAGGTTCTTGTCGTCGACGACGACGAGTCCGTCCATCAGGTCACGACCCTGACGATGGGCAAAGAACTTTTCGACCGCCGGCATCTGGAGTTGATCCATGCCCATTCCGGGGCCGAGGCCCGCGAGATTCTCTCCCGCGACCCGGATATCGCCATTGTTCTGCTCGATGTCGTCATGGAAACCGACGACGCGGGCTTGGAAGTGGTCAGGTTCATTCGCGACGACCTTGGCAACCACGCCATTCGTATCGTTCTCAGAACCGGTCAACCCGGCCAGGCGCCCGAGCGTAGGGTCATCGCCGATTACGACATCAACGACTACAAGCTCAAAACCGAACTGACCGTCGACAACCTTTTCACGGTTCTGCAAACCGGCATCCGGTCCTACCGCTATATCCGAGCCCTGGAAAGAACGCGGCGCGGCCTGGAAACCATCCTCCATGCGTCCGATGGATTTCAGGATGTGACGTCGATGGAACGCTTTGCCAGCGGCGCGCTGGAGCAGTTGACCGCGTTGCTGTTCCTGGATCCCAACGCCGTCTATTGCAGCGCAAAAGTTGCCACCGTCGCGGAAGGGCCGGACATCCGGGTCGCGGCGGGCGCCGGGGAATATCTCAAGGTTGTCGGCCGCCCGGGCGACGAGGCTTTGCCAGCGGCGGTGCTGCACCATCTTCACGCTGCGATGGAGGTGAAAAAGAACATTTACGAGAACGCATCCCTCACCGTCTTTGCGCCTGCCGATACGACCACGGCGGCGCTGTTGCATCTGGGCGGGGTGCGCGATCTGGACGAGGTGGATCTTGGCCTGACAGACGTCTTCGCCCAAAATGTCGCAACCAGCTTCCACAATCTTCTGCTCCGCAACGCGGTCGAAGACGCCCAGCAGGAGATTGTCTATCTGGTGACCGAGGCGATCGAAGCGCGCTCGAACGAGACCGGCAATCACGTCAAGCGAGTGGCCCATTTCTGCGAACTTATGGCCCTCGGCCTGGGCCATAGCGCCGCCGAGGCGAAAAGAATTCGCCTTGCCGCGCCCCTTCACGATATCGGCAAGATCGCCATTCCCGATGCCATCCTCAACAAGCCGGGGAAACTCACGGCCGACGAGTGGAGGATCATGCGCGGCCACCCTCAGCTGGGACACAACATTCTACGCACGTCGAACCAGCCGATTCTGGAAACGGCCGCAACAATTGCCTTGTTCCATCACGAAAAAGTCGATGGCAGCGGCTATCCCTTCGGTCTCAAGGGCGATGACATTCCCCTGGTCGGACGGATCACCGCTCTGGCCGATGTCATCGACGCGCTCAGCAACCGGCGCTGCTACAAGGAGGCGTGGCCGTTGGATCGGGTGATCGGCCATATCCGAGAGCAGCGGGGTCTTCACTTCGACCCCCGGATTGTCGATTTCTTTTTCGACCAACTGGAGGCATTCCTGAAAATCCAGGAACTTTTCCCGGACGCCGAGCCCTTGCAACCGAAGACATAGTACCAAGCCGCGCTGATCGGAACCGATCAGCGCCCCTCTGGCAGCGGGCAGGACAATATCCACATTATTGATCCGACATAGACAATCCGGATGATCCCGAACGATCTAGTTTTCGCCCTTACCCTGATCTTCCTATCTATCGTGGATCAGGGATGATTAAGAATAAAGTCTGCCGACGGGGGGGGCCGCTTCCTGGACGTGTTGGAAAATCGCACTCATGTGGCGGGAGCAAGCCATGACGTCTGGCGTGGAGCTTGTCGGCAAATACTCCTATTTGATTTCCCCATCCAGTGACACGGTTCAACTGGATGTCGCCGAGATCGAGAACACATCATCATCCGGCACGACCGGCACTCTCCGCCTTGAGTTGTGGCTGACTCTTGCGCCCTGGAACACCAGTGGGTCCAATACCGGATGGGAAATTGCCACGGACCAGATTACCGGTTCGTCAAACGGAACACTTGGACCAGAACAATATTTCTCAAATATTTCAAAGACCGTTCCGTATATTAATCATCCTTCAGCCGGAACCTACTACGTGACATTGGCGGTTGCCGAGTATACGGGCACATCTCCATCCGTTGACAATGGTTACTCTATCGATACCGGCGAGCCGTTTCCGAAATTCCTGACAGTCGCGCCTGATGGCAGCCTGTCGCAGGGAGGCAGTACGGTAACGGCCGGCACCTATTCCCTGCTCCACGACAGCCAAGCCTCCGTCACCGAAGGTCTCACCGAGACATTCACCCTGAGCACAACCAAGGTGGCGGCGGGGACCACTCTCTACTACACCCTCACCGGCGTCACGGCTTCGGAGGTTGTCGGAGGCGATCTGACCGGCACAATCATCGTCGGCAGCGATGACACTGCCACGCTGCCCGTGACCTTGACCAGTGCCCCGGGACAGGGGCTGAGCGGCACGCTGACCGCGATGATCAGCACCACCCCTGGCGGCAGCGTGGTCGCCAGCGCGTCCGAACCCCTGACGGAAACACCGGTGCAAGCCGGCCTCGCCGGCGGTGGAATTCACGCTGCCGTGGGCTCGGTCATCACCACCGCTGGACAGTCGGTCGGCTTGACATCGATCTTTTCGGTCACGGCGGGGTCCAACGCTCCGCTGTACATCGATGTCACCATGTTTGATCGAAATGAGTATCCCGGTGTTGATTATAATGCGCCGAAAAATGACCTCGACCCGAACAATAATACGCGCACCGGGCATCTCACCATCAATGGTGCGGAATTTTCCAACAAGCCGATAACGGCAGGTGGCTTCCTGGCGGGTACCAGCTCGGATGCCTATGAGGAAAGCATATCTTTCAGTTACATTCCCTCGATCGGGAAATACTACAACGCCACCTACGGGTACCTGGACCAACTTTCATTTTTGACATCGCCAAATCAATTTGAAAATACCTATATATCGATCTACGGCTCCAACAACCCCGCGCTGATCGGCACAATATCCCCAATCAGCATCAATGCTCCGCCGAATACCGTAAACACGGTCCCGCTCAACTCATATTTTTCCAATGTTGGTGGAAACCAATATTACGGTACGGTGGACGTCATCACCCGTTCCGACCTTGTCTCCGGCTCGAATTCCCAGGCAACGCCAAATGGCGTCTGCGCCGCGGCGCAGACGTTTGTCGGCAAGACGTGGAGCGATGAAGGGTGCTGGACCCTGGCCAGCAACATTTCGGCGCAGTCCGGGGCTTCCCTCAACCCCTTGACCGCATACGTTGCCAGCGTCGGCACGCCCTTCGTGCCGACGGGCAATGGGGAATGGATTCTGGTGTACTACGGGGCCGACCAGGCAAACCCGACGATCACGGCGGCGGAGGCGGTGATCCGGCCCGGAGACATCGTCACCACGGGCTGGACTGCCGGCGGCGGGCACATCACCACGGTCGTCTCCGGCTATGGGGCGCAGGCACAGGTCATCGACAATGAGGAGATCATTGGGCCTGGCAACACGATCGTGAACAGTGCCGGCGACGGCGTTTCCAGCGACATCGTCATACAACCGGCCCACTCTCTCGATACGACACTCCAGGGAAATGGCGCCACACCCTCAACCATCGCCATCTATCGCCTGGACACGCCCACCATCACGGTGAACGCCGCCAACAACAGCGTCGCCGCCGGGCACTCGCTCGCCTTGGCGTCACTCTTTTCGGCCACGGACGCGGGCGGCGCGGGCACCAGGTCTATTGTCTCCTATGCGGTCTATGATGTGGGGACCGGCGGCGGCACCTCGGACAAGATCGTCGTCGATGGCGTTTCCCACCTCGCCCAGGGTGCGTCCGCTCAGGTCGATCTCAGTGCCGCCTCGCTGTCCGGCCTGACGCTTCAGGCCGGTGGCACCGCCGGCATGGATACGGTCTATGTCTCGGCCTACAACGGTTCCTGCTGCGGCGACTGGGTCCAGTTCACAGTCGATATTGGCGGCAATTGCTCCGCCTCGGCCGCTGTCAGCAGCTATTCAAGCGGCCAGCTGACGTCCGCCATTGCCGTCTCCGATACGGCTGCCGATATCACGGCAAACCTCGACGGGTTGCAAAGCCTGGCGGGAGCGGGCCTGCTGGGCGCCATCACGCTCAGCGACAGCGGCACGCCGACGCTTGGGATCACCGCGATGCAGGCTGGCAACGACGCCGCCACCCTGCACGCCATCACCGGAAGCTACACCCTGGCCGTCACCGGCACCACCGCCACCCTTGGGTCCTTCCTCGCCAAGGAAGATGTCACCGGACGCGGCCTCAACGGCATCGCCGCCGACTACGCCGGCACCGCACCCACCGGCGGCAACAGCGTCGTCGGCTTCCAGAACGCCACCTTCGCCAGCGGTTACAACGCCGTGGTGCTGGACAACCCGCGCAACGACTACGCCATCCTGGTCGCCGCCAACGGCGCCGTCACCATCAAGGACATCGGCACCGGCGACGTCACGGACGGCCAGTCCGTCACGGTGACCGGCGTCAGCTACCTGATCTTCGACGGCGGGGCCTCCACCACCTTCGCCAATCTGCCGGTTTACAATCAGATCTACTTTGTCGAAAGCGCGGC
>Ga0326727_10008049_pt1 | contig 27146 bp, 31 predicted proteins | sample MB2enrmetagenome_FD_207643 | JGI IMG/M metagenome (GOLD analysis project Ga0326727, IMG submission 207643) | Lab enriched peat soil microbial communities from McLean, Ithaca, NY, United States - MB29MY | ecosystem: Environmental > Terrestrial > Soil > Wetlands > Peat | place: USA: New York...
CAAGATCCGGATATGTTCCAGCGCCTTGTGATCCAGTGTACGACCGTCAATTTTCGCCATGCCCACCTTATAGACCGACCGGCTATGCCTTGTCTACTTAAATGTCATCTATCCTAAAGACCAGTCAATAATTGTGCGGGTATGGACCTATTGCGATTAACACCGGCGCAGCTTCGGCGAGCGGCGAGTCTGAAAGAGCGCATGGAGGAATTAGAACGCGAATTGGAGTCCCTTCTCGGCACTTCCGCGACTGCCACTCCGTCGAGGAAGTTACACTGGACGCAGACCCCGGCGGGCAGAGCCAAACTGGCGAGGTCGATTCGCAGAAGTTGGCGCACTCGCCGCCGTGCCTTGAAGCCGACCGCGATACCGCCAGCCAGGAACGGAAAGAAACTGCATTGGACTCAGACTCCGGCGGGCAGGGCCAGGATGGCGAAGGCTATGCAGAGACGCTGGCAGGGTCGCCGAACAGCGGCAGCGCGGCGCTGATTGACAGCATACCGCCGCGACTACGCGCCACCGGCCAACGGCCCACGGGGCTGGGCCGCAGGCGCACACGTTTGACCCCTACGGCGTCCGGTAACATGCCCGTGCCCGGTATGATGTGTGGCGGCATAAAGCTTACCGGGTCGCGGTCGCTATTCTGGCCTAGACCTAACTATCGACGGCGTACGCGGCTTACGCCCTAATGTATCGGAGTAACAGTGCTTTGAAGAAACCGTGCCCGTTGTTCAAACATTTGACGAGCAGCTTCTTAACCGCAGCCGCCGCTTTATTGGGCGTCGTGGGAGCGCGTGCCGCCGAGAGCGACAACCTAACCGAAACCAATTTCATCAACCCCATTATCACTGAAGAAGTATTGCCGGACGAACCTGGGGAGTTTACGTTGCGGCTGGGCACCGATTACGGCCAAAGGAACGGTGAGGCGAATGCCCTGCCATACGCGGAAGCTTGCTTCGGGCTGATTGAAAGGTTCGGAGCCACCGTGAACGTACTGATGGCCTATCACGACGAAGGCGCTGAGGCGTCGTATGGATTCGGCGACGTTTCAGCGATCCTTAAATACTTGGCAGTTCGACACAGTCCGAGCCTTCCTGCCGTCGTTCTCGGACTAGAAACCCAATTTCCAACCGGCCACCAACACCTTGGATTGGGCACGAGGGCCTACGAATTGACCCCGTATGTCGCATTGTTGAAAGATTTTGGGCCTTTGTTGGTGCAAGGCAATTTCGGTTGGTCAAAACAGGTAACCGGCAATCGAGAAGACGCCTGGGTTTACAACTGGGCCGCGTCGGTTCCGGTGTACCGACGCAAACTTTATCTGCTGACCGAAATCAACGGGGATTGGGGTCGGCCAAATCACGCGGCCATATCCCCCGGCATCAAATATCTCTTTTCTGAGAAGTTTTCCGTTGGCGTGGCGGCACCCATTGGCCTGAACAGGAATACTGAAACCTGGGGAACAGTGACACAGTTTCAATTTGAATTTTAAGAAAGGCGGGTTTGCAGCAGTTCCAATGCTCCTTTCTCCGCTTTTTGTGCGGAATCGGCACCTGCACAAAAGGCCGTGTCAAAGCGAGGCTTTTTGTGCAAAGCCCTGCTCGATATTCTCCAAGACCAACTGCGGAGGCACCGGCGAGGTCAAGCAGCCATAAACCCATCGCCCGCTGAAAGCAGCGTTGACCTCTGGCTCCGACGTGACGGCATGACCGCCATCATCCAGTGCAGATAGAGGGAACCGTAGAAGGTGTTCGTGACGACGACAAGACGACCGGTATCCCGCCCGTTGCCCCACCCCGCGCCGGAAGGCCCGCCGTCGCTCGCCTTTGGCCCCTGGCGCGTCCAAATGCCCGGCGGAGGGTCATATATAATCCCTGGCGCTGGCTCTGGGCCAGCGTGGTCCTGATCGTCGTGTACGTGATCGAGGTTGCTGTGGTCGAGTCCGGGGAGGTCGCGCTGCTGTTTTCCGGGGTGCCGCCGCACTCCCGGTCTTCTTCGCCTACCTCGTCCTCAACGGTACGGGTTCCTGTTCCCGTTCCAGCCGCTGCTGATCGACAGCAGGTACTCCCGGTGTTGATGGTGGGGGTCACTGGTGGTCCTGATTGATGTAGCCGTCATCAAGCTGCCGGTCGCCCTCAGTCCCTTTCAGGGCGACAGCCATCCGCAGGGCCACTCGATTTCTCCGGCGCTCCGCCAGCTTCGCCGGAACGGCCCCGGCTTATCCTGCTCGTATTGCCGCCGGAAGCCGGTGGCCGCTGCCCGTGGCCAGCGCCCACACGCTAACGGGCCAGGCAAGGGCGTGCTCTGGCAGGACTTGGGCATTTGTGCATCCGGGTACGGAAGGAAGCGTCGCTACGCGTTGGGCGGTTGAAACCGCACCGTAAAACCGATCATCTTCGTTCTTGCTGCGGATTGCTCTTGAACCGCCCCAAAAGCAGCGGATAATTGGCTGTGTGAGGACGAGAGCCAATGCAAGCTCGGTTCGCCAGAGCACTGGGGCAAGGCATCCTTGGCCCGGCCTGCTGCTGCTACTTTTCCCCTTGGCCGTTTTCACCGTGCCCGCCGCACCTGCCTATACTGTCGCTGAGTTTGTCACCTGCGAGAAGGCGAAGATGGAAGCACCCCATGACTGGCATGTTCCGCAGGCTGTGTTCGGAACTGCCGACGATAGGTTCTTTGCCTGGGTCGAACTGAAGCAGGTTTCGGGGACGCATCCAGTCGAGATGGAATTGTACCGCCCCGATGGAACTTATTACGGCAAAGAAACCCAGGCCATTAACGAGACGAACAGGGTTGCGAGTTGGTGGCGCATGGCCGCTTGGTGGCGGATCAAGGGTGATGACGTTGCTGAAAGCCCAGGACGCTGGAAACTGGACCTGGTCATCGACGGGGTACTGCAACGGAGCATTCTCTTTGACATCATCTCTGGGAATTCCGTTCGCGCGCTCGACGGCCAGCTTGGTGTGGCCAAATCGGGCGTATCTGCGCAGACGATTCCGAACTGGGCCTCGGCGAGCCAGGATGCCAAGGTGTGTGTCCTCCAGGCTTCCTCCGACCTAGTGCATGGGACAACCATCCTCACGAATGCTCTGCCAACCGGGTTGCCCTGGGACCAGATAACGGCGAAGGGAGGTTTTCGATTGACTCTTGGTAGGCTTGACGCAGGCAGCTACCTGATTGAAGTCTCCACTGATTTACTAAACTGGACACCGATACAAACGAATGCCCTGCCACGCCCCTCCCGGTGGGAGGCGTCCGACGCGGGGCTGGTGACTGCCCGATTCTACCGGCCGGCGATCCAGTAACACAGGGATGCAGACGGCAAGTGAGACAGGTAGATGGCTCGGCGGTCCCGGCCCTGATGCGGGCTAAGAAAGATGCGGACCCGAATGTGGGGCTAGCGGCAGGAGTAAGAAGATCGACCCCGAAGCCGCTGCCAAAGCGGGTATCAGATGAAAGTTGACTCTGGTCCACTGAGCGTCAAAGGACATCCCGAGCGTATGCCGATCCGCTGGTTGGCGCGGCTATCGTGGCTCCGGCATGGTGCCGTTTATGTTCGCAGAAGTCCGCTCTCGCATCCACAGCCAATCCCGCTGGTCTTGGGGGTCCGTGATGCGCCAGGTGTGGCCGCGCTTTTCGGCGCGGCTCAACCAGTGGTGAGTTTCCGAATGCTGGTCGGCGAAGGCCAAGCCGCAGCCTCCGTTATGATAGGTGCCCGGCGCGTCGATCCAGGCCGGACTGGCCATCCCGAAGGCGAAAGCGGCATCGTTGAGTCCCCGAAAACTCTCGTCCACCAGCACCCAAAGCATCGCCGGTCCAGGGGCGCGAATGGTGGACAGCTTGCCGTAAGTCAGCCACGGCGAATCCCGGCGGTGATTGCGATCATTGTTCAGCCACGGCCCATTGACCGACAGAGCCGGTACGCCGGAATGGCTGCCCCGCTCCGCGTCGTAGCCGGGACAAATGGTTCCGACGGCCTGGCTCATCGAAAAGGTCCGTGCCGCCGGGACGGTCTTGCCGAGCCACGCGGGGTCGGAGCCCTGATATAGGCCCATGCGCTTGTCGCCCGGACAATGGAACACCGCGACGTTTCCCTTCAAATACGGTGAGAGCAGGCTTCGCTTGGGGTCCTTGAGAATGTCGGGATTGAATTGCGCCGTGCCGTGCTCGCCCGCATCCCCGGCACACCAGTTATGGCCGGGGAAAGTGTTGCCATCATCGGGGTTGGGCGGAAACAAATCGTTGAAATCGCTGCTGTACAGGGTCATGGCGAGCATCATCTGTTTGCCATTGTTCAGGCAGTAAACTCCCTGCGCCTTGCCCTTGCCACGCGACAGCACAGGCAGTAGCAAGCTGGCCAGAATGCCCAGAATGCCGATTACCACCAACAGTTCGATGAGCGTAAAGCCCCCACGGACCCCGCCCCGGTGCCTCCAGGTTTTCATAAGTGTGTCCTGGCCCGCCAGAAGGTCGCCATCAGTTCCCAGGTCCTGGCATTCCAGATTTTGATCGCGAACTCCCTGCGGTCAACCGTCGCCAGCCGCTCGCCATCGGGGGAGAAAGCCATTCCGAAACTAGAGCCGGTATGCGCGGGGAGCGATTTGGTCAGTTCGCCCGTTGCCGGATTCCAGATCGCCAGCCAGCCGTCCCGGTCTACCCCGGCCAAGGTGCCGCCGTCAGGCGAGAAGGCCAAGCTGTTTACCCGCGCGTCGCTGGCCCGAGGCAGCTCACGAATTAAGTCGCCACTGCCCGTTTGCCAGAGTCGTAGGTTCATTCCCCCAGTCGCAAACGTCCGCCCGTCCGGCGCGAAGGCTACCGCTTCAATGCCGCTCCAATACGAAGGCGGTCCCACATAAGCTTGCAGGACCTTGGGTGCATCGGGCCGCGCCAGGTTAAAGAGGTAACCTTTCCCCTGTTTGCAGCCCGCCACCAGCCATTGGGAGTCGGGGGAGAAGGCGAGGTTGAGAATCCTCTCGTTGGGAGTTTGCAGCGTGCCCACTTCTTTTCCGGTGGCGTCCCAGAGGGTGACGCTGCCGTCGAAGCTGCCCCCCGCAATCAGCCTGCTGTCTTGAGAAACACCCACTGCGTTTACCTGACTGAACTGAGGCGTCAGTGTCGCCAGGGTCCTTCCAGTGGCGTCCAGCAGCTTGGTCTTGCCGCCAAAGTCCGCTGTAGCGATGAATTTGCCGTCCGGCGAAAACACGGCCCGACGCACGCCCCATTGCTGCTGAATGATCCTCTTTTTCTTGCCCGTGGCCGCATCCCAAAACACCAATTCGCCAATCTGAGGCAGCATTTCGGGCGCATCCGGCCCGCCACCAGTCACCAGCGTCTTGCCATCGGGCGAAAAAGCCACTGACCAAAGCGGCAGTGGAATATGAGATGGTCGAAGAAGAAAAGCCAGCGAGCCAACCAGCAGCAGGAGAATCGCCAAGACACCCAGGATGAGGAACCGTTTGGCTCGGCTGGAAAAAACCGGTCTTGGAACTCGGTCAGCTTCACCGGACATTGGCACCACTTGCTTTCAAGGAAAAACCGATAGTTAAGTGTTTCCCCGTTCCCGAAACGCCCGTCTGGAACAAAACTAGAGCAGAAATGGAGTTTTTGTCAATTGCCCTCATCGTTCGGATTCGTGCGGGGCGCGTCCAAGAGTTTTCGCTGCCCCACCCGCGCCGACAGGCTTGAGCAGCGACACTCAATGCAGTCCGGCCATCAAATCTCTGGGCGGATGCGGTTTCTTTTCGTGCTGGCATTTGTTCTCGTGATCGTGGCGCTCGGGCTTGCGCTCTACGCCGGAGAACCGCGCGAGCCCTGCTAGGGGCGAAAAGAAGAAACATATTTCCGTTTCCGAAGACCTGTAGGCATAATGTGCCTCGACTGCTTGCGCGACCGCCTTGGCTGGCCCCTCGGGCGCGGGCTGCCGCCATCTGGCTGCTCAATACACCAGCACCCGGCCCAGCGATGGATCCCCAAGTGACAACCGTTTCGGTTGAAGGTGATGCCGACTGGAGCCACTCGGCTGGTCCTCCTGTTCTGCCCAGGAAGTTGGAAGCCGGGCCAGCGCCGCGCCGGAGCCGGAACCGACCGGCGTGATGGCCGCCACTGCGCCCACCTTGACGAAGCTGCTCGCGGGATTTACTTGGTTTGGCCGTATCGTTTCGATGGTCTGAGTCGTAATTGGAGCTTGCAATCGAGCGGGAACGGTTTACGACGGCTTCCGCGATGACGAACAACTCCCAGTACGTCCAAAAACTTTGGATTTATCCTTAGGTTAAGCCGCTGACCGACATGCCGCGTCTCTACCAAACCAAGACTTGGAAGTTGCGGATTCCCGACGCATGGGCCTTTCGCGATGACCCAGAGCAGCAGTTGGTGACTTTCTTCAGACCTGATGGCGTTGGGCTTCTGACGGTGCTTACGACGGACCAGTCGGCACAGGGACAGAATGCAAAGGGCGAGGACTTCTGTGGAAGATTGAGGGGCAAGATGTGGACTACGAAGGGTAGCGACAGAATCTTTCGCGGTTGGTCCTTATCGTGTTGCGACCGATGGCTCTATGTCCACTATACCTGTGCCGCGAAAAACGCGGGGCTGGAAGATGCAGAGGTTGATGAGATACTACAGAGCATCGAAGAAAGTGGGGCACAGGCGGCTTAATCGGGTCGCCGCGACCATTGCCCTCCCGGCTCCCGCCCCACCTGACATGCGGGTCCGCGCCCGGCGGTTGTAGTGCTGGGCCATGACATGAAGCACGGCGCTGAGGCCAGCGCCGCGCCGGAACCGGTCGCCGGAAGACGTGGTGGGCAGCCGCAACTTATCTCGATTTCCGCCGCATCCGGCGCATAATGCCGCCATGCGGAAATGGGTCCATGTCGCACTCGCCGTTTTTCTCGTCGCTGTTGGCGGCGTGGTCGCGTGGGAAATTCTGCGCCCCCATGAACTCAATCCAATCGTAGATGGAAAGCGGTTGACGACTTGGCTGGAAGGACAATCCGATGAGGCCAGTCGAGCCTTGGAGAAAGTGGGGACAAATGCAATTCCGACACTGTTATGGATGCTTCGACAGACGGATTCGCCTTTCAAAAGTACGATGGTGGACCTTTTTCGGAAACAACATTTCATCAAAGTCCATCACATCCCTGCCGAGCAGCACAACCATGCGGCTTATTTGGCATTCCGCAAGTTAGGTGCCCGCGCCGACGTGGCCGTCCCAGCGTTAATTGAAATCTACGAGCAGAAACTTTCGCCGTCGTCTCAACAGGCTGCCGCCCGGTCGCTGGGCAGCATCGGCCCGCCAGCGAAGCAGGCCATTCCCGTACTGATACTGGGGATGACCGATACGAACGCCCTACTACGCATTGACCTCCTGCGGGCGCTCGCTGACTTGCATGCTGAGCCTGATTTGGTCGTGCCCGCTTTAACGAACGCGCTTAATGACGCCAATCCGGGGGTAAGCGTCTTTGCGTTCGACGCTTTGTGGGAAATCGGCGAAGCAGCAAAACCAGCGGTCCCCGCTCTGGTCAAAGCTGTCCACAACTCGGAACCCAGCGCAAGGGGTGGTGCAGTCCGGGCACTCCTAAAAATCGCCCCCGATGCTGTCGTGCCTGCGTTGACCAACGCGCTGTATGACACCAATTCCGAGGTCCGCCTCTTTGCGTGTATTTCCTTGTGGGAGGTTGGCGTGGATGCCAGACGAGGGGTTCCGCCACTGGCGAACGTTGTTAAGCAAGCATTACCCGCATTGGTAAAAGCAGCCAACGACTTGGACTCCGGCGTAAGAGAGCGGGCAGATTGGGTGCTCCGGCAAATCGACCCCGAAGCCGCCGCCAAGGCGGGCGTGAAGTAAAGGTGGCGGCGGAAGCCAACCAGTACGGCCAGCGCCGTTCGGAGCCGGAGGCCGACGAGCGCCACCGCGTGCGCCGGGGATTCAGCGGCTCGGTTCAGCGCCCTCGTGGAGCTTGACCATCCAGCCCTCGTTCCTCAACGAACCGGCTGGCCTTTACGGTTGCGAGTCAGCGGTGGCGTGCCAGAATCCAAGAGCGGCTCCCAAAGACCCGTGACGAGACAGCGGCAAGGATGTCGAATCAAGTATGCGGACATCGCCGGACCAAAGCCGCACGGCATTTACGTTCATTGAGCTACTTGTGGTTATCGCCATCATCGGGATTCTGGCTGCTTTAGTGCTCTCGGGTGTTTCCAGCGCCAAAGGAAAGGCGATGCGAATCGAATGCGCCAACAACGTCCGGCAACTGGGTCTTGCGCTCCAGCAATTTGTTGCGGACTACCATGTGTATCCCCTGAACGCTAATTTGCATTGGTCCGACGGCGACGAGCACGCAACCACATGGAGGACTGCTCTTGAGCAGGCTGCCCTTTCCGGGCGTGACCCGTGGGCGCTGAAAAAGTTGGGAACCAACTGGTGGCATTTCACAGTATGGCATTGTCCGGCTGTCCCCTTTTCTGGCTTCACGTTGGGCACTAGAACCAGCACAACGAATTATGCTTTCTCCAATTACGGCTACAACGCCTACGGCCGAAGAAGATGGGAAGACGCCGAATCACTCGGACTTGGTGGGCATAAAGGGAATCGAATCCTCACCAACTCCGTCGACTCTCCTTACCTCGACTCTCCCCCTGTGCACGAGTCAGAGGTCGTTAATCCGAGCGAAATGATGGCGATTGGAGACGGATTCGTCGGGGGTAACGGCGTCATCGTGGATACTACAGAAAACCGTGGACGATTACAGCGCACGAGCGGCTTGCAGGATATTGGCGGGAGCACTGCAAGGTCTTATTCACGTCATCAACGCAGATGTAACGTGGTATTCTGCGATGGCCACGTTGAATCGCCGACGTTGAAGTTTCTTTTTGAAGATACCAGCGACGCAGCATTGAGCCGCTGGAATCGCGACCATTTGCCGCATCGAGAGCGCCTGAATCCATGAGCTATTTAGCTCAGCGCCACCGCAGAGCCACGCCATCGTCTACGGCACTGGGGCCAGCCTCGCCGCTCCGCCCGGCTCAGGGCCGCGCTGGCGGCAGCAGACAGCCCGACGGCAGAGCCTTCAACTGCCAAAATGCGATAGTTGACCATGCTGGCCAGCGATAGTCGTCCTGTTCTGCCCGTCAAGGCGGAGGCTGGGGCCAGCGCCGCCCGGAGCCGTGGCCGGATTGGACGAGGGCGATGGGCACGGCGGGCGTGGGCAGGTGTGAACGCTTGCACCGAAAGGCACGGCGGATAGATTGCCTGAGGTTTGGCGGCGCGACCGCCAAGCAACATGACAATCAATCCTCAGCAAAGAATATGATTAAAGGCGTTCACACGATGTTCTATTCCTCGCAGGCGGAGCAGACGCGGGCATTCATCCGCGACAAGCTGGGCTTTCCCTTCACCGACGTAGGCGAGGGATGGCTCATCTTTGACCTGCCCGAGGCCGATATGGGTTGTCACCCCGCCGACCCTGCCGAGGGCAAAAAGGCGGGCACCCACGACATCTCGTTCTATTGTGATGACATTCGTCAGACGGTCGCTGACCTGCGGCAACGCGGGGTGGAGTTCACTGACGAGGTTTCTGACCGTGGCTACGGTTTCGTGACCCACCTCAAAATGCCGGGCGGCGTCGAAGCTCAGCTTTACCAGCCGCGATACGAGAAGAAGGCGAGGCACAGATAATCGGGGCGGCTACTCGCAGCGATTGGGGAGCGCAGCCAGAGCACCCGGCTTCAGATGGCGTCGAGCCGGTCGCCCCTCGAAATTAACCAGCACCTGCGAGCCGGAGCGGCGTGCTGGCGAAGGTCACTGCCCCGGCGCTGGCCAGCGTCGCCGGGATGGCCCGGCTCTGACGCTGCGCTGGCGGGGTACCGCCAACCCCGCGCTTTTCACAATTGGACCTTGCCCCACCGTTGGCGGCGTGCTCTGTCCGGGCAGCCGCAAGTGTTCTCGATTCACCGCCCAGTAGGCGTCATATTGCCTCGATGCACAAACGGGTTCGCATCGCGCTCGTCGTGTTGCTCGTCGCTGTTGCTGGCGTGAGTGCGTGGCAAGGGCTGCGCGAGCGTGAGCCAGTCTATAAGGGCAAGCCCTTAAGTGCTTGGCTGAATGCCTACAGGCTGCACGGGTTGGCCGGGATAGAGACGTGGCAGGTGCGGGTAGAGCAGCAAGAGGCGGATGAGGCAGTGCGCCAAGCTGGAACCAACGCGCTGCCCACCTTACTGCGAATGCTCCGCGCAAAGGATTCGGTCCAGAAGATCAAGTTCCTGGCATTGGCCGAACGGCAACACTTTATCAAAATCAAATATACACCCGCTGAAGAACTGAACTACCGAGCGTTGTCGGGGTTTGGGGTGTTACGTGCCAAGGCGCAGAGTGCCGTGCCTGCACTGATCGAGATCGCTAACAAAAACATTTCTCACGACTCCCAATGCTACGCCATTGCGGCGTTGGTGCTTATCGGCCCGTCCGCCAAAGCAGCTATTCCCTTTCTGTCAGGATGGGCAACCAATGCAGACGGCAGTGTGCGTTTGTACGCCGTGAAGGCTCTGGGGGGAATCCATGCTGAACCGGACCGGGTTTTGCCCGTGCTAACAAACGCCATACATGACCCAGCCCCTCAAGTCCGAACCGGTGCGTTTATGGCGCTTCAAGACTTTGGACCGAATGCCAAGTCTGCTTTGCCCGAACTGGTCAAATTCTTCAACAACGCGCAAGACAGCAGCGAAAGGTCGTATGCTGCCAACGCGCTCAAGGCCATCGATCCCGAAGCCGCCGCCAAGGCGGGCGTGCGGTAGCAGGAGACGGGATGGTTAGCTGCCGCATCCCGGCGCTGGCCAGCGTCGCCGGGGCGACCCGGCTTCGCATCGCGCTGGCGGGCTGCCGCCAACGGAGTATCGCAGGCGGCACGCCAAACCCCGCAACTGGAAAACGGGTCGTGTCGCTCAACTGCGCTTGGTAGCATGTAAACCGCGTGGAACACAACCGCCAGCGCACAGTCAGTTGAATGAAGGCTGAAAAAGTGGCCGCACCAGAACCCAAGTATCCGGTCGCTGTTTCAGTGGGCGAGGGATTTGCCCTGGCCTTCGGCCTGTTTCTTGGCCTAGCCCTGTGGAAATTCGGGAATCCCGTTGTCCTCGACGCAAGAGTTGCGCCTCCCACTTCCCTTGTCGAGGCGTGGTCCCAGTCTTGGCCGCCACGGTGGGGTTTTTGGTTTTTGATGCCGGTAGGGTTCTTCGGCGTCCTTTTCACCATTGCGCACAAGCCCCGCTGGACCGGTTCGCGCTGGCTTTGGATTTTGCCGCTGGCGTGGTTGGGATGCCAACTTGCTTCCGCCACGCAGACAACGGACAGAGCGCTCACAGCGCCGACACTGATGCATTTCGGCGGGTGTGTGCTCTGTTACTTTATTGGAAACTGGAGGCTCGGAGAAGAAAGGTCGTTTCGTGTATTGCTCATCGGGTTGCTGGCGGCGTTTGCCGTCTGTTTGGTGCGAGCAAGTGACCAGAAGCTCTTCGAGTTTCCGCAGGAGAAAAAAACGCTGCTCGAAGGGGAGCGGACAAGCTGGACGAACTTTGCGCCGGAAGTGGTCCGGCAGATGAAAAATGACGGAATTATCATCACCACCAACGGCCTGGACGCGGCCAATCCGGTAATCGTGGCGAAGTACGACAAGGGTCGTGTCTTCGGCACGCTCGTTTACCCAAATGCATTGGCGGGGGCAGTGCTGTTGCTGCTACCAGTGACACTTACGCTCGCGGTAAACGGCACGAGGGGTTTCAGAACGCTGACCCGCTGCGCAGTGATTGGATTGGCACTTTTTCTCGGCGTCGGCAGTTTGCTTTGGAGTCAATCAAGGTCTGGCTGGCTGATTGCGGTGGCGATGGTTGGGGCCGCGTCTTTCCGCCTGAACTGCTCCGTGCGCTGGAAATGGCTGGCGCTGCTCTTGGTGGTGGCTGTCGGTTCGGCGGCTTTTGCCTTGCGCTTTCACCACTACTTAACTGCCGGAGCGACGAGTGTGGGCGCTCGGCTGGATTACTGGCACGCAGCGGTGAAAAACACGGTTGAGCATCCACTGTTCGGTTCCGGGCCGGGCACTTTTCAGCGTCCCTACGCGCTGCTGAAACGACCTGAATCCGAAATGGCGCGCTTGGCGCACAACGATTATCTGGAACAATTCTCTGACTCAGGGGTGTTAGGCGGTGTCAGTTACGCAGCTTGGATTGGCTTGCTCTTGGGAACGATTGCACGAGGGACGTTGCGCGTTTTACCGCCAACTACCTTTGCGATTTCGGTTGGTTTGCTCGGCTGGTTTGCCCAGGGGTTGAGCGAATTTGGCCTTTACATCCCGGCGCTGGCATGGACGGCGTTTGCCCTGGCAGGCGGCGTTGTGAGACTGATAGCGCACCAGGAAAAGTCCTAACCCGGTCGCTCGGTCTGCGGTTACTGGCGAGTCAATCGGGCACGTTCAATTTCCCCAAGCAGACCATGTATCTCAAGCGCACAAGCGCTGGTCCGCTGTCGGATATGGCTCCCAGTCCTGCCCATGCTGAACCGGGGTCCGGGGACTTGGGGGGGCGCGACGGCCAGCAACCGCTCAACTGGTAACCGTTGCCAGTCGGGAGTGAGCGACCATCGCGCAAGTTACTCGATTTTCGCTGGTGAACACGCCATAATGCCGCCATGCGCAAGCGGGTCTACATCGCGCTCGCCGTCCTGCTGGTGATGCTGGCTGGCGTGGCGGCGTGGCAGGGGCGGCGTCAGCCTGAGCCTGTCTATCAGGGGAAACGTCTGAGCGACTGGCTTGAGAGGCCAAATGGAGATGACCGCGAGCAGGCGATTCGGCAGATTGGTACGAACGCTCTGCCCTTCCTCATCAAATGGCTTCGGGCACAGGACACGCGGTTGAACCAGTGGCAGACGACATGGGTACAGTGGCAGACGACATGGGCAGAGAGACAGAATTTCGTGCCTTTTCATTTTCTCGTCCCTGTTCATTTCAAATCCGCCGAACTGCGCCGAGCAGAGGCGGCCTTTGGCTACGAGGCGTTGGGTCCACTGGCGAACGCCCAAGTCCCCAGCCTCATGGACGCGATAACTAACGACCCTTCCCCAGAGGTTCGCCTAGCGGCGGAGGAAGTCCTGATTTACCTTGGACCCGAAGCAAGGCGGGCGGCTCCAGCCTTGTTTCGGGCAACCAAGGACCCCAACGATGTGGTTCGCATCAATGCGTTCTGGGTTTTGGGCAAGATTTTACCGGACGCTCGCCTTACGATTCCAGTTCTGGTCGCGGGGTTAGACGACCCTTCTCCGGGTGCGCGGTTTCGAGCCGCCATTGTGCTTGGTGAATATGGTCCGGCTGCTAAAGCAGCGGTGCCTGCGCTCCTGCACGTGCTGCCAACAAACAGTGCTGCCCGTACTGCCCTCAAAGCCATCGACCCCGAAGCCGCCGCCAAGGCGGGCGTGAAGTGAAGGTGGCGGCGGAAGCCTGCGGCAGCGCCGCACCCGGAGCCGGGGCCAACCGGCGTGATGGCCGCGAAGACGGTGGCAACCCAAGGCTGCTGGGCTGCGCCGATGAGCGCCAGCGCGTAACCTGTCAGTTGGAGCAGTATTGCCATGCCCGCGCACGCTCTGGAAGACGTGGACGCTTGTGCTTCTGGGCACGTGCGGATAGATTCCTGAAGGTTTAGCCGCTCGAACATTCTTGAGAATATGGAGCATGATTTTATGAAACGCGGTTATCTGCTACCGGAAGGTTGCAAAGACTTGATTGATGTTTTGAAGCTCAAGCCGAAGCAGCAGTCACCCCAGCATCCTGCTCACTTGGTTGATATTCTGAAGCTCAAGTTCGATTTTTTGAAGCTCATGCCACAGGTCTTGAAGCTCAAGCTGAAGCCGCAGTCACCCCAGCATCCTGCACCTCTGCCGCCGATTGTCGGGGAGATTGTCATTCCAGCGCAGACCTCGGCATCGCAGTTGGCGGCGCTTCTAGGTCAGAAGGCATCTCAGATTATTGCCGACGTGATGCAGCTTGGTTTTTTTGTGACCGCTAAGCCGCTCGATTTCAAGATTATTTCCAGCGTGGCTCGGAAGTATGGATTTATTGCCAAGAGAGCGGCCTAATCGCTTCACCGGGAGGGTCGCCCGTCTTGGCTTCAACACCACCTGACCTGCGGGTCCGCGTCCGGCGGTCCCAGATGCCTGCGGCCTCCGTGCTGAGCGCCCCGGCGCTGGCCAGCGTCGCCGGGCGGCCCGAATTGACGCCGCGCTGGCGGCAGCACCCGGCCCCGGCGGCAGAGCGTTCGACTGATCGTCGAGTTCAGTTGATCGAGGCGGCGAGCCATAGTTCTCCTGTTCAGGCCGGAAGTCGCCACATGGGTTGCCGCCACGGGGCAACGGCGCGAACAATCTGACCGCCTTTGGTCAACAGGCGGCAAACAGTTTCCTGCGTCAGTTCCCCAGCCTCGTCTTCGTTTCCGGCGAGACGGCAGCCAAATGCCTACAGCGCCTCGTAATAAGTTGCGACGGCCTGTTCGTAATCCGCTTCGTTCACGATCATAGGAAACATGGCGTGCGAAGTTTATTCCGGCTTTGTGGGCGAGGAGTCAAATTGCGAGAATGGCTTGGCTGCTTCCGCAATCATCGCCTCGAACACCGCGAGGTTACGCGCACCGACGAACCGGCGTCGAACGTTGCCCTGCGCGTCCACAAGTACGGTGGTCGGAAGCTCGCCCCCGTTGTAACGGCCACCCACGTCATTTCTCTCGTCGAGCAGGATCGGGTAGTTAATGCCGCGTGCCCTCGCTGTGCGGGCCACTTTCTCGCGGACTCGTTTCAGGGCGGCAGCGGTGGCCTCGTGGTTATCACGATTGCCGTCACCGTGTCCCTGTTCCTCGACCGCCGCATGACCGCCGACGTGGCCGTGCTCATCGGGAACGCAGTCGAGCGACACACCGATGATAACAAGGTTATCCGCGTGCTTTTTCTGTAGCGCGACGAGTGCTGGCATCTCGCCGACGCAAGCGGTGCACCACGTCGTCCAAAAATTCATCAGCACCACCTTACCGCGACAATCCGAGAGGCGGACTCGCTTGTCTTCCAAGGTGCGGAGTTCAAAGTCCGCCGCAGGAACGGGCCTCCGCGTTGTGTAAGCCTCGGCAGGAACCTGAAGTTTCACGGGTGGAAACTCGCTTTTATGTTCGGCCCACCAGGTTTTTGCCTTTTCTGCGGCGACCTTGGTTTTCGCGGTGCCTTCCGGCTGAAATTCCTGCAAGCCGGTCGTTTTGCTCTCCACCTGGACGGTGTCGGCCAGTTTCGCGCCGAACTTCTGCCCGCTCCAGTTTTCCAATAGTTTCAAACTCATGCCGAGCACGGCGATGTCTGGGTCGTCCAGCAGCGCGGCGACCAATGGAAGGCCCACCGAGGGTGCGGCGGCCTTGAGGTAGTTCAATCCCAAGAGCCGCACCTGCTGATCCGGGTCTTTGAGTTGCTCTGCGGCCAGGGCCGACAGCGCGGGATGTTGGCGCTCGTGCAAAATGCCGAGCGCGGTTTCGCGCACGTTCATGTCCGGGTCCAATGTAGCGGCAAGCAGAGTGGACTCTATATCGTGCGGTAATGGCTGGCCGCTCGGAAACAACCGGGGCAGAGAGTCGATGGCCACTTCACGTTGAACGATTTTCCCCAAGTTCCACGCCCTCAGAAGCGCGGCGTGCGGATCGGTGGCTTGCTCGATCATGTCCGACACAACTTCCGGTGTGGGGGCGTCGTTGGCGAGCGTTGCCGACTCGCGAATCTGGTCGCGGATTGGTGCGCGAAAGAACCAAACCACGATGACGAAGAATACCCCCGTGCCAATGAGAACCTTCCGAGTGCGTGTCATCCGCCCAGCCGAGCAAGGCGCTAACCCCTTCAAAATGCTCATAAATCGGACCTTATTGCTGGCCGCTATTCTCGGTCAGATTTCAATTTGAGCGTTTGAACCGGTTACAGCCCCACTCGCCATTGGCCTCGCAGCCCACGTCCAATAGGCTGCCGTCGCTCTTGAGAAACAGGCTGTGGTAGAGTCCTCCGGCGATCTTGGTCACCGGTTGCCCCCCACCGACGACCGCTTGGAGTGCCGCCGCGCACAGCAGCACTGATTTGAACCGCTTCGCCTTCATGCCGCGAACGTACGTCAGTTTAACCGATTGCCAAGCGCCAAGTGGATGGTTCGTGAATACTCGGTCAAATCCTCTCCCGCGCTCCCACAGAGCCACGTCATCTAACCGGCTCACAAACCATATCGCACATGGGTTTATGATACGATGAAAAACGAGACGACCAACTGAGACTAAAAACCCCTGAAAACCAGAAAACCCAACAATTGAATTCCGGTACTCCGGCAAACGTTCGTTTTGTGAGACACCCTGAAGTCACTCCTTCATCACCACGAAAGACGCGAACTCTCCGTCCATTGGCACGTTGAGGAACGGCCCTGCTGCCCTGCCGGTGAGGACGGGCTGCCCGAAGAAATCCCGTGGATTGAGCAACCGGAACTTGTCGCCCGGTTTGAGCAGACCCGACACGTCCACCACCACGGCAGCCCGTCTCTCCCAGTTGAAGACGGCCAGGTTAGCTCGACGGGGATTGTATTTGTTTAGGCGCAGGACGACCTTCGCCCCGCCGGGCCGCGCATCGTTCCTCGCGAAGATCAGGTTGTCCTCCTTCACCACCCGATGGAATCGGTTGATGCTTAGGCCGGAGTCCACGAGGAGGTTGCACCGCACTTCGCAATCCTCGTTGGTGGGCGCGTCGTACCCCAGTTGCACGGGCACACCGTAAAAGTAGTTCGTCAGCACGCGGATGCCGTGGCTCGGCCTGCCTCCACCGAGGAGAAAGGTGTGCGCGTTGTAAGCGATGTTCCCCTCGACCAAGTAGTTGTTTACGTCGGCACGGCTGGAGCCATAGGCATGGAGCGTGTAACCATAACCCCCAGTAAAGATGCAGTCGGAGATGGTCTTGATGCCCTCGTTGTTCTGCGTGTAGATCGCGTGGCCGTGGCCACGGTCGGTGCCCGCCCAGCCGTTGTCATAGAGGATGCAGCCGTAAATCTCGCTGTCCTGGGAGCCGCCCCACCAGCTTACGCCCTGCGTGTTATCGTGGATGATGAGGTTGATGAACTTGCAGTTTCTGCCACCCGAGACATTCAGCCCGCCCCACGGGCGGCTTACGTTCGCGTACGTCGGGTCGGGCGCAAGCGGAGACGACGGACGTGGCTCGGAGACGACGAGTTCCAAATCCCAAATCCACAAATCGGTGGAAGGCGGCTGCACGTTCAGCCCGCCGTCAATGGTGACCCGCTGGCCCTGCCAAGCACGCACCTGCACCGGCGCACCGTCGCGCCCGACGAGCCTGACCACGTAACCCATGCTACCGACTTTGGGGGCAAACTTGTAGTGGCCCTGGTGAATCCAGAGGGTGTCATTGGGCAGAATCTTCTGGCTGCCGTCCAGCGCCGAACCAATATCCCAAGGCGCAGCTTGCGTGCCTAACCCACCCGGCGAACCATTCGTAGCGACATGCCAGTCAGCCGCGAGGGCTGGCAGGTCGTGCGACCCCCAAGCCACCCAGAAAAGACAGGCGGCAGCCACCGCCTGCCACAGGCGAACGCTGAATGGCTTGGCAGGGATCGGCATGGCCAACGATGCTCCACTCTATGGAATGCGGGTCAAGCTAGGAATGACCAGCCGTTGCTCGGCGGTAGCGGCACATCCATGAATCGCCCTATCAACCCGGCGGCAAGTGGGTGGCGCGGGTCGGCAGGACCGTGTGGGTGCAGCCCGGCCAGATGGAACGCCGACTTCATTACGTGAGCTTGGAACTCACCGACAGGTTCGCCGTCACCAATATCCGGCACAGCATCTTTGGGCCGGGCTATGCTTGAGGGATGCAGTCGCCCTCGACCCGTGACAGCACCCCGGCGCTAATCATGCGGACGTTTTGGTTCGACAGCCTCGATGCGCCAGAGCATCATCTGGCACCTGATGGCTGCCATGCCCGATGAATTTGCATCGCCCTTGGAAGTTCTGGCCTCGGTAACACACACGTCCGCCGAAGACTGGGAATCGCTCGACGGTCCCGACAGCGGCGTTGGCGTGGACTATTGGTACCGCCATCGAGGCACCCGCGCGGAGACGTACCTCAACCATACGCACTGAAAGGCAGATTATGACCCATTTCTCCAACCGTCGTGACTTCCTCAAAGCTTCGTTCCTTGGCGGGTTGGCGGCGGTGGGCGCACCCCGCTTGACCAGCCTCGTCCATGCGGCGGATGAGTCTGCGGCCCCCAAACCCACCACTCGGGTTGCGCTCTTCCACGGCGACGACCGCGCGGACATCGCCTTCCGCGCTCTGAAGGTCCACGAACAGGAAGTCCGGCGGGCCATCGGCAGGAGGCGCGTGGTCATCAAGCCCAACAACGTCGCCATCGACAATCAACTCAGTGCGACCCACGCAGGTTGCTTGGAAGGTATCCTCGAATTCCTCAAGTCCATCGGCAAACTCCAAAACACGGTCATCGCCGAGTCCGCCGCAGACGGGCCGACCCTCGATGGCTTCGAGAACTACCACTACACCGACTTGGCCAGGAAGTACTCGGTCAAGCTCATCGACCTCGATGGCCAGGCGGTCGAACGCGTGCAGGTCTTCGACGAGAAGGATTTTCATCCGCACGCGGTTCGCATGTCGAAGCCGCTGCTAGACCGGAACAGCTTCGTCATCTCCGCCGCGAAGATGAAGACCCACGACCGAATCGTGGCGACGCTCTCGCTGAAGAACATCATTCTGGGCGCTCCCGTCAAAGACACCGGCTTCCGGTGGGGCGACGGGGCGAAGCCCGGTGCCAAGAGCGACAAGCCCATCGTCCACGGCAACGGCTTCCGTGGCCTCAACTACAACCTGTTCGATCTGTCACGGCGGCTGCGCCCGCGACTGGCCGTCATTGACGGGTACGATGGCATGGAGGGCAACGGCCCGACGCGCGGCACGCTGGTTGAGCACCGCGTGTGCGTGGTCAGTCTCGACTGGCTGGCGGCGGACCGCGTGGCGTTGGAGTTGATGGGCATCGAGTTCGCGAAGGTGGGCTACCTGAACTACTGCGCTCAGGCGGGTCTTGGGGAGGGCGATTTGCAGAAGATTCAGGTGGTCGGTGAACCCATCGCCAGGCACGTCCGGCGTTACAAGCTGGCCGACAACATTGACGAGCAGATGGTCTGGATGACGCCACCCAAGCCGATCTGAGAGGACACCTGGAAGTTCCGCCCCAAGGGCGGCGTCCATGCAGTCGCCGTGGGGTCGTTGGTGTGCGTGGCGGTGCCGGTCTGGTGACGTGATGGGCGGCGCAAATGGTCCGCAGGGCTGGGGGCGATTCGGAACCTTGAGCAACGCCGCCGCGCCCTCAGACCCAGGAAATCTTAATGTGGCTCCGGGGCGTGCCAGCGTAAAGCTCTAACAAAAACCCCGCCCTTGTCGTGTTTCGACCGTGCTTCGGAACCTCGTCAGAACATCTGGGACAAGCGGGCTGCTTTCGACTTCCAGTAAAGGCGTGTCGGCCACAACCGCCGCTGTGCGTCCCTGAGTCGTTCAATTTACGGTTCGAGCGCTTTAGTCGCTGGCCACGAACAGGGCAGGGTAAATTCAAATTAAAGTCTGGCAAAGAACACGGTGGTTTTGGCCGCAGCATCCATGCCAGTCTCACGAATCAAGTCAAGGAAGTCCCCAAAAAGACCCGCAGAAGCTCTGGGGACCGGGAAGGTTTCCTCGCAGGAGGCACCGGCGTCGTTTGGCGGATGGGCGTTGCGCAGGCAAGGCTAATGCCCGCCCGTGACCGTGTACCCGGCCCGGCGCAAATCCTCGGCCAAACCCTTCTCCATCTGGGCGGCGGCTTCGTAGGGCGTCGGGTTCAGGTGCTCGTAGAACTCCCGCAGCAGGCGGAGGCCGTAGCATCCGATGTTTATTCGTGGCCGCCGTGCTGGCGCAGCACTCCCGCCACGTCCTTGTGGCCCTTATCCGCCGCCACGTGCAATGGCGTCTGGCCGTAGTTGTCCTTGGCGTTGACCTCGGCTTTGCTGGCCAGCAGCAATTCCGCCATATCCTTGTAGCCCCTGGCCGCCGCTAGGTGCAAAGGCGTATTACCGTGATAGTCCTTGGCATTGACATCGGCTTGGTTGGCCAGCAGCACTTCCATCACCTCGTCCTTGTAGCCATAAAGCGCCGCCAGGTGCAAAGGCGTCTGGCTGTGTTCGTCCGTCGCATTGACCTCGGCCTTGCAGGCCAGCAACAATTCCGCCACGCCCTTGTGGTCATTCTGCGCCGCCAGGTGCAAAGGCGTCTGGCTCTGTTCGTCCGTGGCATTGACTTCGGCTTGGTTGGCCAGCAGCAATTCCGCCACGTCCTTGTGGCCATTCGCCGCCGCATAGTGCAAAGGCGTATAGCCGTCGCTATACTTGGCATTGACCTCGGCTCCATGCACAAGCAGCAATTCCGCCACGTCCTTGTGACCTCCAACTGCCGCCCAGTGCAAAGGCGTTACACCGTTGTTGGCCTTGGCATCGACGTTGGCCTTACTGGCCAGCAGCAATTCCGCCACGTCCTTGTGACCTCTAACTGCCGCCCAGTGCAAAGGCGTCACCCCGTTGTTGGCCTTGGCATTGACATCGGCCTTGTTGGCCAGCAGCAATTCCACCACGTCCTTGTGACCCCCAACTGCCGCCCAATGCAGCGGTGTCTGGCCGATACTGTCCTTGCTGGAAACCAAATCAGGGTGGTCTTTGAGCAGCGTCTTGACCTTCTCCAAGTCGCCATTCCGGGCCGCGTCATCAATCTCTCCGCCGAAGGCAACCTGCATCCACATCGAGGCGTGCTGAAGCGATCCCTCAGCTTCCGGGTCAATCGCACGCAGTGTTTCTAGCACGTCGTGGCGACGCGAAGGCGTCAGTGATTGAAGCATGTCGATTAGAAATGGAACCGCAGACGTGGCCCGAGCGCCGTAGTTGCCCAGTGCTTTCAGGCACAGATACCGCATCCCTTCCTCGTCAGCGTGGTTGGTCAATGCCTGGACCGCAACCTCCGGGTCGGTCTGAATGCGGGTCAAAGCCCAGGCACAGGTCGTTCGGAACCCTGGACGTTTGCTGTTAAGACCTTGCAAGAGGTCGGGCATGATCGCTTGGCCGTTGGTCGGGAAATGTGCCAAAGCCCATACTGCGACGGCCCCTTCCCAGGGAGCTAGGTTATTCGTGATCGCCGATTGTAGAGGTCGAAGCCCTGGCTGCCCCAGGCTCGCCAAAACGAGCCCAGCCTCCTTGGAGAACTCAGGTTTTCTGAACAGCGGAACTATCAGCGAAGCCGGGGGTTTGGCGTTTGGTCCCAGCGCCACAATCCCGAGCGCCGCCAGATGGCGAGTCCGGGCCGCCGCTGTATGCCAGTCAGGTTGGAACGTAGGACGCGCCCTCCCAGACTGAACCAGCCACATCTGAAGGCGCTGCTTGATTGAAACCAAAGGCGAATCTTCGGCCTGGAGCATCCTCAGAAGTTCAGGCAGCGCGTCGGTCCCCATCTGACGAACCGCCTCCGCCGCCTCAAGCTGTTGCTTCGTCGGCGCGGGCGGCGATTTCGCGTCCCAGACGATTCCATTGCCCCCTTCACCGTCATCCAGTGCCGCTAACCACGCGCTTAAAGAACGTCCGTGATAGCGCGGCTCGCGTGGCCACACCATCACAATACAAATGCTTAGAGCCGCGAGCAGGAGCGCACCAGCAATCCAAAACCGCCGACTCATGCCAGCCAGTGTGTGCCTGCGGGTGGTGCGAGGCCAGAGAAAACTGGCACACGGCTTGTGTCTGACGCCAAGCAGCAAACCACAAATGCCCTGCCCGGCTGGCCGCAAAGCCGAGGACGGCCCCATTGACCCGCGCTACAACTTGCGGGCTGGGGGACTGCTTGTGGCGTATTCCTCCTGGTTCCGCTACGCTTTGCCACATGAGCAACATGCGTGAGCGCAAGCAGCAGAGCCGCCAGGGGCTGGGGCAGGGTGCCGGGAAATTGGCCTAATGCCCATGCAGATCACATCGAGAGCTTATTTCTGGCTGTGCTCCATCATCCTCTGCACCCTCAACACCTTGGCCGGTCAGGCACGGCAACCCGCGCCCCAGATGACCTTCCTGGACAACGGCGAAGTTCGCATCGGCATGGACTTGGCCTTGGGAGGCGCGGTGACATTTATCTCCAGCAAGGACCATCCAGGCAACATTATCAACAGCGCGGACCTGGGCCGACAAATCCAGATGTCTCATTACTCCGGCCCGTGGCCCTATGAGGTCGGCGACAAGAAGCCCAACCGGGCGTGGGCTGGCTTGGGCTGGAATCCGATTCAAACCGGAGACTGCTACAATAATCCTTCGGAAGTTATCGAGCACCGGAACGACGGCAAGCAACTCTACATCAAATGCGTTCCCAAGCAGTGGCCGCTGGACAACGTCCCCGGTGACTGCGTCTTTGAAACCTGGACGAGCCTCGAAGGTCCGGTCTTTCACATGCGCTACCGCTGCACCAACCAGCGTTCGGACAAGACCGCCTACCGGCCTTGCCCCCAGGAACTGCCAGCCGTTTATACGATCTCCAAGCTCTGGCGCTTGATGGCCTACACGGGCGACAAGCCCTTTACGCAGGACACGCTGACGCAGGTCACCAACGACTGGAGGAAGCCTTGGCCGTGGACTCGATTTGTGGCGACGGAACGCTGGGCTGCCCTGGTGGACAACGACGGCTGGGGCTTGGGCGTGTTCAAGGACGACGGCAGCGAGTTTCACGGCGGGATATATGGCGATGACAGGTCCGACGACCCCAAGCATGGTTCGACTGCGTATGTCGCCCCGATCCATGTCGAGAACTTCGACCACAACATCGTTTACGAACACAGCACTGCATTCGTAGTCGGCAGGCTGGCCGAGATACGCAAACGTTGCAACGAGATGGCCACCCGGACGCCGCCCGCCTGGCGCTTTGTCAAAGACCGGCAGCATTGGACGATGCGCGATGCCACGGATGGCGGTTTCCCTCTAAACGGCGAATGGCGAATCAAGTTCGGCACGAGCAAGCCGCACCTGGCCAGCGCCATTCAGTGCTGGCGAGCAGAAGGCGCTCCGTCAATGGAGCTGGAGATCGCCTACCACGGGCAGGCCACGACCGCACGAATCTTCTGGCAGCGTCTCGACGATGACAAGTGCGACACGGCGAAGAGCCTGGCTCTGGATTTGAATCCTGACGGCAAGGTCCACAAGTATCATCTCGACCTTGCCTCGTCGCGTGAATATCGTGATCTCATCATCGGCGTGGCTATCGAACCCGTCACCCAACCACGTCCAGGAGAGGAGATGGCCATTAAGTCGGTTATCCTCTCGGCAGAGAGAAGGTAAAGTGCCGTGGCGAAAACACTTTTTGAAGCGATTGGATACGCGCTCGGCCACAAAGCCGCACAGGCCAAGAACGCCTTCGACCTCGTGGGCGGAACGGAGGAAGACTCCTTGCGGGCCGAAATACGCCTGGGCCGCGACCTGGCGGCGGCTTTGCTGGAGCGAGTGCCCCTGGTCGAGGAGAATGAGTCCACCAGATTTGCGGCCCAAATTGGGCGCTGGCTAGCGGGGAACGTGAAGGAGAAGAAGCTCCCCTTCATGGTCCGGGTCACGGCGGAGCGGGAGCCGAATGCGCTTGCCCTGCCGGGCGGGCCTGTATTCGTGAGTTGGCCGTTGTTGGAAATGTGCCAGTGGCAGCGGGACGAGATCGCATTCGTGCTCGGCCATGAGATGGCGCATATCGTGCGGCAGCACGCCCTCAATCGGATCGTCAAAGACGCCGCGCTTTCTCTTCTGCTGCGCCAATCCTCCGGCAGGCACGCCGCCAGTGCCTGGCTGAGCAAGGCGGGGCGGCAACTGCTGGGCTGTGCCTACTCCAGGGACGACGAATTGGAGGTGGATGTCTTCGCCGTGGCTCTGGTCAGAACCGCTGGCGGGGACGCATTGGCAGGGGAGCGCCTGCTGGAGAAACTCGCTCAAGGAACCTCTGGGCAGAGCGTCGGCATCGCGGGGGAATACTTAGCCACCCACCCGCCGCTCATAGAGCGAATCGGCAATTTGCGTGCCAGGAGGCCGGGTTGATCTGCCCCATCCTCGGCGCTTCTGCGGCTCAAGCGAACGATGAAAGCCCTGCAACCGGTTGGCAGCCTCCACCTTCAGGCCGCGCAGGGCTGGTGCGAGCTTCGCGCTTTCGCCGAGGCCGATGCCGAACTGGACCACATTGCTGCAAGCCTCCGCGCCCATCCCAAGGTGCTGGAGGTCCGCTGGCAGATTTACACCAACCTTGAAAAGTGGACCGGTGCGCTGGACACCACCAGCGCCATCGTGAAGGGGGTGCCGGACTGGCCGAGCTGCCGGGCAGCGATCAGCGTGGCAGAGAAAGAGTGCTGCTCAATCCGCAGGCACTGCCAGGAACCGCCTGATGCGGACGCGCTTGTCAGGTGTTGTGGGAGGCGGCAGGGCAATCCTCCCGCCGACCCGATTAAGCCTTCCGAAGCTTCTTTTCCAGCTCGGAGCGTTCATCTTCGCTGAGACAGGTCCCAACGTAACCGCAGTCGAGGCAAGCCACATCATACGTTTGGAAACCGAGGAACGTCCAGTTGCCCATTGGGCGAAACAGACTGTCTCTCGCGTCCAGGACACCCGCCGCTTTTGGTTGCCCGAGCACCATCCGTGACCCCCGGCAGCTCGGGCAGAGTAGCTTTGTGGAAATGTTCATAGGCACAGCTCAACACACGTGCTGAGTGGTGCCGGGGCAGTCACATCCGAATGCAAACAGGAACGCGAACCCGGCATCCACTCCAGCACGATAGTTATGCCAAGGCATTCTATTTCTTGGGTCGCTTCAGGTAGAAGACGCCCAGGTCCTCGGAAACGAGAATCCATCCGTCATTGCCCAAGCGGTTCAGATACTTTTCTCGCTCTTCCAAAGACGGCCCTCGCGTGTTCGCTGTCTCTTGAGGCACCCCGGGCACCTGGGTAACCTTGTACTCCCACCTGCCTGCGTGATGAACACTGCAACAACCGGCCAACAGCATACTGCTGACCGCGATCAGAACCAGCACACTACGACTCCTTTTCATAATGCTCATAGCTTTGTGAATATATTCTGTTTCGGTATAAGTATTATTCAACAGACCACCCGTCCGTGTATTGAACTGCGTGAATCCGACACCCAAAACCCTTTCATACGACAAGTTTACGCGCCTAGGCACCACTCGGTCAATGCCCCCAAAAGACCTACCCCTCGCTAGCGCAGACGCGGTCGGCGGCGCTTGCGGATGATGGGCAGCAGCTTTTGCTCGCCGTGCCCGACCGTCTCGCCGGTCAGCACCACGATCTCGCGCCGTTCAAACGGCACTTTGGCTCAACCAACCAGGCCGTATGGACCTGACGATGCCGGTCGGCACCAGCAGCACGGAGGCCCGCTGCTGGAGCGGAAAGCGCGTCAAGCCAGGCCGATAGCGGGCGGAACGCCTTTCTGGGCCTGACTGGCGGAGGGATGGAGCGCGAGCGGGTTTTACGGGGGCCGGTGCCGCTGGAATCGGGCACCCGGCTGCTCCGCCCCGCTGCCATGCTTGAACCTGGTTGACGCCTGAAAAGGCAGCCCTGCCCGCGTGGGAGTCTACAGGTGTGCCCTGGACATTCAGTCAGCGGTGTCGCCATAGGCAAACGCGAGTCCCGCCCCCGCATCCAGTCCATACACCTTGGTCAGCAGGTCGGCTAGAAGCTGCGCAACCTGCTTTGGATCAGAGGGCAGGGGATATTTCAATCCTCGCATGTAGTTCAGGTCCAGCCCGCCGCTGCAAAGGTAATCCAACGTGTGCTCGATTCCACACCGTCCAAAAAACTCCCGTATGGACTGCTCCAACTCCTTGTCTTTCCGCAGCACAAACAGCATCAGGTCAAAGGCGTTTTCGTCAGGATGCCGATACAACCCGATCACGACGCGCTCGTCGAGCGACGAAACGATCAACGCAGCGAACTTGGCGGCAGACACGAGGATTCGCGTCACATAGCGTTCGATTTGCGCAATGCCGCCGCTGGGAAAAAGGTCCGGCTTGGGCACCGGCTCCCATTTGCCTGCGAACGCGCCGGAGGCTTTGGCCTTCGCCTTCCCCTTCAGCACGTCGATCAGGTCTTTGCAGCCGGGCGGCAGTTCGACGCCCCGCTTCCGGTAATTGACGAATCGCACCATTGGTTCTGGGCGGTTTTGTTTCACCCAAAGTAGCCGCAACACCCCAAGGAGCAAGGGCGGGGATGTTCAGGGGTCGGACTCGGCCAAGCACGAGGGAACCGGTCCTGGTTCCTGACTCTGATGCCTAGTGGATACGGCCAAAGCAAATTGCCGCCGCGCTCTGGGGCCACAACCTGAACACGGCCCTGGGCCAGCGTCTGTTCCCGGCTGGCATCGACCTCGGCCAAGCTCCGGCTTGCCTTCTACGAGCCGTCGCGCTGACCCGGCAGGCACCCCTGTCGCGACGCCCGCCCTGCGAGGCCGCATTCGCCTTGGACGACGCCTGCGGGATTACAGGGGCCGGATCGGGGGATCAGGTTGCGGATCGGCAGCTCTACTAAAAACTTAACGAATTTACTGTTGACTGGCATTCGCCCTGTGCTTATTCGTAGTCGAGCGGCCTTACCGTGGAGATTATCCACGGGCGGCTACAGACCTTGGAGAGCTTGATCTCTGGGGGTTATGAAATCGTCAGCCTACAGCGGCGGTCGGCTCGACGAGTGTGGGGCAGCGTTGTTTTTATCCCGAACCCGCCAGAGGGATTCCACAATCTCGAACGAGCGCCCGTATTGGCTCCCCCATCATGCGGAGTGGCCTGCTCCGCAACCACTTGCAACGATTCCAGGCTGCTTTTTACCCAGAGATTCTCTGGCGCAAGGAAAAAAAAGATGAAATTCCTCCATACTTTTTCGGTTCATCCGACGAGTTTGATCCTGGCTTGGTGTAGGGCGAGGAGTTTGAGGATGAAGAAGGCTTCGTCCCGATAGCCATAGGCTTGGCGGGTGAGGGTCTTGATCTTGTTGTTGACGCCTTC
>Ga0326727_10008050_pt1 | contig 27146 bp, 44 predicted proteins | sample MB2enrmetagenome_FD_207643 | JGI IMG/M metagenome (GOLD analysis project Ga0326727, IMG submission 207643) | Lab enriched peat soil microbial communities from McLean, Ithaca, NY, United States - MB29MY | ecosystem: Environmental > Terrestrial > Soil > Wetlands > Peat | place: USA: New York...
CGAAGGCCGAAACCGCCAGGCCGTTGTTCAGGGACTCGCCGGCCAGGGCCTGGGTCCAGCCGCTCTGCCCGGGGATGGTCAGGACCATCTGGCAGGCCGAGGTCGTGCCGCCGATGCAAAGCGTGACCTGCACCGGATTGGCACTGGTGTTGGTCAGGTTGACGTACACCTCGTCGATCTTATCCGTGCCCGCGTAGGACGCGTGCAGAGCGGTCGCGGTGCCGGTGGTCGTGTTCTGGATCTTGATGTTCTGGTTGTACGCGCCGGCTCCCGAAAGTTTTTGCTTGCGCGGGTCTACAATCCGGTTCGCGAACCCTCGGAGGTTAAGAAAGTTCTGGTCCGTGGTGTTCGGGACCCCGAAGGCCAGTGCCCCCCCGACCAAGAGGATGTCACCGCCGATTATCTTTTGCCATCCGGCCTGCGGCGGGATCGTCTGAAAAAACAGACTGTCGGGCGAGACGATATTCCCCTGGAAGAACGCGCCAACGAGCTGGTGTGGGGCAGTGTCGATGTTGCACACCTCCATGAACATCTCGTCAGTGCCGCCTGCAGTGTGTGCGAGCTGCATGTTTGTACCTAGGACAAAGGCCGTGTTTCCCGATGTATTCCCGGCCGGGGTCATTCCGCTGTTACCAGTCGGGGCCGCGCTCAATGGTTCTCTAGTGGGCATGTCAGCTCCAGATCTGGTTGTTCACGGACGAGTCCTGGAACGCGCCAGCACCGGCCAGGACGTCATTCTGCTGGCCAGCACCGGGGGCCGGAGTGGTGCCTCCCGTCCCGGAGGTGCTTGCGGTCGCTCCCGTCATGGGTGAAACCGCGGATATTGTTGGAAGCTGGGCCAAGGGGACCTGGCCTCCGACCAAGGTCGGAACCGTCACGCCTAACGCGGAGGCAGGCACAGCCCCCACGTCCTGCGCCGCCAGTGTCGGGTTGCCGCTCAAGGCCTTGCCGTTAACCTGGGCCAAGCCCGAGAGCGCTCCAACATCAACGTAGCTCAACGCGAGGTTGCTCCCGGTGATCGGATGGCCGCAGATGGTCGCGCTCGCCGGCACGGCGCCGGCTACGTCGCTGGCCTGGATCGCTAGGAGGGCTTTGGCCTGGGCCGGAGTCAGCCCGGAAGGTTCGGCCGTCTGACCGGAAATGTTCCCCAGTATCGTGCCCGTGGCGACTGCCCCGGGCTGCGTGGGGGGTGCGGAGAAGGCCTGCGCTACCCATACGCCGCCTATCCCCTCCCAGGTAATCCCGGTGGTCGGGTCGTAATAGACGGCTCCGTTTATGACTATGCTGGGTGCGGCCATGGGCTCTCCGTTAAAGCCCCGGGCAGGAACTCATGCCCTGCCCGGGGTAGTCACTGGTTAGATGGCCTGGGGGGTTTCTTCCCAGAACATGGAGGCCAGGCCGGTAACGGCGGTCAGGGCGCCGATGGCGACATAGCCGCCGGGCTGGATGATGATCGAGCCGTCCCAATCCATCATGGCGGGTCCACCAGCGGGCAGGGAGGCCGCGGTGAATCCACCCAGGATCTGGGCCATCCAGAAGGGCGTGCCGACCAGGGTGCAGGCCGCGTCCACCTTGGCGGTGGGCATGGCCGCGCTGCCGAGCACGTTCGCGCCGATGGCGGGAGACGCCAAGGGCGTGGTATGCACGGTGACGCCGGCCACGTTGTAACCGCCTATCAGGCCGATCGAGGCAATGGCGGCCGGGGCCACGGTCAGGGCGAAGGTGACCTTCTTCAAGGTCAAGTTCTTGGTGTTGCCGGCCGGGTTGCTCAGACAGAGGCCGGTGTAGGTGGTGGCCAGGGCCACGGACAGCGCGGTCGCGGCCTGGAGGGAGCCGTAAAACATGTTGCCCCGGAAGTTGGTCTCGTAATCGCGGCCGTGAAGCTCGCTGACGATGAACTCTCCGAGCTGCCCGGCGCGGCCGGTAATCAAGGTCCCGGTGGTAAGCGGCCCTACAGGGCCGGCGGCTAAAGTCGTGTTCATAGAATGGTCTCCTCGCTTATGATTGAACGGTTATTTGGGAAGGGTCCTCAAGGAACGAGGAGGCCTCATCCGATATTCCAAAACCCTGCTGGAGCAGGAAGTTGGTCAGGCGCATCTGCTTGAGTATGTTCGCCAGGATTTCCAGGAGAGAGTCATTGTCGCCGGCGGTCTCTGGCAACCGCATGATGACGCGCCCCAAGCTGTCCGTGAGTAGCGGGACTAGAACGCCCTGTGCGGTCTTGCCGTACAGGCTGGCCTGCTGCGCCCCGGACGGCTCTGTCGCAATCTGGCGAGTGATGCCCGTGGGGTCTACGCCTCCGCCCAGCACGGGAGCGGCGGTCGGAACCGAGCCCGCGGGAGTTGCCCCGCCTACCTGCTGCTGGCCGGCGATGGCCACGGCACCGGTGGTGTCCGTCCTGAGAGTATGCGGCGTCCCGGTTGAGTCGATGCCCGAGACGGGCAGCGGCCCATCCGTGCCCACCAGGAGCGCGTCGGGAACTTCCAGGATGATCTGGAGGTGATCCGTCGAGTTCATGGCCGTGGTGTTGTAGGCCAGGGTCAGAGTGACCGAGCCGCTGGCGTTGTTGGCCAGGGTTGCGGTCTTGGTGTTGTCGAACGGGTTGAAAATAGGGGCGTTCGAAGTCACGTTCGTTATGGACAGGATCTGTTCCAGGACGAGGCCCGGGTAGCCTGAGATCGTGACTTGGTTGGTGAGCGGGGCGAAGGCGTAGGCACCCGCTTGTAGCCCGACTATCTGTTTCACTTATATCCCTCCCAGGGCCAGGGCGGTTAACTGCATCATGGCGAGCGAGCCGGTCGGGCCGGTGTTGCCCTGCGGCCCCTGCGGCCCGGACAGGTTGATCCCCCAGTCGTAGTGAGTTCCGGAGCCATTGGTCTGCTGCGCGTTCATTACCAGCGCAGATATGCCGTCGTAGGAAACGACCGGGCCGGCCATCCAGTTTAAGGGGTTGCTGGCCTCAACCAAGATAATCCACTGGCCGGTCAGCCATTGCTTGTTCGGCTGGGTTACGACGGATTGAAGGCCCGTCCCAATGGTCAGGGAGCTTGCCGATGTACCGCCCAGGGACTGGCCGTAAGTTGCGGCCAAGGTCGCCATGGCCTGGGAGTTCGCGGACGAAGTAGCTGCGTTGAACGCGAGCTGGGCCGCGCTCAAGGCGCTCATGGCTGCGGCGGCCTGACTGAGTGCCGCAGCCTGCTGGCTTGCCTCAGAGGCAATCTGGCTGTTCATGGCCGCGGCCTGCGCGGCGGCAGCCAGGGAAAGCGCGGGAGGAGCGACAAGGTTCATGATCGACCAGAGGTCGCACGCCCCGTTGGGCACGGTCGCCAAGCCCTTCACCGTCTTCTCAGGCGTCTGGATCGTGACCTTGTACTGGGTACTGTTGCTGCCTAGCGCGTTCGGGAACACGTTCAGGATGCAAGTCCCTGTCTCGTCGGTGTACTCGGTGACGGTCGTCTGGACGACGAACCCCTCGTAGGTATCCGGCGCGTTCAGGATCATCGTGACGGACACACCCACCAGCGGGTTCGCCCACTGGTCCGCGATGACGCAGGTGACAGGTACGGTAGGGATGGCCATGGCCTAGTAGCCTCCTCCCGGGGTTGTGCGCTCGCGCTTCTGCGGGGTCGCCTCCCTGGCCTCCGGAGTCGGGGCCACACACAAAGATCTGATCCATTTGAGCATTTCCAGCCGCCCGCGTGCCCGATCTACCTCCTCGTGGACACAGATCTCCAACTTGTCGCGTAGGCCCTCGACTTCGTTGTCGATAATCTCCACCAGGGCGAGGAACCCGGAGTCGTTGCGCGAGATCGCGATCCGCTCTTTGCGGTCGCGAATCTCGTCAGGACTGAGGCGGACCCTGCTTCCAAGCATTTTGATACTCCTGGTCGTCGGCATCACCGTCGTCGCCACCGGGCGAAGCACCGCCGGGTCCGGACTGCGTGCCCTGGCCCGGGCTGATCTGGAGGTCCGAAATCATGATGGTGGCGCCCTGCGGGCCCATGCCCAGCACCTGGGCGTCAGCCTGAATCTGGATGGCCGCGCCGGCCTGGAGCTGACTCGGGTCAACACCAGCCTGAGACAGCACCTGCGGGGGAAGCGTGAGCTTCATGCCGCCACCACCGGGCGCGCCACCACCAGCGGCAGCACCGGCCGCCTGGGCTGCGGCTGCGGCAGCGGCCGGACCGCCCGGGGCGCCACCGGGTCCAGCCGGTCCACCGCCTCCGGCGGGAATGAGTAACGCGAGCTTTTGCCCGATCTTCGTCTGAGGTTTAGCCATTAGTTTCTGTCCTTTTGGGCTTTACGCGGCGAAGCCGCCGTCGCCCTGTCCGCCGATGGCGGGTGAAAGGTCTGTAGTCTTGGAACGCTTGTCCCGGAGTTGGGCCACCAGGCCGGCTTGCTTGATGCCCAGCTCGCCGGCGACCTTCGTGCGCTGGATGTCCTGGTCGCCCAGGATCTTCTGCTTCCTAAGCTCAAGTTCGGCCTGCGGGTCTGGCTGGACCGCGTTGCCCTTCTCCAGGGTGTTGACCTGATTCTGGAGCTTCTGGAGCTCGGCGGTGAGCTTCTGGATGACGGGGCTGACCTGGCTTAGAACGGCCTGGCTCTGCTGGCTCTGCATGACTTCCTGGTTCTGCTTGGCCTCCTCCTCCTCGTAGACGACGGACTCGGGGACCTCGAAGCCCATGGCGACCTGGCGGAGAAGCTCGTTGATGTTCACCATCGAGCGCAGTTGCGGGTCCTGGCTCACCACCTGCCAGAACTGGAGAAGCTGCTGGTTGCGCACCTCCCGGGCCTGGACCCCGGCCACGCCCCGGGCCTTGACGGAGAACGATCCCTTGATGTCCGGGTCGTCGTTGAACTCCATATTCCAGCACACGAGCTCGGAGACCATCGGGCGCGTCACCTCGTCGTCGTAGCGCAGGAGCTGCTCCCGGACCATGGAGTTGGACCGACTCATAAGCATGGACAGACCCGAGGCCGTCTGGGCGGCCTGGCCGACCTGCTCGTCGCCCTGGTCAACCCTCGGCACGCCGGAAATGTCGTCCATGAGCTGCTCACCCATTTGGCGGATGAGGTTGACCTCTTGGATGTGCGAGTCGAAGGTGATCGCCCGGACGGCAGGAGCCATGGCTTCCTGGCCCTGGCCCGTCCTGGCCCAGGCCTTGAACGGCACGACATCCAGGATGTCCTCGTCGTTTGGCGATTCCAGGAGGTCCATGTTCACGTCCATCTGAGGCCCGGCGCATATCGCGGCGTTGTCCAGCATGACGCGGGTGGAACTGTTCAGGATGTCTTGCGGGTCTTTAGTCAGGGCCGGGATGCCCTGTCCCCAGAAGCTCGACTCGTCCTTGTCGAAATAATAGAAATAATACGGCATCTTGCGGTCTTGCAGGTGCGTCAACACGCACTTGATGACTACTGGCCCCATAAGCCATACCTGCGCCCACATATCGCCCGTGGCGTCTTCGGGTACGTCAGGGCAGCCGGCCTCGCGCAGCTTCTCGGCCGGGACGAGGCCCCAAAACTCCAGGACCTCGTAACGCTTCTCGCGCTCTTGGCGCGTGAACGAGTTTTCTTCCTCACCGATGGCGCGGAGCTGGGTCTCGAACGACTTCCAGTTCATGGCGGTGCCTTCGGGGTAAGCATTGATAAGCTCGAGGATCTTCTCGCCGTCGAAGTCCTCGCGCTTGCTCATGCTCACCATGTCCACACGGGTCTTGATATGGCGCTCAAACGCGCCTTGCAGGTCCTCCGGCTCCATGGCCGCCGGGTCCGGGTAAAAGCCCCAGTGCGCGCAGTGCGTGACGTAGGGGGCGTATTTCTGCTCGGCCTCGGCCTCCCAAGTCATGGTCGGCTGGCCAGTGGCTGGATCCGTGGACTCGACGGGCTTGTACTTAGTGCCCTGCGACTCCGTGACCAGCGGTCCCTTGACGATGCCTATGCCAAAGGTGTTTCCAGCCCGGATGGCCTTGCGCAGGATGTTGGTCCACTGCTTGCGGGAATCCCCGTCAAGCTGGGATAGGATGGTGCGCTCCATGTTCCGGGCCCGGATGTTCGCGAGCTCCCGGATGGCCGTCTCGATCTGTAGCCGCGTCGGAGTGACGTGCGGCTGCGGCGGCTGGCCTGGTTGCGGAGGCGGGTTAAGCTTCTCGTCCAGGGCCTTAATGATGAGCTGCTGGTCCTGCACCGGCATGACCGGGTTCGGGTCGGGCTCAAGAGTCCAGGTCTGGTCGGTGTTGCCGAGCGCCACCTGGAGCATGAGGCGCGTGAAAATTTCTACCTTGAGGCGCGTCTGGCGCACAAACACGCTGGACCGCTTGGGGTTGATGGCGGCCTTCTGGGCCGTGGTGTACTGGCCGCGATACCGCTCCAGGTCCTCAATCCACCGCTGCTCGATCATGACCCGGTTGCGCTCGTACTCGTGGAACTGGTTGAACAACATCTCCCCGAGGTTGCTCACCCACTGCGACACCTGGGCATAATCGGTCTTGGGGGCGGTGGCAGTCTCGTCGGCCATGGGCTAGTAGCCTCCCGCTAACGCGGAGCTGCGGGGGCTCCGGCTCGGTCTGCGTTCGCGGTTGCCGCGACTGCTCTTGATTTCCTGGCTCTGGAGCTCCAGAAATGCGTACTGGCAGGCATCATGCGGATGGCTGTAACGATTCTTGGCGGGCATATCGCGGTATCGCTCGTCGCCTACGACTTGAACGCGCTCGTAGACGTACCGGCCCAGGAAGCCCTTGCGGAGCATGTGGCAGCTTGGGTCGATCTGGACGCACGGCTTACCGTCGATCAGCTTGGAGAGCGGCACGGCCACGGCCTCGCGGCGAGCGCCTATGGCGTTGGTCTTGGCCGCTCGCGTCGGGATGCCCATGCCCTTGAGCGCCTCGAAGCAGGACCGCTCGTCGGTCGGTGCCCGCTGGACGCCGGCTGGGTCGCCCACGCTGATGATGTCGAACTCGTCGAACTCGGCCAGGCCCGGAAGCACCACGTTCTCACCGAATCCGGTAATGCCCATGTCCTCGGCACACCACTCGCGCAGGATGTTGATGCCGCCACGCGGCGTCTGCTGGATCAGCACGGCGGCCGGAGTCAGGCCGAAGTCCCAGCCCAGGATGAGCGGTTGCCCGAATATGGGCCGGAGTGGCTCGGGCGAGGCGTGGAGGGAATCGTTGTACTCGTTGTAGACCGGCTTGCCCGAGGAGATGACGCCGTAGTCTCCGCCCAGGTAGGTGGAGATCCAGGCGTCGGTCTTTCCCGCGAGCTGCCGCAGGTAGTAGTCGTAGCCTCCGTCTAGGTGCGCGATGTTCTCGGCCAGGGGGTTGGCCTGCCAGACGTCACCTGACTTGTGGACTCCGCCGGGCTGCCGGAAGAACTCCCAGCCCTTGGGCGTGTCTTCCTCGGCCAGCTTGAACCACCAGTGGTCGTCGTCGGGCGGGTTGGTGTCCATCATGACACCGCGCCAGGTGCAACCGCCGTCCTGGAGTGCCGGATAGCGGCCCACACGCGACGTGAGGCCATCCAGGACAGCCTTGGGAACTTCCCGCGCCTCGTTTATCCAGGCCCCGGTAATCTCCAAGCTCAGGAGTTTCTTGACATCGTCGGGCCGGTCCAGGGCGCGGAACAGAAGGTCGGCCTCGACGTCGTTGTACCTGAACCGAAAAATGAACTCGGTCTTGTCGAACGTGCCGAAGTTCCCGTCGCCGAACCATTGCTCCCAGGTCCGGAAGGTGGTGTCCCTCAACTCGCCGTAGGTGTTTCGTACGATTGCCCAGCGGGTCCGGCGGATGCCATCAACCGGGCTGGGCGCCTGGGCCAGTGCCCGCTGGAATATCTCCCAGCACATGCCCACGGATTTGCCGGAGCCGACCGGCCCCATGACGCCCCTGACAAAAGCGTCTGAGGCGTGGAAGCGGTCGAGCGTGGGCTCGGCCACGTACCGAAGGAGTCTACCCATGCCTGGGCTCTCCCGCGCCTCGGAATATCTGGACGATGGTGTTGCCGTCGCCCTTGAGCTCTTTGCGGTCGATGTAGAGACCCACGGCCTTACCGCGCGAGATTTCGGCGGTGATGGCCGCCGACATCTGGCCTTCCTCGGCCGCCTTGTCGCGGAGCTCTTGGAGCTTGTTAAGGTGCGCGACGAGCGTCAGGCCGACCGCGTCGGCGGCCGGCTTGCGGATCTCGGCAAGCTTGGCCTGGACTTCCGGATTCTCCAAAATGCGCACGCCGTTACGGGCACAGGACGAATCCTTGGTTTCCTTGGCCACGTTGTAGCATGCGCGATAGGCGGCAGAGGCGTTGCCGTTAATGGCGTAATGCTGGGCAAACGCCAACTGCCTGCTCGTCAAGGCCTGTCGCGCCATGGCTTACTCGGCCGGGGCGGTCGTGGGTTCGGGTTCGGCCTGGGCTTCGGTCTCGGGCTCGGCCGGAGCGGCGGGTGAGAGCTGGGCGCAGGCGCCCATCAGCTCCTCGACGCTCAAGACGTTGGAGAAGGCGGTGCGCATCTCGCCGGATAACGCCTGGATGGCGCCGAACAGGTTATTGGCTTCCTGCTCGGACATCGAGACGGATATGCTGGCCGGGGTGGTGCTGGTGGCTGTGTTGGCCGTGAAGATCATGGTTCGGTCCTCTTTGTGGTTATGAGGCTAGATGCAGGGGCCGTACGACGCCTAGGCGCGAAAAAACATTAGGAGCGTGGAAACTTGGGGGGGATACAATCATCACAGAACAGGCGCGGCCACCGTGACCTCACCTTCGCCCCGCAGGTCTCGCATTCGTATGTCTTGAGCGGTCTGTGCTTCGCTCTGGCGCGTGCCAAGGCTCTATTGGAAGTCTTGGCGCACAGATCAGAACAGTATTTGATGTGAGTCGTGTTGATTATCGGCTTGCCGCAGCAAACGCATATGCGTTCATTCTTAGGCATGGATGCGCCTTACAACCACATCGTAGTGCAGCACTAAGCCGTCCACGCCCACAAGCGTTACTATCCTGTTAAGATAGGTGCTCCCAAGATTGTCGTGGATTATGCGCGTGACATATCGCAGTCGCTCAAGAGTGCCTGACAAGCGCGGAACGGTTATGACGAGCCGGCCCGTGCGCGTTCGCGCTGACCATGCACGCCCGTTGTTTACGATCGGAAGCTCAGTAGAACGCTGGTAAAGTGGCAAGTTGTTGGCTGACATGCCAGGGACGCTACGGGAGCACGCGGACATGCTGACGGTCAGTCTGTCCGACTTTTCACCCAGGTCAAAAAAAATTCGTACGAATGTGTAAAAAAAGCTGGACATCTATTCGCAGTAAGAATAGAAGGAAGGCGAGACCAAACGAACGAACCAGTCGGGATAATCAATGCCTAGCCTCACAACCCGCGAAGCTGCCGAAATCCTGGGCGTGTCCCCGAGGCGCGTCCAGGCGCTGATTAAAGCCGAGCGGCTGCCAGCAGTGAAGTTCGGCCACGTCTGGGTGATCGACGAGCGCGACTTAGAGCTCGTCAAGCGACGAACGCCAGGCAACCCCAACTGGAAATGAAAGGGCCCCCTACACGGGGGCCTTTTCTTTTTTCAATCGCTTCCAGAGGTCGTACATGCGCCTAGCGTGCCTCCTGCTGCACCCGGTCAGGGCCGAGACATCATCCGTCGTCCGGCCCTGGGAAAACGCGGCATAGGCCAAGCTGGTGCGTAGGACGCGCTCAACTTCACGCACCGCCGGTACCTGTGACGCTTCTCCGGCCCTGGCGAGCTCCAGGGCGAGGTCAGGCCCGAAGGTTTCGATGAGCTCGGAAGCGTTCATTTGCCACGCTTCCCGATCGCCATCCCAAGCTTGATCGCGGTCGCCACGGCGATAAACAGCCAGGCCACGGGGCCACCTGGGATGTCCACAAAAAGCGTCCGCTTCCAGCAGGGGATAGCCTGCACCTCCGGCAGCGTGTGGCTACAGACGAAGCTGATCCACATGACGGCTCCCAGCACTACCCACGCCCAAAACACATAGCCCATCACGCTTGCCTCCTAAGTGCCCACCGAACGCAGCGCAAAACGCTGTCTCGTCGGGATTTTGATGGCATGGCAGCTATGGGGATTTCTGTCTCTACGCCATCGTACGATATTTTTAGCCTGGGCATCCGCCCCATGCCGGCTCTCGACTTGTCCACGGCAAACGCGCCTCCCGGCATTTTGCGTTGCAGGTATTCCAGGAGGTCGCGTTCCTCTTTAGTGATCGGGGTCATGCCTGCCTCCGGGCGTAGTGAGCCAGCAGAAGCGCATCGGCCCGGCCGTCCTTAGCTCCCCCTTTGGGCCCGTAGAGGCTCACCTCGGGGAATAGGCGTGCGGCTGCGACCATGGCTCCCTCCTTCCCCACGACGCCTTTCATCCACGTCTGGGGCGTAACCAGGGCATAGGGGGCCTTGAGGCCATCGAGTATGCCGTGCCACCATCCCCAGTTCGCCCCGAACGAGAACATCGAGACGACTCCTTGTCCTGGCCTGGCCCCCACGCGCTCCAGGGAGACGTGCTTGACGTCCAAGGTCATGATGTCCTCCAGCTTGTCCCGCATCTTATCCGCTCCGGCCCAGTCCCAGGCCCAGGCGCGTCCGTCCTCGACTATGAGCGCGAGAGCTCCAAGCTTGCCGGGGTCTATGCCCACCCACGCTTTCATTCCGGGACCTCCTCGGTGTATTGTTCGGGTTTCGTTCCCTTGTATCTGACCGGCGGTTTGTAAACCTTCGAGTTGACATCCGCCTCGTACTCCAGTCGCTTGGTCGGTGTGCCCGCCCCGCAGAAGATCACGTCCGACCGTTCCCACCACGCCGACACCTGCTCGGCCCAGGGGCAGGCTTCCATGGCATCCCTGTCCTGCCTGCGCTTATTTACGTGCTTTGGGCCGCTCTGGTCCGAGAATGGTTTCTGGTCCCAATACGGGCGTCCCAGGCAGGCCCCAGCGACTCCAGCACAGGGCAATCCCTGGACGGCATCACAGGGTTTCACGCGTTCACCGCACCCATCAGGTTTTCTGATAGGTATTTGACTAAAATACCGACGCTGTTAGATGCCGTTTTAGACGCCATATTAGACACCATTTTATATATATTATATATATATATTCTATGTTTACAGGTAACGGCGTCTAAGTGTCGAACTCCCCCGCTCTCTCTCCCCCCCTGGGGATACATAGAGACCCGGTTAGGCGCCGTTTTCTTCGACATTGCCATTAACATGCTGATTTTATGCAACAAATGGCGTCTAACTTTTTCAAAAGGGCGTCTAAGGCGTCTAACTTTTTAGACGCCCTTTCGTACGAATTAGTCTTTACCATTATGATCCTCGATGAGTATCTCGGTGTCCTTCCCATTTGCCCCGCGCCAGGGGTAGAACATGTGCGTCTGCTTGCTCTTTGTGAGGTCGCGAACGGCCGCGTCCAGGTCTACACGCTTGATGTCTGGGAGCTGGCGAGCAAGGTCACGCATGGTCACGCCTGGCTTGTCCGCCGTTTTCTTGCGCTCGATGAACTTACAGATCCTTTGCTGGATCGCGTGCCAAGCGCCCTCTGAGACGTTCTTGCGCATTTGCCCGACATGGAAGGTTGTCAGGTGATTAATCAGGTCTACAGCCCAGGACACGGATGCCTCCTCTATTCTGTGGGTTAGGATGTCAGGTCCGTAGAGCGACACGGCATGGATGAGGGACACCTTCTTGGCGTGCTCCGCACACCTCGAGTAAAACGGGGATAGCTGATCGTTATCCCGATACTTCTCCCGGATAGCGAACCACTCCCGCTGGGCCGCTCGCATGCACTCTGAGGCTTTGGCGTCAAAGCTGATGGCGTGCGGACTGCCCTCCAGGTTCGCGCCGGGGATCGGGATCTGCTGAATCATCCGGATGTCTTCCAGGCACTTGACCAGGGACAGGTCCATCTCGTGGCGGATCGTCTCTTTCGGCTCTACCCCGGCGTGTTCGCTCTGAAACACCAGCGAGCGCGGGATGAGCCCCTCTGAGTAGTTGGTGTTGGTGACGCTGGCCCAGAACTTCGACGGCGTGGAACAACCGAGGAATGACAGGTGCGGCCTCTTGATGATTATGTTCGTCTTGGTGTCGGAGTAGGGCTTGTCGAACACGCTCCCCGCCCTGGAGTAGATTCGCATGAAGTCGCCGGACAGATTGGCCAGGTGGCTCTTTTCGTTCTGCATGGCCGCGAATAAGTGGCCAATCTCGTCCAGGAAGCAGGCCGTGACGTTGTGCGTGGCCATGTGCCGGAGCACTGCCGGCCCGGAGGTGATGTCGTCCGGACCCTTGAGCCCCTGCAATATGGGGCTGGCGTTCAAGAGCTGCGGGAGAGTATACTGCGGAGCGTTCTTGCCGGAGCCCGAGTAACCCAGGACCAGCGCGTATATGTGCGTGCGCAGCCCGGACTGCGTGACTACGCGCTCCCCGGCCACGGCTCCCAGCAACACGAGAGCGCCGGCCAGGGCATAGACCGGGTGCGAGACGGCGGACGATTCCTCAACATACGTCATGATCGACTGTAAGATGCCGCCCGGGTTGAGCAGGTGCGCGGGGTACTCGGCCGCCTCCTCTGACCTGGAAACATCCACCGTCACCGAGGCGTAGCGGTCTGGGTTGTTACTGGCGTCGGTGCGATAGATCGACTCGATGATCCCCTGAACCTCCGAGTCTTGCAGAGGAGGTGAGCAATATCTGGAGTTCGCCCCCTGAGCCAGTAACCCGACCTCGTCCGGCTTCAACCCGCAAGCGATCCAGCGCCCAATTAGCCGACTCATGCCGGTGTTTCGGGCGCCCGCGGGCATGAGAGTGATCTCTGGGGAAAGTCTGACCCGGGCCAGGTCCAGGTTGAGCAGGGTGCCGGAGATCGTTTTCTCGGTGGTCTCGAAGTACTTGATGATGGCCGGTGTCGCCTCGGGCAGCTTGATGTCAGGCTGAGAAGACAACTCCCACTCGTAGACTCCGCCCGAGACGTGCCGGCTTGGAGGGGCCACGACGAGCGCCCCAGGGCCAGCCTTGAAGTCTATGCCCTTCCCCAGCTCTCCAGCCCGGAGGGGTGTGTCAGAGTAGCCGTAAAAGTGCTGGCCACCACCACCGGTAAAGCACATGGGGCCTTCGCCCAGGCCGATCTCGTCTTTGATCTCGTCCCAGGAGAAATCGCCGCCGTTGCGTGGATCCACGTCCACGACAAAACGGTGCTGGTCCAGGACGATCCCGACATTCAGGTCCGGGAAGTCTGTCCACCATTTGCGGATGATGGCCTCGTCCGTCGTGGCTGAGTACGCCCCGCGTGGGCACACGGCGTGAGGGTGCTTCCCTATGGACGCACACTCCACACGCCCACAAGAGCACTTGCCGTTTGGCATGGGCCAGTTGAGCGCAACCACGGGCCAGCCAAGGGCCGCGTAGTAGAGCGCGTATTCCAGGCATGACGGTGTAAGCACGCGTGCGGCTTCCATCAGAACGGCACGTCAGAGTCTTGGAACACGGCCCAGTCCGGGCAGGAAGAACCCCATTCCTCAACGATGTGCGCGTGCGCCGGGTGCTGGCAGTGCGGGACGATCTTGTCCGCGTCCCACCAGAGACTGTTGCAGCTCCCGCAGGTGGTCCGGGTGTAGACTCCGGCCCGGACGTCTGGGCAGATCCGCTCGTAGTCGCACCATGTGCAGTCGGGGCCCTTGTCGGGCATGGCGTTGGCGGTGATGATGTACCGGGCCCTGGCGTCCAGGGCCGCGAAATCGTCGGGCGAGAAATAAACGCGCTCGGTGTAAATTTCGGAGTTGTTCTTATTGACGATGACGAACAGAGCCCGCTCCAGCTTGCCGTAGCCCATGTAGCACTGGGCCTGGCAGTAGTAGGTCGGGTAGGTCTCGCGCACGCCGAACTCCTTGAACGCGGCGAAACGCTTGTCGTTGGCGGACTTGACCTCCAGGATATGCGGGCGCCGGGTGACGCCGTGGATGGTCCCATCCGAGTGGCCCTTGAAATAGCCGTTGTGCGCTTCGTAGCCGTCCTGCTGGCCGTCCACCTTGAGCCCGGCCGCGTTTAGGTGCGCGATGACCTGGCCCTCGATGAGATCGCCTAGGCCAAAGAGCATGATGAGCCGGCCGTCCAGCGGTTGCTTGGGAAAGCCCCGAAAGCTGAACCATATCCGCCGGTCGCAGGTTGCGCCTATCTCGGACATGCCCAGGTAGCGCCGGGTGTCCTTGTGGCCTTTCTCGGCAGCCGCGAACATTTCTGCCGCGATCCTGTCGTGACTTTGCAGCTTTGGGAGTTCGCTCATTGCCAGCTCGCTATTTTAAGATATTTGCCGTCTGGGACGACGGTGACGTGCGTGGGGAAATAAAATTCGTCCCTGTTCTCAGAGGCGTAGGCTATGGCCTCTTCGACGCTAGGAGTCTCAAGCTGGTCGTGGAAGTTCTCAGGTATTCTCCTGTTCCACCACTCCCAGGCCTTGCGCTGTCCGTACTCCGAGGCTTCTCCGTCGAAGTCCAGGAAGTGGTTCACATGCAAGGGGATTATGCCGCCTGAGTCGAGTTTGATCGAGAGCTTCGCCATGCGGTTCCCGGCCCGGGAGACGTATTCCTCCATGCTCCAGCCCCGGACGGGGTAACGGCCACCCGCCGGGCCAGCGGGCTTGACGAAGTCCACGTCCACCAGGTGCTTGGGCTTGGCCTCGACCACCTCTGGCTTGGGCCAGAGATAGCCGCAGGCCGGGCACTCCATGAGGCTGATATGCACGAGCTCTTGGCACTCAGGGCACGCCTTGGTCGGGGGTGGCATGTCCTTGGGCTCGCCGGGCACGTTGACGACCGGGTCGTTCGGGTCCCCATGCAGCATGCAGTTCCCCGACAAGTCCAAGATGAGACAGTCGGTCTTGCCCTCGTGGGGGCGCAGGCCGCGGCCGATCATCTGGACGTACAAGGCCGGGCTCTTGGTCGGGCGGCACAGAACGATACAGTCCACGCCGGTTGAGTCCCAGCCCTCGGTGAGCACGCCCACGTTGCAAACGACGTGCAGCCGGCCGGAGTCGAAGGCGGCCAGGTTGGCCCGGCGTGAGTCGGGGTCCATCTTGGAATGTACGCAGCCAGCGGAAAATCCAGCGGCCGTAAAGGCCTTGGCCACTGTTTCCGCGTGCAGGATGGTTGCGCAGAAGACGACGACTGCCCGCCGGTCCTGGCCATGCTCTTGGACCGCCTTGACCGCACTGGAGATATGAATCTCCTTGGTCATGACGCCTTCCAGGTCCAGGAGGTTGAAGTCGCCCCCTGAGAGCTTGACGCCCTGCAAGTCTGCGGTGATGTCCTCGGCCTGCTTCGCCCGGTACGGGACCAGAAAACCCCCCACTTGTAGGTTATGGATGGAGACCTGGCAGTGCAGTTTGGTCCACCAGTTCTCGCGCTTGGCGCGGTCCCCGTAGATGAAGCCGTGGCCCAGCCGGTAAGGCGTAGCCGTGACCCCCAGGACGCGCAGTTCCGGATAAACCTGCTCCATCTTGCGTAGGAGCAGGGCGTATTGACTTTCTACGTCCGGAGGCGGCATGCGATGGCACTCGTCCACGATCAGGAAGTGGATGGGCTCGCGCATGGACTCCAGGCGGTTGACCAGCGTTTGGGGTGAGGCAATCAGGACCGGACGGTCGAGTTCGGCCTTGGACGATACGCTTGCGCATGCGATCCCCACGGACTCCCGGCCCTCCGGCCAGACTTTGAGCAGCTTGTCGTGAGCCTGGCGCACCAGGATCTCACGGTGCGCGATGACGGCCACGCGCATATCGTAGCTCTCAATCAAGGTCTGGATGAGCCGAGAGAACAAGATCGTCTTCCCAGCACCCGTGCCCGCCTGGAGGAGCAAGTATCGCTCCTCCAGACAGGCTTTGAGCACCAGATCAAGCGCAAGGGCTTGGTACGGGCGCAGGTTCATGGTTGCGCCTAGGCAGCCTTTTCCCAGGGCTTGCGGGCGGCCGGCTTGGCGGAAGCGGCTGGGGCAGCCGGGGCCGCGGCCCGAGACTGTTGCGCGGCGGGGGCGACCGTGGGCGAGCCATCAGCGGCCATGTACCCCTTCACGACGTTCTTCGGGGCGTAGCCGGGGTCTTCCTTGATGGCGATCCGCACCTTGGCGTAGAGCCCGTGCAGCTCCTCGGAGTCGCGCACGAAGTTGGGGTTCGGGTGGCCCGCCACGACGCACAGGGTCTTGAAGATCTTGAGCCCGATCTCGTGGTCCAGGGTGAAGTTGTCGAATATCTTGCGGCCGGTGAACTCGCCGTCCACCACCGTCATGGTGATGTTCAGGTTCGGGCGGTTGTTCTTGGAAAACTTCGCTCCCGAGTCGGTGACCTGGCAGACATACACGCCGGCCGGCAGAGGCTCGAAAGAGGTCTGATGATCCACGCCTTCCATGTTCAAAGAGATCTGCGCCATGATTATGCTCCCTGGGCGACGGTTTCGCCCATGATCTTGTTGTAGATGTTCCCCAGGTGGGGCTCCTCAAACGGGGCCGCGAGCTTCCCGGAACGGTCCTTCGCCGGATGGCGTTCCCATTCGTCGGTGATAAAGACGCGGTCCTCGTTCCCGTCGATGGTGACCTTGGTGTAGAAGAACACCTCGTCGAAGTACGAGATCAGGCGGTCCTTCAAGGTTGCCCCCTGCAAGGCCGGCCCGTAAAAGCGTCGGTTGAGCTCATCCTTCTCGTTTTGAGGCAGGCAGGTGAAGACGACGTTGTAGTTCTTCATGTCCCGGAAGCCCTTTATGAGCGAGGTCATGATGTCAGCGTATTCCCCCCAGAGCTTGAAGGTGTCAGCCGAGTTTGTGTGCTTGCGCTTCATGGCCTCGACGCAGCGCCCGGCGATCTCGGTCAGGGAGTCGATGAAGATCCACTTGTACCGGGACTTCATCTCCGCGTCGGTGTTGAGCAGGTTGAAAGCCTCGACAAACTCGTCGATGCTCTTGATCTCGTAGCCCTCGACGCGCCCGTCCCGGACCAGATCGGCCACGGCCAGGAGTCCGGACTCAGCCGAGAGCACGCAGGCCTTATCCGTTTCAGGAATCGTACGAATCAGAGACGTTTTCCCGATGCCGCTGTGCCCGATAACGAGGCCGCAGAAGCGGGACACGCTCTCGTGGGTGATGGGTGTAAGTGCCACGGTTAGTCCTCCAGGCTGTCAAGCTTGACGGAGGGCTGGGCCGGCTTGACGATCATGGCCCGCTTTATGATTTCGGTCTGATCGTCGGGAGCGTAGTCGAGAAACCCGTGGAGGGCTTTCGCGGAGCGGGGCTTGAACTCCCAGGCGAAGGCCTTGAGGAATACATCGTCCCCGAGCTGGATGCGGGCGGCTTCGAGGACTTCCTGGTCCCAGGAGATGTTTTCCTTGATGGTCGCCGTGATTTTGAAACCGCCGGCCAAGAGATGGCCGGTTTTGCTGCCATCCTTATAGACGGCCAGCTCTGCGAGAATCTTAGCGATCTCACGGTTACGAGAGGTGGCGGCATCGGCTACCGCTTTGTTCCGGGTGTACTCGTGAACGAGCGCCTCGGTCTTGGCCTCACGCGGGTTGATTTGGACGACACGATTCTGTACGGCCATTTCGACCTCCTACTGGTTGGGGGTTGGGCGGTCTCTCGGATCATCTTGGCGGGTGGACGAGAGACCGCCATTTTATGGGACCCAGGAAACTACTTCTTGGAATCTTTTTTTTTCTTCTCACTTCCCGGTTGTTAGCCTCGCCCCGTTACTAAATAGGGCAACCATCATGTTAGGATTGTCCATAAGGAATAGCCCCATGCGTAAAGCTGTGTTGAGCGCGTCCTTCTTCGAACACCCCAGCGCCGTCTTCACGGAGTCAAGGCGATCCAGGAGCTCGACCTCGATGTCCACCGAATCCTTGATGCACCGGTTGGGGGCTTTAGCCATTGGTGCCCTCGGACAGTATCTCCAGCACCTGCGGATGGACCTTAATCAGTACGCACACGAGCCGAATCAGGATCTTCCCTTGCGCGGATATTCTCTTGGTACGCCGGATAGCCCGATAACTTTCGGGGGCGTAGCCCAAGCAGGTGGCAGCTCTGGAGTGGTTTCCGAAGAAGGCTCTCAGGACCTCAAATTGTTCATCGCTCGGATGTGTCGTTGCCATGGCTTCGGTTGTTAGTAGAAAATCTCCTAGTTGGCAAGGAAGAAATTCAACCAGCGACCAGTAGGAGAAAAAATTATAGTGCTATGGAGGGATAAGGAGGTAGCGAAAATGGATGGATACACCCGTGAGCGATGCTTCATCGGAATCATCTGCCAAAAATTGAAGGCGAAAGGGATTAGGCACTCCCCGGCCGCGCGGGTCGTGTTCGGAGGCCACAAGGAGCCGGTCAACGCATGGAGATCGCTCCGAAATCCTTCAGCCAAGCGGAGGAAGCCCCGAGGGTTGAGTTTGGCGGAGGCCTATGATCTGGCGGAACTGGTGGGCGAGCCATTGCTCTCTCTGTTGGTAGAGACGGATCACGCGGTCAAGGCGGGATGGACTTTAGAAAAAGACGACCCGTCGTCCTGGTGTCAGGAGGACGACGAGTCTCAAGGGAAAAAGAATATCTAGACGAGTCCCTCCTCGACCAAGTCTAGGCGCACATTGTCACATGCAGCGAGCAGGACGCCAGCCAGAGTGGCTACGTCCTGCTCGCTTATCCCCTCATACACGAGGGCCCTGCCTATGGCCCCAATCAGGTCAAGTCCTAGAGAGATGGACTCTGACCTGTCTTTCCCCCCGGTGAATGTCAGTCTCATTCCTCCTCCTTTAAGGTTTGTCATCATAACAATAAAAATGGTATAGGGGATTTTTTTTCTCCTAGCCGTCTATTCCCTCCGCGATCGGTATGATATCTATCTGGTAGAAAATCTCCTAATTTAGCTGTTGACCTCTAGGAGATATTCCACTAGGCAGGAGTTGTGCCGGGGGGTTCTCCCCCTAAATAGCTCGGAGGGGACATGACATCGTACGATACCGCGCCCACGCTGACGCTCTATACCAGCCTTCAGTCGGCGTTTGACCACATGAATCGCGAACTGTTTGGTGGCCGGCTGGAGGCAGTGCTCATTACACTCCAGCGCCGGGCGCACTCACGGGGGTACTTCCACGCCGAGCAGTTCTCCACACGCGGGGCCGAGCAGGATGACACCCGCTCCGAAATCGCACTGAATCCCTCCACTTTCTACGACCAGTCTGACCGAGAGATAGCGGCCACGCTCGCGCATGAAATGACTCACCTGCGCCAGTTCCTGGAAGGCGAGAACCTGCCCAAGGGGCGCATGCACAACAAGGAATGGGCCGAGATGATGGAGGAGATCGGCCTTACCCCCACCTCGGACGGCACGCCTGACGGCAAGCGCACAGGGCCCAAGATGACGCACATGATCGTGCCTGGCGGAAAGTTCGACAAGAGCTTCGACGCCTTGGTCGAGGCCGGTTGGAAGCTCGACTGGCAAGCGGCCCTGGCCGTAGCCGACGAGAAGAAGGTGGACAAGTCTAAGGTCAAGTTCACTTGCGGATGTGGCCAAAACGTCTGGGGCAAAGAGGACGTGAAAGTCATGTGCGCCCTGTGCGGGTCCGAGTTCCTGCCAGCACAATAAAAAAGAGGAGGCGAGGGAATGAAAAGGGTTCTTAGGCGCGAGAAGGGCGGAACATACTATTTTGTGGACGGGGTGCGAATATCCGGAGTGCATGAACTGCTCAGGGGCGACGTGTCCGGGCTCAGGGGCGACGTGTCCGGGCTCAGGGGCAACGTGTCCTGGCTCAGGGGCGACGTGTCCGGGCTCAGGGGCAACGTGTCCGGGCTCAGGGGCAACGTGTCCTGGCTCAGGGGCGACGTGTCCGGGCTCAGGGGCAACGTGTCCTGGCTCAGGGGCGACGTGTCCGGGCTCAGGGGCGACGTGTCCGGGCTCAGGGGCGACGTGTCCGGGCTCAGGGGCGACGTGTCCGGGCTCAGGGGCGACGTGGACGATGCCGAAATATCGGATGAGGACCACGAACTCGGGGTGGAGGTGTCCGCTCTGGTTATCGGCGAGGAGGAGGACAAGACAGAGGCGAGAGCCCATGATCCCGAACATCTCCGGGACTAAAAGGTGCTTGAGCTGCAAGCGCCCCCTCCCCATCGAGGAGTTCAGCCGCGACGGGCTGGTTTGGAACACCTGCGCTCGGTGCTCGCAGGCCAGCGCCGAAAGGTACGCAAGGCGCAAGGCGCAAGAGGCCGCGTGCTGCGTCAAGACCTGCCGGGGATGCAAGGCCAAGAAGCCTGTCGAGGACTTCCAGGAAGGTGACGTGACCTATGGCCTCTGTGGGCTCTGCCGAGAGACGCGGAACATGGAGCGGGCACGCCGACTCTTAGCCGCGGCGGCCAAGAAAGAGGCCCGTAGGCTTGCCTCGGAGGCGGCCATGGACTGGGCGAATATTAAATTCGAGGGAGCCAGCGGCCCGTACAGCCCGGAAGTCCTGGGGGCCTATCCCCCCCATAACTACTCGAAGGAGCAGAGATGAAAATCATCGGCATCAGCGGAAAAATGGGCACGGGCAAAACAACCCTGGCCAACATCATCGTGGGGAAGATCCCCGGAGCGATTCGCATGAGCTTCGCGGACCCGGTGCGGGAGGAGGTGGCCGAACTCCTGGGGCTCGTCCCCGACGATGTGCGAGACCAGCGATTCAAGGAGCGCACGTTTAAGCTCGGGAAGCGGTCCATGACCGGACGTGAGATCCTCCAATGGTGGGGGACGGAGATCCGACGCAAGGCAGACTGCGATTATTGGGTGTCCATCATGGCTAGGCGCCTATCCAGTCTGCATGACTCCTATATCCCCATCGTGGTCATCGACGACGTGCGCTTCCGGTCCGAAGCGCAGATCATCCCCCGCTTGATCCGGCTGGACCCCTATCCGGGATGGGCGCCAGGTCCGAACGCCAACCACCCGAGCGAAACGGACTTGGACAACTGGGGATCGTTCCAGGCTGCGTTCAGTCCCGTGTACGGGACACTGGCGGATGTGGCTGACCGCATCCTGTACCCCAACAAATAGGAGAGCCCATGCGAACCGACGAGCCCTTGCTTCCGGCGCCGACGACATACATCGGCGTCAAGCTGATCCAGGCCCACCCCGAAGAAAAGGACGGTCGGCCCGGGTATGCCGTCTACTACCCGGACGGATACGTCTCCTGGTCTCCGAAGGACGCGTTCGAGCGGGCCTACTTCCCTCTGGCCGATCCGGCCGGGACTAAGATCTGCGAGGCGGATGTGGACGCCTTCCTCTTGGAGCCCGACCCGACTCAGATTGAGTTCAAGACCACCCTGGTTATTCAGGACACCATCACCGGCTCTGTCCAGCACGAGTTCAGTTCCTGCGTCGATCCGGCCAACTATGACCACGAGCTGGGCACGAGCATCTGCGTCGAGCGGATCAAGGACCGAATCTGGCCCATGCTTGGCTTCGTGCTCCAGTGGGGTAGGAACGGCCTAACCATGAAGGAGAAGTCATGACCTATTGGCACACCAGGGCCGAAGCCGAGCGCCTCCTTTGCCCCGAACCCAAGTTCAGACAGTGCGCCGGGGCTGCCTGCGCGGCCTGGGTATGGGCGGGCTTCGAGCGGCGGGCAGTGGGAGAATACCCTTGCACCGATTGCGTCGGGGACGATCCTGAGTGCGAGAAGTGCGGAGGCACGGGGAAATACACCGCCTACGAAAACGCCCAGGTCGGCGGTTGCGGACGCCGCACGTTGCCGTAATCAGGGCCGCGCCCAAGCAGGGCCTTGTTTTAGATATGGGAGCCCTCCCGGGCGAGGGCTCCCCCACTAAACCAAGGAGCAGATGATGAGCATCGAGAACTGGCACAAGAAGATCCTGGCCGAGAACCATAACAAGAAGATGCAGGCGGTGGAACGGCCTCGGCATGGCCGCAACATGTCCCAGGCCACGCGCCGGCAGCTCGTGTGCGCCTCGATGATTCAGGCCGTCCTGGACGCGAGTGTGCATGCGTACCGCCTGGCCAAAACCCGGACGTGCCCGTGGACAAAGTCGTCCCGGACGAGGTCAAACGCCTGCTCTTGTCCCTGCAACAGAACAGGGCCAGGGCCTACGCCGCGGCCGGGCATCCGCTGGACACGCATGGGCATATCCACCTGGAGCAGGACGCACTAGCGAAGTACCACGGCATGTTGCGCACGGTTCAGGCCGAGATCATCGCCCCGTACGGGGACACGGTGAACGCCGTGGACTTCATCGCCGCCGCGCCCGACTGTTTTGAGGTGCTGGACGCTCTACTCGAAATGTATGTGGACCTCGCGAATAGTGGTGATTGTGGGAATTGGGACCCAGAAAAAATGCCCGAGGTGATAAGCGCCCGTGCGGCCATCGCCAAAGCCAAGGGGGCCTAGCCATGAAGCGCCTCAACACCCACCCCATCCGGCCCGACCGCGTGCGCGAGGATACCAGCGTGGCCGTGCGGGCGCTGATCAGAAGCATACGGCGGCCAAGTTGGCATACCGATGGCTACCGGACGCCGCAGGAGGCACAGGAAGCGCGAGAGACGGCGGAGGCGCCCCATGCTTCGTCCTGAGGACATGGCTGGCATGGCCTTTTCAGACTTCGTGCGCCTGGGCCTCGTGGAGGGCCTGGCCAACGAAGCCTACCACGAATCCCCGGGGGTGAGCAAAACAGGTCTGGATCACATTTCCAAGTCCGCCGCGCACTACGTGGCCTATGTCCAGGGAAACGACAAAGACACCGACGCCAAGCGATTTGGCCATCTTTTCCACCGCTTCATCCTGGAGCCGGACTTGTGCCGGCTGGCCGTTTGGGATGGCCCGGCCAGGAACACCAAAGCCGGGAAAGAAGCCTGGGCCGAATTTCTTGAAAAGCATCAGGAGCACGAGGTTGTAAGCGTTGATGAAAGTCGGGCGCTGGAGGGGATGCGGGCCAGTGTCTACGCACATTCCGCTGCCAGAAACTTGTTGAATATCTCTGGCCGTTCCGAGTTGTCCCGTTGGTCCTATGACCAGCGCACCGGGGAACTGTGCAAAGTGCGCCCAGACAGGCTTTTGGACATCGGCATGGCCTTTGACCTCAAGAGCTGCAAAGACGCGAGCCCACGGGGCTTCTCCAAGGCCTGCGCCGAGCGCCGATACCATGTCCAAGGGGCTTTTTACCCTGACAAGCTGGGCCTGGATGAAAAGCGATTCCCGTTCATCGCCGTCGAGAAGGACCCCCCCTATGCCGTGGCCGTCTACGAACTTGATCCCCAGGCCGTGGAGTTCGGGCGCTACCTCTACGAGCGGGACTTGATCCGCTTGGCCGAGTGCAAAATTTCCAAACAGTGGCCCGCGTATTCAGAGAAAATTGAAAGGCTCACGCTTCCCGCGTGGGCTACAAAGGAGATTTAGCCATGACTGACAACTCGTTTGCATCCTCAGTGCTGACCAACAAGGGAGAAGTTGCGATCCAGGTCATGTCCGAGCCGTCTTCTGCATTGGCCACTACCGACCAGAAGCGGGCCGTGGCCGAGGTTCAAGCGGCCCTGGCGATAGCCAGGGGGTGCCCAAGGAACGAGCTTAAGGCCCGGGAAAAGCTTCTCCAGGCCTGCCAGCGTCCATCCCTCGCAAGTGTGGCCGTGTACAGCTACCCGCGCGGGGGGCAGTCGATTTCCGGCCCCTCTATAAGACTGGCGGAAGCCGCAGCCCGATGTTTCGGGAATATGACCTACGGATTCAGGGAAATATCCCGCACCGACGGGGGGTCTGAATGCGAATCGTTCGCCTGGGACCTGGAGACGAATACCAGGGCCGTCCGGCAATTCAACGTGCGCCATATCCGTGACACCAGGAGCGGCCCCGTACAACTCAAGGACGAGCGCGACATTTATGAGATGATCGCCAACTATTCACAGCGCCGGGTTCGGGCCTGCATCCTGGAGATAGTACCCGGTGACATCATCGAAGACGCCGTTGCCGAATGCGATAAGACCCAACGGGCCAGCCTGGGAGACAAGCCTATCAAGGAAGTCGTCAAGGATATGCTAGAGGCTTTCGAGAAGTTCAAGGTCAACCGTGAGGCCATCGAGAAGCGCATGGGCCATCGAGTAGACACGGCAACCCCTGCGGAGATCATTGGACTCAAGAAAATATGGCTGAGCATCGAGGAAGGATTCAGCGGGGCTAAGGATTGGTTCGACCTGGGCACTACCGATGACGGAGCAGACGACCTCAACGAGAAGCTCAAGAAGGCGGCCAAGAAGGAAGAGCCGAAGGCCCAGCTCCAGCCCGACCAGCCGACCACCATCCCGTGCCCCCAACTGGTGGACGAAGAAAGCGGGCAGCCCATGAAGGTGTTTCTGGCCAAGTGCGAGGGCTGCAAAGACCGGACCACCTGCCTGAGTCACGAGAAGGCATAGCCATGTCCACTAAAGATTGCCCCCGCTGCGAGGTCACCAAGGACGTGGCCGAGTTCATGGCGAACGGTCGCGAGTTCGTGGAGTGCAACCGCTGCCGCAGGATGCGCACTGAGTCCAAGCATCGGGCCAGGAATGGGGAAGCGCGACCCTACAGGGCGCTTGTTGAGGATTTGGGCGAGGATGCCGAGTACCGCGCCCGGGTGCGCCGGGCGATCAAGATGCCGATCCCGCACGCCGCGTCGTTCCTGGCCGATGTTGGGCGCGATGCCCGGATGTGCCCGGTGAGATAGTCGTGGGGCAAACGGCTCCATGCCGTGTGGTGCGAAAGTAGACCCAGGTCCCCAAACACATAGCCCCCGTCGGTCGGGCGTGTTCCAGACCGGATTAACCCTCAACCAAAGGAGAGATCATGCACTACCGTAACGGAAGAGAAGCCAAGAACGGCGATACCATTGTGTCTCTGGGGATGGACAACGGAAAGGTCCAGGCTGTCGGGATTCTGTATAATGCGATTCCCGGAAACGACTACTGTAACGGCAACATTGCCCCGGTCCAGTCAGTGGGGGCCTACACCTGTATGTGCGACTGCCTGCACATTGAGGATGTTGAGGCGGCCCTCGCGGTGGCCGCACTCGATAAACGCCCCGCCGGGAAATAGCCTTCTCTCCCCCTGCTAGCGTCCCGCGACGTTGGCTCGGATGAGTGACGGAGAAGGAAAGGAGAAATAGCCATGTGGATGACTGAAGAGGAAGCAAAGTCCAAATCATGCCCATTGAGAGGCATTGCAACGGCGCTTATATTTTCACTCCCCAGCCTAACGAGAGCGACATTCCCTGAGGGAAGTTTAGAGGGTTGCGCTGCATCCGGTTGCGCCATGTGGGTTTGGGAAAGTGACGGGGAATCTTTCTCCCTGGATAAAGGCGCCTGCGGCCTGCGGAGGATGCCATGAGCCATGATCTAGACGAATTGGAGCGGTTGAGGTCCGACTATGCCCGCAAACGGGGGTTCTATGGAACTAAGGCGGAAGCCATCAAGGAGGCGTCATGAAGAAGGCCAAACAGTCGTGTCGCACCTGTAAGTTCGCACCAGAGTGGGCATATTCTGCCAAGGGGAAGATACGGCCACTTCGCGGGGGATGGTGTAAATGGGAACTGCCCGAGATCGTTTTACCCAAAGCGTACTATTATCCTTGGGCTACCCAGCAAGGGCTTCAACGAAAATGCGTGGGGTATGTCAATCATACTGATGGGAAAGAGTGCCCTGCCTATCAAGCCAAGGATCCGTCATGACACCGGAACAACTGGAAGAGATCAGGAAGAGGCTGGCGGAAGCGTTGCGAGGTATGCGGCAATGGGCAATTCCCGGCATGAACTGGACTGACGAGATCGGCCAAGCATTGTTAGCAATGGCTGACTCCGCCCTGGCCGACACGCAAGGGGTGAGCCATGAATAATCCTAAAATAATGCTCGAACATGAGATTGATGAAATACAGATATTCCCAGGAGAGATGTTAACCGTTTGGTTGCACTCTTATGGCAGACATGAAGAAAAGCGAGAGGCCGTACAGATAGAGTTAAGAGTACATCCTGGACAATATGGTAAGCGTGAAATCTTTATTTCCGACAAGGTCGGTACAGTCACAATACACCAGGATTTTGCAGATTGGGAACCAATGCTAACAAGTGGAGGGAAGTCATGAGTGACCTATATGACTACGAAGAACCAAGTGCAGTTGCGGCCATGCGCCAAAGGCACAGAGAACAGGCCATCGCCGCCGCGAAGGAGGAACTAATAATGGGTATACGCCGTTATCTTGAATCATATGGTGAAATTGACCCGACATGCTGTGATGAATGTAAAGAACTGTATGGGATACAACAGACTATCAAGGCCCTGGACGCGCTACAGAAGGAGGGGGAGTGATGGAGGGCATCATGCTTGGCGTTGTCATAGTTTATGTAGCGCTAGGGGTTCTCAATATCCTTGGACATGCCGGAATACGTCATCTTGCCAAGAAGGCCAAGGAGTCCCAGCCGTGACCAGGGGCGAGGGGGCGCTTACTCTACAGTCTCCGCGCATCCGCTGGGATAACCGTGTACCAGGTGGCAAATGCGAATGGTTGACACCACCGGATCTCGTGCGCTCCCTGGGCGAGTTCGACTTGGACCCGTGCGCCCCGATCGTTCGACCCTGGGATACGGCCAAGCGTCACCTGACCATTTTCGAGGACGGCTTGCTCCAGCCCTGGCGTGGGCGCGTCTGGCTTAATCCTCCGTTCGGCTCCAAGATGATCCGGTGGGTGGCCAAGCTGGCGCACCACGGTAATGGCATTGTCCTGCTTCCGGCCAGGACTGAAACTCGCTTGTTTTTCGATCTCGTTTGGGACGCGGCGGACGCAGTTCTGTTCCTGCGTGGGCGCTTCAATTTCTACCATGTGACAGGCCAACAGGCCCCGCACAATTCAGGGGTTCCGTTCTGTCTGGTGGCTTACGGGCGCCAGAACGTGGCGGCCCTGGAGAAGATCCGCGAGCGCGGCCACTTCCTGGACTTCTGCCGGGCCGGGGAGGGGTGATGCTCGGCATAGCGATTTGGGAGTGCATCAAGGCCCTGATAGAGCCTGACCCCTATTGCCATGGCTGCGGGTGGGGCGTGGGCCAAGGCCATGCGCCCTGGTGCGAGTTCAACCCGACGCGGTGCAAAGAATGTTCGGGCCAGAACGGCCACCATGCGGACTGGTGCAA
>Ga0326727_10008051_pt1 | contig 27138 bp, 19 predicted proteins | sample MB2enrmetagenome_FD_207643 | JGI IMG/M metagenome (GOLD analysis project Ga0326727, IMG submission 207643) | Lab enriched peat soil microbial communities from McLean, Ithaca, NY, United States - MB29MY | ecosystem: Environmental > Terrestrial > Soil > Wetlands > Peat | place: USA: New York...
TTGTCCTTTTCGTTCTTCGCGAAGCCGTGAACGAAGATGGCCCGTGTGCCCGCTCTGAACACAATCAGCGTTCGAAATCCGCCGGACTTCCCTTGGCCGGGACGCGCGATCCGCTGCTTGATCACGCCGCCGCCGAGATCGGCGGCAATCAATCCCCGTTCCGCGTCGCGTACCGCCCGGCACAGCGCGAGATCCGGGATGCCGGCCTTGTCGGCAAAGCGTGTGAACGCTTTGGTTTTGAACGTTCGCACCCATCCTCACCAGACTACGTTGGACACTGCTCCCGGAATCAGTATAACACCGAGTGTTATAGATGGGCGGATGGCATCAACTAGCCGTGCAGACACCAGCGCCCCGGCTTCCCGGATGAGAAGGCCATCCGCCGCAGCGCGGTGACCCCCCTGCATCACCACCATGAGCGGCGCGCGCGCGGCCGCCGACGCCATAGCCGCGCGGGTGCGCGACCCCATCCGCGTCTGGAGCCTGCAAGAGATTCACGCCAGGACCGTGGCGTAAGCCGTCGAGGGAACGGATACTGTTTATCGCGCCGATTCGTAGCTGGTAAGCTCGGATTCCAGCTCCGCCATGAGCTCACGATTATTCATCTGGCTGGCGATATTGAACGCCTGTCGCGTCGCCGCCACTGCCTCCGGGAGCCTCCCCGCTTTGGCATACAGACTGCCCAGGAAGCCCAGCATACGGGGGTCTCCACCGCCGGAGATCCTCAGCGCCGCCTCCTCGTGCGGAATGGCTTCGTCCGCCTTGCCCACCATGCTTAGCGCCAGCGCCAGATTCGCGCGAGCCACGAAGTTGTCGGGCTTGCTTGCCACGGCCATTTGCAGATGCGGAATGGCCTCATTCATTCGGCCCTGGCCAGCCAGAATACCGCCCAGGCTGGTATGCGCGTCGGCAAGGGAGGGGTCCAGCTCCAGGGCCCGGTTGAACTCGCCGATGGCTTCGCCCGTTTTCCCTACGTCGGCCAGGGCCGATCCCAGGTTGCTGTGCGCCTGCGGATACTCCGGGCTGATCTGGGCGGCTTTGCGGTAATGCGCGATGGCCTCCGCGTGTTTTCCGAGGGCCGAGTAAGCTACCCCGAGACTGTTTTCCACCTCGAAATCTTCGCCGTCGGTGGCCACGGCTTGTTCGAACTCCGCGATGGCCGCTTGATACTGGCCCTTCTTCAGCAGATCGGTGCCGAGGATGACATGGCGGTAGAAACCGGTCACCGTGGGCTGGATGGCCAGCAACCCGCCGGGAGGTATGTTAATGAACTCGGGAATGTTCACGGCGCGGTTGGAGGCCGTGGAATTCTCGATGAGAATCGCCGGCGTATCGTTGCCCTGCTCGTCGATGTGCGTCAGGTACATTTGCGTGTACGGCGAGCGGCTCTTGGAAGAGAACACCAGCCAGCGCCCATTAGGCGAGAAGCTGTGCCAGGAGTTCATCACCGGCGTATTGCATCGCATACGGCGCGCCTGGCCGCCTTCCGCCGGCACGATGTAGAGCTGGCTGTCGGGCCGCATCAACTGGCCGTTGCGCGCCTGCACGAACACGATCCAGCGCCCGTCCGGCGAAATCTTGGGGAAACTGTTGCTCATCCCGTTCCGTGAGGCCCCCGCGATGGGTTCGGCCTTGCCGCCCTGCCCATCGTTAAAGGGAACCCGGTAGAGGTCGTATTGGATCTGGGTTTCGCTAGGGTCGTTCGCCCTCTCCGCCAGCTTGGAACCTTCCGGGTATGCGCTCCGGGCCTCCGCGCGCGAAAACACCAGGTATTTCCCGTCCGGGCTCCACGTGGCAGTGGTCTGCACGTACCGCGGATCGTCCGCTCCGGGCAACGGCTGCAGAAGCCCGCTCTGCTTGCTGTACCAGGCTAGGATCCCCCGCGTAGGATAAAAGACCTGGAGGAAGCGGTATTGCTTGAAGTTGGCTACGTAGTAGTTCTCGGCCAGGTCCTTGGGGTTCATGCGCCGCTCGTAGTCGCTCTGTCCCAGACCCGGATCGTTGATGCTGGTCACCACATACTGTCCGTCGGGCGAAACTTGCGACATGAAGCCCACGCGCAGCTTGCCGCCCAGCTTGCCCCGGAAGGTACTCCAGACGATCACGTTCTCTTTGCGGATCTCGGCCTGCGGCTGTACCGGGAACAAGGCGTACAGGCCCTTGTCGTTCTTGGGGCCGTCCACATCCATCCCCATGGTCTTGCCGTCGCGCGATACTGAGTGACAGTTGACGCAACTGTAAATGCCCTCCATCATGACCCGGCTGCTGGTTTCGGCCACGTTTCGCAAACGCCAGGCAATCAGGGGAATCCCATCCTGGGCCAAGGGCTTGATCACACCCTTCTCGGTCTCCGCGGGCATCAAAGGCACGTCCCGGTAGAAGATCGGGGCACCCACCGCATCGCGCGAAGTCCGAATGCGGACCATGCCGCGCGACACCACCCGGCTCATGCCGCCATCCTGGTAGCCTGTAACAGTAAGGGTTGCGTCGTGTTCCGTGGAGTGCCGCTTGATGGCGGTCCACGTCTCTGCGTCCGGTACCCAGGTGTGCGCGGCGGCCTGTTCAGGCGTCGGCCGGGGTGGTTCGTTGGTATCGGAGACACACCGCGGATCAATGCGCCCAAAGGCGAACGGAACGCCCTGGGAACTTGCGTGCAGTGCCGGACCACCGCCTTCGAAGGCCACGTCGATTTTCCATACCGCCGCCTTCCCGCTGGCGTCGCGAAACAGAAAGGTAGGCGGCGGAAACTCGGGCGGAAACACCGATCCTTCGAGCGGATAATCCACCGTGATCTTGCGGGGAAGGCGCTGCGCAATGAAAAGCGCCAACCCGATGGCGGCGCTTATGAGAAGCGCACTTAAGGCGAGCCAGCGAGTCTTCGGCCGGTTCATGACGTCTCCCCACTCCAGGTTAATCCCTAGGTTAACATCTGGGCAGACTGAACCGATATTGCCGCTAGTCGATGCCCACGAGATGTCCGCCCAATACTCCGTCGTGGATGGAACCGTTTTGAAGGTGCATTGGATCGCCATTCGGGTTGCTGAGATGGACTTTCGGCGCGGGGTAATTCTCAGTTCTATACGCCAAAGCCTGCACCTTTTCACTCACCTCGTAGATGTTGTAGAATCCGCCTTCGGTCTTGCCAACCAGCGCGGGAACCACGTGGATCGAGCGGACGCTGCCAGACGCACCTGGGTCCCCAAAGTCCACGTAAAACTCAAACTCGGATTTTATGGCGGTGGGGACAACGATACGTGCCTTAATAGACTCGATTCTGAGACGCCTACCGGCAGGAATCTCTTTGTCGACCGTGACAGAGCAATTGCCGCTATTACTGGGAATCGCGCACTCGAACTGTGCTTCGTAAGCCTGCTCTTTCACCTGGGACGCAGCTCTTTGCACTCCCGGGCCGACACCGGTCGCCACCAGTGCCGCGGCGGAAATGGCCAATCCTAGAACAACTGACGGATAATTCCTCGACGTATGCATCTTGACTTTCCTTCCTTTCAGCGTGATATGCAATCTGCCCACCTACGATCTCCATTCTTGACTTGGACTCACCGCCGCATTATACACCTGCCAGGAACAGAAAGTGGCCCCCTGGGCATCGGACCGCATCGGACCCCCGGGAGCCCGTGCGCCACCCACGGGTGGTGCCTCGGCTTCCTCCTATCCCGGCGCAGCCTGTTCTTCCGGGGCAGGCGCGGGCCGCGCCATCGACTTGGCCCGGCATAACGAGCCGGCAACCAAGGCTCGCCGGAGGCTTTCTCCTGCTGGACCGGAAAACCGACCCACTTGCACGTTCCCCTTCGGCTTCACAGCGCCGGATCTTATTTCAAGGCCGAGAAGTCCGCCGGAGTCAGGAAGACCGATTCCATCTTCTCCACGATCTTGCCGTCCTTTACCGAGTCCTTCGCAGCCTTCTGAAATTCGGGGTCGTTACGGAATGCCGTCCAGTTCTTGTCGGCAGCTTCGCGGCTGGGATGGGCCAGCATGTAGATCAGCGTGTTTTGGGAATGTTCGGGATCCTGGGGTACCCAGTACCCGATGCTCTCGATTCCATGCCGCTTGAAGAGCTCAACGATGTGGTCGCGGAAGAGGGCTTTCAACGCCTCGAGCTTGCCCTCGCTGCTGGTATAAGTACGCAGCTCGTAGACGCGGTTCTGCGCGGCGGCGAAACCGGCTATCAAAAGAAACAGGGAGAGCAGTTTGCGGGTCATCAAACCTAGTTTACACAAATCGCCAGGCAGCCCTACCGGCACGCATCCATCTCGCCTTCCACTCTTCGATTAAATTGTGGCAATAGTGGCTCAGGCGGCGCTGATCAGTAAAGACGAGAAGATTCTTCGCACCCTGTTCGCCTGCGATCTGGTGAGTTGAGCAGGCTCCGCCCGATGCTAAAAACCGTTGGGGCGCACCCAGAAACTCTCCTGCCAGATCCCTCCCGGAGGTACACTCTGGAGTTCTTTGTAGATGCCGCGGTGTGCCAGGTTGACCGCGTCGGTGATGCCTGCCATCGGCTCAAAGCAGATAAAGTTCCGTTCCTGTGCGCTCATAGCCCGGCCGCCTTGGGGGTTGGCGCTCGGGTTCGGCGCATAGATGACCGCCGCGCGGTAATTCGGGCCGAATAGGACATCCAGCTTCTGGGACTTCCCCTTTACCGACATGACCGCGCGGCCGGAGGCATCCCGCGAGAGATCGCCGAACAAGTGATCCAGATCGTAGTCCTTCAGAGGAATCGCCTGAGGGTTTGGAAAGAGCTTCTCAATGGGACGGGTCTCGCCGGTGGGAATCTTGTCAGCCGTCAGGAGCCACTCCGCGCGTGCACCAACCGCTATCGTCCACGCATCCCGGGGCGAATCAGTCAACTGAAAGAAATTGTGAAATCCGATGACCACCGGCATGAGCTCGGCGCTCAAGTTCTTTATCCGGGTCTGGACTTCGAGAATCCCGCCCTGCAGACGGTACGTCATTTCGATGGTGTGGGCGAAAGGCCACTGAGCCATCCACGCCGGCTGCCGGTAGAACTCGAGCCGGCTGGTGACCCAAGCCGACTTATCATCGGCCCTGGCCTCCACGACGCGCCATTCCGAGGTGGTGCTCAAGAACCCGTGCAGGGGGAACTTGCCTCGTACGTTCCCCAGTTCCATATTAAAGATGTACTTCTTTCCGTTGGCATAGAACGCCTGCTCATCCATCCGGTTGGCCCAAGGCCCGAGAAACGGAATCCCGGCTAACCCGGGTTTCTTCATGAACTCTTCCACAGAGGCGTACGGAAACCGAAGCGCATTCTCCCCTTTCACCTTCATCTCAAGCGCCATGTTGCCCACCGATGTCAGAACGGACACGGTGGTTTGGGCGGTGCCATCTATCAACTGAACCACGTCGCCGTTGCGCTGAACCGAATACTGCGCAGCAACGGGTAGTGCGGACAGAACCAAAAGGAACGCGGCGAATTTCATGTCAATAGACTCCCCACTCGGCTAACCCGGAAACTCCATTTTGGACTCCCGGGTCCTATCCAGTATACGCCCGGCCGCATTCCTTTGATCCTCCGAGTTGCACTTTTCTCCGAGGGGTCGCTGTCCAGCACCGGAGCCGAAGACGGTTCCCGGAGGAAAAAATGCAACTCGCAAGATCAGAGGACGGCGGCTGGATATATACTGAAAGGAGCCGAAAATCCAAAATGGAGATTCCGGTTAGGTCTTCTCATCGGAAATTCAAGGAGGCACAGTGAAAACCGACACTTCTCGGCGCAGTTTCTTGGCCGCTGGTCTGGCTCTGCCGGCCGCCGGTCTGGCATCTACAACGTCCGCCCCCACTCCGGCTCCGCAGCAGGGGGCCCCGTCGCGGGGTAAGATCACTTACCGCGTTCTGGGCAAGACCGGCATGAAGGTCTCGAGCGTCGGCTACGGCGCCATGATCACGTCCGACGCGACCGTGATCACCCGGGCCGCCGACCTGGGCATCAACTACTTCGATAGTTCCCGCGGATACTCCAGCGGCCAAAACGAGCGGATGGTGGCGGCCGGGTTGGGAGCGAAGCGGAGGGACGTCTTCATTTCGTCCAAGTGCGAGGCCACCGACAGGGCCGGCTGCCTGGCGCAGCTCGAAACCAGCCTCAAGGAGCTCAACACCGACCACCTGGACGTTTGGCTCCTGCATAAGTACGACACAGCGGCCCAGATCTCCGACGAGCTGGTCGACGCGCTGCGCACGGCCAAGCAGCAGGGCAAGGCGCGGTTCATCGGCGTGAGCACTCACGATGTGCCGGCCGTCGTCGATCGCGTCATCGGATGCAAGCTGGACGTGGTCCAGACGCTGTACAGCTTCGCCTCGCCGGCGACCTACGGCCCGGCCATCGAGAAGCTTCACCAAGCCGGCGTGGGCGTGGTGGCCATGAAGGTCATGGCCAAGTCGGCGCCGCGCGGCCAGAAGGGCGCTGCAGGGGAGCGGGCTCGGGCCGCCAATTTCGCCCCGGCGGCGCTCAAGTGGGTCCTCAAGAATCCCTCCATAGGCACCACGGTCCCAAGCATGACGGATATCGACCAACTGGAACAGAACTTCAAGGTCATGGCGGAGGAGGAGTTCACCGACGCCGACGCCAAGCTCCTGACCGCCCGCCTGGAGGAGATTACTCCTTATTTCTGCCGCTCGTGCGGCGAGTGCAAGGGCCAGTGCCCCAAAGGCCTGCCGGTGTCCGATATGGTGCGTTTCGTCATGTACGCGGACGGCTACGGCGAGTTTGGCTTGGGCCGGGAGAACTTCCGGCGGATGGCCTCCGAGCACCAGGAAGTGCGGTGCGGCGACTGCCAGACCTGCGCGGTCCGGTGCCCGCATGGCGTTCAGGTGGCACAGAGGTTGATGCGCGCCCAGGAGTTGTTCACGTAATCCTCAGACAGCCTTGATCTGGCTCACGATGGCGGGGTCGGACTTGGCGGTCTCGGTCAGGAACACCAGCGACGCATCGGTGAGAAAGGTGGGCGTCGTGTCTACTTGGCGTTCACCACCCCACCTACGGTGGAAAATCCGGTTCCGCTGCACGAGTCGCTGCCGTAGCGGATGAACTTCTGGATGCGCTTGCCAGTATCGACTTCCGCGGTGTAGATGTTGCCTTTGCTGTCCACGCTCACCTGATGCAGCCAATGGAATTCGCCGGGCATGCGGCCGCTTCGTCCGAGCCGGCCCAACTCCTGCAAATTGCTCCGGTTCAGGATGTAGATGGTCATGTTGGAGTTGTCCCCAACATAGAGGCAACTCTGCGCTTTGTCGCTGGAGAGGCTTATGGATACCGCCGTTCCCGGTATGGAGGTGTTGGTGTGTTCGCTGATGAATCGCTCCGTGACGAAGCCGCATTTGCCAGGCTCGCCACTCGGATTGCTGCATGCCTTCCCGAGCATGGGATCTCTGGTGTCAAACACCTGTATGCGGTCATTGCCCCGGTCGCAAACATAAATCTTGCCGTCATTGGCGAGCTTTACGCAATGCACGGGGGTGCGGAAGAACGCCGGTTTTTTGCTCCCTCTTTCATAGTCCCCTATCCATGGCCCAGCGGCTCTGGGGCCTGTGTCATCGACCGGATTGTTTCCATACGCGCCGAAATGACCGAGATACTTGCCTGTCTCGGCATCGACGATCAGGACGCGGCGGTTTCCGTAGCCGTCGGAGACGTACAGGCGGTTCGTCTTGGGATCCACCACCATGTCCGCCGCCTGATACAGCAGAGGCGTGCCATTGATGCCGCCATTCGTGTCATTGCTGTTGGGTCCCTTGGGAGTGCCGCCGACCCTCAGTTTGAAGTTGCCGTTCATGTCGAACTTCAGTACGAAACCGTCGCCGCCCGCCTCGTTGGTCGTCCAGGGCGTTCTGCCCCCTCTGGCGGCCGCCGAATTCCCCGAAATCCAAACGTTGTCGTTCTGGTCGACATAGATGCCGTGCTCGCTGTTCGGCCAGATGCAGCCCGCTTCCACCTTGCATTTGCCGCCGATGAAACCGGGATCGGCCGGACCGCCCCAGGAGCGCAGCAGTTTGCCATTGGAATCAAACTCCAGAATGGAAGGAGCGGCTTTGCAGCAATCCGCTGTGGGGCCATGGGCGCGCACCTGGCCCAACCCGTTGATCGGCTGGCCGTTCCCGTCTTTCGCGCCGGGCAGGGGCCCTTCCAGCCCGGCCTCCTCGTTGGTCAGGGTACGCGGCCGGTTGTAGATCCAGACATGGTCGTGCCGGTCGACATCGAGCCCGCCGATTTGGCCAAGAATCCAGTGATCGGGTAGCGGTTGGGGCCATGATGGATCGACGACGAAACTCGGCGTCTTGCCGGTCTCGGAGGCATTGTAGACACCCGTCTGCCTGAACAGCCGTTCGAGAGAGCCATTGTTCTTGAGGATGTCGCTGTTGGTATCGGCGCTCCTGCCAGTCCCGATCAGCAATACAGCCGGCAGCGCGGCCATCAATCTACGGCGGATCATCATGCGCTTTCTCCTCTGGACATAATAAGGGAAACGACTCAGAGCCTGCACGATCTCGACTAAGCGGCTACAGTGATTAAAGGAGGACATGTATGCATCGACGCTCGTTTTTTGCCAGGGCTGCGGGATTGGGAGCCATTCCGCTGTTTTCGCGGGAGGTACAGGCACAGGCCAAATCGGCCAATCTGAAAATTACCGCGGTTGAACTCTGGCAGGCCACAGGCGATTCAAAGCGGTACGACGCATACCTGGACGAAGAATACCCCAAGGGTGGAATGGTCAGGCCGTCTCCCCCACCGGGGCAGCGGCCGGCGGCGACGGCTCCTCCCAGCCGTATCTATATGAAGATCCTCACCGACGGCGGCCTGGAGGGATTCTACGGCCCCCACGACCAGAATGTGGTCGACGAGGTGGTGAAGATCCGAAGTGTCGTTGGCATGGATCCGTTCGCCATTGACACCGTGTGGGAAAGCCTGGTCACGGGGGATAACAGGTACACCGGAACCTACATGTTCGGTGTCAGCGCGATCACCAACACCCTGTGGGACATGAAGGGGAAACTCTGCAATCTGCCGGTGTACAGACTGCTCGGCGGTTCGCGGAAGGTTGTGGACTGCTATGCGACGACCATCGGGATGCCGGTCAACACGATCGACGTGATCGCGGAAGGAGCCGCGCGGGTCAAGAAGGCAGGATTCAAAGCCCAGAAATGGTTCCCCACGCTGGGACCGAGGGACGGGGCCGAGGGCTTCGAGTTCAACGTGACCATGATGAAGACCCTCCGCGAAGTCTGCGGGGAAAACTACGACATCATGATCGACGGCCTGACGCGATGGGATCTCCCTTACGGCATGAGATGGTGCAAGGCGGTGGAACAATACAGACCCCGCTGGCTGGAGGAACCGTTCCAGACGTACAGCCAGATTGAAACGCTCGCCCGCCTGCGGCAGATGACGACGATCCCGATCGCCACCGGCGAGCATAACTACAATCGCTGGGAGTTCTATGAGCTCGTGAAAGCCGGCGCCGTCGATATCCTGGAACCAGACACGGAGTGGTGCGGCGGCATCAGCGAGGTCACGAGGATCTGCGCGCTCGCCTCTGCGGCTGGTCTCAAAGTCAGTCCTCATCACATGAAATTAAATGCACTGGCGCACCTCGTAGCAAGCCAGCCTCCGGCGGTGTGCCCGGTGGTTGAAAACCGGCACTCCATGTATATAGGCACCAAATATTTCGAGAAGAATCCAATTGGGCACAATGGGAACAGCCAGATTGAGTTGTCGGATCGGCCTGGATTCGGCATCGAGCTGGACGATTCCAAGATCGTGAGCATGAAGAGGATATTTCCAGCAGCCTAACTGTCGCGGGCCACGCCAAATGACAAGACGTCCGGCGTCGGACAGTTCGAGCGCGCAACTCGCGGAGGAGGGCGTTTCTGCCGGAAAACCGCCGCAAATTGGAGTATACTGGTCGAGTATCGGGCAATCCCGGTCGACGCACTGAAATGCGGCTCTGCTCGCTGCTCTTGTTGGTTGTAGCCGGCCTCGGCACTTGGGGTGTTTTGCGCGCCCAAAAGCCCTTTCGCGAATATGAAGCGATCGAGTACGAAAACTTTCCGCTGCCGTCCGATTATCAAGAAAAGCACGAATGGACCCGCGCGCGGCTCAAGTGTCCCGGCATCAACCGGGGCTTGCGGTCCAGTCTGAACTGGACGATGGATTATCCGCGCTCGGATCGGCACCTGCTTCAAGGCGTGCGGCGCCTGACGCTGATCGACACGCGATCGGTGGAGCAGGTGGTGGAACTCGACGGCACCGGCGACGTTTACAACTGGCCGATAATGTACGCAGTTGAGGTCGGGCATTGGTACTTGCCGGACGACCAGGCGGCACAATTGCGCGAGTATCTGTTGCGCGGAGGTTTCCTGATGGTCGACGATTTCCACGGCTCAGCAGAGTATAGGGGAATGAACGAGTGGCAAGTTTTTACCGCCAGCATGAGCAAGGTGTTCCCCGACCGCCCCATCGTGGACATCGAGAACAGCGACCCGATCTTCCACACCATTTATGATCTGGACGACCGGTTCCAGGTACCCGGCTGGCAATGGACTTACACTGGGCTTACCTACGAAAAGGGCGAGACCGGCAAGCCGGCGCACTGGCGCGCGATCTACGACGACAAAGGTCGGATCATGGTGGCGATCTGTCATAACATGGACCTGGGCGATGCGTGGGAGTGGTCTGACGACCCCCGGTATCCGGAGAAATGGGCTACGTTAGCCTACAAGATCGCGATGAACTATTTCACCTACGATCTAACGCATTAGTTTTCTCGTCCGCAGGTTCTGCGTGCGCGTCCGCCCAGCTTAAAATCCTCTGCAATATCGGCATCGCAACAGGTGCGGCTCGCAACGGTAGCAGTCGGGTATATACTCACGGAAGCAGAATGCGAAAGCGGGAATTTGCCCGGAGAATGGAGTCATACCAATGAAAACGAGGATGAGGCTGTTAGGAGTGGCATTGGTGGCATTCTTCCTCTTCATAGGAGGTCTTGCCGCGCAACCGTTGTCGAGCTACGTCCGCACCGACAAACCCGAAGCCGTCATCGAAATCCGCGCCGGGCAGCAAAGTTCGTTCCGCATTCCTCGAACGGTGTACGGGATCTACACAGAGAAAGGGATTTTTGATGGCATTTCGGCCCAGCTTCTCGAAAACCCAAGCCTGGAGGACTACCACGCCAGTTTGCAGGTGCTGAATGCACGGTTTTCCGATCCGGCTTTCGTCACTTCCCTGAACGTCGGATTACCACTGCCCTGGCAGCCCTTGAGAGATACCGGGAAGCGGTATGAGTCCCGTTTCGACGGGGCGGCCAACTCCAATCGCTATATCTACCTGATGGGCCTGCCGCACCCGGAGCCGGTGGGGTTCCTGGAAATGCCCGAGATGCCCGCCACCGAGGAGGTCGGAATCCGCCAGGGCATCTACCTGCCGGTTCATCGGGAACTGGAGTATGTGGGATCCCTGTTCGCCTCGTCGGTGGAGGGGCCGGTGCGCCTGACGGTGAGCTTCCGGACCCGGGACAATCCCGACAAGATTCTGGCTTCAACGGATGTGCAGGTGCCGAATGGCGGGAAATGGACCAAGCTCCCCTTCCGCCTGCGTCTTCCAGCCGGGACCGTGAAGTCGCATGAGCTGGTGGATTTCGCGGTGTCGATCACCGGCAATCAGCGACTTTCTCTGGATATGATCCGGCTCTTCCCCGCTGACGCAGTGGAAGGATACTTCGATCCGGAGGTGATCAAGGCTGCCAAGGACATGAACTTTTCGCTGATCCGCTGGGGCGGCAACTTCATGAGCGCCTATCATTGGGAGGACGGCGTAGGTCCCCAGGACAAGCGCCCCACACAACTGGATCGGGCTCGGGGAGAGATGGAATACAACGACTTCGGAACCGATGAATTCATGTCGTTGTGCCGGCTGGTGGGGGCGCAGCCGATGATCTGCATGAACCTGGGAAGCGGCACCGCGGAAGAAGCCAGGAAATGGGTGGAGTATGTCCACGGAGCGCCGAACACGCCCCAAGGTGCGCGGCGCGCGGCCAACGGGCATCGCGATCCGTATCCGGCGACCATCTGGGAACTGGGGAACGAACTCTGGGGGGGCGGCCAGGTGGGGCGGCAGACCCCCACCGGCAATGCCCGCCGTTATCTGGAATTCTACCCGGTGGTCCGCAAGCAAGCTCCCCCTGGCACGATACTGGTTGCCTGTGGCGCCGATTTAGACTTTGGCCCGGCCTGGAACGGGGCCCTCATCAAACAAGCCGGCAAGGATCTAAGCTATCTCAGCACACACTTCGTCGTCCGTTTCAGTTCGCTCGTGGCCAAGCCACCCGATGCCGACGCACAGACAGCCATCGCTCTGGCCACCCCCGTCGGGATGACGAACCTCTTGCCGCATGTCCGGGCGCAAATCGACGCGGACCCCGCCACGAAGGGCCGAGTGGGGCTGGCATACACGGAATGGAGCTGGGGAGGCAGCGCGGGCAGCGGGATCCCATCCTCGTCCAACATCGGCGGAGTCGTTATCGGCGCGGGTTGGATGAACATGCTGCTGTCTCACGCCGATTTTGTGCCCATATCCAGCATGTCGGGCCTGATGGGAGTCATCCGCAAGGCGCAAGGCCTGGTCTGGGTCAGTCCGCAGTGCTGGATGTTCTGGCTTTACTCGCATCGCGCCGGGGACACGGTGGTCGCCACCCAAACCGAGGTTCGCCACTACGACGTTCACAACGGGTTGATCAGGATGCCTGAGATTCCAGATGTTCCCTATCTCGACGTGCTGGCAACCAGGAATTCGACCAACGGCAATCTGGTTCTATTCGTTGCCAATCGCGATTGGAAGAACGCGATTCCGGCGACGCTGCGGCTTCAGGGATTCTCCGCCGCCGCCCAGGCGCAGGTGGACACGCTGGCCGCCGACTCACTGCTCGTGGAGAATTCGGGTGACCACCCGGACGCGATTCGACCTGTGGCCTCGTCTCTGGTCGTCACTGGAAACGAGATTCGGTACGTTTTTCCGAAGCTCTCGCTCACGGTCCTTACTCTGAAGCGCCGGTGACCAAGCGCCGTCCGCGGCGGCGGCCATAGCCTGCTGTAACTGTCATTGTCAATATAAGCTCCAGGCTACTCGGTCAAAGGCTGAAGCCCAACGATTCTGTCCCTTCTGGCCGCCGGGGTTTATCAATGATCGTAGCGACCTGATCTTGGACCGCGGTGAACCGGCTGACGTTGACGAGCATGGAACAGTGGGTGGGTCCCTCGCCGCGCAAGTCACGAATGGTGGTGGCGATGATGAATGACCGCACTGCTTCTTCGAGACTCCCTGGCAGGCTCGTGACGTGGAGGTCGGATTTGTGTTTGTCCGGGAAGATCGCCTCCGCATCCTCGATGGTTCGCAGGATGGCGAGTCGTGGCTCATCTCCAAAGAGGACCTGTGGTCCGACGTAGTTCGTCGGGGCCTCCAGGCTGTAGATGAAGTCGCTGGGGAAGAGGTCGTTCCCGAGCATTTCGTCCTCGGTATCGGGGTCGATGAAAACGTTCGCGAAGGGCGTGGCAGTGAAGCCGACGTAGCTGGACCGCGTGAAAAGCTTGAGGAGTGCGCGGATTCTCGTGTTGATCTCCGTCGGCTTCTCGTCGATTGGGCGAGTGTTGACGGACGCGCTGTCTGCCTCGTCGTATCGACTTGGACGCGCGCGAGCTTGGTGAGTTCTTCCTGCCGGATGAGACGGAACCATGAGCCCTACGTGATGAGGCGTTGGTTGCGGTACACGTAGACGCCTTGATTGCGTCGCAGTCCGTCCTCGCCTCCGCCGACTTGCAGATCGCTGGCGGAGAGCTTTGAGAGGTGCGGCAAGATGTACGGCGCGACCTTGACGCGCTCTCCCTCAACAGTGAATTCCTCCTCCGGTAACGCTTGCGTCGCTTTGTGCGATGTGAGAAAGGGGTCGAGTTTCCTGCGCTTCCAGCCGGGCCACCGGGTAGGTCATAATCCCCTGGCGGCGCTCACTTACGTCTTTATCTATCTGGCGATGCTGGTCGAGATCCTGACCGGCCTGGCCCTTTACAGCCGGGTGGTAGGCAATCCCATCCTGACCCAATTCATCGGCTGGCTGCCGCAGCTCATCGATCCCCAGTACCTCCGCGAAGTTCATTACTTTCTGGTGTTCGTGTTCTTCGCGTTCGTGCTCTTCCACGTCTATCTTTCGGTTCTCATCTCGATCGAGGAAGAGAACGGACTGCTGGACAGCATTTTCTCCGGATGGAAGTTTGTGCCCGCCGGCGAGCTTCGTCATGAAGTCGCCGCCATTCCGGAGGCGAAGACCTTCGTCAAACGCCACGAGTTGCTGCCGCGCGCCGCGCCGGACGGGAAACGCACTCCCCGGCCCGGACCGAGTCCGGTGGCGCTCTATCGCAACTGGATCAGCTACGCGGGAACGGGCATTGCCGCCGTGGGCTTGTTGGTATTTGTGGTGTTGACCGCCTACCACACCATTGGAGGCGGCGCTCTGGTTCAGCCCTACGGCGACCTGGTGATCTTTTTTGGCCCGCCGGTATTGGTGTTTGCCGGCCTTGCCATCGTGCTGATCGGGATGTACGTGCAGTGGCTCCGGTGGCGGAAGCACAAGCCGTTATCCTTCGCACGCTATCCCCAATTGGACCTCAATATCGCGCGGGAGAGAAAGGCGCTTCTGATCGTCGCGGTCGGGGCTGTGCTTCTGTCTGTGCCGGCCATTTATGGCGGTGTTCGGGCCTATCTGTACACCGATGCGGTGTCGTTCTGCGGAACCGTTTGCCATTCCATGACGCCGGAGTACGTCACCTATCAATCGTCGCCGCACGCGCGCGTGGCGTGCGCGCAATGCCATGTTGGAGCCGGCGCCACCGGGTACATCGAATCCAAGGTTCGTGGCATGACGGAACTCGTGGAGACCATGCAAGAAAAATACCCGCGCCCGATTCCGGTTCCGGTTGTGGCGCTGCGCCCGATACGCGGCAATTGCGAGACTTGCCACTGGCCTCCGAATTTCTTCGGCGGCCGGGACGTGCGCAAGGCGCACTTCCTGTCCGACGAACAGAACACCCGCTGGGAGATCGACCTGCGCGTGTTGGTCGGCGGGGGCGAGCTCGCGAGCCCGTCGCAAATGGGAATTCACTGGCATACGGCGGGCAAGGTGGAGTATGTCGCAGCCGACGCCGAGAGGCAGAACATTACCTGGGTGCGAGCCGTGGACCCCAGGACCGGCCAGGCGAGCGTGTACACCTCGCAGCCGCAGCCCTCGACTGCCGCACCCGCTGGCGAGATCCGCACCGTGGACTGCGTGGACTGTCACAACCGGCCGACCCACATCCTGCAAGCGCCGGATGAGAGCGTGGACGCGGCCCTTGCCGATGGCCTTATCGACCCGTCCCTTCCGTTTATCAAGCAGCAGGGCGTAGCGGCGCTTGCCGCGTCTTACGCGGACCGCGAGCAGGCGGCACGGGGAATCGACAGCGCCCTGCGCGGCTACTATCAGAAGACTTATCCGCAGGTATACGCCGGCAAGCAGCCGGCGATCCAGGCCGCCATCGGTTCTTTACAAGCCACTTACAACCGCTATTATTTCCCGGCTATGAAAGTGCGGTGGGACACATACTTCACCAACGACGGGCACCTTCGATTCGGGGGGTGCTTCCGCTGCCATGACGGCCAGCATAAAAGCGTGGACAAGAAGGCCATTCGCTCCGATTGCGAAGACTGTCACAGGATACTGCAACAGGGCAAGCCCGGCAGCTTCCAAACCGCAACGGGCCCCGAGGGGCTGCCCTTCGAACATCCGGTAGACATCGGCGACGCGTGGAAGGAACAGGCGTGCAACTCGTGCCATACGGGAGGACCGCAGTGATCGATTTGACCGGCGGCCCGCCCGCTTCCCGCGATCACGATCTGCCGCAAGATATTGCGATCATCGGCATCGGAAACCTGTTGCTGTCCGATGACGGAGCGGGTATCCATGCAGTCCGTGGGTTGCAAAAAGACTCACGCGTCAGATCTATGGCTCGCCTCATCGATGGCGGCACCATTGGAACGGATTTGCTGGCCGAGGTTTGCGGGTGCGGGAAACTGCTCCTCATAGATGCCGTGGATGCGGACCTGCCGCCTGGCACTACCGTCCGTATGGATCTTAGCGGCCCCGGTCCACAGAAGATCGAGACCCGGAACGCGCACCAGTTGGGAATACCCGCGCTGCTGGACGACCTGCGCCTGCTCGGCCAGGCGCCCCGCCAAGTGGTCCTGGTGGGTGTCCAACCCGCCGCGATGGGATGGGGAACGCAGTTATCGCCCGAGGTCGCCAGAGCCTTGCCCGTTGTGTCCACGGAGGTGGTGCGGCAACTCGACCGGTGGACATCCACCGGCGGCACCCCGCTCCCGAAAGCCGCCAGAGTGATATCAGGAACAGAGCAGCCTAGAGAACGCATATGAATGGAAATCGAGCATTAAGGATAATTGCTTTCATGTCGATTTCGATCGGCATCGGCATCCTTGGCCGCGGGGCTTGGGGCTTCGTCGCCTTCGGGATACTGGTGTTGATCGACAACTTCGTCATCCCGAGCCCTCCACCGCCCCCGGACCACGCAGTGGCCGATAAAGAAACCGCGGAGTCTTAGCACGCTCCGGAGGTTCCTGCGAATGCCCCGTGCAGCGGGTGTCGGAGCGGGGACAATACTCCTTCGCCGTCAAGCCAGGAAGGCCGGACAACAGGCAGTCTTGCGCGTGCCGACGCGACGCCGTTCGCCGGTCAGCGCGTAGTGGCGGCGTTGGGCATCGATCGGGGTGGGCGCAAAGCGGCTCCGCGCATCCGGCACCGCGTTTTCGCGTCTGTCAACAATGGCATCTTCGGGGCTCGCGAGGACAGAACCAGCCAGCCGCAAGCACCGATCGAGAGCAAGACGAATCATCTGATACCGCGAGCTTTCACGCCCGATGGCAGGCGACTGGCTTATGACGGCGGAGCCGGGACCTCGCAAATTTAGACGGTGCCGCTGGAGGATCTGGGAGGCCAGTTGAAGGCCGGGAAGCCGGAACGACCAGACACAACCCCGTCCAGAATCCGTGCCGCTGGATGCTATCCCGACCACAGCCACGAATGGACCGCGCCCGTACTGGGCCACTTTCCGGAGAGTGAGCTTATCTTCCCCGTGGCGGGCCATAGGGTAAATCCCCTATTCAGCCGGCGGAGCCGCGCACGTCAAGACCACTCCTCACTTGGGCGCGTCGGCCCACGCGGCGGGCGGCGAACTGGAGCAGATCCAATTCCTGTTGGGCCACGTTTCAGTGGAAACAACAGAGCGCTACCTCGGGTGCAAACAGCGGTTGCGACATGCGGTGAACGACAATATCGGGCTGGAACCATGAGCGGCGGCGGGGTCAATCAGCCGCGCCGACTCGGCGAAATACGCCGCAGCCGGCGCGGCGACCGTCAAAGGAATAGAAGCCCACTTCAAGACCGCTTATACGAAAGCGCTACGGTGCAGCGGGCACAGCGACACTTGAAAACAGTCGCGGAGCGCGGGTTTATTGCCGTCTCAGGATCTTCTGGGTGCGCTCTGTGCCGATCGGATGGTTGTTGGCACAGGGCACGCTCCAATGGGTCTCCTGCACATAGACGAGCAGCGGGCCAGGCTCTCCGGGCTTGGTGGGCTGACGGAGGGACAGTGTGAATGTGTTTACGCCGGGGTGGTCGTACTTGTAGCCAGGCCACCGGAACCTTGCTACGCAATTCTGCGGCATCGTCCAACTCGCGGTTCCGTTTGCGATCATCGCGATACCGAAAACAACTTCGGGGAAGGAATCGCGATAACTGATTCGAACCTGCACTCGCGAGCCGGACTGCGTGAGTTGAAGCCGCAGGGGCGGGCCGCTGTCGGGCTGTGTCTCCACCCATACACCGGAGAAATCGGGCACGTCGGAGTTGACCGCGCCAGAGAGCAGGAGAACTGGCAGCAGTGCTGCGAATACCATCCCCAAGAACGAACTTACGGATGATGGCCGGCCCGAGCCTCGCATGTCCACAGGATACCGCCGTCCGGTGTTCGGCTGATGCGTGTAGCTGTGGACGAAAGACGGGCTTCTCGTAGAATGAGCTTGGCCGATTCCCAGGGCCCCGTGCCGGGCCAGCCGCAGTTCGCGGTTTTGGGCAGCGTTATCTGGGGATATCGGTAGCAGCCGGTGGCGATGCGAGGCTCTTTCCGAGCACGCCGCTGTCTGACCCGCCCTCAAGCGTCTCTTCGCTCATATATCGAGCCTTCGCTTCGCTGTAAGGCACGCCCAAGCCCAGCCACCTTCCCATGCGGATGTTTCGGCCGCCCTGACAGGTAACATACAGATCGCCCGCTCCTGGAAGCGTCCAGATCGAACGTTGATGGCCGCCCATCATCGTGACCATGTAGGCGATCTCGCACAGAGCTTCGGCGAACAGGGCCGCGGACAAATTATGCATCCCGAGCCGGTTCTCGACCTCCGGCGAGCCTTCCAGCAGGCCGGAAACAATTCCAACCGAGAGGGAAAACAGATTCTTCAGAGCGGCGCAGACTTCCACCCCTACCACGTCGGTGTTAGGCCAGACGTGGTAGTAACTCGTGCGCAGGCAGCCGGCCAGCGAATTGAAAGCGGACTGGTCCGGGCAGGTCAGGACCACGCTGGTGTGGCGGCGCACAGCCAGTTCTCCGGCGATTGAGGGGCCACGGATGGTACAGACTTGTCCGACATAATCCGAGGGCAACCGAGCCCGCAGCACGTTGGGCAGGATATTGAGCTTGTCTCCTTCTCCCCGCAGACCTTTTGTCAACATTACGACGGGCGCGTGCAAAGGCAGGACGGGGCTCAGCTTCTCCGCCGCCCAGTCTAGGCCCGCTGAGTTGACACCCAGAATCGCCAGGTCAGCGCCTCGCATGGCTTCGCCCAACTCGTCGTGCGCGTACGGTTGGACCGTTTCCGGCAGGTGGACTTTCAGCCGGGGATGAAAGCGGTCTCGAAGGAGGGAGTCCACTATGCCCGCATCCAAATGTGTTCCTACGAGGCAGACTGCATGGCCATTGTCAGCCAGGGGAACAGAGAAAGCGCTGCCCATCATGCCAGCGCCTAGAATCACGATTTTTGCCATAAAAACCTTTCTGTCATTGGCGGCCGGGCCGCCTCCAGGCGATGCGATGAGGCGGATGGCCGATCCTTGAACCAGAACAAATGCGCCGCGCAGTCGCAATCCGAACTGCCGAACCCCAGCATTGGCGTGGCCGCGCCAGGCATGATCCCTATGCAAGCCGCCCATTCATGCTCGCAGCGTGCCCCGGCGATGTACCAGACGACCTCCAGCCGCGCGCGCCTGCGCAGATAATCGACATGCCAACGTGGGCGTTGGGCGATGTGTTCGTGATGGCTAATTCTGGCACGTAGGCCGCCGGTGCCAAACGCGGAGCCGATGTAAACATAGTAGCCGGGCTGGAGATGAAGAAGTCCCAGGCGCCCGATGCGGACGCGACGAGCGCTGGCGCACGCGAGCACCAGAGCGTAGGTGCCGGGGACATCCGGGATCACCGAACCATTGTCGCCGGAATTGGCACGATTATGTCGTCTGATGCCGGCGCCCCCAACGGCAGCGGCAACGACGAGCACCGCCAGAGAGCGTTATCGGCGATCGGTAGCGGCCCCCGACGCGAATCGAAGCGGCTGAACTGGGCTTTTGTGCCGCGGAGCCATCTTCAAGCCTGCTGCAGTTTCCGAGTAGGCCGTAATCCATGCACAGCCCGGGCTCTCCGCGGCGCGGCCGCGCTTATTCGTGCCGCAGCGCCTGGTTGGGATCCACCGCCGCGGCGCGCAGCGCAGGAATGTAACTCGCCGCCAACAGGCCCCGGACGAATCGCGAAGACTGATGGATGAGCGATGTGCCGCAGCACCGCGACGACATCGGCCGCTTCATCTTCGGTTGCTTCGACGACCACGAGGCTCTCTCCAGGAAGAACAAAGCCGCGATAGATAGCCGCGAAGAACTCTGTTGCGAATCCCGAGTCCCAACCAGAGCGTGCCAAACCAGGTGATCAGAAAACCGCACAACGCCGATGGGACCACCGCCAAGGGAGGAATGCCCGCGATCGCAGCCAGCACGGCGACGGCGAGCGCCGTGGCTACCCCGAATGCGGCCCGCTCACGAGGTCCGAGTCCGTCATGGAAATGCTTCAGACCGCCGTCTGACGCGCGATGAATTACAGCCGAGCGCCGGAACCCATTCTCGCGGGCCTCGCGAAGCGCCTCCCCCCGTGTTCTTCGCTGCGGTAAAACCCAAGCACGAATCTGGGGACGCGTGATTTCCCTGTTGCACGATGCGAAGAAAGCACATTTTCATTCTCACCGTCTTCTGGCTGTCCGGCGTCAACTATTCTTTCCTCCTCCACTGCGGAATCACGACATGTCCCGAAGCGCTCGCCCCGACTCCTTTTCTTCCGAGGTTTCGGTTCGGCGACGGTCTACTCGACTGTCGACGTCAAGAATTCCGCCCCAGGCGACACGACGGCGAAAGGCGCGAACTAACCTTAAAATCCTCACTGATGGTGCCACACGGATCGGGCAGTTCGTCAGGACTGACCGCGATCGATAACGAGTGGTCGCGCAGCGTTTACCGGCTCCTGAAAACGCAACGATAAGCGGCAATATCGGTAGCGCCGTCATCAGTCCACCTTCTCTTTCTGGAGCAACAACAGCACACTGTCTCGGCGCCCCGCCTCTCGTATGTATTTCCGCAAGGCCGTGTATTTCGGATTCGGCGTGGAGTGTTCCGCAGCGTCAAGGAGTTGGAAACAGCGATTCGGCGAGTACATCGACGTGCACAACGAAGCTGCCAGACCCTTCCTGTGGACCAAGACGGCAGACCAGATTCTTGCGCGCCGCACCCTCGCTTCCCACCCTGCCACACTTATCTCACGAACCACTGGGATAGGACACTAGTCTAGGTCCGAGTATCAGTCAGCACTGTGATTCTGGGCGACCGAACAGTGATCGGCTGAGCCCATCCACCTTGTGGGCGAATAGTCGCCGGTCAGTCGTCGCACTGACACGGTATCCTGAATTCTGGAGCCGCACACATTGGAATCCACATACGTCATTGGAATCGATCTCGGCACCACCAACTCGGCGCTGGCGTTCGCGGCGATCCGGGCGGACGCGGATCCCTTTGCCCCGGCCAACGTGCAGGTGATGGCGATCCCGCAGCTTACCAATCCCGGCGAAGTGCGCGAGGAAGACCTGTTGCCCTCGTTCCTCTACCTGCCCGGCAGCTCCGACTTTCCGGCGGGATCTCTGGCCCTGCCCTGGGACCGGGACCGCAACTTCGTGGTGGGGCGGTTGGCGCAGAAACGGGGCGTGGAGAATGCCGGGCGGCTGGTGTCCTCAGCCAAGAGCTGGCTATCGCATTCGGGGGTGGACCGCACGGCGTCGCTGGTGCCGTTTCGAGCTCCGGAAGGCGTCGATAAGATTTCGCCCGTCGAGGCAAGCCGCCGCTACCTGGAGCACCTAAGGCAGGCTTGGGATTCGCGCATGCCGGAGGCTCCATTCGCCGAGCAGCAGGTGTTGGTGACGGTGCCGGCTTCGTTCGATGCGGTGGCGCGCGAACTGACGCTGGAAGCCGCCCAGCAGGCCGGCTACCGCAACCTCACGCTGCTCGAAGAGCCCCAGGCCGCGTTCTATGCCTGGATCGAGCGTCACCCCGACTGGCGCGAGCGTGTGCAGGTGGGCAACCTGATCCTGGTAGTGGACATCGGCGGCGGCACTACGGACTTCACCTTGATCGCGGTCACCGAGAGCGCGGGCGAACTGGCGCTGGATCGCGCGGCCGTGGGCGAGCACCTCTTGTTGGGGGGCGACAACATCGACCTGGCGCTGGCGGGCTCGGTTTCGCAGCGCCTCGCGGAAAAGGGCACGCACGTCGACAACCGCCAGTTCCAGACCCTATGGAGCAACTGCCGCATCGCGAAAGAGAAGCTGCTGGAGCCCGGCTCCAAGGTCCGCGAACAGCCGGTGACGATTCTCGGCAAAGGCAGCGGCCTGGTGGGCGGCGCCATCAAAGCCACGCTCGACCGCGACGATATCGATCGCGTTCTAAGCGAGGGATTCCTGCCGCTGGTGGCGAGCAGCGCCATGCCCGAACACCACCGCCGCGCCGGGTTGCAGGAAATCGGCCTGCCGTATGCCGCCGATCCGGCCATCTCTCGGCACCTGGCGCGCTTCCTGCGCCAACAGGCGGCCACCTCGGAACACGGAGCCGTGCGCCGGGGGCCGAGCGGCCTCGCCTGCCCTACGCACGTGTTGTTCAACGGCGGCGTCCTCAAAGCGGGCATGGTGCGGGAGCGCCTGCTGGCCACTCTCAATTCCTGGCTTGCCGAGGAGGGCCTGGAGCCGGTGAAGCCGCTCAGTGGCGAAGACCTCATGCACGCGGTGGCGCGCGGCGCAGCCTATCATGGTCTGGCGCGGCGCGGGCGCGGCGTGCGCATCCGCGGCGGTGTGCCGCGCACGTACTATGTTGGCATCGAGACCGCCATGCCCGCGGCGCCCGGATTTCCAGCTCCCCTCAAGGCGCTCACGGTGGTGCCGTTCGGCATGGAGGAAGGCACCGAGGTCCGCATCCCTGGCCGTGAGTTCGGCTTGGTGGTCGGAGAGCCCGCCGAGTTCCGGTTCTTCACTTCCGCTGCGCGCAAGAACGACCAGCCCGGCGATCTCATCGAAGATTTCAGCGGCGAGCTTGAGGAGATCTCTCCCATGGAAGTGACGTTCGGCGCAGGGGAGGCCTCCTCCGAAGTGGTCGCGGTCTCCTTCGAAACCGTAATCACGGAAACCGGCCTGATGCAGCTCTGGTGCGTGGCCCGCGACAACCGCCGCTGGAAACTCGAGTTCAACGTGCGCGAGCGGGTGGCGGCGGCATAACGGAACAACGGATGCCGGGAATCGGCCCACGCCGACGGCGATCGCCACATTGAGCACCACCCAAAACAGCGATATCGTGCCCGGAATGGAGGCCAGCTTGCGCACGGCGAACGTAATGGCTGCGCCGGTCAGGATGCCAAGCACTTGCTGAAGAAATCGGCCTCCGCAACGTCAAAACCGTTTTCCGCGCGGTGCGGCACGTGCCGGCGGGCGCGCAATTTGTGGCTGCGGATGGGTGACCTGCACATATCGCATGATCATGCGGATGTCTTTAAGCCCCAGCAGTTGCATGAGTGCCGGAAGGCTGACACCGAGGCGGATCATTTCCGATGCATAACTGTGCCTGAGCTGGTGGCAGGTTACAGCATGGGAGCAGCCCGCTTGTCCTGCAGCTCGATGTAAGGCACGGCTGAGATCACCATACAGGGCGTTAAAGCCCGCGCGGAGCGCGGCAACAAGAGGCCTCGTGACAGAGGCCGTTCGTGGCGCCCAGGCAATCGGTTGTAGAGGGCGTTATTCGTTATCGGTAGCGGTCTGGCCGCCCAGAAGCGCACAGCTTGGCCGGCGTCTTCGGTCAGAGATCCGCTTGCCGTGAGTGTCCGCCGTCTGATAATAGGGACATGGAACAGCGCTTTCTCGGCAGAGGCGGCCTGAGCGTCTCGTCGCTCAGTTTCGGAACCATGACGTTCGGAGGCAGGGGCCGGCATGCGGCCATGGGCGCCCTCGGTGTGGAACAGGCCCGCCGCCTGGTCGATATTGCGATCGACCAAGGCGTCACGCTGTTTGACACCGCCGACGTCTATTCGGAAGGGCTCGCCGAAGAAGTGCTCGGCGCGGCCCTGAAGGGCCGGCGGCAGAATGTGCAGATCGCCACCAAGGCCTTCTCGCGGATGGGACCGGGACCGAACGACCTCGGGTTGTCGCGCGCCCACCTGATATGGGCCTGCGAGGCCAGCCTGCACCGCCTCGGCACCGACTACATCGACCTCTACCAGGCGCACTCGATGGACTCCCTCACGCCCATGGAGGAGACGCTGGGGGCTTTCGATGCCCTCGTGCGCCAGGGCAAGGTCCGCTACATCGGGTGCTCCAATTTTTCCGCCTGGCACACGATGAAGGCGGTCGCCATTTCCGAGCGTAGTGGCCTGGCGCGCTATATCAGCCAGCAGATCCAATACTCTTTGCTGGTCCGCGACGCCGAATACGAGCTCATTCCGATGGGTCTCGACCAGGGCGTGGGTGTGATGGCATGGAGTCCGCTGGTATTCGGGCTGCTTTCGGGCAAGATCCGGCGTGACGCGCCACAGCCCGCCGAAGGCCGGCTGGTCGCGCTCGGGGCGCCCATCAAAGTGGACTGGGAGCGGCTCTATCGCATCGTGGATGTCATGCTGGCGGTCGCTGCCGGGCGCGGCGTCACACCGGCGCAGGTGGCGCTCAACTGGGTTCGCGGCAAACCCGGCGTTGACACGGTGATCGTGGGGGCGCGCACCGAGGAGCAGGTCCGGGACAATCTCGCCGCGGCTACGTGGGAGCTGAGCGCTGAGGAGATGGCGCGCCTCGATGAGGCCAGCGCCGTCCCGGAGCCTTATCCTTACTGGCACCAGCAGACTTGGGCCGGGGCGCGGAACCCGCGTGTGCCGGCGAAACGCGCGTAGGGCGGGGGTACGCCCGGTTCAGCCGCGGCGCCCGGGGATGGTTAGCTGGCGCGCGCGGGCGGAAGCTGATGCGCGTTTCCGAGGGAAGAGGGGCGAGTTTGCCGCGGGTAGCCGTGTGCGAAGCACCTTGCGTCGCCTCCGCATGCTGCTGTGCGGATCATAGCCACGCGGCGTAAATGTGCGGGTTCGCTATTATGAAAGCGGAAATAGAATAATGGAATGAGATTTGTAGTCGTCATTCTTTTCGCTGGCGCCGCTTTCGGGCAGCAGTACGAAATTGGAGCAAACGTCGGGTACGGGTTCTACCGGAACGGCACGATCTATTCGGCCTCCGAAACAGCGCAAGCAGGCATTCGAAACCGATTCGCAGCCGGCATTATTCTAGGAGATGAGTTCTCAGATTACGTCTCCGCCGAGTTTCGTTACCTTTATCAAGACGGCCACCCTTTCCTTCAGGCGCCCGGCGTGAAATCCGACATACAGGGCCAGTCTGATGCTCTGACAATCGAATTAGTGTTCCACTTCAAGACGCGCGAGCATCGTTTGCGGCCTTTTCTCGCCGGAGGTTCCGGCGCGAAGGAATATGTCATCGCCGGTCCGGAGCCGTTCCCGCAGCCGATTCCGCAAATCGCCAGCCTCACTGCAAATGATGTATGGAAAGTCGTCTTCAGCGTCGGCGGAGGCGTAAAGTTCCGTCTGCTGCCGCACATGCTCCTGCGGGCCGAATTCCGAGATTATCTCACTACGTTCCCCAGGCAGCAGATCGTTCCTGCTCTGCACAATACGGCACGCGGAGTCTTTGAGCAATTCACTCCTCTGTTCGGCGTCAGCTACACCTTCTGATCGATGTTCTCGATGACGCCTCAAGCGAGACACAACAGAGTAGGAGAACCCTGAGCGGAACCGTTTCAAAGCGGAGCCTTATCGGCGAATATCGGTAGCGATCCGGCCAGGCAAGGACGACGCCCGGCCGCACAGGCCCGCCGGCGAACGCGACAGGAGCCTGGCTTTGGCTGGGGTTTCCCGGCGGCGATCGCGCGCGCCAAACCACCGCGGAGGCTATTTATAACGGTACACCTTGACTTTCTGAATGCCTTGCTCGCCGGTCGTGAGGCGCACCCCGCTGCCCGATTGACCCATGGCGACGATATGCGGGAAGTCGTATCTGAGCACCGAATCGTCACCGCCCAGGATGCGAGTGCGAACCCATTGGCCGTTCTCGAACCGGCCAGATTCCTGCCAGGCGACTCCGGCGATTGGAGGTCCAGGCGTATTGGGCGTGAATGTCACTTGAACGTTGTTTCCAGCCATCAGGAAGTCATTGGGACCTTCTGCCATGAAGATGCCGTAGCCGATGATGTCGGGTACAACGTCGGGCGCACGGGGGCTTCGCGTGAGCCCGACGTTGAGCGTGTAATCCCCGAGCTTGATCTGCGTATCCGGGTTCTGCTTGTTCAACAGCACCCCGTCAATCGTTCCATTGCCCTGGTGCTCCAGGATGGAGGGTGCAAGCTGGCCCAAGGTCTTGTAAGCCACCGCCAGCGGCAGAGTCTCGAGGTCGGCAGGCGGTGGCGGGACTTCGCCCGCAGCGGCGCCCATAAAACCGCGGCCTTGCAGCCGTTGTACCGAATCGATGCCTATGACGCTGTGGCCGAGAGCCCGGAAGTGCCCGTAAGCGTAAAACGCGTCGGCGATGCCAGCCGGGTCAGCGCGCTCTTCCGGTGTGAACAGCGGATTCCCTAGACGGGTGTAACGGGTCGCGGTCTCGGGGAAGCTGATCCCGTGAATGTCCGGGGCCAGGGCGTCGATGTTCGGAGCACCCGCACGCCACATGTCGTGCACAGGCTCCACCGGTCCGCCGCTCGGATAGTCGCCAGGCGCTTTGTCGCCCACCTGTATGAGCCACACGTTCACGTACATCGGCACCGGCAACTCCTTCTTACCGGCCTGAGCGACGTAATCGACGTACTGCGCGTAGTTCCACCCCATGAAGATCTCTTCGGCCTTGGGACCCTTGCCGAAAACCTCTTCCCACGTGCCGGAAGTCTTGGAGCCCGCCGCTTCCCAAACCTTGCGGAATTCGGGCTGCAAGTTCTCTTTGTTCTTCTGGATATAGTCCATCAGTTGTGCGGGCACCGGCTTGGCGAAGGCTGCATTTGCGAGCGGAGACCTGTCGCGCGAGTCGCCGATCAAGCCCACTTCGTTTTCCACCTGGACCATGATGACGCGATGGGTCGTGTCCACTTCGCGACAGTGCCGCATCAGCGCCGCGAAAGCCCTTGCATCGGCATTCCGGTTGTTCTCGCTGAAGGTCGATAGCACTTCCACGGTCTTGCCGTCCAAGATCTGGGCGCGTGGGAATCGCTCCTGATTGGCCTTCACCCAAGTGGGAGCGAAGCTGGAAAGCCCGTTCTTCCAGCTCGCGAACCACATCCACACGATTCGCATGTTATGCTGCTTTGCGTTTTCAATCGCCGCGTCCGCGATGCTGAAGTCGTACTTGCCCTCCTC
>Ga0326727_10008052_pt1 | contig 27134 bp, 30 predicted proteins | sample MB2enrmetagenome_FD_207643 | JGI IMG/M metagenome (GOLD analysis project Ga0326727, IMG submission 207643) | Lab enriched peat soil microbial communities from McLean, Ithaca, NY, United States - MB29MY | ecosystem: Environmental > Terrestrial > Soil > Wetlands > Peat | place: USA: New York...
GCGTAATGTCGGCCTTTGATGACGAATTCGGCCTGTTCGGCGAAGATGCCGACGAGGCCGAGCGTCGTCCGGTGCTCGGCGCGCGGAAGATCGCCTCGAACGAGACGGTGATCGACGACGTCGAGCCTGAGGAACCGCGTCCCCCGCGTGCGGAGCGGCCCCAGCGATCGGCCGGCCCGCGTGGCGGCGACGGTGGTCCGCGCCGGCGTAGCGGCGGCGGCGAGCGTCGCGATCGCCAGCCGTCGGATCCGTGGGCGTCGCAACGTCGCGCCTCCGAGCTGCTCGACTTTCTGGCCAAGAAGCTCACCGCGCACCCCGACGATGCGTCGGTCGAGCTGTTTCTCGATGAGGACGGCAAGCCGGTGATCGAGCTGGTCGTTCATCCCGAGGATCTCGGAAAGGTCATCGGCCGCAACGGGCGCGTCGCGCAGGCGTTGCGCACGATCGTTCGGGCGACCGCCGAGGGCCGCGTCTCGGTTGATATCCTCGATAAAGAAGAAGCCGCATCGTTCGAGGGCGACGAGCCCGAGAGCGCGGGCGAGGGTGAGGAAGAGGACGATTAGCGCCGAGTTTCCGATCGGTCGTATCGCCGGCATCTTCGGCGTGCGCGGTGAACTCAAGTGCGACCCGTCGAGTGCGGGTCGCGCTCTGTTTTCACCGGGAGCGTCGCTGCGCGTCGAGCTTCGCGGGCACTCCGAAACGGTGGTCGTCGCAAGCGTGCGAGAGCACAAGGGTCGCTTGCTGCTCATGCTCGAGGGGGTCCTCGACGCAACGGCGGCCGAGCGCTACGTGGGCGCGACGTTCTACGCGCCGCGTGAGGCGCTCGACGTGGGCGCCGATGAGTATCTCGACGTCGACCTCATCGGCTGCGAGGTTCGCTCGGCGGCCGGCGTGGATTACGGACGCGTCAGCGGCGTCGAACACTATCCGGCCAGCGACATGCTGATCCTGGGAACCCGCATGCTCCCGATGGTCCGAGCGTTCATCCGCTCGATCGACGTCGAGGGTAAGCGCATCGTCGTCGACGTACCGCCCGGCTTGCTCGACGACGATTTCGATCGAGAGTAGCTAACTGTTGTCGGGGTGGTCGGTGACGTAGGAATCGACCGCCGACGTGATCGCCTTCACGTAGTCGTCGTCGTCCGTCGTGTACGTTGCGAGCACCGCGCCGAAGCAGGTGTAGACGGTGAGTTTGAACGTGTAATGCTCGTGCGCATGGAAGCCGCCGATGTGCTGGTCGCTCAGCGTGCTGGCGTTGATGACGGTGTTGCGCTGCGCGCCGCACACGCTGTCGGCCTGATGCACGGGATCCGTGACCGGGACGCGCGCGAGCGTCGTGGTGTAGTGCGGGCTGAGGGCGCGAAAGAGCGCATCGGTTCCGCGGTCGAGCGCGGTCGCCGAAGCATTTCCGGTGAGATGGGCAACGATCGTCGCGCGGTCCGGCTTCGGTTCGGGTGTCGGCGTGCTGCCGGGCTTGGGCGTCCCGCCTTTGCCCTTGCCGTGGAACACGCTAAAGAGGCTGCTCAGCGATTCGGACGCGCCGTTCGTGGCGGTCGGGGTCGGCGTGTTGTGCGGCTCGGTCGCGATCTCGGGGCGGTCGATGCCGGCCGCGCGCATGATAATGTCGCGCGCGTTCAAACCCTGCGAGGCGACGTCCTGAACGTTGGCGATCTCGGTCGTCGACGAGTACACGCTGATATCGCCGGTCACGTCGTAAATCTGCCAAACGATGGCGGCCGACTCGCCGATCGGCTGCAGGTAGCCGCTGATGTAATAGTCGGCGCCCTTCGCGTGCGCGTACTTGGTGTAATCTTCGCGCTTGATCTGGTCGGGGAGATCGAGGATCTTCAGTCCGCCGCTCTGCTGGAGCACCTGAGCGTAGATTTGGGCGATCGCTGCGCCGGTGCGCGGGTCGACGTCGGCCGGGGTGGTAAAGGGGTAGACGACCACCGTCGGTACGGACGCTTGCGACGGGGCGCGCGTTGCGCCCGGCGGCGGGGTGAAGAACCGCGGCGCGGGCGTGAGCACCGGAGCGGGGGTCGCGGCCGGCGGTGCGGCGGCGATCAGGGCGGCTGAGGCGCACAGCAGTAAAAGACCGAGGAAACGACGCAACGGTGGAATCCCTTTTCTCGTGACGATAGGCACTTGCTGGTAACGGACGGCTCGGAGGCTTCGTTCGTATCGGCAGGCTCGAAATCGGCCCTGGGCCTTGGGGTTCGCCCTTGGCGGAGAGCTCCCCGCTAGGGGCGGATTCCGGCTGCGAACGCGCGCAGCGCGTCGTTCGTTCGGCCGGGCTGCTCGATCATGACCAAGTGCCCGGCATCGGGTACGATCGTCACCGAGCCGTGGGGTACCCGTTCGGCGATGAAATGGGCGAACTTCGGCGGCGTCATCACGTCGTGCTCACCGGTGATCGCCACGACGGGCACGTCGATTTTCTCCAGATCGCCGGTGCGGTCGAAGGCGTCGCACGCGCGATAGTCGCGCGCGGTTTGCTCCGCACCGACCGCGCGCATCATCGCGACGACCGCGTCGACGCGCTCGGGCGTGGCTTCGGAAAAGAAGTACGACGCCGCCGTGCGCGCCGTATTCTCGAAATCGCGCTCGATGCCCTGAATGATCGACGGGGCGACGCGCAGCTTGGCGCCCGACCCGAGCAGCGCGATGCCGCGCACTCGCGGGTCGTGCCGCAGGGCACACTCGATGGCGATCGCTCCGCCCATCGAGCTGCCGCAGAGGATGACGTCGTGCAGTCCGCGCGCGTCGAGTTCGGCGAAGACCGCGTCGGAACACTCGCGGATGGATGAGGGCGCGCCCGGAGCGGCGTGCCCGGGCAGATCGATCGCGACGCCTCCGAGCGCCGCCGTCTGCGCGGCGAACACTGCGCCGGTGCAACCGGCTCCGTGAATGAATATCCAGTTCAATGCGGCACCGCCGTTTCTTCAGCGTAGGGTTCGATGACGTCGACGACGAGCGGAATGTGTTCGCGTCCCGAATGCGCGGCCCACGCAGCCGAAAACTCCGCGCCGTAGAAAAACGTCATCCCGATCACGTAGAACCACAGGAGCAGCGCGAGCGGTACGGAGAGCGCGCCGTAAATCTGCGTGAAGTTCACGTGGAGCGTATACTGCGTGAACGCGACTTGGACCAGCGGCCACAGCGCCGCGACCAGGATCGAACCGGGAAGCGAGAAGTTCCACGTCATTCCGGGCCGGTTCGGAAGAAAGCGATAGAGTACCATCGTCGCGACGAAGACCAGCGCGATCGAGATCAGATAGGCACCGACGTGCGTGACGTGCTGGCGATCGGGGACTTCGGTAATCGCCATGACGATGGAGAGAACGACGGGCAGGCCCATCGCGACGACGAGAAAGATCGCCATCACCGGCAGCATCACGATCGAAAGCGCGATGTTATGGATGAGCGGCCGGCCCTTCGGCACGCCGAGCGCGCGGTCGAGCGCGTAGGCGAGTCCCATGAAGAGATTCTTGCCCGACCACACCAAGAACGCGAGCGCGATGATGCTGGAGATGCCGCGTCCGAAAATATACGTTTGCAGGTTTGCGGCCACGAACTCGTGCAGCGTCGGGCTGAAGTTATCGAAGAAGCCGAGGACGCGCTCTTCCGCGAATGGGAAGACGAAAGACGCGGCCGAGAGCACGAGCACGACGAGCGGGAAGAGCGCAAAGATTGCATTAAACGCGACGGCCTGCGCTAAGAACGCGCACCCGTCGCGCGAGAACCGCATGCCCGCTTCGCGCAGGGCGGAAATGACTCGTCCCATCCGATGCGGTACTATCGCTGTGCCGTGACCTCACTCCCGCCGACGGCCGCGATTACGGTCGTGCTCGACGGCCGCACGCTCGCAGCCTATAACGGCGCCTTCGTCTCGCGAGGGCACGTGTACGCGCCCGTTCGCCCGTTCGTCACGCAATTCGCCGACCGCATCTGGTACGAAGGCGCCGAGCTCGTGATTGCGAGCGGCTCGCGAACCGTGCGCGTGCGCTTGGCGGGTGCGCTCTCCGGAGGAATCGACCGCACGTACGTTCCGCTCGCCGCCGTAGCCCGGGCGCTCGGGGTGAGCGCCCGGTGGGAACGCGGCCGGCTGCTGCTTTCGCGCCCGGCGGCCCTCGCCGTCGCGACGCCGACGCCGTTCTCCGCTCTTTCGCCGCAGGTTGCACCGCGCGCGGTCTTCACGCCGATGCCGGTGCCCACGCCGAGACCGGTCTGGAGCGGCTCGCCGCTGCCGCGCCGCACGCCGCTCCCGGCGCCCGCTCCAACCGGCGCTTAGCGCGCGGCGATGGCGCCGAGGTCGTGCGCGCCCAGCCCGCCGGCCTCGGCGCGAGCGAGCGCGGCCTCGACGCCGTCGATCACGGGCAACGGCGTATGGTGAGCCGCGGCCTGCATCAGCCGCGCGTCCTTGCGTGCCATCTCGAGCGTCCACGCCGGTGTGAAATCACCGGCCGCCATCTTCTTGCCGCGGCCTTGGATCTGCAGGGAGGGATCGAAGATCGAAAAGATCTCGAAGGCCGACTCGCGGCTCATGCCGCGGGCGTCCGCGATGCGCAAGACGTCGTTTACGCCGCCGATGACCGCGAGAATCATGGCATTACCGAGGAGCTTGTAGGTTGCGGCGGTCTCGTAGTTCTCGCCGAAATACCGGAGTTTCCCCGTCATCGTTGCAAGGTGCGATTCCAGCGCGTCGTAGAGCGCCTGCGGCCCTGATGCGAGCATCGTTCCCTGCGCGCTCTCCGCGTGCGCCGGGCCCATGAAGACGGGCGCGCTCAAGAACTGCAGCCCGGCCGCCTGGAGGCGCTGCGCCCGGGGAACGACGCTGTCGACGGCGACGGTCGTGTGATCGATCACCGGGGTGCCCGGTGCGATGCCGCTCATCGCCGCCGCCAGCGCGCCGTCGACGGTATCGCCGTCGCGCAGGCAGAGATGCACCGCATCCGCGCCGCGCGCCGCTTCGGCCGCATCCTCGAACGCGCGCGCGCCCGCTGCTTCCAGCGCCTGCGCTTTGGAGAACGTCCGGTTCCAAACGCGCACGTCGTAGCCCTGACGGCGCAGCGATTTCACGAATCCGGAGCCGAGCATGCCGGCCCCGTAAAAGGCGATGGTTTGGATCTTCATAGCGCCGGTCAAGAGGCGGGACCGCGCGAAAGGGTTGCGTGCCCGCCGCCGGCCAAACGTTGCAAAGAACGGCCTACAAATGGTAAGTTTGCAGCGAACGAGAGCCGAACCATCATGTCAACCGCCAAACGTCAATCGCCCCCCGAGCACGCCGATATCGACGGAGCTCTGTGTCCGCGTTTCCACCGTGCCGTCGAATTGGTCGGGCGGCGCTGGACCGGCGCCATCCTGCGCGTGCTGCTCGCGGGCCCGCACCGCTTCAACGAATTGCTCGGGGCGATTCCGGGCATTTCGGACCGGCTGCTGACCGAGCGCCTGCGCGAGCTGGAACACGAGGGACTGATCTCCCGCAACGTCGAGCCCGGCTCGCCGGTTCGCGTCAGCTACGCGGTGACGTGCGCCGGCGCGGAGCTGCAAGAACCCATGGACGCGCTGGGCCGCTGGGCCGAGCGCTGGATGCGCGCCGCCGAATCCGCTAGCGCGTAAGACTCTCAACGAGCACGAAATGAATGCCCTGGGCTTGCAGCTCGGGGATCAGGTTGCGCACGGCTTCGAGCGTGGTTGCGCGCGGATGACCGATGGCGATCGCGCTCCCGTTGCGTTTTGCGAGCTCGGCGGCTTCGCGTAGCTGCGCTTCGGAGTAGGCGACGTCTTCTTTGTTGTCGAGAAACACGTCGCGCGATGCCGTGGGGATGCCCGCGCTGCTCGCCTCCTGGGCGCCGACCGATGCCGCGTTCGTGCGCGAATCGATGAAGAAGAGGTCGCCGTGTTTGCTCAACGCCTTCATTACGTCGCGCATGACGCGCGGATCGGCGCTGGCCTTGCTGCCTTCGTGATTGTTGACGCCTTTCGCAAGCGGCACTTGCGCGAGATCGTCGGCGACCTGCTCCGCGACTTCCTGGTCGCTCATCGAGGTCTTGATCTCACCCGGTCCCGGATACATACCCGAGAGCGTCTCCATCGGAAGATGGAGCATGACGCCTTTGCCCGCGGCCGCCGCTTCTTGCGAGATCTCGGTGCCGGCATGGACGTGCGGTAGGACGGAAAGCGTCAACGGTATCGGCAGTGCGATGAATCCGCGTTCGATATCGACCCATTGCCCGCAGTCGTCGACGATGAGCGCGAGTTTGGGGCCCGTCGCTACCGCGGCCGCAGGCGCGATCGTGGCGGCAGGCGTGGGCGTTGGGGCGGCCGTCGGCTCGCTACTGGGCGAGGGTGCCGCCGTGGCGGTCTCTTCCGGCGTCGGCGAGGGCTCTGCCGCGGCGGTGGCGCGGGCCACGGCAGCGGGACGCTCGTGCCCGTGCGGGCGCGGGGCAAACAGGTAGGCGGCGACCGCGGCAGCAGCCAGAACCAACGCGACGGGCGCGAGCCACGAGGTGCTCCGCGAGCGCGACGACTTTCTCTTTTTGGGCACGACGGACGACGGTTCGCGCAGACCGGGCGCACCGACCTATTGACTACCCTTATGTAGGCAGGCTATAAATAGTAAGTATGAAGAACTCGCTATTTCCTCCCGCCGTCGTCGCGGGCCTCATCGGCGGCGTCATCGTCGACGCCTTCCTCGCCCTCGTGTTGCGCAGCTCGCCGCTTCAGATCTGGCAATACGTCGCGTCCGCAATCGTCGGTCAGGTCGCCTACGCCAGCCTCTGGTATGCCGCGCTGGGCTTCGTCGTCCATTTCGCCGTGTCGATCTTCTGGGCGGTCCTCTACGTCGCCGTGGTCAACGCCGTCGGTCAGACACGGAACTGGATCGTGGGCGGCATCGTCTGGGGCGTTCTCGTCGACGCCGCGATGTACGGCATCCTCGCGATCAAGACGGGGATTTCGTTCACGCAAGGGTTCGAGCAAGGGCTGCTCGCACACGTGATCTTCTACGGTCTACCGGTTGCGTATTACGTGGCCCGCGCTCTGCACCAAAAGAAGGCGGAACATTCGACCACTTGACGGCCTGCGCGTTATCGCGCTCGCTACCAACATCCCCGGGCCGCTCGCCGCGGCCCGGTTTCATGCGCTCGGCGCGACCGTCGTCAAGATCGAGCCGCCGCACGGTGATGCGCTCGTGCATGCGTCGCGCGCATGGTACGAGGCGATATCGGCGGGGCTCGATATCCTGACCCTCGATTTACGCGATCCGTCGTCGGCGGCGACGCTGGAGAGTCTGTTCGGCGCGTCGGATCTACTGATCACCGCGATGCGCGCGCGCTCTCTGCTGCGCGCCGGAATCGCGTGGGAGACGCTGCACGCGCGCCATCAACGGCTCTGCTACGTGAGTCTTACGGGCGAAGCGCCGCCCGACGACGATCGGGCCGGGCACGACCTCACCTATCAAGCGCGAGCCGGAACGATCGCGCCCCCGGCGATGCCGCGCGCTCTCTTGGGCGATATGGCCGCCGCCGAACGGGTCGTCTCGGAAGCGCTCGCTTTGCTGCTGCGCCGCGAGCGCACGGGCGAGGCCGGGTACGCAAACGTCGCAATTACGCAGGCCGCGGCGGACTTTGCGCAGCCGTACCGGTTCGGCCTGACGAGCGAGGACGGCCCGCTCGGCGGCAGCATGCCGCTGTACCGCCTCTATGCGGCGCGCGACGGCTGGGTTGCGCTCGCGGCGTTGGAGCCGCATTTCGTCGAGCGCGTTCGTACGATGCTGGGGGTCGAGTTGCTCGACGCGGAGACGCTGTCGGATGCCTTCCGCCGCGAAAGCGCGCAGGAGTGGGAACGCCGCGCGCAAACGCACGACGTGCCGCTGGCGGCCGTTCGCTAGCGGCAGCTTTGCTACGAAGGAGTCGAACCGTGGATATCGCCGGAAAAATCTTTCTCGTCACGGGCGGCAGCTCGGGTTTGGGCGCAGCGTGCGTGCGCGAACTCACCGGCGCCGGCGCAAACGCCGTGATCCTCGACATCGGCGACCACGGCAAGGAGCTGGCGAAAGAGATTGGTTCGGCGGCCCGTTTCCTCAACACCGACGTGACCGACGAAGTGCAGGTGCAGGCGGCGATCGAGTACGCGAAGAGCGAGTTCGGCGGCGTGCACGGCGCGATCAACTGCGCCGGGATTGCGACGGCCGAACGCGCCGTCGGCAAAGAAGGCCCGCAGCCGCTAGCGCATTTCGCCAAGGTGATCGGCGTGAACCTGATCGGCACGTTCAACGTCGTGCGGCTGGTCGCCGCGGAGATGCTCAAGCGTCCGGTTGAACCGCTCGAAGACCGCGGCGTCATCATTTGCACGGCGTCCGTAGCCGCGTTCGACGGTCAAATCGGTCAGGTGGCGTATTCGGCCTCGAAGGGCGGCGTCGTTGCGATGACGCTGCCGCTGGCGCGAGAGTTCGCACAGCATCAGATTCGCGTGTGCAGCATTGCGCCGGGCATCTTCGATACGCCGATGATGGCGGGTCTGCCCGAAGCGGCGCGCGAGTCGCTCGGCAAGCAGACGCCGTTTCCGCCGCGGCTCGGCAAACCGGTCGAGTACGCGAAGCTGGCGCGCCACATCATCGAGAACCAGATGCTCAACGGCGAGGTCATCCGCCTCGACGGCGCCATCCGCATGGCGCCGCGCTAAACCTCACTCTTTCGCGAGCGCGAGCATCGGGGCGGCGTTGCTGCGTACGAGGTCCGGGTACTTGGCCTTGAGCGCCCGCAGCTTGGGCATGTCGTTGTAAACGATGTACGCGCTGTCGGGGTTATGCACGAGATAGTCCTGGTGATAGTCCTCGGCGGCGAAGAAGCCTTGCAGCGGCGCCAGTTGCGTCACAATCGGCGCGTTGAAAACGTGTCGTTGTTGGAGGCTCGCGATCGTGCGCATCGCTTGATCGCGCTGTGCCTGGGTGGTAAAGAAGATCTCCGATCGGTACTGGGTACCTTCGTCGGGCCCTTGCCGGTTGAGTTCGGTGGGATCGTGCGCGACCAGGAAATACACGTCGAGGAGTTGGGCAAACGAGATCTTCGACGGATCGTAGACGACGTCGACGGATTCGGCGTGGCCGGTGGTGCCCGTCGAGACGATCTCATAGTGCGCCGTCATCGCGCTTCCGCCCGAGAAGCCGGCGGTCACGTGCGTGACGCCCTTGAGGGACTCGAAGACGGCCTGCATGCCCCAGAAGCAGCCGCCGGCGAGCACCACGTGTTCGGTGGCGGGCGGCGGGGCTGCGAGTGCGGATGCCGGTGCCAGGCCGGCCGCCATCGAGAGGGAGAGAAGAAGCGCGCGAATATTCATAACATTCTTGAAACGCTTCGGGCGGGCGAACGGATGAGCTCTCAGGAAACGTTGAGAGCAAAGAAGATAGCATGATGAAGATGACCCGCTTTCCTGCGGCGCTCGCCGCTGCATTTTGCCTGGCCGCTTGCGCGCTTGCACTCGCGGCGGGCGGCGCCAGCGCCGGCACCCCCGGTCCATCCGCGCATGGTGCCCCGACGCCGCTGCCCTCGCCCGAGGACTTGCTCGCGGCGGTGCGCCGGCAGTTCCGCTCGCATCGGCCGCCGCCGCCCTACGAGGTCTACACGCTCGTGCGGACGCAGCAGACCAACTACGGCCAGCCCGATTACCCGAACAGCTATACCAAGCACTATTGGTACCGCTCCTCGGATCATGCCGCGCTGGTGCGCCGCACGACGGACCTCGGGTTCGTCGGACCCCTGGAGTTCGAACGCCCGCTCTTCAACTCGGACCGCGATCCCGGGCCGCCCACGGCCGATATCTTCGAACCCGCGCCGTTACACACGCTCGCCCCCGACTTCGTGCCGACGCCGGAAGGCACGCTGCCGCCGATCATCGCGACCGTGCATGCGCGCGGCGAGTTCGACTATCGCGTGCAGAGCGTCGCTCGCGAAGGGAGTCTGATCCATCTCGTGCTCGAGCCGCGGCGCGATCCCGATCGCAACCGCTTGCGCGCGCTCTGGGTCGACGCAAACACGCTCGACCTGGTTAAGGTCGTCGCGACCGACAAGTTGTTCATCGAGCACGGCCCCGTCTTCCCCGTGCTCTTCACGATCAAGTTCGTGATGTTCGACGGCATTCCGACCATCACGCACATACACGGCGTGGTGGGCGGCGGCTACGACGGCGACGGCGCCACCGTCGATTACGATTTCAACGATACGTCGTATCCGGTCACGCTACCCGATTGGTACTTCAACCCGCGCACGTACGCGCAGCATCAAGGCGACGCGCCGGATCCACAGTAAGCGCGAGCAATCGACGCGGCGAGGGCGGCGTTGTTCTGAACGAGCGCGGCGTTGGTCTCCAGGCTGCGCCCGCCGGTGAGCGTGAGGATCCGGTCGAGCAGCCACGGCGTCACCGCTTTCCCGCGTACGCCCGCGCGCGCTGCATCATCGACCGCGCCGGCAATGATGCCGGTCATGTGCGCGTACGGGATCTCGGCTTCGTGCGGCACGGGATTCGCTACCAGGATGCCGCCGGAGGAACGTAGCTCGCGGTGGACGGCGATGAAGGCCGCGATCTCCTGTGCCGTATCCAGGCGCATCGGCGCGCGCAGGCCGGAATCGCGGCTCCAGAACGCCGGAAACACGTCGGTTCCGCAGGCGACGACCGGAACGCCGAGCGTTTCGAGGACTTCGAGGGTCCTCGGGAGGTCGAGGAGTGCCTTGGCCCCCGCGCATACCACGGCCACCGGCGTGCGCGCGAGCTCGTAAAGGTCGGCGGAAATATCCATGCTTGCTTCGCCGCCGCGGTGGACGCCGCCGATTCCGCCGGTGGCGAATACGTTGATGCCCGCGTGATGGGCACAGCGCATGGTCGCAGCGACGGTCGTGGCACCGGTACGTCCGCGCGCGACCGCATAGGCGAGGTCGGCGCTGCTCAGTTTGAGCACGTCGCGTTGCGTTGCCAGCAGTTCCAGGTCGCGTTCGCTCAAACCAACTCGAACGACACCGTCGATCACCGCGATGGCGGCGGGCACAGCGCCGTTTGCGCGCACGCAGGCCTCCACCGCGCGCGCGGTCGCGAGGTTCTTGGGGTACGGCATGCCGTGTGAAAGGATCGATGTTTCGAGAGCGACGACCGGCGTCTGCTCGCGCAGCGCGGTCTGAACCTCCTCGCTACACCGAAGGTGCTGCATGCACGAGCCGGTCGCGATTGTGATCCAGCAGCCCGACCGAGAGATCCGGCGCGACGGTCGATGACGATTCGATCGTCAGCGCTGCGAGCAGCGTTCCGTCCGCAACGGATTCGCGCAAGGCTCGCCCGGCGATCAAGCCGCGCAGCGTTCCGGCGATCAGCGCATCACCGGCGCCGGTATCGTCGCGCACGACCGCCGGCACGGCGGGTAGCGTCGTAGTACCGCGGTCGTCGGCAACGATCGCTCCGCGCTCGCCCATCGTCAGCACGACGCATTGCGCGCCGCGTTCGCGCAGCGCCTTCGCGCGGCGCATGGGCGTCGATGCCAGGCGCTCGTCGAGGTACGCGATCGCCTCCGCGTCGCTGCAGAACAGGTAGTCGACGCCGCGCAGATCAACCGGCAGCCGTTTGGCCTTGATGCCGCTGGCGGTGTTCACCGCGAGCCGATAGTCGTGTTCGAGGCGGTGCGCGATGCATGCTTCGAGGAAGCCCGGCGTCACGTTGGTGTCGACAAACACCCAGGAGGCATCGGCGAGGTGACCGGCGTGGCGAGCGAAGCGCGCGGCGTCGAGTTCGTCGAAGACCCGCATGTCGGCGATGCCGACAACGAGCATGCCGTCGGGTGCAAGCACCGCAACGTAGTTCGCGGACGGAGCGCTCGGCGAGCGCTCGACGAGACTAATGTCGACGCGGTGAAGGCGGAGGTACGCCAGCATCTCCTCGCCGGTCGGGTCGTCTCCGATCACGGTGAGCAAGGTCGCGGGAACCTCGAGGCGGCAGAGATTGACCGCCACATTGTGCGCGATTCCACCGAAATCGACCGACGACGTCGCCGGATTGGACGTTCCTAGGACGACCTCGCCGCTAAGATGGTACTTGCGGTCGCGAGCGATCGCGCCGATGCAGACGATCCCGGGTTCGCGAGCAGTCATGCCCGAGTAGTGGCGCCCACGGTCCGGAAGTCCTTCGGCGCGCGCGCCCGCCCGGTTATTTGTAAAGCTCGTGTTAAAAGAGCGCCCGGACGCCGTCGTCGTGGGTCAAGCGGACGAGGGAATCCCTACCGGAGCATACGGAATCTCGAAAGGCTGGAGGCTCGAGTGCAGGTTGCAAGGATCCTGCGTGTCGGCGGGACGGAAGCGGACTTCCGTACGCTGGAGACGCTGTTACGCGGCGCGGGTCAAACCGACGTGCGCCACGTTTCCGCCGCTGAGGCGCTGGAGGCGGTTACGTCTCGGCAAGCAGACCTGCTGCTGCTGGATTTGCTGTTGCCCAGCAACGACGTCTTTGCGCTCATCCGCGCGGCTGCGCCGGCCAGCGGCAAGACCAGCCGCGTCCCGGTGATGGTGACCGCTCCGCTCTCGGCCAACGACCGCATTCAGGCGTGCCTGCAACGCGGCGCCGAAGACTTCATTCATACGCCCTTCGACGAAGCGAACGCCCTGGTGACCACGCGCCGAATCGAGCTTTGCCTGCATCGCAAGCACCTGCGCGAGTTTACGATCCGCCTGCGCGCGGCCAAACCCGACCCCAACGAGACAGCGGTGATCGAGCTCTACTCCAACGCGTCGAACCGGTTCGTTCCCAAGGAGTTCCTGGAGCAGCTGGGGCGCCAAACGCTCGCCGACGTGCGCCTGGGCGATCACGTCGCCGCCGACATGACGGTGTTCTTCTCCGACATCCGCGACTTCACGACCCTCTCGGAAGGGATGACGCCGCAGCAGAACTTCGATTTTCTCAATTCGTATCTCAAGCGCGCGACGCCGATCATTCGAACGAACAACGGTTTCATCGACAAGTATATCGGCGACGCGATCATGGCTCTCTTCGCTCGCGAGCCGATCGACGCGTTGCGCGCGGGCGTCGCGCTGCAGCGCGAACTCGTGCGCTACAACGAGGGGCGGAAGAAGGCCGGGTATCAGCCGATTCGCATCGGGATCGGTCTGCACCGCGGCGATCTGATCATGGGGACGATCGGCGAAGAAGAACGCATGCAAACGACGGTCATCGCCGACGCCGTCAACGTGGCGTCACGGATCGAAGGGCTCACCAAGACCTTCGGTGTGACGCTGCTCGTCAGCAAGCCGGTGGTTGATAAGCTGCCCGAAGGTCACGGGCACCATTTGCGCCATCTGGGCGCGGTGAAGGCCAAGGGTAAGACCAAGAGCGTCGAGATCTTCGAGTGCTTCGACAACGATCCGATCGAACTGCTCCAGCACAAGGAGAATACACTCGAGCTGTTCGCGCGCGCGGTCGCCGAGTTTCGTTCCGGGCGGCTCATGAGCGCGCAAAAGACGTTCCAACGAGTCGAGCAGCAGAATCCGCACGACACCGTCGCGGCCTACTATCGTCAGAGCTGCACGCTCTCCGTGTTGCACGATCGCGGCGGCGCCGAATGGGACGGCTCCGAGAAGATCGAAGTGAAATAGCCGATTCTTAGAGCCGGATTAGGCTTGGCGACTTTCAGCGATTTTATCTGGAAACGCGACGTTTTCTCGTTGTAGCATGAGCCGCAAGAAAGGAAACGTCATGATTCGCAAGACGCTCTTCGCCCTCGCCGCCGTCGCTGGACTCGCCGCGGCCGCTCCGGCCGCTTCGCAGGCCGATCCCTACTACGGTCCGCCGCCGAGCGCTCATTCGGTCGCCACGCGCGACTACGTCCGCGGGCGCGTCGGATACTTCAATCGCTTCGATATGACCGTTTGGGTCGACGGCCGCAACGTGCCGGTCGCGCTGCATCAGGGAACGATCATCCACCCGACCGGATTGACGCTCGACCGCGGCATGTACGTGGGCATCAACGGCTTCTGGGACGGAGGACGATTCCAGGCCGACCGGATCGTGCTGCTCGACCGCTAGCCGTAGAGGACGAAATCGGCCGGGTCGATCCGTCGCGTGCGTTTGCGGTACTCGACGGTGAAGCCCGGCCAGATCGCCGTGTTGCGTCCGTGCTCGTCGAGATACCAGCTCGAGCAGCCGGTCGTCCAAACGGTGCCGGCGCTCCGCGCTTCGATCTCATCGAGGAACGCGGCTTCGGCTGCCGGAGAGACGTCGACGGCGTCGACGCCCCGTTCGCGCAGCAAGCGCAGGGCGCTCATGACGAAGGCGATCTGCGCTTCGATCATTACGATCATCGAGTTGTGGCCCAGCCCCGTATTCGGGCCGACGAGAAAGAACAGGTTGGGGAATCCGGCTGTAACGATGCCGAGATACGCGCGCGGCCGCTCGCTCCACGTGCGTTCGAGTGAAATCCCCTCGCGACCGTACACCTCGACCGGCGAAACGAACGACTGCGCGCGGAATCCGGTCCCGAGAATCAGTACGTCCGCCGCATGTTCGACGCCGTCCTCGGTGAGCACGCCGTGCGGGCGCACGGCGCGAATCGGCGTGGTGATCAGGCGCACGTTGTCGCGGCAGAGCGCCGGGTAATAGTCGCTGGAGATGAGCGCGCGTTTGCACCCCATGCGGTACGACGGCGTGAGCTTCGCGCGCAACGCGGGGTCGGCCACCTGAGCGCGCAAGTGCGCGAGCGCCGCGCGCTCGCCGATTGCGAGTAGCCGCGGGTCGGTCACGAAGCCGAGCGCCCGAGCTTCGAGCGAGCAATAGATCGCGGCGCGGACGAGGCGGGAGACGAGCGGCATGCGACGCAAGAAGCGCGCGATGCGGCTCACGGTGCGGTCGTGACGCGGGATGATCCACGGCGGCGTGCGCTGAAACAGCGTGAGTTGCCGGACGACCGGCGCGATCTCGGGAACGAATTGAATCGCGCTCGCGCCGGTGCCGACGACCGCGATGCGCCGGTCGCGCAGATCGACGTCGTGACGCCACTGGGCCGAATGAAAGACCGGCCCGGCAAAGGTTCCCAAGCCGTCGATCGCAGGGATGCTCGGGTTGCTCAACCCTCCCAAACCGGCCACCGCGATGCGGCCTTCGTAGCGATCTCCGCCGCGCGTCTCGACGCTCCAAGAGCGCTCCCCGTCATCGTAACGCAGGGCGGTCACCTCGGTATTGTACCGGACGTGCGGCTCGATCCCGAAGCGCGCCATGCACGCGCGTACGTAGCGCCAGATCTCGTCTTGGCGCGGATACGTGCGCGTCCACTCCGGGTTCGGCGCGAACGAATACGAGTACAGCATCGACGGAATGTCGCACGCGCAGCCGGGATAGGTGTTGTCGCGCCAGGTGCCGCCGGCTTCACTCGCGCGTTCGAGAATTACGAAGTCGTTGACGCCGGCCCGCTTGAGCGCGATTGCCATGCCGATGCCGGCAAACCCGGCACCGATGATCACGGCTTGGAGTCGCTTGCTCACCGCCGGCCGCGAACGTTCACGCGTGACGCGAGCATGCGCGCGGCACGAGGCCCGAGCAGCCGGGTGATGAGATCCACGCGGTGCGAGTCGGCCCCGATGAGGAGCCGTTCCTTGCGGTGCTTCATCGCCTGAACGATGGCATTCGCAGCCGTCTCTGCGGGAATGGTCAGAAAGCGCTCGTCGAAAACTCGCGTCTCGGCCGCCGCGCGTTCGGGGTCGGCGGCCCGTGCGATACGGCTGGCGCGAGCGATCGACGTCTTGATACCGGCTGGATGCACGGTGAGGACGAACACGTTCGAATCGAGCAGCTCGCCGCGAAGCGATTCGCTGTACCCGCGGACCGCGTACTTGCTGGCCGCGTACGCGCTCTGGCCGGGCGGGCCCCAGAGCCCGAACAAGCTCGAGACGTTGACGACGGCGCCCTCCGGCCGCTCGAGAATGTGCGGAAGAAACGCGCGCACGCCATACACCACACCCCAGAAGTTGATGCTCATGAGCCACGCGAACTCGTCGGTGGCAATCTCCAGGGCGGTTCCGTAGAGCGCCACGCCCGCGTTGTTGACGATGGCGTCGACCGCGCCGTGGTGCTCCAGCGTCTCGCCCGCGAAGCGGCGCACGTTTCGCTCGTTGGAGACGTCGACGACGTGGGGCGTGACGTCGGCGCCGAGCTCGGCGCATGCGTGGCAGGCCTCGACCAAGCCCGATTCGTCGCGATCGCCCAGGGCGAGGGCGGCACCCTCGCGCGCGAGTGCAAGCGCAAGCGCTCGGCCGATGCCTGAAGCGGCGCCGGTGATGGCGACGACCTTGTCGCGGAGCTCGAATTGCGGCATGCGACCGTGTTGGCGACCATGGGTCCCGGGCCTCCCTGCAGGCGGGGACCGCATGAGACCGAAGGCTGATCGGGCAATGTGGCTCGACACCCGTACCATGCTGCTCGCCAACGGCTTGGCAATGATTATCTTCGCCGTTGGCCTCGGCATCGCGAACCTGCGCGATGCCAAGATGCGGTCGATGACGATGTGGTCGGCCGGCCTCCTGGCGCTCTGCGCGTCGACGGCCCTCTACGGCTTCCGGGACGCAATGCCGCTCGCGCTGAGCGTTATCGCCGGCTTCGTCTGCTTGAACGCGGGATTCTTGCTCGAGTACGCGGCGCTGCGCACCTTTCGCGGCCGACCGGTACGCTGGCGCGCGCTTTGCGCGGTCACGGCCGCGGCGATCACCGCCCACATCGTGCTGCTGCTGACGGGTGCGTCCGAGCAGTTGCGTATCGCGTTTGCTTCCGCCGTCATGGCGGCGTGGCTGGTCGCCAGCCTCCTCGTGCTCCTGCGCGGTATCAAGGCGGATGAGCGGTACTCGCACGTTTTGACCGCGTCGTTTTTCGGGGTCTGGGCATGTTGCAGTCTGCTGCGCGGACTGTATGCCGCGTTCTCGGGCGACCCGCACATGACGCTGTTTGCGACCAACGTCGTCCAGTCGGTTTGGCTGGCCATTCAATTCGTATCGATCCTGGGAACGTCGCTCGGCTTCATTCTCATGACGAAGGAGCGCTCCGACCACGAGATCATCCGCCTCGCATCGACCGATTCGCTCACCGGGCTCTTAAACCGGCGAACCTTCATGGAGTCGGCGTACGCCGAGCTCGCCCGCGCGCATCGCGAGCATCGGCCGACATGCGTCCTGATGCTCGATCTCGACCATTTCAAGAAGATCAACGATACCTACGGGCACCGCGCGGGCGATCGCGTACTCCAGCACTTCTCCCAGGCGCTGCGCTCGTGCATTCGCCCGTTCGATCTTGCCGGCCGCTACGGGGGCGAGGAGTTTTGCGTGCTCTTGAGCGGCGCGGAACCTGCGGAAGCCGAAGCCATTGCCGACCGTATCCGAGCGGCCGTGGAAGCGGACGTCGTCGATGTGGCAACGGCGAATCTCGCGTATACCGTAAGCATCGGAGTGACCGACGTTCCGCGCGACGCGGTCGTGCTCGAGGAGATCGTCAGTCGTGCCGACGAGGCGCTCTACGAGGCGAAGTCCGGGGGGCGCAATCGCGTCGTCGCGCGGCTGAACCGGGAAGCGGTTGTCCGGTAGCAGCGCGCGCTAGCCGCCGGTAGCAGGTACCCGCTGCATGATCGCGTGCGCCAAGGCGTTTGGGTCCTTGCCGCCGGCAAGCTGCACCGCGATTCGCGGAAAGCGTTCGCCGCGCGTCTCAATCACCAGGCAATCGCCGTCGGCGACGTCGACGAAGATCAGCCCTTGCGGATTAGAGAACACGCCGGCTGCTTTGAGCATGCCGAAGTTCGTTCCCGCGAGTTTGAATTGCAATTCGAGATCTTCAAAATCGCTCACGTAGGCGTTGACGACGTGATCGAGGGGGATGTGGAACGATCCGTGAAAGGCCAGCAGTTGGTCGAACAGCGAGAGTTTGATCGCGATCGAATGTTCTTCGAGAATGACGTCGGCCACGGTACCCTCCTGGTGGTGAACCTCAGGGCCGTTCGATGCGATGCGGCGCGATGCTTTTGTCGGGGCGGGCGCCCGCGGCATAGAGGAGCCCCAGCGCGACGATCGCGACCATGACGAGCAGCGTTACCCATCCGTAGTTGAAGACCGAGCGAGGCGCCGAGAGCGGACCGGGCCAGACGATGTTCAGCAGCATGAGGAACAGATAGCTCGCGGCGGCGAGCGTGACGGGCAGACCCCAAGGACCGAGGGTTAAGGCGCCCGAGGGCTTCCATCCGCGCAGCCGCGCGATCAGTGCGCCCAAGACCGTTAGGAAGAAGGCGAGATAGATGCCGCTGGTTGCAAACGAGACGAGGGCGTACAGCGCGTTCACGTTTGCCGGGTAATCGAACCACAGCACGTGTACCGGTTTGCTCGGATTGACGAGGACGAGCAGCAGGAAGAGAAACGGCACGATGGCGCCGATGAGGATGGCGTTCACCGGCGTGTGATGACGCGGCGAAATCTCGCGAATCTTCCCGCTGAGCGGCAGCCCGCCGTCGCGCGCCAGCGCGTACGCGACACGCGCTCCGGCGCCTTGAACCGCGGTGCCGCAGCTGAAGAACGCGACGATGACCATGACGAGGAAGAAACTCTGCAGCGGGCCCGGCAGCGTTCCGAGGATGGCGTTGATGCCGCCGCTGACGACCACGCCGATGCCGGCGGCGGGCGTCGCGAGCACGAGCCCGAGGACGAGTACGAACGACGCGATGCCGCCGTAGAGCAGCGCGTTGCGCATCGCCTTCGGCACTTGGCGCTGCGCGTCGATCGTCTCTTCGGAGATATCGCCGGCGGATTCGAAGCCGAAGAAGATATAGACGTTGGCGAGGACGGCGACCAGCGCAGCGCCGCTCCACCAATTGCCGCCGGACGTGGCCGTGGTAAACGTGAACGCGACGCCGTGATGAAATCCGGCGATCGCGAGCGCGATGAAGACGCCGAACGTGCCGATCGTCTCGACGTACACCCCCCACCTCGAGATTTGGCCCATCAGCTTGGCGCCGGTGGAGTTGAGCACTGTGGAAATGACGATCACCGCGCCCGTGACGGCGAAGATCGTAACGTTATCGGCTGGATCGAGGCGCGTGCCGAACCACCTGTTTGCAAGCGCGGCGACATACGGCACGATGCCCGAATCGACGGATGCGACCGTCGCGAGCAACGCGACGCCGTAGACCCAACCCACGAACCAGCCGTACCGCGGCCCGACGTTGTACTTTCCGTACTGGTAGAGCGCGCCCGAGAGCGGGTACTCGCTCGCGAGCTCGCCGAACACCAGCGCGACGAGCGTCATGAACCCGACGACGATCGGAATCGTCCATAGGTACCGCGGTCCGCCGGTGCCGAGGCCGAGCGTGTAGAGCGAATAGATGCCGACCATCGGGCTGAGGTAGCTGAAGGCCACGGCAAAGTTGTCGAAGAGTGAAAGCACCCTCGAGAGCTCTTGCCGGTAGCCGAGTGCTGCGAGCCGTTCGTCGCCGCCGGAGTCGGTCATCGGCGCGCTAGGAGCAAGACGAGGAGCAGAGCATTGGCCCTAGGCATTGCGCCTGCGGGCCGGAGTTCCTATGCGCGGAGTTCCACGCGCCTGAGGAGAACGGAGCAGCATTGATATGAACGCGCTGCTCGTCGCACTGACCATGCCGATTCACCTCACGCCGCTGCGCTTGCAACTGCAGGCGATGACGGCGGTTTGAGGCGACCGTGTTCGAGGATATCGTCGGCCCCGCCCACTGCATCACCGATCCCGCCGGCTTGCGCGTCTACGAGTGCGACGGCTTGACCGGTACGCGCATCCGGCCGGCGGCCGTCGTGCTTCCGGCAACCACCGACGAAGTTGCGCGTTGCGTCCGGCGCGCGCGCGAGTGCGGCATGCCGATCGTGCCGCGCGGCTCGGGGACGGGCTTGTCCGGCGGCGCGCTGCCGGTCGAAGGTGCGCTCGTCGTCGGAACGTCGCGCATGCGGTCGATCCTCGAGGTCGATTTCGAGAACCAGCGGATGCGCGTGCAGCCGGGCGTCATCAATCTGGATATCAGCAAACACCTTGCGCCGTTCGGCTACTACTATGCGCCCGACCCAAGCTCCCAGAGCGTCTGCTCGATCGGCGGCAATGTCGCGGAGAATTCCGGGGGAGCGCACTGCTTGAAGTACGGCTTCACCGTGAACCACGTCGTCGCCGTCACGCTGGTGCTCGCCGATGCAAGCGTGGTCGAGATCGGCGGCGCCGTAGCCGACCCGCTCGGGTACGACCTTGCGAGCGTCGTGATCGGCAGCGAGGGATTGCTCGGCATCGTGACCGAGGTCGTGGTCCGCTTCTTGCGCAAGCCGCAAAAGACGCGCACCGTGTTTGCGACCTTTCCGTCCACCGACGAAGCCGGTGAGGCCGTCTCGCGGATCATCGGCGCCGGCATCGTGCCCGCTGCGATCGAGATGATGGACGCGCTTGCGATCGAGGCGATCGTTGCTGCAACTCGCGTCGACTGGCCGCTCGACGTCGGCGCCGCGCTGCTCATGGACGTCGACGGCGTCGGCGCCGAGGTCGACGAAACGGCCGACGCCGCGATCGAGATCGTGGAGCGATGTGGCGCGGTCGAGGTTCGCGACGCGCGCAGTGAGGCCGAGCGTCAGTTGATGTGGCAGGGGCGCAAGGGTGCCTTCGCCGCGATGGGCCGCATCAGCCCGAACTATTACGTCCAAGACGGCGTCATTCCGCGATCCGATATCGCGCGCGTGCTGCGCGAGATCGCTGAGCTGTCGCGCCGGTCCGGCTTCCGCGTGGCCAACGTCTTTCATGCCGGCGACGGGAACCTTCATCCGCTGGTGCTCTACGACGCGCGCGCCGGCGACGAAGCGGCCCGCGCGGAGCACGTCGCCTCGGAGATCCTGCGCATCTGCTTGAGGTACGGGGGATCGATTACGGGCGAGCACGGCGTTGGTGCGGATAAGGCTGCGTACATGGCCGAGATGTTCGGTGAGCACGATTTGGCGGCGATGCAGGACGTTCGCTGCGCGTTTGATGCAACGCAGAGCTTCAACCCGGGGAAAGTCTTTCCGGTGCCGCGTCTCTGCGGCGACCGCGCGGGGGCGCGCTGATGCACGAGCCGGCGTCGTTCGAAGAGGCTGCCCGGCTCCTCCGGGAACTCTCGTCGCGGCGGCGGACGATCGGGATCTCCGGCGGTGATGCGCCGCGCGGTCCATCGGTCGTTCCGGTCGACGAAATCCTATCCACGCGCCGCATGGACCGCATCGTCGAGTACGTTCCGTCCGATCAGATCGTGAGCGTGGAAGCGGGTATGCCGGTCGGAGCGCTGCAGTCGCATCTCGCTGAACGCGCTCAGCGGCTCGCGATCGATCCGCCCGAGGCGCATGCAACGACCGTCGGCGGGATGGTCGCGGCCAACGCCTACGGACCGTTGCGAACGCAGTACGGGACGGTCAAGGACCTGATCGTGGGGATGACCATCGTGCGCGTCGACGGTACGATCGCGCGGGGCGGCGGCAAGGTCGTCAAGAACGTCGCCGGCTTCGACATTCCAAAGCTGATGGTGGGAACCTACGGGACGCTGGCACTGATCGGGAGCGTCACGTTTCGCTTGCACCCGCTTCCCCGGGCGAGCGCGCAACGGTGCGTCGACGCTCTCGATGCGCAGGGAGTTCGCCGCGTCGTGCGGGCGATGACCGATGCGCAACTCGAACCGTCCGCCGTCGTCGCCGTGCTCGCGGAGGGAGGGTATACGCTCGCCGTTCGCTTCGAGGGCTTCGCATCGGGCGTCGACGCGCAGTGCGAGGCGTTTGCGGCGCTGGCTCACACATCCGTGCGAGAGGGCAACGTCGAAGCGGCGCACGATGCGGCGCGGAGTCACGGCACCGCCGGTTTCAAGATCACCGCGCCCGCCTCGCATCTGCCGGATCTGCACGAGCACGTGATCCGGCCGCTGTGCGGCGCGCTGCTCGATTCGCACGCGTGCGTGTACCCGGCCGCCGGCATCGCGTTCGTTTCCGGCGATGCGGCGGACGTCGCGTCGCTCGCGTCGGCCGCAGCGGCGGCGCGCGCGTGGGTGCAGCGGCGAGGCGGATCGCTGGTACTCGAACGGGCCCCGCGCGCGCTCGGCGACGCCGTCGATCGCTGGGGCGCGCCGCCGCCGGCGTTCGCGTTGATGCGCGCGCTCAAAGACCGCTTCGATCCCGGCCGCGTGCTGCTGCCGGGCGGTTTCGTAGGAGGGCTGTAATGAGCGAAGCAATCTCGCGCAGCACCGTCGATCTGATCTCCGACTGTGTCCACTGCGGCTTCTGTTTGCCCGCGTGCCCCACGTACGTGTCGTGGGGCGACGAAGCCGATTCGCCGCGCGGCCGCATCGACCTCATGAAGGGACTTGCCGAAGGCGCGATTACGATGGATGCACGGACGGTCGAGCATTTCGACCGGTGTCTGGGCTGTATGGGCTGCATGACGGCGTGCCCGTCGGGCGTGCGCTACGACCTGCTGATCGAGTCGACGAAGGCGGCGATCGACGTGCAAGCGCCCCGCTCGCCGCTCGACCGTCTCTTTCGCACGCTGGTGTTTGCGATCTTCACGCGGCCGGCGCGGCTCCGCGCTCTGGCGCCGCTGCTGAATCTCGGCGCTGCACTCGGCCTCAACCGCTTCGTTCGCGGCGGCGCGCTCTTACCGAGGATCGACGTTCGAGCAGCCGCGCAGCCGCCGGCGGACCAAACCGCGGCGCGCGGCACGCGGCGCGCGCGTGTAGGTCTGCTGCCCGGGTGCGTGCAGCAGGTGATGTTTCCGCAGGTCAACGCGGCCAGCGTTCGCGTGCTGGCGGCGGAGGGCTGCGACGTAACGGTGCCCGCCGATGCCGGGTGCTGTGGGGCGCTCTCGCTGCATTCGGGTCGGAGTGAAGAAGCCAAAGGCTTCGCGCGCGCGCTGATCGAGCGTTTCGAGCGGGAGCCGCTCGACGCGATTCTCACCAATGTTGCGGGGTGCGGCTCGACCATGAAGGGCTACGGGGAGCTCCTTGCCGGTGAGCCCGCCTGGGCCGGCCGCGCGCAGCGCTTTAGCGACCGCGTGCGGGACATCAACGAATTTCTCGCCGAACTCGGGTTGCGCTCGACGCTGCATCGCATGGAGTCGACGATTGCGTACCACGACGCGTGCCATCTAGCGCACGCGCAGCGAATACGGCAACAGCCGCGCGACCTGCTGCGAGCGATTCCGGGCGTCACGCTTGCCGAGATTCCGAACGGGGAGCAATGCTGCGGGAGCGCCGGCACGTATAATCTGTTCCAACCGGACAGCGCGCGCGAGATCGGCGAGCGCAAGGCCGGTAACGTCGCGGCTACCGGCGCCCACATCGTTGCGAGCGCCAACCCCGGTTGCACGCTGCAGATTCAAATGCTCTTGCGCGAACGGGGAGTCGAGGTGACGGTCTTGCATCCGGTCGAGATCCTGGACGCCGCGATCCGCGGAGGGACCATCGCGTAGTGGTGTCGCCGGCACCGCCTCCCGCGGCAGCTGCTCGAAAGGTATTCACGGGCATCTCGGAGTTAGTCTATCGCATGCCGCTAGAGAACGATGCCGAGTACACGTGTCCCTATTGTGGGAAGACCCAGTACGTCGGCGTCGACGCGACCGCCGGCCCACGCCAGCGGTTCACGGAGGATTGCCCGCTGTGCTGCAGTCCCATCCTGTTCGCGGTGAGGATAGAAGAAGGCGGCTATCCCGTCGTTGAGGCTGCCGAGAGAGACGACTAGCGTGCATACGCCTCCGCGTCGAGCCGGAAACCTCCGCGGCGTGCCGGATGGTCAACCTCGTGAATCGTGATACAGCCGGCTCTCGCGCCTACGCGCACGTTCCGATCGTCCGCTGGCGCAAAGCGCAGGCTTCGCACGCAGGGCGTCCGCCGCTGCTCATTCTGTTGCACGGTCGCGGCGCCGACGAGCACGATTTGTTTTCGTTGGCGGACGGGATCGATCCGCGGTTTGCGGTCGCGTCGATACGCGGGCCGTTGACCACCGACGAAGGCGGCTTTACCTGGTGCGAGAGCCGGAGCCCCGGGCGCTATATCGCCGAGAGTCTGCGGGCGTCGCTGAGCTGGGTACAATCGTGGCTCGGTTCGCTTTCGGCAGGACGGCCCGATTCCCAGGACGTCTACCTGCTGGGCTTTAGCGCGGGTATGGCGATGGCTGGTGCCCTCGTGCTCGATGAGCCCGATCGCTACGCCGGCGCCGTTCTGCTGAGCGGTACCTTGCCGTTCGACACGGACCTGCCGATCGCGAACGGCCGCCTGGCCGGCGTCCGCGTGTTTTACGGTCACGGTTCCTTCGATACGGTTATTCCGGCCGATCTGGTCTCGCGCACTGCGAAGTATCTCGGCGAGAATAGTGGCGCGAGGCTGGAAGCACGCGCCTATCCGATTGCGCATGAGATCAGCGACGCGGAGCTGCGCGACGTGAACCTCTGGCTACAGGGTGAGCGCTGATGAGAGGGCCGCGTTCGAGCTGATAGCTTTGCCAAAGTGCTGCTTGGCGTGCGCTCGGGCACCTCGGCCGCGCCGTATATGCAAAACGCACTCGTCAGAGGGCCACACCTCCGAGTATTCTTAACGAATTGCACTGCTTTGCTGCTATCCTCGTGAGGTGTAAGGTATGAAGTTATCCGGTGTACCCAAGTTGGCTGCTTATGCGTTTGCGGCCGCCGTGGGGTTGATCGTCTCGGGAGCCCTCGCCGGCTGCTCGGGTTCGAGCTCGGCAATCCCGCCGTCGCAAACAATGAGCAACGCATCCGCAGCGCTGCCGGGAGCAATCGGCAACGTCGCCGTCGACACCGCGTCGTGGCGGGATTCGGTTATGCGCACGGAGCTCCCCAGCGCAGGCTGCTTCCAAACCTCGTATCCGTCGAGAGTTTGGCAGCGTATTGCGTGTTCGACGCCGCCGAACTTGTTGTATCCGTACACGGGGCGTCCCCCGGCCGGTCAGCTCTCACCGGGATCGGCTATCCCGATGACGGATGTCGGTGACGGCAATGATTACACCGCGAACACGAGCTCAGTGATGAGCGAGGCGGTCGGCTCCTTCCCGTCAGTTACCGGCGTGACATCGGTAACGAGCACCCCGAATCCCTCGTTCGGCGACTCCTGCGAGTGCGGCAAAAACAGCTATACGCTACAGCTCAATTCGTCGTTCTTCTCGAGTGCTGCTTGCAAAGGCGAAAGCAACTGCGACGGCTGGGAACAGTTCGTCTACGAAAATCCGACCGGCTCGTCGAAGGGCTCGTTGTTCATTCAGGACTGGCTGATCCCGGCAAATCTTACCGGATCGATCAAGTGCCCCAAAGGCGGCGGCTGGGAATCGGCAGATGGCGGATGCGTGCAGAATAGCCCGAACTCCGTCTCGATCCCCAATGTCGCGATCGCAAATCTCGGCGAGCTCACGGAGACCGGCGAAGCTTCCTCGAGCGGCGATAGCATCTACCTCGCGGTGGGAAGCACCGTCTACGGGATGAAGAACGTTCAGAGCGGTGCCATCACCGATCTGTACGCGAACTGGAAAGGTGCCGAATTCAATGTCGTCGGCAACGCCGGCGGTAGCATCGCGGAGTTCAACTCGGGCTCTTCGATTACCGTGAGCCTGCAGACGGACACGGGTAACACGGCGGCTCCGGCCTGCACGGGTGATTCGGGAACCACCGGCGAGTCGAGCAACCTGTCCTTCGTGGCAGCTCCCTCGAACCCGACGAAGCTCACGTATCCGTCGATTCTGTTCAAGGAGAGCAACGTTTCCGGCGGTGGCACGGCATCGTGCGATGCCGTGGCGGCGAACTAACGCAGCTCCGGTCCTGCGAAACCTACGTACGCGCGCGGTCGATTCGTCGACCGCGCGCGCACGTTTTCCCGGCTGCAGCAGAGCTCGGGATTGCGTCAGAGCTCGTCGGGCTTGCGCGTGGGCTTGGGATGCGGCGTTCGCTTGTGCGTCGGCTTCGGATGCGGCGTTGGCTTGTGCGTGGGCTTGGGGTGCGGCGTTCGCTTGTGCGTCGGCTTCGGATGCGGCGTTCGCTTGTGCGTCGGCTTCGGATGCGGCGTTGGCTTGTGAGTGGGCTTGGGATGCGGCGTTCGCTTGTGCGTCGGCTTCGGATGTGGCGAGGGGCGGGGGCGCGCTGTGCGTGCCGGGAGCGGGGGAACCGGCAGCGGCTTGCCTTCCGGCGTAACACCGCGCGGCGGCCCGAACTGGGTGTTGAAGCGCGTCATCGCCGTACGCGAGAGGTCACGCACCTCGGTCCGCTCGTGGTGCGGCTCGGCGTGCGCCTGTAGCGACTTGCCGGGCGTTAGCGTGATGCGGCGCCCGCTCGGGAGCGAAACTTCGACCGGCAGCTTCGGATTGCCCAACTCGTAGACGTTGACTTGCACGTCGCTGCCGTGAACGGCGACGTCGCCCTCGGTTCCGCGGACGGCGATCTCGGCCGTCGCCGTCTGAAACGTGTAGTCGGCTGCAGCGCCGGCCGGGTGGCGGATGCTGAACCGCATCGAGCCGTCGTAGAGATAGAATCGTGCCTTGGTGGTGTCGGTGTGGCTGAAGAAGGACAGCGCAACCTTCGTGTTTGCGCCGATCGTTACGACCGAGGAATCCGGCAGGGTTATTTGGCCGACCGAGTTGCTCCCCGTACTCGTTTGGAAGGTGCCGTCGAGAGCAATGCTCGCCGACGTCGCAAGGGAACGGTCTGCGCTCGGCTGCTTGCCGTATTCGACGCTGCCGCGTACGTTCTTGAGGACCTGAAGCTCGTCACGGTCGACGCTGGCGGTACCTGGAGCTGAAGAAGCGCCAAGCGCCGGCTGCGACGGAGTGGCGGTTGACGCGTTGCCTTGCGTTGCGGACGGCGAGCACGCGCCGACCATCGCGATCGCAACGCCAAAGCACAAGACCCGCCCGAGCGAGGCCCACCGCTCCCCGGCCCGCATGTTCACCCGCCGATGTTACCCTCGTCCCGCCGGTGCTCCTACATGCCGGAGTTCAATGCAGGATGTTAATTGCTCGTGCTGCGACGATTGCAATGGTGAGCAGTGAAACGACCGATTCGACCATCATGCATGAGCATGCGCACCCTGGTTGACAGCGGTGAGGTGTCGGTCGGGCTAAGGGCGGTTGCGG
>Ga0326727_10008054_pt1 | contig 27132 bp, 18 predicted proteins | sample MB2enrmetagenome_FD_207643 | JGI IMG/M metagenome (GOLD analysis project Ga0326727, IMG submission 207643) | Lab enriched peat soil microbial communities from McLean, Ithaca, NY, United States - MB29MY | ecosystem: Environmental > Terrestrial > Soil > Wetlands > Peat | place: USA: New York...
TGCCGTCGGTGTGGATCAGCCAGATGCGGTCCACCTTCTGCCACATACCCTCGTGGCAGTACATCAGCAACTGCGGATCGGTGGGCGAAAACAGCAGGTGGTTCACCCAGTCGGTCGAGTGGAGAAGCATCTTGATGGTTCCCGCCTTTTCGCCATTCGGCCCCGGCGCCAGCCGGATGGTGAACAGCACCACGGGAATGCGCGCCGCAAGCCGCCGCTCCATCATTGTGCCCTTGTCGTCGGCCTGCACATTGGCCCCGCCCAGCGCGGGATTTGCGGCGCCGGGCTGACCGGCAGCCGAAGCCGCCGGTGCAGCCTGCGCACCCGTTCCACCCGCTCCAACCCCTCTACCAAATCCTCCTGCCGGCGCAGCAGGAAAAGCGTTTGGTGCATTCGGATCGCCGCCCGGGCAGTCCGCCTCGTTATACGTCCCCGCACCCAGCGTCTCATCTGCATTTACGCTGGAGATGCTGATCCGCGGCGGCAGGTCGATCAGCTTGGTCACCGCGCCGGTGTTGGTGTCCGCCTTGTACACCGCATTGCTGCGCGTCACCGGGTCCATGCGCGTGAAGAAGACACTGTTGGTCTTGTGTCCGACGACGATGGCGCGCGCGCCGCCGCCGAATCCGAAGCCGCGTCCGCCTCGTGCGCCCTGTCCCGCTTGCCCGCCGGCCGCGGCATCGGCGGCAGGAGCGGATGCCGCGGGAGGAGGCGCAGCCTGGTTCGGCACCAGCATCCGGGTCGTCATTGTCGCCAGGTCGAGCAAGCGAATGCCGTCCGGCGAGTTGTACACCATCTGCTTGTGGTCCGGCGTGAACTCATTCACATTGAAGTAGAACGCGCCGGAGTTGGGCTCATCCGACACGCGCCACACGCGGTGCCCGGTGTCCTTGTCGATCCAGCTCTTGGGCGGCACGGCCCCGCTCTCCGACGGCTTGTTGTCGCGCTGCATCTGCGCGGCAAGACCCGGCGCGTGGAGTGTCAGCACGGCGAGCGAGGCACATGCCAGTACGGGGACGAGAGCGGCGAGTGTGAATCTGGCGGCGTGTATGAATCTGGCGCTGTGTCTGAATTTGAGACCGGTGCGGGAAGCCATTCGCTGCTCCTAAGAGGAAACCTCGCTGCGAGGGGGAAGAAAACTCACTGCACCGGCCTGTGTTGTGGCATGTCGAAGTGCCGGGCGGGTTCATGCGTCAGAGAGATGTATAAGAAGACGAACCAGCGGAAAAATTAGTTTCGTCCGCGAATCAATGGGCTGTCGCCGAAGGCGATTGTCAGGCGCGACGCGGGCGGCGCGCATCCGGCGGTCGAGCGGGCCGGCGGCGAACCGCGGGCAAAGCAGCCTGGGTTCGATTCTCCCCGGCCCGCGGCGGGCCCAGAAAACACCGCCTTGCACATCCCTGACCACTCCCCAGGAAATCGAGAGATGCTCTAACATTGAGTCTGAACCAGAATGGGGCTCTGGACCGGATTCCGGTTGCTGTACGAATTGTAGACATCCCCTCCCATCGTCCGATCCGCGCCGATGAAAGGACTGGCGGCATGTAGTCGTCCAAGGAGACCCATCCCGATGAATCGAATCATCCTTGCCGACAACCAGGCGATCTTCCGCGCCGGCGCGGCCCGCGTCCTGGCGCTGGAAGACGACATGCGCATCGTGGCCCAATGCGACGACCTCACCCGCCTCTCCAACGCCCTCGATACCTGGCGGGGCGCCATTCTTCTCTTCTCCTCCAGCATGCAACTGGACGCCAACGCCGTCATCGCCCACGCACGGGCGGCCGGCATCCGCACCATCTATATCGCCGAAAACGGCTCGGAGGTCTCCGAAGAGCTCGCCCGCTCACTGGATGGCGTTCTCTTTCGCAATGTTCCCGGCCCCGGCCTGCTGGAGTGCATCCGCCGCGTCGCCTCCGGACAGCAATCCTTCCAGCACTCCAACGTTACCTCCATCCTGGCCCAGGACACGGTGGGCGCGCGCGTGCGCGACCGCCTCACCCCCAAGGAGATTCAGATCGTCGCGCTCATCGTGCAGGGATGCAAGAACAAGCTCATCGCCAGCCAGCTCAACACCAAGGAGCAGGTCATCAAGAACTACCTGCGCAGCATCTACGACAAAACCGGCGTCAGCGACCGCCTGGAACTCGCGCTCTTCACCATCCACCACCGCGCGCTGGCCGAGGCCGCCGCCCACGCCAGCGAACTCCTGCAGCAGGCCAAATCCGCCTGAGCGCCGCGCGCGTCTTCAACCAACAACCAGCAACCAACAACCTGCAACTCTCCCTCATCCCCATCGCTCCACTGGCGTAAATAGCGCGGAACCCTCGCCGCCCAGCACCACCCGGTCGCCCACAACCAGCCATGTGTGCGCCATCAGTTTCCCAGTCGCCGAGCGCGCCACGCCGTAGACCAACGTGCTCGGCACCCCGCGCCGGCGCAGCATGGTGTAGCCCGCCAGCGTCTGCGGGAAGCAGACAAACCGGATGGGCGAGTGGCGCGCAACGGCCTCCACCGCCCAGCGCACTCGCCGCGCAATCTCCTCCGCCGCGCGCTTCGCATCGTTCTTCTTCCGCATCTCGCTCTCGTCTGCGCCCGCATCGCTCTCGCCCGTTCCCGTCTCGCCATCTGTCTCAGCTCCCGCAGGCCCGCGCGTGATTGTCAGTATGATCGTGTGCACCGGGACCACCACCAGGCAGATGCGAAAGAACACGAGCAGCACCAGAGCCTCCGCAGCCAGCAGCATCCCTGACGCTCCACGCCCAACGATCTTGGTCAGCAATCTCATCGCTGCGTCTCGCCCTTGAGCTCCTCCCACGTCCCCGAGCGAACGATGCGTCCGTCTTCCAGCTCGAAGATGCGGTCGGCGCGGCGCACCGCGCTCGGCCGGTGCGCAATCATCAGAACGGTCAGCGCGCCCCGGACCTCTTGTTTCTCGTCCAGCTTCGCGTCCTGGTTCGAATCCCGGACCGCGACCTGCTTCGAGCTTCGGATCACATCGCGGATTGCGTCCAGAATGCGCGCCTCATTCTCCACATCCAGCGCATTGGTCGCCTCGTCCAGGACCAGCAGCGTGGGCTTGCGCAGCAGCGCCCGCGCCAGCGAGATGCGCTGCCGCTCGCCGCTGGAGAGCAGAATTCCGCGGTCACCCACCACCGTCTCCAGCCCGCCCGGCAGCTCGTAGACAAAGCCGGCCGAGGCCCGCTCAAGCGCCTCGCGCAGCTCATCATCGCTCGCATCCGGCTTCGCCCACAGCAGGTTTTCCCTCACGCTCTGGTGAAAGAGCACCGTCTCCTGCCCCACATAGCCCACCTGGCGGCGCCACTGCCGAAGTTCGGCCTGCGTCAGCGCGCGCCCGTCCAGCAGAAGCCGTCCGCGCGCCGGCAGCAGAAGTCCGTTCACCAGGTCGGCAATCGTGCTCTTGCCCGCGCCCGACGGCCCCACCACCGCGGTAAGCGCTCCCGCCTCGATCGGCAGATCGATGCCGCGAAGGACAAATTCGGGGCCGCGAAGAACAAACTCCGGCTCCCACGACTTTGCCTCCGGCCTGCGTGTATCAGCCTCCGGACCGCGATGGCTTTCGGAGCTCTGGTAGGCGAACCAGACCTTCTCCAGCCGGAACTCGCGTTCCAGGCTGAGCCGGGCCGTCGCAGCGGACTCCTGGGCGGCGGTCTCGAGCGCCTGCGGCTCGGCGTGGGCCGCGCACTCCGCCTCGATCGCCAGCACATGGTCGAACGACGGCAGAACGCCGGCGAGCTGGTGCGTCTGGCTCTGCAGGCTGGCCAGCTGCGGCATCAGCCGGGTGAAGATCGCCAGCAGCATCAGCATGTTGGCGGCCTGCACATGCAGCACACCCAGAGCCAGAAAGATGACCGCGCCCAGCGCCGCCAGGGTCCCCACCTCGAAGCGGAAGGACGAGGCCGCCTGCTGCTTTGCGTTGCCCACGGCATGGCGCGCCACCTCGCCGCACAGCTCGGCGAAGTGCTGCACGTCGCGCTCCTCGGCGTTGTAGGTCTTCACGCTCTTCAGGTTCAGCAGGTGCTCCTCGGTTGCCGCGTAGACCTCGCCCACGCTCTCGGAGAGATCTTCACCGCTGACCCTCATGCGCCCCAGCGAGCGCCGCTCCAGCAGCATCAGCGCGCCGCCCATCGCCAGCACCAGCCCCGTCATCGGCGCGGAGAGCTTCAGAGCGATCCACAGATACAGCAGGGTCAGGCAGCCCAGATTGATCAGCGAGAGCGACAGGCTGATGGCGTCGGAGACGGAGCGCAGCTCTTCGGTGAGCAGGTGTGTCAATCGGCCCGAGCGCTGGCGCACCAGGAACCCCCACTGCGCCTTCACCACGGACTCGTACACGCGCCGGCTGAGCACCAGATGCACCCGCGTCGTCGTGGTGAAGACCATCATCGACTGCGAGCGGCGCAGCATCGAGCGCAGCGCGCCTGTCGCCAGAAAGACGCCCAGCACCACCGGCAGCCACAGCCAATGCGGCACTCCGGCGGCCACCAGCAGCCGCTGCGATGCGCTGCTCAGGCGGCTGGCCGTGGACGGGCCGCTGAAGTTCATTCCGGCCGCCGAGAGCAGCGGCAGCAGCAGCACCAGGCCCACGCCCTCGGCCAGCGAACCGGCCAGCGCGGTGGCCACGGTCAGCGCAAATGCGCGCGGGTCCACGGCAACCGAGAAGCACACCAGCCGCAGCGCCGTCCGCCAGGTGGAACCGGCAGAGATGTGTCTCTGCGCAACTCCCTCCGCAGCCGAACCCGCACTCGCACCCATATCCACACCCGAACCCACAGGCGCACCCGGGCCCGCGACCGCAGAGTCGGGATTCGGCGTGGCGGGCGAGTGCATGGTTGCTACGTTACCACCACCACCGCACACTGCCATCTTTCCCGCTGCAAACCCCTCCCTTATACTTAAGTAAAATTGGGACCGAGTCTGCATCTGCTCTCGCTGACGACCTGCCCTCGATGTGGATTCGGAGTACTGAGGAGTTCATGGCCGCACTGATCGATGCGATCGACGTCAAGCGCAAGACGCTGTTCGAGTTTGAAAACACTCCCTACGCCTGTCTGGAAGCCGAGGTGAACACGCCTACCGCGCGCGGCGGCCAGACCCTGGTCCGCCTGAAGATGCGCAACCTGCTGACCGGCGCGGTCTTCGATAAGACCTTCAAGGCCAACGACAAGTTCAAGGAGCCCGACCTCGTCCTGGTCCCGGCCACCTACCTCTACAGCGACAACGATGGCTCCTACTTCCTCGACCAGGATAGCTTCGAGACCCTCACCCTCAGCGGCGCGATGCTGGGTAATGCGCTGGACTACCTCACCGATGGCACGCTGGTCCAGCTGCACAAGTACAACGGCAATCCCATTGGACTGCAACTACCCATCATCGTCGAACTGGAGGTCGCCCACACGGAGCCCGCCGTGCGCGGAGACACGTCGAGCGGAAGCGTGACCAAGTCCGCGCGGCTGCAGACCGGCCTGGAGATTCGTGTCCCCCTCTTCATCAAAGAGGGCGAAAAAGTGAGGGTCTCCACCGAGACCCGCGAGTTCGCCGGCCGCGCCTGATTCGTCTCCTCGCTACGCGCCGGCCTCTTCTTCGATGCGGCGAATGAAATAGCCGACCGCGATGCCGCGCGGGATCGCCGACGAGCAGGTTTCGTCCTGTTGCGCCGCCTGCTGCGCCGTCCGCGGCCAATCTTCCAGCGCGCTGCGCAGCCGGTCCAGATCGATCAGGCGGCGCGCGCCGGGGCTCTCCATCTCAAGCGCAAGCTCCGCGGCCAGTTCGCCGCGAATTCTGCTCAGGCTCTCGTACCAGTCGGCGGCCTGGGTGCCCTTCTGCCTGCGATTGAGCGTCGCCTCGGGCAGCAGTCCGCGCATCGCGCGGCGCGCCAGCGACCGCCCCTCGCCGCCCGCCACAAACTGCTCCTGCGGAATGGCCGCGCAGAACTCGAAGACGCGCTTGTCGGCCGTGGGATCGCGCGCCTCGATGCCCCAGCCCGCGCTGGTTGCGGCGTTGTAGTCGCCGTACTGGTTCTGCGGGAAGTCCGTTGCCATCAGGCGCGGCAACGCGCTGGTGTGGGTGAAGAGATAGTGGCGGAACTGATCGACCGTGCCAAACTCGCGCGCGCGGTCCGGGCGGATGGCGCTCCAGTCGATGTTGACTGCGCGGACCAGCGGATCAATGCGCCTGCGCAACCACCACGGAAGAACGCCGAAGACCGTCAGCGACGCGGCGTCGCGCCCCGACGAGATCCCCATGCGGCGCAGCCGCCACGCCTGAGCGAGCGTGGCCAGCCAGCGCCCGCTGCGGAATGTCGCGTGCAGAATGTCGCCGCCCGCGTAGCTGAAGGCGAAGTTGCCCAGCGAGCCGGCCAGCATCACCTTCACCCCGCTGGCGGCGGCGCGGTCCAGAATCAGATTGCCCCACACATTGTTCAGCGCGGCCGCGTGCGGCAGGTCGAGCAGGGGAAAGATGCGCGCCAGCTCGCGCAGCATGTCGGAGCCGCTGGCGTCCACGCGGATGTGCCGCATGTTGGGATAGAGCGCGGCCACGGCGGCCGCGTAGGGCCCTTCATCGCCAATCAGCCCCGGCGGCACAATTCCGCAGAACTCCGCGCACGGGACCGCCGTGTAGGCCACAAGCTGGGCGCCGTCAACCGCCAGCAGCCGCGCCGCAGTGGCCGCGACCGCGCCGCTGTCCAGCCCCGCGCTCAGCTCCGTGGCGATGCCGCCGGTGGTGCGCAACCGGCAGCGCACCGCCTCGTCGAAGATCTCCAGAAACGCGTCGACGTATTCCTGGTCGCGCGCAAATCGCACCGGATGAAGTGAGTCGATCTGCCAGGTGCGGCGCTGCACGGCCCCGTCGCGGCCCACCACCAGGCAGTGCCCGGGAGCCAGCGCCTGCACGTCGCGAAAGCGCGTTCGGGAGAACTCCGGCGGCAGGCCGATCAGGTCGCGCGCAAGCTGCCTCTCGTCCAGCTCGCTCGAAACCCCGGGGCACACGCGGATCGCCCGCGCCGTCGTCGCAAAGATGAAGCTCTCTGCCGTCTTGCGATAGTAGAGCGGACGGTCGCCTGCGTGGTCGCGCGCCAAGAAAAACCTCTCCGTGCGCGCGTCCCACACCGCGAAGGCAAACGATCCCACCAGATGCTGGACGCAATCCTGGCCCCAGCGCTGCCATGCGCGCAGAACGAAGGCTGAGTCCGCCATCCCAGCCGCTTCGCTCGCCGAGAGCACAAACTCCGCCGCCAGTTGGGCGCGATTGTCGATGCGCGCGTCCGCCACCAGCCAGCCGGTTACATGTGGGAGTGGGTCAGCGGATGAGCTCTGCAACGGACGCACGGCCAGAGGCTGCGACCCCAGCTCATCTTCCGCCGTGATCTTCAGCAGCCGATGGCCCAGCGCAACCCGGCGCAAAGCGTTACGGGAAGAGTCGTCAGCAGTATGAGAAGAGTCGTCAGTGTTGTAGGAAGATTCGTCACCAAGCTGGGAACAGCCGTCCGGGCCGTGGGCAGCCAAGGCATCCAACATCCGGGCGCACACCGACTGCGGGTGCGCGTCTCCATGCAGCAGCCAGAATCCGCAGATTGCGCTCAAGGAGAACCTAGCTCAGAAGACTTCGTTGCAGCGAAGACTGTTCATGCTCCTGAATGTCCCGGTCTTACTATCCTGGGCAGCCCGAGCCATGGGAGAGCGATCCGTACTTGTCGCACTTTGATCCCTTCTTAGACCCCAGCGCGGCCCGGATCGGGATCGTCTCGAGCACCGGCGCTGTCCACGGCTTTTTGTCCGCAACAGCCGGAGATGCGTGCACGCGCTCAACCGGAACTGCCATCGCAACTCTCCTGGGAACGGTTCAGGGATTCAATTTGAACAGTTGTGAATGACTCTCCCACTCCCATCTTATGCTATTGGGATCGCCTTGCGCAGGTCAACACCATCATCCGTCCCCGATGCCTTGCAAATCAGTACTAAAGTCACAATCCTATAAACCCATCCCCGCGAAGATCGTTTCCTTGCGCCGGGTCGATCCACGGATTCTGCAGCGACTTTACTCCTTCTTCCGGCCTGCTGGATTGCAACTTCGGTGGTCGTTCGAGCCGAAAAGCCGCGACTTTCCTCCCTCTTCCGGCCTGCTGGATTGGTAGGATGGTGCCATGTCCACCGGAGTCGGGAAGTATCGCCTCGGCCCATTCCTGCTGGCGTCGGAGATCCCGCTGCCGGAGCTAGAGCCGCTGGCCGGCGACGCCGGTCCCGCCGTCACTGGCTCAGACGCTGTCTCCATCCGTCTCGGCCCGGTGCCCGAGCGCATCGCCAACGTCGTGGCCAACGAGAGCCGCTGGTGGGCCTCGCGCCAGGAGTATCTTCTGCGCGTGCCCGAGGTCGCCAACTTCCTCGTCCGCCACGGCCGCGAGGTCCTGGTCGAGCCGGCCAGCGGAGCGCTCCCCGCCGACATCCGCGCCTACCTGCTCTCGCCCATCTTCTCCACCCTCTGCCATCAGGCCGGGATGTACTCGCTGCATGCCAGCGCGGTCTGCGTGGGCGCGGGCGTAGTGGCTTTTCTGGGCGACTCCGGCGCGGGAAAGTCCACCCTCGCCGCCGGCCTCGCGCAACGCGGATACACCATCGTCGCCGACGACATCTGCCTGCTCGATCCCCGACCCAATGCAGCCGCCGCGGGTGCCCCATCCATCCCGCGTCCTTTGCGGGATGGGTGGGAATCAACCTCCCAATCTTCACACCAGATTGACGACACCGCCGCCAACTCCGGTCCCACGCTGGTCATCCCCGTCGCCCCGGCGTTGAAACTCTGGCGCAGCGCCCTCGATCAGCTGGGAACCAGACCCGAAGCCCTGCCTCGCGTCTTCAGCCGCGACGACAAGTTCCGCGTCCCGATCCCCCAGCCCGCCCAGCCCGCCCAGAGCCTGCCCCTGCGCGAGGTGCTCTTCCTGGAGTGGGCGAACGAAGACAGCGCGGATCGGGAGTCATCGCAAGAGAACAGCGCGGATGAGATATTTTCAGACCAGAACGCCGCAGACCAGCCCGGCGCGGCGCCCACCTTCACCCCGATCGAGGGCGTGCACGCCGTCGCCCGCCTGATGGAGTTCACCCACTACGACTACCTGATGAAGCCCACCGGCCGCCAGACCGGCAACTTCCTGCTCTGCGGCCGCATCCTCGCGCACGCGCGCGCCTTCGCCCTGCGCCGCCCGCTCGGCTTCGCCCACCTCGACCGCACCCTCGACGCTCTGGAACACCACCTCGCCGCAATCAAAGAATAGAAAACACAGGCCCGGAAATGGGTGGGGTAACCTGCGCTCCTCCGGCCAGCCCGGCCCATTTGTTGGGTTGAAAGCGGCTTATCCACAAGATGTAGCGTTTGTATTGTTGATGCCGGCTCCGCGAGCGGATAGATTGGAAGTTGCGCGGTACGTCATTCTGATTGCGCGCCTGCGAACGTGTAGGTGTGTCTCGCGCGTTCTCTGGGTCTGGCTGCGTTTCCGGAGGTGTGGTTTGCTCAAGCTCAAAAAGGTCCAGATGCTGGGGTTCAAGTCGTTCTGCGACCGCACGGAGATCCATCTCTCGGGAGACGGAATTGCCGCGGTGGTCGGCCCCAACGGATGCGGCAAGTCGAACATCTCCGACGCCATCGTCTGGGTGCTGGGCGAGCAGTCCGCCAAGAGCCTGCGCGGCGCCAGGATGGAGGACGTCATCTTCTCCGGCACGCGCGAGCGCCAGCCCACCGGAATGGCCGAGGTCTCGCTCACCCTGGTCGATCCCGAGGTCTACGACGGCGCTGCCCTGACTGGTGAGGAGGGAATCATTGGCGACTGGTCGAGCGATGGCTCCAGCGAACGCAGTCAGGATCAGGCTCGCGCCCTGGACCTGGCCGGCGACTGGGACGAGACCAAGCTCCGCCGGCAGAGGGCTGAGGAGACCGCAGAGGCGGTCCGCGAGGCGCAGCCGGGGGTGGTGATCGGCATCGACGGCTTATCGGTGGAGGCCGCGAATCTGGATCGCGACCAGTCAACCTTGCTCGATGAGTCCGCGGAGGACGGCTCGGCCGAGCCCGGAAAAGAGGCCGCCCCAGGCGTAGTCCTGAAGATCCGCCGCCGCAGGTTTGGCCGCTCGCCGGTGCGCGCCGGAGAGGTGACCATCACCCGCCGCCTCTTCCGCTCGGGCGACTCCGAGTACCTGCTCAACGGCAAGATCTGCCGCCTGCGCGACATTCAGGACATCTTCCTCGGCACCGGCCTGGGCGGCGAGAGCTACGCCATCATCAGCCAGGACCGGATCGGCCAAATCCTCAGCTCCAAGCCCATGGACCGCCGCGCCATTCTCGAAGAGGCCGCCGGAATCACCCGCTTCAAGACCAAAAAGCGCCTGGCCGAACTGCGCCTGGAGTCCGCCAAGGTCAACCTCGCCCGCGTCAACGACATCTTCGACGAGGTCACGCGCCAGATGAACTCGCTCAAGCGCCAGGCCTCCAAGGCGGAGCGCTACAGCCTGCTGCGCGACGACCTGCGCGCCCGCCTGCGTGTCGTCCTGGCCAGCCGCATGCAGCAGCTCGACGCCGAACAGTCCGCCGTCGCCGCCCAGATCGCGGTGCTGACCGCGCAGATCGCCAGGCAGTCGGCCGCTGTCGACGCCATGGACGCCGAGCACACCGCCGGGGTGCAACAAGGTTACGAATTCGATCAGCAGATTCGCGAGGCCGGAGCGCGGGCCAACCACTCCGCCGTGGAGTTGGAGCGGGTCACAGCGCGCATGGCCGCCAACACCGACCGCGTCGCCGAGCTGACGGCGCGCATCGCCTCCGGCGGCGACGACCTGGACCAGGCGCGCGAGCAGCTTCGCGTACTGGCCGGCGAGTTGGAGGCGCAGCGCAGCTTCCTGGAGAACGCCACGGCGGAGGCGACCATCTCGCGCGAGGCCGCGCAGGCCCAGCAGCAGCGCGCGCAGCAGGCGGTCCACGCGGTCGCGGCCAGCGAGCAACAGACCGAGCAGAACCGCCGCACCGGCTTCCAGTTGCTGGAGCGCGCCAGCCAGAGCCGCAACCAGCAGGCGCAGGCCGAGGTGGCCCTCGCCGGTCTCGATCGCGAATCCGAACGGCTGGTCGCAGAGTCCGACGGAGCGCGCCGCGAGCTGGCCGAGCTGGGATTCGAGCGCGGCCAAGTGGCAACCGCATTCGGCAACGTCATCGAACGGCTGAAGGCGCTGGAGGCGGAGATCGCCCAACTGCAGCGCAGGATCGATGCGGCCCGCGAAGCGGAGTCGGCGGCCAAGCAGCGCGGCGACCAGTTGCGCTCGGAGCGTGCGGCACTCGAAGGCCGTCGCACCTCGCTCGAGGGCTTGGTCCGCGAACACAGCTACTCCACCGACACGGTGAGAGAGATCTTCAAGGCCAACTCCGCGGGCGCCGCGGCCAATGCGCTCTCGCCAATGGGCACGCTGGCCGACTTTCTCGAAGTCGACGGGCAGTACGAAGGCGTCGTCGATGAGTTCCTGCGCGATGAGCTGAACTACATCGTCGTGAAGAGTTGGGACGCAGCCGACGCGGGCGTGCGAATGCTCGCAACCAATGTCGCCGGCCGCGCCACCTTCCTCGTCCACGGCGAGGAAGATGCGAACCGGCAGCTGGGAATTGCGAATTGCTTGCAGACACCCGAGGGCGTCGTCGCGCTGAAGGATTGCGTGCGCGTGCTGAACGGATTCGGCACAACGCTGGAATCCCTGCTGCCCAAGCTGGCCGACGGCTTTATCGCGCCCGATGCTGCGACCGCGCGCAGGCTGGCGGAGGAGCATCCGCGCGGCTTCTTCCTCAGCCCCTCCGGCGAGGCCTTCCACAACGCCACCGTCACCGGCGGCCATGTGAGGGCGCAGGGGCCGCTCGCCCTGAAGCGCGAACTGAACGAGGTGCAGCAGAAGCTCGACACCACCGAAGTTGAACTCGCGCAGGCAGAGCAGGAGGCGGCAGCCCTTGAGCTCGAGGTGCGCGAGTTGACTGTTTCGCTCGACGGCAAGACGCAGGAGTGCCGCGACGCAGAGCGCGAGTCGGCCAACTCCGGCGCGGCGTTGCGCCAGATGGAGCAGGAGACAGCGCGCATCGAGCGCCGCCTGCAGGAGTGGGCGCTGGCCGCCGACCTCAACCGCGAGGCGCGCGCGCAGAAGCAGGACGCAATCGCCCGCCATCAGCAGGAGGCATCTGCCTTCGAGAGCGAACGCGCCACGCTGGAGACGCAGTTGGCCGAGTTGCAACAGCAGCTCGACGGCCTGCGCCGGCAGCGCGAAGCCTTGCAGCAGTCCGCCGCCGAGGCCGCAGCCGCGCTGGCTGGGCTGGAGGAACGCCGCCGCAACGCCGCCGCAACCTTCGAGCAGACGCGCCGCATGGCCGACGCGCAGTCCGCGCGCATCGCACAGATCGAGCAGCTGCTGCAGGCCGCCGGCGCGGAGAAGGTCCAGCGCGAACAGGAGACCGCCGAGCTTGCCGCGCAGCATGCCTCCCTCGCCGAGGATCGTGCCAGCGCCGTGGCCGATGGAGCGCGTCTCACCGCCGAGGCCGCCGAACTGCGCACACGCATGGCCGAGTTGGACGCCAGACTGCGCACCCTGCGCCACCAGACCGAGGAGCTGCGCGAGCAGCGCGCCAACTTCACCGCGCGCGCCGCCAAGCTCGCCTCCGACATCGAGCACATCGACGCTACCTGCCTCAACGATCTCGCGCTCGAGGCTGCACTGCTGCGCGCCGACGACGCCATCGCACGCATCGAAGGCGACGCGCTGGCCACCGCCGAGGACGAAGCCCGCGCCCTCAAGCAGCGCCTCGAGGCCATGGGCCCGGTCAACATGATGGCGCTCGAGGAGTACCACGAGACCGCCGCGCGCCACAGCTTCCTGGAGACCCAGCGCCGCGACCTGCTCGAGTCCATCGAGAACACCCAGGCCTCCATCCGGGAGATCGACGACGTCTCCCGCGTCAAGTTCGACGCCGCCTTCGCGGTCATCAATCAAAACTTCGCCGCAACATTCGCCAAGCTCTTCGGCGGCGGCCAGGCCTTCATGCGCCTCACCGACGTGGAAAACTCCGCCGAGAGTGGCATCGACATCGTCGCCTCGCCCCCCGGCAAGAAGCTGCAGAACATCATGCTCCTCTCCGGCGGAGAAAAGGCCCTCACCGCGCTCGCCCTCCTGGTTGGAATCTTCCAGTTCCAGCCGGCGCCCTTCTGCGTGCTCGACGAGGTCGACGCCCCGCTGGACGAGGCCAACATCGGCCGCTTTGCCACTCTCGTCACCCAGCTGGCAGCCGCCACCCAGTTCCTCGTCATGACCCACTCCAAGCGCACCATGCAGATGGCCGACGTCATCTACGGCGTCACCATGCAGGAGCCCGGTGTCTCCAAGATCGTCAGCGTCAACCTCGCCCGCCGCGAGGCCGCCCACCAGCGACGCGAGGTGGCATAGAGCTTTGCGACAACCAACTTTGCGCACGCTGGAGCGGAGGCCAAGGTTTCCCTCCAGCGTTTTTTTTGCGGCGGGAAACTGCTCGCCGCCGTGCTTTCATCCGCACTTTCTCAGTTGAGGAATACACTGTTCGCGGAGTCACCGGGAGGGTCACCGTGGCACAAAAAGTCGTGGCAATCGTCGGCAGCTACCGCAAGGGCGGCACCATCGACAGCGCGGTGCAGGCCATTCTTGCCGGCGCGCGCGAGAGCGGCGCCCAGACGCACACCCTCTATCTCACGGACCAGCATCTGGAGTTCTGCGCCAACTGTCGCCGATGCACCCAGGCCCCCGGCCTGCAACGCGGCTCCTGCGTGCAGCAGGACGACCTGCAATCCATGCTGACGGAGATCGATGCCGCGGACGCCCTCGTGCTGGGCGCGCCGGTCAACTACTGGAACGTCACCGCCATCTTCCGCCAGTTCATGGAGCGGCTGCTGGGCTATTGCTACTGGCCGTGGGGGCAGGCCGCGCCCGCGCTGCGCAACCGGCGCCTCACCCGCAAGGCCGTGCTGGTCAGTTCGTCTGCCATGCCCGGCTTCTGCATTCCTCTGCTCACCGGGGCCGCGCGCGCCCTGCGCGTCACCGCAAAGATGCTCGGCGTCAAACCGGTCGCCAGACTTTGGATCGGTCTCACTGGCAAAGAGCCAAACCAGCCGCTCTCGCCGCGCACCCTCGCCCGCGCCCGCCGCATCGGCCTCCGCCTCGCCTGATCCCTAAGCGGTCGTCATTCTGGCCTGAGCGTAGTCGAAGGCCAGAATCCCCGTATTTACTGGGTGCCCCATGTCTCGCTTCTGAGACATGGGAGGGATACATGCGGAGATGCTGTTCAGGAGAGTGGAGTTAGAATGTCGTCAACGACAGAGCCGGGAAGTCCGCTGGCGTCTCCGTGAAAGGCATGCGGTGAGAAGATGTCGACGTCGAACAGGAAGACCGTATCCCTGGTTCTCGGTAGCGGCGGCGCTCGAGGTTTGGCGCACATTGGCGTCATTCATTGGCTCGAAGAAAATGACTTCAAGATCAAGTCGATCGTCGGCTGCTCGATCGGCGCAGTCGTCGGGGGCATTTACGCTGCCGGCAAACTGGATGTGTATGAGCAATGGGTGCGTGCCTTGACGAAAGTCGACATCGTCACGCTGCTCGATCTTTCGTGGGATAAAAGTGGACTGGTGAGAGGAGAGAAACTCGTCAACACCCTGATCGGCCTGGTGGGGGAGAAATTGATTGAAGACCTCCCAATTTCATTTACGGCCGTCGCCACTGACCTGAGAGGCCAGAAGGAGGTTTGGATGCGGTCGGGCAGTCTCTTCGATGCCATGCGCGCCTCTTTCGCTATACCTCTCTTCTTCACTCCGTTCAAGTACAAGGGGGTCGATCTTGTCGATGGAGGGGTTCTGAATCCCGTGCCCATCGCGCCCACCTCTGGCGATGAAACCGAAATGATCATCGCCGTGAATCTGAACGGGCCCGCTGAAACTCCGATCGGACCGGCTGTCGTAACTGCCTCCCCGCAGTCCCCTTCGTCCCCCTTCCGTGAGAAGATCAATCGTTTCATCGGCCGCCTCCAGCCATCCATGCCAGGCGGCGGCAGCCGGGATTGGGGACCGTACGAAATCGCCATGCAGGGCTTCGAAGCCATGCAGAGCACCATAGCCCGCCAGCAGCTGGCCGCCTATCCTCCGGACATCGTCATAGATATCCCCAGGAACGCGTGTAAGATGTTGGAGTTCGACCGGGCAGACGAGATGATCGCATTGGGATACAGAAAGGCCAGGATGTGCGACTTCACGACTTCGGCTGGGCGGGTGGCCCTCCCTTGAATTAGCCTACAAAAGTTGGGGCCACAATCATCGCGACTCTATCGCGATGAATGGGATGAAGATGCCGCCTCTACCTTCGGCTCGTACGCGCAGAATGGATCGCTCTCCAGCGGGTCGCCGGTATACGCAAATGCGCGCGCCCGCGATCCGCCGCACAGCGTGCGATACTCGCAGACCCCGCACTTGCCCTTGAAGTGGCTGGGCGTGTGCAGCTCGCGGAAGACCGGCGAGTTGCGATAGACATACGTCAGCTTGTTGGTGCGCACATTGCCCGTCACCAGCGGCAGAAATCCCGCGGGAAAGATCTCGCCCTGGTTGGAGACAAACATAATCCCGTGGCCATCTCGGATCTCGAAGCCGCGATAGACCGGCGTCTGCGCGATCTGCTCCCGCGTCCAGCCCGCCGCGCGCATCCGCTCCAGCGCAACGCGGCGATACGAAGGCGCCTCGGTGGTCTTGATGGCAAACGGCGCCACCTGCGCCAGGTCGTAGACCCAGTGCATCAGCTCCTCGCCGCGCTCGGGCGAGACCGGCTGCAGCAGCTTGCCCCGGCCCACCGCGATCAGGAAGAAGAGGCTCCAGCGCATCACCGTGACGTCCTTCAGCAGCTCGTAGATCGCCGGCAGATCGGCCTCTGTCTCCTGCGCCACCAGTGTGTTGACCTGAATCGGCATTCCCAGCCGCGCCGCGTCCTGCGCCGCGCGAATCGTCCAGTCGAAGCAGCCCTCCACGCCGCGCACCGCCTCGTGCAGCGCCGCAGTCGAGCCGTCGAGGCTGAGCCCCAGGCTCTCGATCCCATGCGCCTTCAGCTTGGCCAGCACGTCGTAGTTTAGGTCGCCGGTGGCGCTGGGCGTGATCGAAACCGTCAACCCCAGCCGCCGAGCCTCGTCGATCAGTTCGTACAGATCGGCGCGCCTCAGCGGATCGCCTCCGGTCAGGATCAGGTGTGGCAGCGGCTTGTCGAAGGATGCAATCTGGCACAGCAGGTCCATGCTCTCGGCGTGTGTCAGCTCCTGGGGATGCGGCGTGGAGATCGCTTCGGCGCGGCAGTGGCGACAGGCCAGCGCGCAGGCCTGCGTCATCTCCCAGTACACCAGCATCGGGTTCAGCGAGTAGTCGTGCGCACCGGCGCGATGCACCTGTGGGTGAGCGTGGACGGCGGAGTCAATCGCGATGGAGTTGGTATTCGCTGCGATTTCGTCGAATGGCATTCGCTGGTTCTCCTATGATTCGATGCAAACCGCCGATGCATCGCTTCGACAACTGTTCCCGGCTCGCGCCTGTCTCGCAGCAATTGCCTGGGCCGCCTTCCGTCCGCTCTGGATGCAGTCTGGGATGCCTGGCCCATGATAGGCCGCGCCGGCCAGATGCAGACCGGGAAATCTGCTCATAGTCTGTTCAATCTCCGTGACCCGCTCTTCATGCCCTAGATCGTACTGCGGATTGGCCTTCGGCCAGCGATAGGCCTTGGCCAACACCGGCGTCACAGTAATCCCCATGATCACCTGCAACTCCTCGCGGGCCAGTTGCACCAGCGCGGCCTCATCCTGTTCGGCAAGCTCTTCCGCCAGCGCGCCGCCCACAAAGACCCGTAGCAGAACGCAGTCCTGCGGCGCGCGATGCTGGAACTTCGCCGACGACCACGAACAGGCCGTAATCCTTCGTCCCTCGCTCGGCGGCACAATGAAGCCCGATCCCTGCAGCGGATGCGCAATCTCGCTGCGCCGAAATCCCAGCGAGACCGTCGCGGTGGATACATACCGGATCGCGCGCAGCCGCTCCGCCAACGCGGGATCGAGCTGCTCCATCAGATCGGCCGTCACAAACGATGGCGTGGCAAAGACCACATCGTCGGCCAACAAGGACGACCCATCGTTCAGGTCGATCCTGTATCGCTCCGCATAGCGGCTAACCGCCAGCGCGCGGCAGCCCGTCCGCAGGTTCGTTCCCGGCAACTGCGCCACCAGCGCATCGGAGAGCTGTTGCAGCCCGCCGCGCAGCGACATGAACATCGGAGGACGCTTTGCCCCGTGCGTCGCGCGCGGCCCCGCTTCGGGCTTTTCAGGCCGCTTCGCCCGCCTCATCATTCCGCGCAGCAGGCTGCCGTATTTCTTCTCCATCTCCAGAAAGATGGGAAACGTGCTCTTCAGGCTCAGCCGCTCCGGGTCCGCCGCATAGATGCCGCCCATCAGCGGCCCGGCAAGTTTGTTCAGCGCCTCCTCGCCCAGTCGCCGCCGCACAAATCCGGCCAGGCTCTCGTCCTCATCCGTGCGTGCCCGCGGGACGAAGATCTCCATCCCCATGCGCAGCTTGCCCGGCCACGAGAACAGCCGCGAGCGCAGGAATGGAATCACCATGGTCGGGGCCATCAGCATCATGCCTTCAGGCATCGCGTGCAAGCGCCCGCCGCTCCATATATAAACCGTCGCGCCCTTGCCGCTGTTGGAGCCAACCAACTGGTCCTCCAGCCCCAGCCGCTTGCACAGCTCGGTCCCCGCAGTCTTCTGTGTAATGAACGAGTCGGGCCCGCCCTCGATGGCGAAGCCGTCCTCGCGCGCCGTTGTAATCTTCCCGCCCCACCGCGGCGCGCCCTCGATCAGCGTGTACTCGCGCAGGCCGCACTCCTGCAGGTGGAACGCAGTGGCCAGCCCGCTGATGCCGCCGCCGACGATCACCGTCTTCGTCATCGGGTTGTCCCGCATCGAATCAAACTTCCCCCGCACAATCGTTGCGCAACGCCAGCGCTTAAGAGCTGGCATCAAGTCATTGATGCCTATCAGCATTATCAGTCAAATTGGGGCGCCGGCGCTCTCGGATGGCCCATCTCACATCGAACTTGCAGGGCGTCTGGAAAAATCCCTCAGGACTTTCACTCCAGTGGTTTCAGGCCGGGAATGGCGATGAAAGTTACAAAACTAATACGTTTGAGGGGTTCTGCTGGATGAAACACTTTAAGTATGAGTGAACCAGCAACGAGCGAACCATCGACGAGCAACCCACTGATCATCCAGGGTGGGATGGGCGCGGGCGTATCAAATTGGCGGCTGGCGCAGGCTGTCTCGCGTCTTGGCCAACTCGGTCTGGTCTCCGGCACGGCGCTGGACCCGATCCTCGCGCGGCGCTTGCAGGATGGCGATCCCGGCGGACACATGCGGCGCGGGCTGGATGCATTTCCCTTCCCTGCAATGGCGGAGCGCGTCTGGCAGAAGTACTACATCGCCGGGGGCAAGGCCGAGCGAACGCCGTATCTCCCTGTTCCGCCGCTGGAGAAAGACATCCCTCGCGAGCTGACTGAGCTGTGCATCGTAGCCAACTTCGTCGAGGTCTATCTGGCCCGCCAGGGGCACACCAATCCAGTCGGCATCAACTACCTGGAGAAGATTCAGACGGCGCACCTGCCCTGCATCTACGGGGCGATGCTGGCCGGTGTGGGTTACGTCGTGATGGGCGCGGGAATTCCGCTGAAGATTCCCGGCGTGTTGGACCGCTACGTCAACCATGAGGCTGCGGAATACGCAATCCACGTCAGCGGCTCGCAGGAGGGCGACAACGTCACCATGCGCTTCGATCCGCGCGAGTTCATGGAATGCGACCTTGGCCCGCTGACGCGACCGAAGTTCCTGCCCATCGTCTCCTCCAACACTCTGGCCACGACCATGCTCAAGAAAGCAAACGGGCGCGTGGACGGGCTGGTGATCGAGACGCGAACGGCCGGCGGGCACAACGCTCCGCCGCGCGGCAAGCCGGTGTTTTCCGAGATCGGCGAGCCTGTCTATGGCGAGCGCGACGCAATCGACATTGCGAAACTGCGCGAGCTGGGCGTGCCCTTCTGGCTGGCCGGAGGCTATGGCAGCGCAGAGATGCTGCGCGAGGCGCTGGCGCAAGGGGCCGCGGGCGTGCAGGTTGGCACCGCGTTCGAGTTTACCAACGAGAGTGGCCTGCGCGAGAGCTACAAGAGGACGTTGCTGGCCAAGGCCATCGCCGGAGAGGCGCGCGTCTTCACCGATCCGCTGGCCTCACCCACGGGATTTCCCTTCAAGGTTGCGCAGTTGGAAGGCACCTGTTCGGAAGCCGAAGTCGTCGCCGATCGTCCGCGCATCTGCGACCTGAGCTTCCTGAGGGAGCCGTTCCGGACAGCGGAGGGCGGCATCGGCTATCGTTGCGCCTCCGAGCCGGTCACTCTCTTTGTCTCCAAGGGCGGCAAGGTGGAAGATTCCGTGGGCAGAAAGTGCATCTGCAATGGACTGATGGCCAACATCGGCTACCAGCAGGTGCGCAACGGCAGGCGCGAGGAGGTTGGCCTGATCACGGCGGGCGACGATCTCGTCACCATCGCGCGCTTTCTGCAGCCGGGCCGCACCGAGTACAGCGCCGCCGACGTCATCTCGCAACTCCTAAGTGGATGCGACGAGTCGCAGCTTCCGGTCCCGTGCGACGAAATGTGTTTCGCATAACTCCGTTCGCTGGGAACGCCTCTCTCCTGACCTGAAATCTCAGCCGCCTGAATGAGCGTACCTGTGGGGTTCAAGTTTGAATCCCCGGCATTTTCCCCGGTATTGCCTGGCTCACACGCCGTCGCGTTGTCTTGCTTCCCGGTATGAGCGAACAACACCGGCCCATCGAGCGGGATCGCTTGGCTTCACTTGAGTCAAATCAGTGGTGGACGCGGAAGGAATTGAACCTTCAACCTGTCGATTAAGAGTCGAATGCTCTGCCAATTGAGCTACGCGTCCGCATGTGTTGCAACCTCTATGCTCGTTGCAACCGTGTATGAGTTGCGGCCTCTTGGGGGGAGGGGCGATCGGGCAATGCAGCCTGCTGTTCGAGGTCTGTCACGCGCAACCACCTTGAAGAGAATAGCACATGCAGGGGGTGGAAAAGCCTTGCTGATTTCTTGCTGATCGCGCGGTGGTTGCGCGGGCGGGTGCATGGTGGTTGCCCCGTGGAAAACGGGTTGGAGGCAGGGTCAGTCGACGAAATCGACTTTCGCCTGCATGGGAATGATGTCGCGCTCGAAGCCCATCCCGAGCAGCTTGCGAATGGCCTCGCGGCCGTCTTCGCCGTAGTTCAGAGTGCGCTCGTTGACGTACATGCCGACGAACTTGTCGGCCAGCGCGGGTTCCAGGTCGCGGGCGAACTGCATGGCGTAGGCGAGAGCCTCGTCGCGGTGGTCGAGCGCGTGCTGGATGCTTTCGCGCAGCGCGTTGGTCGTGGTCCGCATTGCGTCTTTGCCCAATGCGCGGCGGATTGCGTTGCCGCCCAGGGGCAGCGGAAGTCCGGTCTGCTCGCGCCACCAGAGGCCCAGGTCGAGCGCCTTGACCAGTCCGTTGTTGCCGTAGGTGAGCTGGCCCTCGTGGATGATGAGGCCGGCGTCGAACTCGCCTGCAACCACCGCCGGGATGATTTTGTCGAAGGGGAGGGTGACGGTCTCCACCTCGGGGCAGAAGAGCTTGAGCGCGAGATAGGCCGTGGTGAGCGTGCCGGGAACGGCGATGCGCGTCTTCCGGATCTCGTCCGGCGAGAGCTTGCGCGGCGAGACCACCATGGGGCCGTAGCCCTCGCCCACCGAGCCGCCGCAGGCCATCAGGGTGTAGGTCTCCTGAAGATATGGATAGGCGTGGAAGCTGATGGCGGTGACATCGTAGTAGGGGTCGTGGATGGCGCGCTGGTTCAGCGTCTCGATGTCGGTCAGCGTGTGGGTGAACTTGAAGCCGGGAACGCGCACCTTGTTGGTGGCCAGGCCATAGAACATGAAGGCGTCGTCGGAGTCTGGGCTGTGCGCGATCTTGATTTCCTGGATGGCTGAGGGGGGTGCTGTCATGGTTTGGCCGTTCCTTCGGCAGATTGGTTCAGAAAAATGGGAGAGAGATGTGCGCGGAGCCGAGAACAGCAAGGTCGAAAGAAGCCTTCTTGCAATGAAATGTTCCGACTCATCAAGAATACCAAGCGGCGCGGGATTGTGCGCACCGCGCGCGAAGGAAGATGTGGATTCCATCGACATTTGATTCGTTTGCATTAGATTTCTGTGCCGCTCACCAGTCCCATGTCCCGTAAGTGCCGGCGTTGTGATCGTCTGACCTTTTTGGGACCCCAGGACCCTGCCCTCGAACCTCGAACCTGGACCTCGAACCTGGCAGTCCCGGCAGGGGTGCCCATGTACGAACTTGGTTCCTGCCGCGCGCGGTGCGGAGTCTGGTCTTGACGGGAACGGCTGCGCCTCATCAACTGAAACAATGGAAGTGGACCCACCGATCTCGGCGAGGCAACGTCGTTTTGCGTCTCTGCGCGCGCTCTGCGGGCGGCTCACGATGCAGCGGCGCAAGGCCGCTACGCTGGCTGCCGCAGCGCTGGCGCTGGCCGTGGCGTATCACGTCGTCTTCGGAGCGAATGGGTTGACGGTGTATGAGCAGAAGCGGCATGAGACGCAGTTGCTGGACCAGCAGATGCAGGAGCTGCAACGCGAGAACGACCTGTTGACAGCGCACGTGAACCGGCTCCAAAGCGATCCCAGTGCGATCGAACAACAGGCGCGCGAAAAATTGGGCTACACGCGTCACGGTGAAGTGATCTACGCGCTGCCCAGCAAATAAAAGGAACTTCGCTAAATGGCCTTTGCCGAGCGGTCCAGCGCCACATGGCGATAGGTCGGCTCGAAGCCCAGGCTGCGCGCTACGTTCAGAATCTTGTCGAAGTTGAGGTTGATGGTTGCGCCCGCCTTCTGTGTCACCTCGTCCTCAATGGGCAGGTCGAAGTCGTCCGCTCCGTAGAGCAGGCCCTCCAGAGCGCGCTCGTTCTGCGTCAGCACCGAGGTGCGGATGCGTGGGATGTTGTCCAGATATATCCGGCTCAACGCGAGATGGCGCAGGTACTCGGCTGGCGTGATCTCGATATTTCCCAGCTTGTCGCCGAGGGGGGTCGAGTACGGCTTGAAGTTCCAGCAGAGGAAGCTCTCCTGCGCGCCGGTCTCGTCCTGAAAGCGGCGGGTGCGGTCGAGGTGCTCGATGCGCTCCTCGATCGTCTCGTCGAAGCCGATCACCATGGTGGCCGTAGTCCGCAGGCCGGCGGCAACGATGGCTGCCTGCGCCGCAAAGAACTGCGCCACGGTGTATTTGAACTTGCTGTGGCGGCGGCGAAAGTCCTCGGTCAAAATCTCCGAGCCGCCTCCGGTGATCCAGCGGACCCCGGCCTGCTTGAGACGCTCGGCTGTGGCCGCGTAGGGGAGCGATGCGTGGTCGGCGAGGTAGAGGAACTCGGCGATGGTGAAGGCGTAGAGCTCGATGCGGTCGCCGTAGCGGGCGCGGATGGCGCGCACCAGATCGCAGTAGTAGTCGAGCGAGAGCTGCGGGTTGAAGCCTCCGTTGAAGCCGGCCAGTTCGCCGCCGAGGGCGAGCAGCTCGTCGATCTTGGCGAAGACCTGCTCCTGGCTGAGGACGTATCCGCCCGCCTGGCCGGGCAGCGTGTAGAAGGCGCAGTAGTCGCACTGCGCCACGCACACGTTCGTCGTGTTGATGATCCGCATCAGCAGATAGGTGCAGGCGTTTGGCGCGTGGAAGCGCGCGCGTGCCAGCGAGGCCAGGCTGCGCATCTCCTCGTCCGGCGCCTCGCGCCACAGCAGGAGTGCGTCCGCGGGCGAGATGCGTTCGCGGCCCTCGATCTTGCGTCGGATTGCGGAGAGAGACGCGGAGGATGTGCTCACAGGCCCATTCTACTTCGTCGCGCAGGCGCGAAGGCAGACGCGTGACGTAAGATACAGGCAGGGCGGCCACCCAAATCCCACACAAAGAGCACATCGCAATCTTCATGAATAAAGGACTCGCGACCCTCTCTCTCTGCCTGCTCGCCGTCTCAGCGGCCGTCTGTCAACAGAGTTCTTCAAGCGCGGCCCCGGCCGCGCAGCCGACCGTCTCCCAGCCTCGGAGTCCAATCAGCGTACAGCAGAGCGTGCAGGTGACAACGACCGCCGAGCCGCTGCCGCTGGCCGAGAGCAATCGCTCCGTGGATGTGATCCTGCCGCGCGAGGCGCCGGTGGGGACGGACAGCGTGGTGGACCTGCTGCGCACCGACCCGTCACTGAACCTGCAGGCGCGCGCGGGCGAGGGAGTGCAGGCCGACCTCGCAATCCGCGGGACGACCTTCGAGCAGTCGCTGGTACTGGTCAACGGCCTGCGCGTGGACGATCCCGAGACGGGCCACCTGAACCTGGACATTCCGGTGCCGCTGGATGCAATCGCGCGCGTGGACGTGCTGCATGGTTCGGGCTCGACGTTCTACGGTTCGGACGCCGTCGGCGGCGCGGTGAATCTGCTGACCGGAGCGCCCGGAGCGGGGTTGAGCGTGGTGGCGCGCTCGGGCGCGGGAAACTACGGCTCGCTGGAGGAGCATCTGCGCGCGGCTTACTCCACAGGCCCGTTTGCCGAGCAGGTGACCGGCAGCCGCGACACATCCGACGGCTTCATCGCCGACCGCAACTACAGCAGCAACGCGCTGGCCAGCGAGAGTTGGCTGAAGACCAGGCCGGGAACGACCGACGTTCTGCTGGCGGCGAGCGACCGGCCCTACGGGGCGAATGATTTTTACGGCCCGTACAACTCGTGGGAGCGCACCAAGGCTTGGCTGGCCAGCATGCAGCAGCAGCTTGGCGCGCGCACCGCGGCCAGCTTCGGCTATCTGCGCCACAGCGATCTCTTCGTTCTGCTGCAGGGCCTGCCTGCGGTCTACGAGAACAACCACATCACCACCAGCTACGAAGGAGCACTGCGCCGCGCCGACGAGCTGGGCCGCAACACCACGCTAGCCTACGGGCTGGAGGAGTCGGGCGATTCGATCCACAGCTTCAACTTCTCCGGCGGAGTTCTCAGCAATGCGCTCGGCGTTCATGCGCGCAACCAGGGCGCGGGCTACGCCAACCTGAGCCTGCGCTCGCTGCGGCGGTTCTCGCTCTCGCTGGGCGCGCGCGAGGAGGTTCTCTCCGGCGGCGACTCAGTCTTTTCGCCCAGCGCGGCGGCTGCGTTTACGCTGACGAAAACGCTGCGCCTGCGCGGATCGGCGGGGCATGGATTCCGCCTGCCCACCTACACCGATCTCTACTACTCCGACCCGGCCACGCTGGGCAATCCCAACCTGAAGCCGGAGTCGAGCTGGAGTTACGAAGGGGGTCTCGACTGGAAGCCCGCAGGCGGGCGAGTGACACTCACTGCGGTCGGCTTTCGGCTCAACGAGACGAATGCGATCGACTACACGAAGACGCTACCACTGCCGTTGCCTCCGGCTCCAGCCGAGCAGTGGCAGGCCGTCAACGTGCCGACGCTTGACATCAGCGGCGCGGAGGCCAGCGTGCGCATGCGTCTCAACGCGACCCAGCAGCTCGATCTCAGCTATACCGCGGCGCACTCCGGCAACCTCCCTGCGAACTACCTCTCGGAGTACGCCTTCAACTACGCGGCCCAGAATGCGGTCTTCGGATGGACGGGGCAGTTCCCCGGAGCCTGGGGGAAGCAGCTCTCCGCGCACACCCAGGTGAATGTGGTGCAGAAGACCACGCAGACGGCCTATCCGCTGTGGGACGTCAGTCTCGCGCGCAGCACCGGCAGCATCCGGCCATATCTGCGTCTGCTCAACCTGAGCAACACCGGCTACACCGAGATCGTCGGCGTCCCCATGCAGGGCCGCACCATCCTGGGCGGAATGGAGTGGACTTGGCACGCGCAGTGAGCCTTTTTACACTTCACCTACGCACCGCATGAGACAAAGAGGTGATGGATGGGGCACCCGGCGGATGTCAGGCGATGGCGGCGGCGACGAGGGCTTTGGCTTCGCTCTGGATTTGGGTGAGGTGGGCCTGCCCGTTGAAGCTTTCGGCGTATATCTTGTAGACGTCTTCCGTGCCGGAGGGCCGCGCGGCAAACCAGCCATTCTCCGTCGTCACCTTTAGCCCGCCGATGGGAGCGTGGTTGCCGGGGGCCTCCGTCAGGATCGCGGTGATCGGCTCGCCCGCCAGCGTCTTCGCCGTAACCTGCGCAGCACTGAGTTTGCCCAGCTTGGCCTTCTGCTCCGGCGTGGCCTCGGCGTCGATGCGCTGGTAGATTGGATTCCCGTACTTTGCCGTCAGCTCGTTGTAGAGCAGGCCGGGGTCTTTGCCTGTCACCGCAGTCATCTCCGCGGCAAGCAGCCCCATAATCAGCCCGTCCTTGTCCGTCGTCCACACACTCCCGTCGCGGCGCAGGAAGCTGGCCCCCGCGCTCTCTTCGCCGACAAATCCTAGCGAGCCGTCAATCAGCCCGTCCACAAACCATTTGAAGCCTACCGGGACTTCCAGCATTGGCCGCCCCAGCCCCTTGGCCACGCGGTCGATGATGGAGGACGAGACCAGCGTCTTGCCGATGCCGACGTTCTGCTTCCAGCCCGGCCTGTGCGTGAAGAGGTATTGGATGGCCACCGCGAGGTAGTGGTTCGGGTTGAGCAGGCCACTGGTGCGAGTGACAATCCCATGCCGGTCGTGGTCGGTGTCGCAGGCCCACGCCACGTCGAAGCGGTCCTTGTTCGCAATCATCGACGCCATCGCAAACGGGCTGGAACAGTCCATGCGAATCTTGCCGTCCCAGTCCAGCGTCATGAAGCGGAAGGTGGGATCGACGTATGGGTTCAGTATCTCCAACCCCAACCCGTACTTCTCGGCGATGCGCGGCCAGTAAATGACGCCCGCCCCGCCCAGTGGATCGACTGCCAGCTTCAGCGTTGTCCCGGCCAGCGGCGCGAAGTCGATCACGTTGGCCAGGTCGTTCACATACGCCGTGATGTAGTCGTGCCGATGCGTCGTCGCCGCGGCCAGCGCGCGCGCATAGGGGATGCGTTTTACCCCATCCAGCTTCTTGCCAATCAACTCATTGGCCCGGTTCTGAATCCACTTGGTGACGGTGGTATCGGCTGGGCCGCCGTTGGGCGGGTTGTACTTGAAGCCGCCGTCGTCGGGCGGATTGTGCGAGGGAGTGATGACAATGCCGTCCGCCCATTGCTTCGATCCATCGCTCGCCCCGCTCACAAGCTCGGCCTGCGATGGAGTCTTGCCGCCATTGAGCTTCGCGTTATACGTCAGAATGGCGTGGGAGAGCGTGGGGGTGGGCGTGTAGGCCAGCTGGTCGTCCACCATCACTTCGATGCCGTTGGCCGCGAGGACTTCAAGCGCGGTGGCGAAGGCCGGCTCCGACAATGCGTGCGTGTCCATCGCCAGAAAGAGCGGGCCAGTGATCTTATTTGCCCGGCGGTAGTCCACGATGGCCTGGGTGATGGCGGCGATGTGGTCGTCGTTGAAGGAGGCGGCGAAGGCGCTTCCCCGATGGCCAGACGTCCCAAAAGCCACGCGCTGAGCGGGAACTTCGGGATCGGGATGCAGGGCGTAGAAGGCGGTGACGAGGCGGGGAATGTTCACCAAAGTATCGGGGGTGGGGCGGGTTCCGGGCTGGTTGGGGGCTTCGGTGGGCATGATGTTGGGGCTCTCCGCGCGCATTGGGCTGGTGATTGCAGTCTATGAGATGCCGGGCGTGAAGGGAAATCGAAGGGGTTTGCATGGCAATCGATGGGAATTTGGAGGATGAAACATGGAGGGCTGCGACGAAATGGCTTGCTATTCGGCCTGAAGTGTCCTAAAACGGGAATACTTCTAAGACTGTGTTGCGCCACGGATTCGCAAGTTCAACAAAAGATCGGTGGCCGCGTGAATCGTAGAGTAGGGATCGCGGATGTGGGTGCGAATCTCCCGGCCAGTCATCGGACCGGTCGAAACAGTTTAACCCGCAACAGGAGTGGCCTCG
>Ga0326727_10008055_pt1 | contig 27129 bp, 25 predicted proteins | sample MB2enrmetagenome_FD_207643 | JGI IMG/M metagenome (GOLD analysis project Ga0326727, IMG submission 207643) | Lab enriched peat soil microbial communities from McLean, Ithaca, NY, United States - MB29MY | ecosystem: Environmental > Terrestrial > Soil > Wetlands > Peat | place: USA: New York...
TTTAGGACATTTGCTGCGCCATCAGGGAAATTCTAGAACAGCCAACGCCGCATATCATCAGGTTTTATTAGGGTTTTGTCGGTTTTTCAGGATCGACTATTTACTGTTTCACCGCACCTTGAGCACAATCACCGTCTCGTCGTCAAAGCGGTCGTGCTCGCCCTGAAAGCGGGCGACATCGGAGAGGATGGCGTCGGCGATCTCCTGCGCGGGGTGCTCGCGGCGGCTGCACAGCAGGGTGGAGAGCCGCTCCTGGCCGTACATCTCGCCCTGAGCGTCCTCCGCGTCCAGAATTCCGTCCGAGATAAAGACGATCACGTCTCCCGGCTCGGTGGCCACGGTCAGCTCGTCATAGATCACACCGGCAAACATCCCCAGCGGGAAGCCCTCGGCGCGCACCGGCAATGACTCGCAGGAACGGCAAAAAACCGGCTGCACCGCGCCGGAGTTGGCCACCTGCAGGGTGCGGCTCTCATCGTTCCACACGGCAAAGAGCATGGTCACATACTGCGATTCCAGCTTGCGCTCCTGCAGTGCGTCGTTGAGCAGGGCCAGCATCGCTGCCGGCTCTGGCAGTAGCTGCGCAGCGGAGCGCATGATGCCGCTGACCAGCGCTGCATACAGCGCCGCCGGCGCCGCTTTGCCGCTCACGTCGCCCAGCACGATGGCGGACCGTCCCGGTCCGTAATCCACAAAGTCGTAGAGGTCGCCGCCGATGGTGCGCGCGGGCAAAAAGCGCACCGCCATATCTGCGTTGGTCATCTCCGGCGCTAAAGGTGGCAGCAGGCGCAGTTGCACCTCGCGCGCCATGGCGACATCGCGCTCCAGTTGCTCCTCCTGGCGGCGCATCGCCTGGTAGAGCCGCGCATTTTCAATGGCGATGGCCACCTGCGCGGCCAGCGTGGTCAGCACGCGCTCATGCTCTTCGTTGAAAAAGCCTACGCGCGTGTGTTCCAAATCCAGTACGCCGATGATGCGCCCCTTGTGAAAGAGCGGCACGATCAGCTCCGAACGCGTCTCCGGATTTGTTTCCACGTAGCGCGCGTCCTGGCTCACGTCGGGCACGTTCACCAGCCGCCACTCGCGCACCGCCACACCCACCAGCCCAGTGATGATGGGAATGCTGCGCTGCGGCGCGTGTGTGTGGCCAAACCGCCAGGCGTAGCGCGTGATTAGCGTCTCGCCCTTCTCGTCCAATAGCAGGATGGAGAACATCTGGTAGTCGATGAGCCGGCGCAGCAGTTGGCCAACCCGTTCCAGAAGCGGGTCCAGGTCAAGAATCGAGGTCAGTTCCGCGGCAATCTCGTTGAGCACCGTCAGCGTTTGCGCCTGGCGGGAGACGCGCGCGTAGAGGCGCGCGTTTTCAATCGCCTGGGCGATGCGCGAGGCGGTCAGCGTGAGCAGGCGCAGGTGTTCGGGGCGGAAGTAGCCGGCCTGCTCGCTCTCGATGTCCAGCACCCCGATCAACCGGTTCTTGGCGATCAGCGGCACGGCCAGCTCGGAGCGCACCTCGGGATTTACCTCGACGTAGATCTCCGAGGCGGTTACGTCGTTGAGCAGCACCGGCTGGCGCGTGAGCGCCACCTGGCCCACCACTCCTCTGCCCATGGAAATGCTCAACCGCTCCACGTGCGTGGTGTGGCCGATCTGAAACCTGACCCGCAGCTCCCGCGTGCGGTCGTTCACCAGCAGAATGGCGAAGATGCGGTAGGGAATCACGGCGCTGATCAACTCGGCGGAGCGGCGCAGCAGGGTTTCCAGGTCAAGCGTGGTGTTCAAGGCGTCGGCAAATTGCATCAGGTAAGCCATGTCCGCAGGCTCGACGCGGATATTAGCCGGGTCCAGATACGCACCAGGGCGCGCCGGATCAGCAGGGCAGTAGTCGCCCTCAAACTGGGGTTCATCACGCGGAGATGGGGGAGTAACAGTCATGGCTATTGAAAAAATGATAGCGCATGGACGGTCAATGGCTCGTTAACGTGTGCGCTTCATCAGGCTGGCCGGCGAGAAGCAGATTCACAATATGCCGCCCGATGGGAATGGCGGAGGTTGCCGCCGGCGACGGCGCGTTGCAGACATGCAGCGTGCGCGCGGTCTGGCGAATCAGAAAATCATGCACCAGCGTACCGTCCTTCATGATTGCCTGAGCGCGGATGCCCGCGGGATAGGGTTCAAGGTCTTGCAACGTCAACTCCGGGCAATAGCGCCGGCAAATAGCAAGGTAGCCTGGCCGGTAGACCGCGTTCCACATCTCCTTCAGGCCAAAGCCGAGATGCTGCCAAGCCATCACCCAGAAGCCGGGAAAGGAGATGGCTTCCAGCGTGTCGCGGAGCTTGAACGAGAAGCGCGGATAGCCTTCGCGGGCCATGCCAAAAATTGCGTTTGGGCCAACCGTGACGAAGCCGCCGATCATCCTGGTCAGATGGACGCCGAGAAATGGCAGAGACGGATCGGGCACGGGATAGACCAAATGCCGCACCAGGTTGTTCTTGGACGGAGGGAGCCGGAAGTATTCTCCGCGGAAAGGCACCATGCGAAAATCGGCGTCGATGCCGCACATGCGCGCCAAGCGGTCGGCCATGATGCCGCCGCAGACAATGACGGAGCGAGCGGCCACATCACCGCCATTGGTGACAATGTCCACGTGGCTGGCGCTCTCGCGAATATCCACTACTTTGGTATTGAGCCGGATCTCCCCTCTGGCTTCCATGATCTTCCGGCGCATGGCGCCGACGACTTCGACATAATCGGTGATGCCGGTGGCGGGGACGAGGAACCCGGCGACTGCGCGTATGTGCGGTTCCCGCCGCTTCAGTTCAGCCGCGTCGAGGCGTTCAATGGCAATCTGGTTTTCTCCGCATCGATCCGCCAGGGCATTCAGGGCCGCCACTTCGGAGTCGTCCGTGGCAACGATGAGCTTGCCGCAGATCTCATAGGCTACGCCGTTTTCTTTGCAAAAGCGGATGGTGGCTAGCGCGCCTTCCTTGCAGAATCGCGCCTTGAGGCTGCCGGGCTCGTAATAAACTCCGGCGTGAATCACGCCGCTATTATGCCCCGTCTGGTGCCGCCCCAGGTCATCTTCCTTTTCGAGCAGGACCAGAGAGCATCCCGGGCGCGCCTCCAACAACTTCATCGCGGTCGATACCCCGACGATCCCGCCACCTACGATTGCATAATCGAACATGCCTGATCTCCTGCCGGATGATTCGGAAATGTAGTGATTACATTTATTTCATGCTATTCGCGTAAGCGGCTGCTTATGTGCTCATAGCAGATGGACAACCCCTGGTGAAGAGAGACTTCGGCCTTCCAGCCGTCGAGAAGCCGGGCAGCAAGGTTGCAGTCCACAGCCTGTCCCCAGATGAGTGTTTCATGGCCTTTATCCCATTCGATCTCGATGGGCTTGCCCGAAATAGCGATGATTTCGCTGGCCAGCTCGCGAATGCTGAGACGCTCTTCGCAGCCAAGATTGAACGGGCCCACCAGTGGCGTGCCCTCCAACTTCTCGACGGAGCGAAGAAACGCCTCGATAGTGTCACTGACGAAATGGTAGGAGCGCGTCTCCGCGCCCGTACCCAGAACCTTGAACGGGCCTTCCTGCGGATAGCGAATGGCCCGCCGGCAAAATACCGGAATACAGGAGCCTGTTGCCAGGTCCAAGTCCTGATTGGGTCCGTAGGAGCCGATAATGCGCCCGATGGAGGCCCGCGTAGGACAGTCGCCCTGATGGATGGTGTACTGGATCAGTTGCTCGCCAATCAGCTTGGCCCACCCATAGGACAGCTCGGGACTGGCCGGATACGCTTGCTCCTCCAGAATCAGCGGCGCGTCGGGCGATTGTTGCAGGTTGCCGGGATATACATGGGCGCTGGATGCATAAAAGTAATAGGGAGTGCCGGCGCGAATGGCTGCTGACCACATATTGTGATCCATTATTGTGTTCTCGCGAAAGACATCGCCGGCGCGATCCATGTAATAGCGAATGCCGCCCACCTTGGAGGCCAGATGAAAGACGACATCGATCTCCCGGCAGGCGCTGTCGCAGATTGCTTCGGATTTGAGATCCCCATCGAGGAACTCAATGTCGTTGAGGCTTCCTGCCAGATACTCCCGACGTCCCCGTTCGAGGTTATCGATGACGCGCACGCGCGCCCCTTCGCGCAGAAGGCGCGCCACCAGGTTGGAGCCAATGAATCCGGCGCCGCCAGTAACCAGAACCTTTCGTCCCTGCCACCAATTGGGTGTCATCTTGCTTGCCTTTCCGAGTGTTTCATCCATCGTTTAGCGAATGCCCACAGTATTATTGGGCATGTTGCGGCACGGCTAAAGCCGTGCCCTTTCAAAACCGGTTTATGAGATAGCTCCTAGACCGCGCTCTCGACGGCAACCCGGTTGCGCGCCTCGCCGCGGTGCTGACGATACCAGTCCGCGGTGACTTTCAGCCCTTCATACAAGCTGGTCTTTGCCTCGTATCCTAGATCACGCTTCGCCTTGCCGATATCGAAGAGACGCCGGCTCTGGCCTTCCGGCTTGGATGTATCCCACACCACTTCTCCCTTGAATCCGGTAATCTGGGTCAACGCATCGACCACTTCGCGCACCGTATGTTCCCGGCCGGAGGAGAGGTTGACAAGCTGGGCGGAGTCGTAGGCGTCGGCAGCCTGCAACATCCCTTCCGCCACGTCGCCGGCATAGACGAAATCGCGCGTGGGTTTTCCTGATCCCCAGACCACGACTTTCTCAGTTTGTCCGCTATCGGTCGCGGTGGCTTCCACGAATTTACGCACCAAGGCCGGAATGACGTGCGCGTTATCGAGATCGAAGTTGTCGTAGGGGCCGTAGATATTACCCGGAATGGTTACGATGGCGGGAAACTGGTATTGCTGCCAGTAGGCCATGGATTGCACGTGCAACATGCGCTTGGCCAATGAATACGCGTAGCTGGGCTGTTGCGGAAAGCCATCCCAAAAAAACTCTTCCTTGAGAGGCAGGGGCGCTTTCTCCGGATATCCGCAACCGGCTCCCGCGCAGACGTACTTCCGGACGCCGCTCTTCCAGGCGTAATGCATGGTGAGCACGCCCATCATCAGGTTCTGGTAAAAGTACTGGGCAGGCCACATCTGGTTGGGATAGATGCCGCCCACCAGACCGGCGAGATGGATCACGATATCGGCAGGGTGTTCCTGGAAGAGCCGGCTCACCTGATCCTCTTTTGTCAGGTCGAAGTCCTTGCTGCGGAAGACAAAAATATCCCGGCATCCGCGCGCCTGCAACTTCTCCACCATGTGGCTGCCCAGGAAACCGGCGCCGCCGGTGACCAGGACCCGTTGATTCGTCCAATCGATCTTCACTTTTCTTCGCCTCCAAATAGATCTCGCTCGGTCAACATGCAGAGCAGATGTTCGACCGCAAGATGGACTTCCTGAATATGCTGCGTGCTTGTGCTGGGGACGCAAATGGCTACATCCGCCTTCTGGCCGAGTATGCCCATTTGTCCTCCAGTCAGGGCAATGGTCTTCATCCGCTTCTGATGTGCCTGCTCAAAGGCCTTGACCACATTCTCCGAATTTCCGCTGGTGCTGATGCCCAACAGAATGTCGCCAGTAGAGCCCAGGGCCTGAATTTGACGGTCAAAGATTCCCGCAAAACCGAAATCGTTGCTGATGGCTGTGATGATGGAACTATCGGTAGTCAAAGCCAAGGCGGCCATGGCCGGCCTCATGCGGCGCCTGTCCAGCACGCTGACAAACTCCGCGGCAAGATGCTGACTGTCGGCCGCGCTTCCGCCGTTGCCGCAGATGAGCAGTTTTCCCCCTTGACGCAAGCTGTGCGTAATCAGGGCTGCCGCCGCAACGATGGCCTCCCCACAGGCTTGAAAAGAACGCGTCTTGACCTCCGCGCTGGCAGCCAGATAGTCCTTTACCAACTCCAGCGAGGCTGGGTCCGCCGTGCCGCGATTCGCATCGACCTCTCCAGGCATGGTTCCTCCGATAAAAAAGTTATGACAGTTCAGGGCGCAACGGAGGCCCGGTCCTCACCGATGGGCAGTTGAGACGACTTTGGGGCAATCCCGGGAGCCGCGCCCGTACAAGTGGCTAATTCCACAATAACATCGGCTGCCGCATCGAGGTTCTCGACGATGAAATCGGCGCGGACCCCGGCAGCCTCTTCGAGCACGCCGTAGCCGGTGCGCACCAGAATGGTGGTCGCGCCCGCATTGCGTCCCATCTCCATATCACAGGCCTTATCCCCGATGGCGAATGCATCGCGGGGATCAAACCCCAGGTCGGCGGAGGCGCGATCAATCATGCCGGTCAGCGGCTTGCGGCAGGCGCATTTTTCTTGCGGCGTGTGCGGACAGTAGTAGATGCCATCCAACACCACATCCTCATCCCCCAGCATGGCCCGCAAGCGGTCATGAATCTGGTTCAACCGGACAAGATCGAAGTAGCCCCGGCCAATGGCCGATTGATTTGTCACCAGGGTCAGCCCCAGGCCGTGGTCTTGCAGTTTCTTCAGGCCGGCAGATGCGCCAGGCAGCAATTGCAATTGAGACGGATCGGATAGATAGTCGCGTTCAACATTCAGGGTGCCATCCCGATCCAGCAGCACATGGCGGCGAGACCCATCAACACTGCCGGGAGGGGAAAAGAAGCGTTGCGCCTCGGCAAACGAATCCGGCGTCCCGATGTCGAGGAACCGCCCCCCGCCGCGGTATCCGAACAGACCATCCGCGATCCACCGGGGGAAACACTCGCGTTCGATGGAGACCGCAACGCCGTCCGGAATTGCGGCCAGGAGACGCTTGGAGATCGCATAGATGCCGGCATTGATCCAGCCAGGGCCGGAGGTGTTCTTCTCCCCGAAGCGGCTTATGCGGCCGGCGGAATCGGCCTCGACAGCGCCGAAGCGCGCGGTCTCCGGCATCTCGGTCAACAGGATCGAAGCATCCGCGCGCTGGTCATGATGCCAGCTCAAGAACTTCTCGAGGTCCGCCTGACAGTATGAGTCTCCGTTCAGCACGGCGACGGTATCCGATCGGATGAGCGGCAAGGCATGGCGCAGCGCGCCGGCGGTCCCCAACGGCTGCTCCTCTTGTGAATAAATCAGGTTGAGCTTCCGGAAGCGCTTGCCGAAGGCCTCGCGCACCTGGTCGCCCATGTAGCCAGTGCAGAGAACAATGTCCTCAAAACCGGCGTCCGCGAGCTGATGCAGCAGATAGGCGAGAAAGCGCCTTCCCGCTACCGGAGCGAGAACTTTGGGCCGGTCGCCCACCACCGGGCGCAGACGGGTTCCCAGACCGCCGGCCAACACCACCGCGCTGATCATCGTGAGTGGCTCCGCCAGACTTGCAGGCCCAAGCCATCGAACGAGAAGTCGGTGAATTGCCCTCCAATGGCTTCAAGCGCCTGGCGGACCTCGAGTTGGCGGCCGGTTTCGCAGTAGAGCAGCAGATAGCCGCCGCCGCCCGCGCCTAACAGCTTGCCCCCGATGACGCCATGATTGCGAGCACACTCGTAGAGCGCTTCGGCGGGCGTGCCGTCGGCAACGTGGGGATTCATCATCTTCTTGTTCATATACGCTTCGTGCAGCATCTCGCCAAAGTGATCCAGCGCGCCGGTAAGCAACGCCTCTTTCATTTCGAAGGCCATTTCACCAAGGCGCTGCATGCCGCGCAGAGTGTCTAACCGTCCTTCGTTATAGAACTTGATCTGCTGGTCCACCAAGCCCAAATCGGGCCGCACCTTGCCGGTATAGCAGAGCAGCAAGTGCGCCTCCAGATCGTTGAGCACTGACCGATCAATCCGCAACGGCGTCACGACCACACGGTCCTTACGGAATTCCAGCAGGTTGAACCCGCCGAAGGTCGTCGCATACTGGTCTTGCTTTCCACCGGCGATATTGAGGTCGATGCGCTCGATGTCGTAGTTCAGTTCCGCTAGTTCATACAGGTTGTAGATTTCGCCATTGGTGGAAGCCACGGCCCCCAGCACAGCGGCCGTCAGAGCGGAAGACCCCCCTAACCCGCTGCCTTTAGGCGCCTCCAGATGAATGTCGAGATCCATCCCATGCTGCCCCCCGACACGGTGAATCGCGGCTTTGGCCAAATCGAGGACACCGTCGTAAATTGGCCCGTCGCTCAAGGTGTAGCGAACGCTGCGGCCCATATCCAGCGAACGAATTACAACCTCTTTGTCCGGGCGCAAATATAAGGTCACGCGGGCGTAGCGGTTGATGGTGCTGGAAAGCACCGCGCCATCCTGCTTCTCGTAATAGTGCGGAAGATCCGTGCCTCCGCCGGCGAAGCTGATCCGCAAAGGCGCCTTGGCGCGAATCAGAACCCCGCCACTGGCGCACCGAGCTCCACTGAGGGAACGGACCGGAAATGCTTCGGTGGGCATACTCAATCACTCCTAAATGTTGCCGAACTGGCCTCGGCCGATCATACGGTACCCCTTGATGAGCTCGCTGATGCCCTCATCGAGCGAACGCCGAGCCTCAAATCCGGCCTCCCGCAGCCTCTGATTGGAGACGATGTAGTTGCGCTTGTCAGGGTCGCTGCCCACTTCCGAGTAATGCACGTAAAATTTGGGCACGTACTCTTGAATCTTTTCCGCCAGTTCCTGTTTGGAGAGGTTGGCGACGTCCAATCCCAGATTGAAGGGCCTGTTCAGCATCCCGTCCCCGTTCTGAATACAATGGACGAAGCAGTCGGCGACATCACGGATATGTACGTAGTTGCGCTTGAAGTCCTTCTCGAAGATCACTAGATATCCCCGCGACACCGCCTCGTACACAAAGTGATTCACCAGCAGGTCGATGCGCATGCGCGGAGACATGCCAAAGACGGTTGCCAGGCGCAGGGTAATGGCGTTGGGGCTGTTCAGCACTTCGGACTCCGCCTGAACCTTCAGCTTGCCGTACAGCGAGATCGGCTCCAGCGCCGTCTCCTCGGTGCAGTGCACTTCGCCGGATTGGGTCCCATAGCCACTGTTAGTAGTGGGATAGAGGATGCGTTGGCTAGGGCTGCGTAACCGGTTCAACAACTCAACCGCTTCCAGGTTCACAGAGCGCGCAAAGACCGGGTCGCGATCGCACAACGGTGCGCCCACTGCGGCCGCCAACGGTATCAGCACGTCCGCTTGCGGAACCAGTTTAGCCATGATGCGCTGGTCGCGGACATCGCCAAAGACGAAGTCGTAACGAGGGTCGGCCGCAAGGTGAAACGGGCCAAGCTGCCCGTAGCTCAAATTGTCGATTGCCGTCACATGATAACCGGCATCCAGAAGATGCTCACTTAGAATCGAGCCGATATAACCGGCGCCGCCTGTAACAAGTACTTTCACGTTCCATTCTCCTTATCCCGCAGTATGCTCGATACTCAACGAATCAAGTTAACTCTTTAAATTACGCACCTGCTGTTATAACAGCGTTTCCCTAGCACAGTCATCGTTCTCCCGGAACAGAACCACTTATTGCTGTCTTGGCCAGAATCCCAGGGAAATGCGCGGGAAACGGGGGAAGATCAGGGCGATGCATGCTGGTTAGATTATAACTGGAAAGAGGAGTCTCGATGTTGCCTGAACCCTCTTCCCGATGAACCTCGGCCAGCAGGGTAGGGTAATGGCCGCGCAGCAGAGACTTTTCGCGCAACACCGCTCCTCCCGCATAGATCCGAGCAGCAGAGACAGTTTGCGGTTCTGTATTGATTATAAATCGTCGCAATTACTATTGTGCAATCAGCGGTTTACGACATGCCACCAATAGCGCACGATCAACACAAACAGCCAGGCTATGAGTCATAAGCTCCTCGCCAACGTGATTCATACCAAGATGTTCCTGAAAGCCGTAGAAATTGGCTGAGAATCCTCCAAAATGTTAGAATGAAAGAGATGACAAAGCCCTTGAAGACACTCCTGTTGAACCCGCCCTCGTTCGAGAATTTTGACGGCGGCGCGAGCTCGCGCTGGCCGGCCACGCGCGAGATTGAGTCCTACTGGTACCCCGTCTGGTTGACCTATCCGGCTGGATTGCTGGAGGGTTCGCGCGTACTCGATGCGCCGCCGCATCACGTCTCTGCCACAGAGACAATCAATATCTGCAAGGATTATGAGTTCCTGGTGCTGTTCACTTCGACCATGGGCTGGGAGGGCGACCAGCGTCTCGCCGAGGCCATCAAGGCGGCTAATCCATCGATTCGCATCGCCTTCGTCGGCCCGCCGGTGACCACCGACTCGGACAAGGCGCTCAACGAGTGCCCGGCACTGGACTTCATCTGCCGCCGCGAGTTCGATTATTCGGTGGTGGAGTTTGCCCAGGGCAAGCCGCTCAACGAGATTCTCGGCATCAGCTACAAGCAGGACGGCAAGATCGTCCACAACCCCGACCGGCCGCAGATCGAAGATCTGGACGCCATGCCCTGGGCCACCAAGATCTATAAGCGCGACATGGACGTGACGCGCTATAACGTGCCCTTCCTTCTGCATCCCTTCATCGCACTCTACTCCACGCGCGGCTGCCCGGCTCAGTGCACATTCTGCCTTTGGCCGCAAACGCTGAGCGGACACGCATGGCGCAAGCGGTCTACAGATGACGTGGCCTCAGAGCTTAAGTGGGCCAAGGAGAACTTCCCCGAGGTGAAGGAGTTTTTCTTCGACGACGACACCTTCAACATTCAAAAGCCGCGAACCATTGAGCTGTGCGAAAAACTCAAGCCGCTGGGCCTGACCTGGAGCTGCACCTCGCGCGTCACCACCGACCGTGAGACGCTCAAGGCCATGAAGGAAGCCGGCTGCCGGCTGCTGATCGTGGGCTTCGAGTCGGGCGACCCGCAGATTCTCAAGAACGTGAAGAAGGGCGCCACGGTGGAGCGCGCGCGCGCCTTTGCCAAGGACTGCCACGACCTGGGCCTGTGCATCCACGCCGATTTCATTCTAGGACTGCCTGGCGAAACCAAGGAGTCGATTCGCAACACCATCAACTTCGCCAAGACCCTTGATTGCGAAACCATCCAGGTCAGTATTGCGCACGCCTATCCGGGGACTGAATTTTACGACTACGCCAAGGCCAACGGCTTCATCGTGAACTCGGCGGCGATGATGGACGAGGGCGGACACCAGATGGCGCACATTGAGTACCCTGGCCTGCCCACGGATTACGTGATGGAGATGGTGCATCGCTTCTATGACGAGTACTACTTCCGGCCCAAGGCCGCATTCCGCGTGGTTTGGAAAGCGTTTGTGAATCGTGATCTGCCTAGACTGTACGTCGAGGCCAAGGCATTTCTCAAGCTGCGTGCGCAGCGCAACAAGATGGTGAAAGAAGCGCGCAGCAAACAAGCCGAGCCGGCTAAAGCAAGCGCATAGGTTCAGCTGAAGATTTCACAAGCTCATCGTCAGGACGGAAACGCCGATGGCTCACGCAAGACTTTCGCCGCGACAATACCTGATCCTGGGGCTTGTTTCCCTCTGCGCTCCGCTGGGCGACACCTGCTTGTCGCGCGGAATGACCAGCCTACCGGCCATTACTCTGGCCCATCCCGCCACGCTCATCGCCGCGGTCTTCACTCCCTGGATTGCTCTAGGCATAGCGCTGCTCATCGGTTTCTTCGCCAGCTATCTGACCGCGCTGTCGTGGGCCGATCTTACATTTGTGCTGCCCGCCACGGCCTCCGGCAACGTAATCGTCGCGCTGCTTGCGCGCTTTTTTCTGCATGAGGCGATTTCGCTGGAACGCTGGGCGGGGATTGTGCTGATTACCGTGGGTGTGGGCTTCGTGGCGCGGGGGCCGTCGCTGACCGAACGACCGGCCACTCCAGCCCTCGCGGATGCGGCGGATACGGGAGAGGAGCAGGCGCGATGACGGCTCCCTTCCCTGCCCCGCAGCCAGGATTATGGGCCGCCACCGTCATGATCGCGGCCATTATCCTCGCCTCGACCGCCGGCGAAGTGCTGACCGCCGCGGCCATGAAATCCATCGGCGACCTGGATAAGATTCGCGCCCACTCCGGACTGAAGGGCGCCATCCGCGCAGTTCTCACCTGCCCGCTGTTTTTCGCAGGTGTGAGTTTTCTGGCGTTGGCCTTCTTTTCCCTGCTCTTCGCATTGAACCACATGAACCTGAGTTTGGTGGCTCCCGCCTCGGCCTCGCTCACGCTGGTCACCAACGCCATCGCCGGAAAGATCTTTCTCAAGGAGAATGTCGACCGGCGGCGCTGGGCCGCGGCAGTGCTGGTGTGCGTTGGGGTTTATTTACTGGCGCATTGAAGACAGGGGTTAGGGGTTAAGGGTTAGAGCGAATTCAAGATAGCTGTACCCCATAGTTGCAATGTCGAAACCATGCCCTGGCATTTGCTGAGGTGATCTGAGGCAGGGCATGTGTGATCGCTTGATCGAGGACTTCGGCGGTACGTGATGTCACTTGGCGCAGGTTTTGCTTCAGCTTTGACCAAGCCTTCTCTATGGAATTCAGGTCGGGCGAGTAGGGCGGCAGATAGAGCAGTTCGGCGCCCGCGGCTTGAATGCGTTCGCGTACTCCGGCAACCTTGTGCGAACTGAGGTTGTCCATCACCACCACATCACCGGCGCGCAGCTTCGGGCACAGGACATGATCCAGGTATGCCAGGAAGATCTCCCGATCGGTAGACTCGGGGATGGTCATCGCCGCCACCATGCCGTGCAGATTGATGGCACCGAGAATGGTCAATATCTTCCAGTGGCTCTGCGGCGTAGCCTCGCAAACACGCACCCCGCGCCGGGCACGCGCATACAACCGCGTCATGCCAACCGTGACTCCGCTCTCGTCCAGAAAAATCAGCTTTTCCGCGGGCGTCGAGCGGATTCTTTCGAGAAACTCTTCTCGCCGCCGGCGATTCTCGGCGGTGTCGCGCTCGGCGGCGTAGAGCGACTTTTTTTAAGACCAAGACCAAGACGCTTCAGCGCAGCCAAGTCAGAGAGCGGCTCAGAGAAACCCGCGCCTGACGCCGTACCCAGTCTTGCAACTGTTCCAGAGTCAGATCAGGTTGCCGTTCAACCTGTTCACGGATCCGGCTGGCCAGATGCTCATCCACCCGTCGAGGTACGCCATACCGTGGCTGCGGAATGCGCTTCATCTGCCCCGTGCGCAACTGCTGCTTGCGAATCTTGCGCACGTACTCGAAGCTCACCTGATACCGCCCGGCAAGCGCACGCATGCTCACTCCGCCCCCCGCGTAGGCCTGAAGAATCCGGCAACGCAGATCATCCGAATAAGCTCGTCCCATGCTTCTTGTGCCGCAGAGTTTTATCGCCAACTCCACATTACATCACTTTGACCCCCATGGGTATATCTATCTTGAAACCGCTCTAGAGATTCGGATCAGGAAGTTACCGGATCAATCTCATCATGCCTTGTGGCTGCAAGTCATTCTCATAGCAATACAGTGGATTCTCGTCGCTGAGGCCTAGCGCTTCCGCTGCCAAGTGACCAGAGCGCGCGGCGCTCTCCATCGTCGAAGGCCAGCCAGTTTGCACCCAGTCACCCGCTAAAAACAGATTTGGCCAGGACGAAGTGGCAGTGGGCCGTGCTGAATCAATTCCCGGAGGCACGCCGAAGGTGGCGCGCATCTCCTTTACCAGTGCGACTTTTTCCAATTTTGCCGAAGCCACAGCAGGAAAGAACTCCGCAAGCTCACGAAGCGCCTGCCGGATTGCTGCCTCGCGCGGCAAGGTAGCAAAGGAGCGTGAGGCACTAACGACTAACTCAATATAATATCCGCTGCGCTCGGTTTGCAGTTTCGACTGGTTATACATCCAATGAATCTCGCGGTCCAGCAGCACTGCGTGTTCGAGGTCCGTGATCTCGCGGTCGAACCACAGATGCACGCTGCAAATCGGCCAATGCTCGTGGCGCTCAATCTGGCGGGCGAGCTTCTCCGCGCCTTCCTGTGCGGGCAAGTGCGGCAATAACTTCTGCATCGCCTCAAACGGCAAAGCCAGAATTACAAAGTCGGAAACCAGCTCGCCGGTGCGCGTACAGATCAACCACTGCGCTGAAGCTTCATTCCAGGCCGCGCCCTCTAAGTGCATGTTCAAATGCACGCTACCGCCGCGCTCGGCTAGAAACCGCGGCACGCCCGCGTAGAGTTCGCTCAGCGGGACGGTGCTCATGCCCATGGTGCCCGCCTCCGCCGAGTTTAAAAACAATTCGCGAATTACTTTGGCGGCGTAGGGCACCGCAATCGAATCGAGCTCCGCGTTTAAGGCGCTGGCAATCACCAGCCGCCAGAAACGATTCAGCGCGCCTTCGGTCTGCTTGTGGCGACGCAGCCAATCGCCGAGAGTCTCGTGGGAATATTCCATCGCACTGGGCTTCATCATCGCTCGCATCGCGTGAGCCAGCGCCAGCTTGTCGGCGAGAGTGAAGGCCTTGGCGTTGAGGAAGCTGGGCGCGGAGTGCAACGGCGCGGGCAGGGTGAATGGACCCAAACGAAAAGGTCCAAGCGCGGAGCGCCGGCCACCCGGTTCGATCATAGTCATCTCGCGGGTCCAGTGAATCCGGTCTGCAACACCGATGCGGCGATAGAATCCCAGCAGATTGGTGCAGCAGCCGAAGAGCACGTGCTGGCAGTTGTCGATGACTTCATGGACGCCCGGATGCAGATAGGAGCTGGCGCGCCCGCCAAGATAGCCGCGCTGCTCGACTAACTGCACGCGAAAGCCGGCCTTGGCAAGGGCGCAGGCCGCGCTCATACCGGCTACGCCAGCGCCAATCACCGTGACGAACTTCTGTGATTTTTGTTGCAATCAAAATCCCTCAGGGGCTAAAGCCCGCACCTTTCAGCTCAAGCTCGTACCCTTCAGTTATGCAGCCCCCACACCTACCCAACACATTGAATCAAGCAAACAGTCGCGCCCAGCCCATCCGCGTCAAACCCGCAACTAAAATACCGAGCTTCTGCGGCAACGAAACACTGGCGCGGCTGGAAAATACATCGTAATCCGCGCGCTCGATGCGCTTGAGCAGGCCGTGATAGATGGCAACGAGCACCCACAGGGCTGGACGGCTTTCGATGTCGATCATCGGTAATAACTCCTGGGCTGACCAATAAAAGACCCGCGCACGCCGGGCGATGGCGGCGAGCAATGCGCGTTCATTAGCCGTGGGCGGCGCGCCGGGAGAGCGATGCAGCAGAGAGTCCAATGAAACGTTGTGGGCTGCCATGTCCTCCAGCGGCAGATAGACGCGGTTGCGCTGCGCATCCTCGGCTACGTCGCGCAGAATGTTGGTGAGCTGGAATGCGATGCCTGTCTCCTCGGCCAGCTTCTCGGCGCGCTGGTCGGTGTAGCCGAAGATGCGAATGCAGACCAGCCCCACGACCGAAGCCACCAGATAGCAGTAGCGATAGAGGTCGGCGAAGGTGGCGTAGGTGCCGGGTGTATTGGATTCTGCTTTATCGAGGTCCATGGTCACGCCGGCGACCAACTCATCGAGCAGGTTAAGCGGAATGTGGAAGCGCGCGGTGCAATCGCGGACGGCGAGAAAAACCGGATCGGCGGTAGAGCCGCCCTGGCAGACGGCGCGCCACTCGGTGAGCCACGATTGGAGAGAGCGGCGGCGTTGATCGCGGGAGAGGGATTCATCGTCAGCGAGATCGTCGGCCCTGCGCATGAAGGCGTAGATGGCGCAGATGGCGTTTCTTCTTGGTTTTGGAAGAGCGATAAAGGAGTAATAAAAATTCTTCGCCTCGCGGCGCGCGATGGCACGACAGGCCGAGTAGGCTCTAGCCAGCGTGAGTCCGTCCGATGTGAGTGCCTGGGTCACGCCTTTCCTCAACTCCGGCTGCCGAGGCGCAGAAAGGGCAACAGCTTACCGCTGACGGCGCGCAGCAGCAACGCCAGTTTCCGGCCCTTGGAGATGGCGGGCCGGGCGCTGAGCACGTCGTAGCCCTGCCGCTCGATGGCGCGCAGAATCTCCAAGCCGCCGCGGCTGAACAGGTCCAGGTCCAGCGCCAGGTCGCGGTGGACACGGCCGATCAGCGGCAGGCCTTCTTCAAATAGGGTGCGCGCATGATCGACCTCGCAGCGCATCAGCCCGCAAAACTCCGGAGTGGCGACGCCCTCGGCAATCTGCTCCTCGCTGACGCGAAAGACCTCCATATCATTTTTCGGAATATAGATGCGGCCCCTGGCGTAGTCCTCGCGCACATCCTGCCAAAAGTTGGCCAACTGCAACGCGGTGCATGTTGCATCAGAGAGGCGGAGATTTTCCTCATTCGACTCGCCGCATACGTAGAGCACCAGGCGGCCGACGGGATTGGCCGAGTAGCGGCAATACTCCAGCACATCTTCGATGGTCTGGTAACGAGTGACGGTCTGATCCTGGCGGAAGGCAACCAGCAGATCGGCAAACGGCTCCTTGGGAATATAGCAGTCGCGAATGGTCTCGGCCAGTGCGACAAAGACCGGATGGCGCGCGCGGCCCTCGTAACAGGCATCGAGTTCGCGGCCCCAGAAATCGAGGAGCGCCAATGCCGCAGAGCGGTCGCCTACTTCGTCGCCCAGATCGTCGGAGACGCGGCAGTAGGCGTAGATGGAATGAAAATGGGGGCGCAGATCCCGGGGCAGAAACCACGAGGCGACATGGAAGTTTTCGTAGTGCGACTCAGCCAGCCGCTTGCACCAGGCACGCGCTTCGTCGAGCGAAGGAGCGACATCGGGGATGCGATAGCTTTCGGGCAGCGCGGCCCAGCCTCGGGCGAGCAACTCGTCCTGGCTCTGCTCCTTTTGCTCCGGTTGATCGGCTATGGCCGCGGTCATTTTAACTCCATCAGAAGTTCTTGATTGCAACTCCAACATTCCCTCAGGGGCTAAAGCCCCGCCGATATTATTGCACTCATGTACCGGCTAAAGCCCGTACCCTTCAGTTAAATCCCGCACCCTTCAAGATCACACAGCATGGGGACTATTCCTTAGGGCACAATGGCGGTTTTGATCTCGCTGCCGCGCTTCATCAGCTTCTCAAAGACACGGTTGAGCTCGTAGAGGTGAGCGTGGCCGGTAATGAAAGCTCCTGCCTGAAAGCGGCCGCTGGCAATGAGATCGAGCGCTTTACGGCAGATTGCCGGAGTGTGGTGGAAGGTGGCGCGCAAGGTGATATCGGAGTAGTGAATGCGATTGGTGTCAAGAGAGACGTGAGTCCCCAGGGCGCATCCGCCAAAGAAGTTGACCGTCCCGCCCTTGCGCACCATTTCCACCGCTTCTTCCCACGACTCGGGCACGCCAACAGCCTCGATGGCGATGTCCACGCCCCGATTCTTCTCGGTGAGCGCGCGGGTTTCGCGGATAGCATTGCGGATGCTGGTGGTCTGCACCACGTGGGCCGCGCCCAACTGGCGCGCTGCTTCCACCTGGCCGTCGTACTTAACGATGGCGATGACCTGGCAGCCGGCCAGGGCGGCCACATGGAGAATCATCAATCCCAGAGGGCCGCCGCCAATGACGGCCACGGTGTCGCCGGGGCGCGGATGCGAGTCCTCAAAGCCGTGCACCGCGCAGGCCAGCGGCTCAGTCAGCGCGGCGTGCTCCAACGGCACGTGATCCAGCACATGCAGTGTATTCTTGGCCACGATGCGGGCCGGGATGCGAATGAACTCGGCATAGGCGCCGTTATTGAAGAGCAGATCGTCGCAGAGGTTCTCCTGGCCGCGCGCACAGAAATAGCACAGGCCACAGGGGGCAGAGTTGAGCGCGACCACGCGGTCGCCCGCGGCAAATTCCGTGACTCCCGCGCCGGCCTCGACCACAGTTCCCGCCAGCTCATGGCCAAAAAGGGCCGGAGGCACGATCATGCGGGCATGATAGCCCCGGCGGTAGACCTTCAGGTCGGTGCCGCAGGTGAGCGCCGCGCCCACGCTGACAATGAGTTCACCAGGACCGGCCTCGGGAACCGGCACATGCTCGATGCGAATATCCTCGCGTCCGTGGAGGACCGCAGCCTGCATGGTGCCGCGGCCGTGCAGGAGCGCGTGCTCGACCGTCTTGCGGCCCAGGCTGACGGCGGATTCAACCTTCTTGCGTCCTACGACCACCACCGTCTCGACGGTGTTGAGGCCGGCCTCAACCACCGTCTCGACTGTATTGAGGCCTCCCTCGACGACTTTCTCGGCTTTTTTGCGGCCCTCTTCGACAACCGTCTCGACGGTCTTGCGGCCCCGGAGGATCGCGGCTTTTACCGTGCCTGCCATCTCTCTCCTCCCTATTCTGCCCCGCCGCCCGGCACAGGTTCAATCATAATCTTCATTGAGTCTGCTTGGGGGTGAGATGCGACCTCAATGGCCTTTACCGCCTCTTCCAGCGGAAAGCGGTGCGAGATCAGTTGCGTCAGATCAAATCCATGGCGATAGCTGCCCAGGACCAGCTCTTCAACTTCGGGCTGAATCGCCGTAGAAGCAGAGTATGAACCGAGCAGGGTCTTCTCGTCCATGCAAACCGCGCCGGGGTCGAAGCTGGCTTCTTCGTGCTGCGTCTGGGCAAATAGCATCACCTTGCCACCGGGCCGCACCGCGTCCATGGCGGTTTGGATGAGCGTTTTGCCGCCCACGGCCAGCAAGACAGCATCCGCGCCGCGGCCTTCAGTTGCGGCCATGGCGCGCTTAACGACGTTTTCTGTTCCCGCGAGGATGGGTTCATAGAGCCCGAATTTCGCGGCGATGGCGTGGCGCTGGGGATACAAATCGGAGGTGAGCACGCGGGCCCCGGTGCGGCGAGAGAGCGCGGCCAGCATCACGCCGATGGGGCCCTGGCCAATCACCAGCGCCGTCTCGTCGGCGGCCAGATTGAGCAGTTTCACAGCCTTCAGGACGGTGTTCACCGGTTCAATGAAGGCCGCCTGCTCGAAGGGGACGCCGTCGGGAATCCGCACCACGCCGCCCATGGCAACGATCCAGTCCATCACCAGGATGTACTCGGCAAAGCCGCCACCGGAGGGCTCCAGGCCTGCCGTCGCACCGACTTTTTTGTAGGTGGAACACTGCGCGAAGGTCTGCTTGCAACAGTAGTAACACTGGCCGCAGGGAATGTGATGGAAGACCATCACCCGCTCGCCTGTGTGGAATTTGCTTACGCCATCGCCCACCTGGACGATGGTTCCGGCCATCTCATGGCCGAAGATGCGCGGCGCAGAGTGCGAACCGGTGTGAATTTTCTTCAGGTCCGTGCCGCAGATGCCGCAGGTGGCGATTTTTACCAGCAATTCGCCGGGACCGATTTGCGGAACAGGCACGGTTTCTAGGCGCAGATCGTTGACGCCGCGATAGACTACGGCCCGCATGGTGGCGGGAATACTCGATGGCGAATTCCGCAGATCTGGCCGGAGTTCAGCGTTACGGGATTGGGTTGCCATTGCGCTTGTTTGCGGGCCCTCTTTCATCCAGGTTCATCCAGAAAATCGAGCACAGACTGCGCGATGCTACGGGCAGCCCTCCTGCTATTTTCGCCCATCCGGATAAGCGCGGGCCAGTGCCAGGGTCGGAGAAGGGCGAAAACCATGAACCGGATCAGTTTGAATTGGCCGCCGGGCGAGATAAAGTTATTGAAATCAGGCAGTTGGTCGTTGTAGCCATCGCTGATTCCCTTGATGCAATAAAAAGGAATGCCACGCATCCGGGCAAGCCGCGCAATACCGGCGGCCTCCATGTCAACCAGGGCGGCTTGGTAGGTGGATGCCAAACGCTTCTTATCCGTTGCATCGGCGACGCGAGGGCTGGTCACCAGCCAGCAATCGTTGGGAGGGCCGGCGGTAACAAATCGCTCACCGGTGCGGGCGTCGATGACAGTGGTGACGTCGTAGGCCTGGCCTGCGACAAGCTCCTCGCGCAAGGCTCCCGCCCAGCCGGTGGAGATAGCTGTTGTGATAGGGCCGAATTTTTCGACCTCCGCAAAGGCTCGCGTGGCGGCGTTGACGCCGGCTCCGGAGCAGGCGGCGATCCATTCGCCACCGTCGAAGCGCCAGCGCCAGAGATCGACGCCGTTCGAGCGTTGGTGCTGCCAGTTGCACACCAGCAGCTTTAGCTCGGCGCGCATGGCGGCGATGATGGCTACGCGCATCACGGCGCGTACCCGTGTGCGCGGAACCACTCAATCGCGGCTTTCATCGCCGGGTTGACGGGCAAAATGCGGAAGTTCAGCTCCTGTTGCGCGTGGGCGCTCGAGGCGTACATTTTCTTGCGGCCCATGCGCACCTCTTCCAGCGTGGCGCGAGGCTCACGCCCGCGAATGCGGCCGGTGATCCACTCCTCGAAGAAGGCGTAGGTGGCGGCGACGATGAACGGAATCTCCACCGTCGGTGACTTGAGGCCAGTGATGGCTGACATCTTGTCGAGAATCTGCTTGAGGGTAAGATTTTCACCGCCCAGGATGTAGCGTTTCCCCGACTTGCCCTTGGTGAGCGCGGAGACGTGCGCGCGCGCGACCTCGGCCACATCTACGAGGTTGAGGCCGGTGTCCATGTAGGCGGGAAAGCGGCCGTTCAAGAAATCGACGAAGATGTGGCCGGTAGGCGTGGGCTTGGCGTCGTTCGGCCCAATCGGAGTAGTCGGGTTGAGGATGATGACACGTTGGCCAGCCTGCGCGGCCTTGATAGCTTCTTGCTCAGCCAGAAACTTGGAGCGCTTGTAGTGGCCGACCATGTCTTCGAGCGATACAGGCGTGTCCTCGTTGATGACCATGCCGTCGCGGCGGAAGTGCATGGTGGCCACGCTGGAGGTGTAGACGAAGCGCTTGACCTTGGCCTCGCGGGCCAGCCGCAGCAGCTCGCGCGTTCCATCTACATTTGCCTTATACATCGCTGCCGGTTCCGGAATCCAGAGCCGGTAGTCTGCGGCCACGTGCACCACGGCGTCGCAACCGGTGAGGGCAGGCTTGAGCGACTCTGGGTCACTTAGATCGCCCACGTGCGTCTCGCCCTTAATGTCATCCAGGTGGGCCAAGTTGCTGGTCTTGCGGACCAGCAGGCGCAGCTTTGCCCCGTCAGCGGCCAAGGCCTGCGCCACATGATGGCCTATGAATCCTGTCGCGCCGGTAAGAAAGATTTTCATAGCAGTGAACAGTGGCCAGTTTACTACGGCATTACCAAAGCGTGTTCCCAGGTACCACCTTGCATTCCTTCACCGGCTGCGGACGTTTGCCATAGTCGAAGTCGGTCTCCCAACATTCCTCCAGCACCGAACAATAACAGGCGTGAATGCTCATATCCTTCCTGGCCGCAAAGAATACTGGGAGGAGTTTATCGCCCGCGCCCAACTGCTTGATAACGATCGGGTATGCACTCTCACGAGCCGGCAAAATTTCTCCCGATATATTGGCATAGTTATAAGGGTGCCCGTCCTTACCTATTGCCTGCGCGCAACAAGCATGTAAAAGACCGGTATCGGGCGTGTACGCAATGCCTTTATAACGTATCTCAAAACTCTCGATAATGGCGGGACCTACACCGTCGTTATGGAGATTCAGCCGTGCCATTGGCTTTTCCGTGATGGGGTCAATCATATTCCAGTCAACCGTCAGAAGAGGCAGAGTGCTGGCGACGACCATCTTCTGGTTCTGGTCCACCATCTTCGCCATCGTCCTGCCGTGCTCGATAGAGACTACCAGCGACAGAACGGAGATGAAGATTACGCTAATGGCGACAATCACGTCCAGCCAAGGGATTCCGGTCCTGTGTTCATGGACGTGACCATGCTCCTGCACCGGTATCACTCCCGACACATTGTCCTCCTTAGCGGCATCATCCATTGGAGGCGGCAACTTCGAATATTCTTCACCCTGAATGCCCTCGCCTACTTTGCATCTCCCAGGGTTGATGGTAACAAATAGATCTAAAGACCGATCCCGGTCTAGCTATTCAAGCGCCTCCGGCGCCAGTGCGATATTGGTCTCGCCGGCGGCCTTCTTTGCGTTGTAAGCCTTTACCCAGTCTTCCCAGTGCTTGCCGGCGGCGCGGTCTTTGCCGCTGAACTCGATGCGAGCAATCTCGGCGTAACCCACTTTGCGCTTTTCCGGAGCCGTGGGCGTGTAGTAGTTAACCCAGGATTCGGCCAGTGTTGTGCCGGTATGGCAGTTAAAAATAAACGCCTCGATGCGCTCACCTGACTTGAGGGTCAGCGTCACGTCGCCGCGATAGTTGAGCGCTTTATCGAGAGCCTGTCGTAGATCGTCGTCCGTAGCCAGCGCGGGAACCCAGCCTTCAAGATTTTCGTGCTCCGTGCCGGGAGCCAGTTCCAGCGCTTCGACCTGCGCAAGCGTGTATTTCAGTACTTCAGCGGTCATGCGTGGGTTTCCTCCAAAATAGCAGCGGGCTCGGCGATCTGAACCAGCGGTGCATGTCCCCTCGGCGCGGAAACGTTGAAGAGCTTCATCGCGTTTGCATTCGGATATTTTCTGAAGTTGCCGCGGGCCATGGCGATAAAGCCCTTTAACGAGGTGAAGCCTTCGATGACGGCCGGCGTCTCATAGCCGCAACTGACCATACAGTTGGCGCACTTGGGATTGCCGCTGGATACTCCGTACTTTTCCCACTCGGTGGTTTCAAGTAGTTCCTTGAAGCTCTCCGCATAACCCTCTTGCAGCAGGTAGCAAGGCTTCTGCCAGCCGAAGATGTTATAAGTCGGCATTCCCCATGGCACGCACTCGTAATTGCGGTCGCCCATCAGGAATTCGAGAAATAGCGGCGACATATTGAACTTCCAGGAGGGCTTGCGATTCGAAAGAATGGCGCGGAAGAGGCGGCGGACGCGGGCGCGGCCCATGAAGTGCTTCTGGTCGGGAGCCTTGTCGTAGCTGTAGCCGGGCGAAAGAATGATGCCCTCGACACCCATCCCCATCACCTCATCGAAGAAGGCGCGAACGCTGTGGGGGTCAGCGCCGTCGAAGAAGGTGGCGTTGGTGGTGACGCGGAAGCCGCGCCTGACAGCCTCCTGTATGCCTTCGACGGCGATGTCGTAGCCGCCCTCGCGACAGACGGAAAAATCATGGTGTTCGCGCTGGCCGTCGAGATGCACCGAGAAGGTGAGGTACTTGGACGGCGTAAACTCCGGCAGCTTCTTTTTGAGTTCGAGCGCATTGGTGCAGAGGTAGATGTACTTCTTGCGCGCGATCAGGCCGTTGACGATCTCAACGATCCGAGGATGGAGCAGCGGCTCGCCGCCAGGGATGGAGACCATGGGCGCGCCGCACTCTTCCACCGCGGCAAAACACTCCTCCGGTGTGAGTTGCTTTTTGAGAATGTGGGGCGGATATTGCACCTTGCCACATCCAGCGCAGGCCAGACTACAGCGGAAGAGCGGCTCCAGCATCAGCACCAGGGGATAGCGCTTGACGCCCGCGAGCTTATTCTTCAGCACATAGGCGGCAACTGTGCCCACCTGAGAGAAAGGAATAGCCATCTTGGAATCAACCTCCAGCGCCTTCTTAATTGGCGCGTTCCAGGAAATCGGTTAGTAGCTGCTAGCTCTTAACTCTTAGCACTTAGCGAAATACAAAAATCCCGTCTAAAGCGCTCAAACAACCATCCTAGAGCTAGCAACCAGAAGTTAGAGGCTAAAAGCTGCTTGCGCGTTCCATTGTCCGCTGGTAACTGGTCAGAGCCATCAGCGGGAAGTATTGCCGGTAAAGTGTGTAGGCCAGATAAAAAACCCTGGGGAAGCCTGTGCCTGTGATGATGCTCTGCCTCGTCGCGCCCTCGCTAATCGACTCGTCCCAACTGCCATCGGGCAGTTGCCGCGCGAGCAGCCATCGCACGCCCTTGGCAATGGAGTCGGAGCGGTCGTCGCCGGCGGCCAGCAGACCCAGCAACGCCCAGGCGGTCTGCGACGGTGTGCTGACGCCCACGCCGCGGGTGTCGGGCTCGTCGTATGTGCCGCAGCTCTCTCCCCAGCCGCCGTCGGCGTTCTGCACCATGCGAAGCCACTCGGCGGCCTGCTGCACCTGCGGCTCGAGATGATCGACGCCGATGGCGTCCAGTCCGCGCAGCACCAGGAATGTTCCGTAGATGTAGTTCACGCCCCAGCGGCCAAACCAGCTTCCATCCGGCTCCTGCTCGCGGAAGATGAATTTGATGGCCTTCTCCACGCGCTTGTCGCCGCGCATATAGCCATAGTTAGCCAGCATCTCCAGCATGCGCCCAGTAATGTCCACCGTGGGCGGATCTAGCATGGCGTTGTGATCGGCGAAGGGGATGTACTGGAAGATCATCTTGGTGTTGTCTTTGTCGAAGCTCCCCCAGCCTCCGTTTTTGCACTGCATGGCAAACTCCCACGCGATGGCGCGCTGAACGACCTGATGCTGATAGCGCTCCCGCGGGTTGTCCACCTTGTTTAACGCCAGCAGCACCTGGGCGGTGTCGTCGGTGTCGGGATAATACTCGTTGTTGAACTCGAAGTACCAGCCGCCGGGCTCGGTGTTGCGCACCTTCACTGCCCAGTCTCCCTTGTGGCGAACCTCTTTGGAGAGCATCCAGTCTGCGGCTTTGATCATGCGCGGGTCGGTGCGCGCGACGCCGGCCTCACCCAGGGCAAAGACCGCCTGCGCGGTGTCCCACACCGGCGAGACGCAGGGCTGCATGCGGAAGGTGGGTACGGGCATCGCTTCATTGGCCGGCTCTTCGATGCCCAGTTTTTCAAATTCATCGCGCGCCCGAATCACCTGCGGATCGTCCTCGGAGTAGCCCAGGCAGCGCAAGGCGATAATGGCGTTGAGCATGGCCGGATAGATGGCGCCCAACCCGTCGGTCATCTCCAGCCGCTTCAGCATCCACTTCTCCGCTTTCCGCAAGGCCAGCGCGCGCAGAGGGCGGATGTGCACCGCTTCAGCCAGGTGTGTGATCCTATCCAGAATGATGAAAAAATTGCGCCAGGAAAAGATGGACTTGCGATTGATGTGCAGCCGCAATGAAGAGTTAGCGCGTCCGCCGACGTACAACTCGTCGATGCCCTGCTCGGAGGGAATTCTCTTGAACGGCTTTTTTGCGTACATAATGGCCAGCGGAACCAGAATCGACCGCGACCAAGATGAAATCTCGTAGATGTTGAAGTAGAACCAGCGGGGAAACAGGACAATTTCGGGCGGAATCGCAGGCACAGCGTCGTAGTCGTACTCGCCCAGCGCGCAGAGATACATTTTGGTGAAGGTGTTGCAGGCAACCGCGCCGCCGTGCGCGAGAACCCACGCGCGGCACTTGGCCAGCCGGAGATCATCACCACCGATGCCCATCAGCTTGGCCGAGGAGTAGCACTTGACCGAGAGCGAGATGTTGCCCGGACCGCCTGGATAGATGCTCCAACTGCCGTCGTCGTTCTGGTAGCGCATCATCTCCGTGAGCGCGCGCCAGAGCCGGCCCGGATCGCCGCTCTCCAACAAGGTATGCAGAAAGATGTAGTCGGCCTCTAGCATCGCATCGGCTTCCAGTTCTCCGCACCAATACCCGTCAGGATGCTGCCGGGAAAACAGGAACTCCCGGGAACGGGCAATGGCCGACTGCACTTCTACCAGGTCGGCGTCCAGCCGCCCGAAACGGGGCGCTGCGCTTTGCGTATTCTTATGCTGAATGCTCATGCGATTTGCAATGCCTCGTTTAGTTCCTAGCTTCCAGTTCTTAGCTTCTAGCCACTTTGCTTGACACTGCTGCAAAAAAATGAATCTCTGCGATAATAGCTAAACGCTTATAGCTAGAAGCTACCGCACCGGCACAGCCTCTGCCCCGCCGGCGCTGCCGATGGCCTGCACAATCTCCGGCGGCAGGCCAAAGCGCACATTCTCCGGCATGACCTCAACCTCTTCGACGTTGTCGAAGCCGTTTTGGCGCAAATAGTTGACCACATCCTCGACCAGCACCTCGGGCGCCGAAGCGCCAGCCGTCACTGCCACCGTGCTTACACCCTCAAGCCAAGCCGGGTCAATGGCTTGCGAGTTGTCGATCAGGTAGCCGATGGTCCCCAGGTTACGCGAGACCTCGACCAGGCGATTGGAGTTGGAACTGTTGGTGGAACCCACGACCAGCACCAGTTGGGCATTGTGCGCTACGTTGCGAACCGCGACCTGGCGGTTCTCTGTGGCATAGCAGATGTCCTGCGAGTGGGGGCCGACGATGTTGGGAAACTTCAACCTGAGGGCGTGGATGATGTCGCGCGCCTCGTCCAGCGAGAGTGTGGTCTGGGTGAGGTAGGCGACGCGGTCCGGATCGGGTACCTGGAGCGCAGCGGCCTCGGCCACGTTGGAGACCACCTGGGTCGCCTCCGGAGCCTCGCCCAGCGTACCTTCGATTTCGTCGTGGTCACGGTGTCCGATGAGTACCAGCGAGTAGCCCTGCTTGGCAAACTTGACCGCCTCGATGTGGACCTTGGTCACCAGCGGACAGGTGGCGTCGATGACCTTGAGGTGGCGGCCCTTGCTGGTCTCCCGCACAGCCGGCGAAACGCCGTGGGCGGAGTAGATCACGCGCTTGCCGTCGGGCACGTCATCGATTTCATGAACGAAGATCGCGCCTTTTTCAGCCAACTCGTTGACAACATAGCTGTTATGGACGATTTCGCGACGGACGTAGATGGGCGCGCCAAAGGTCTCCAAGGCGATTTTGACGACATCAATGGCGCGCACCACGCCGGCGCAGAAACCCCGTGGCTTGAGTAACAACACCCTCTTCTGGCTGGGGGAAGTCTCGGAGCGGTTACCGTTCGAGATGGAATGAGGCACAGTTGTGGTCACACCCTCAGTATACCAATCCGCCAATTAAAGGGACAGGCGCACCAGGATTCAGGGCTCCTGCCTAGCGCGCCAAGGACTCAGAACATGGTAGAGAGGCGTAGCGGTCGCGTTGGCCTTGCTCGAGCTCAGCAGCTTCCGCCGGACGAGCCAGCCGACAGCAGTTTGCGCCGAACTCTTGGAGACGCCGATCGATTCGGCCAGATCCTGGTAGCTGATCTGCACCGCCGCACCTTGCCGCTGTTCTTCTGAGGCCAGCCACAGGTAGACAAGAAAACTGACCGGCCTTTTGTCGTGCCCCACCAGGTCGCGCATCAGAGCATCGGTCACATAATCGTCAAATTTAGCCATTGCTATACCGGCTATCAGTATAGCCTTAACTACCTGATTGCAATGC
>Ga0326727_10008057_pt1 | contig 27125 bp, 39 predicted proteins | sample MB2enrmetagenome_FD_207643 | JGI IMG/M metagenome (GOLD analysis project Ga0326727, IMG submission 207643) | Lab enriched peat soil microbial communities from McLean, Ithaca, NY, United States - MB29MY | ecosystem: Environmental > Terrestrial > Soil > Wetlands > Peat | place: USA: New York...
GGCCGAGGGGCGCTGCCCAGAGCAGACGGAGCTGTCGGCACCAATGGCCAAGCAGAAGTTCGAACGGACGAAGCCCCATGTCAACGTCGGGACGATGGGTCACATCGACCACGGCAAGACAACGCTGACCGCGGCGATCACGAAGATCCTCCACGAAAAGAACCCGAAGGTCGAGTACATCGCATTCGAGAAGATCGACGCCGCTCCCGAGGAGAAGGCCCGCGGCATCACGATCCAGATCGCCCACGTCGAGTACGAGACCGACAAGCGCCACTACGCGCACGTCGACATGCCGGGACACGCCGACTACATCAAGAACATGATCACCGGCGCGGCCCAGATCGACGGGGCGATCCTCGTCGTCTCGGCGGCCGACGGCCCGATGCCCCAGACCCGTGAGCACGTGCTGCTCGCCCGGCAGGTCGGCGTCCCGTCGATCATCGTGGCGCTCAACAAGGTGGACATGGTCGACGACGAGGAGCTGCTCGACCTCGTCGAGCTCGAGGTGCGCGAACTGCTCACCGAGTACGAGTTCCCCGGGGACGAGGTCCCGATCATCCGGATGAGCGCCCTGAAGGCGCTCGACGGCGACGCCGAGGCGGCGAAGGACATCTTCAAGCTGATGGACGCGGTCGATGACTACATCCCCGAGCCCAAGCGCGAGATCGAGAAGCCGTTCCTGCTCTCGGTCGAGGACGTCATGACGATCACCGGCCGCGGCACGGTCGTCACCGGCCGGATCGAGCAGGGCCAGATCAAGGTCGGCGAGACCGTCGAGATCGTGGGCCTGCGCCCGACGCAGAAGACGGTCGTCACCGGCGTGGAGATGTTCCGCAAGCTCCTCGACACCGGCCAGGCGGGCGACAACGTCGGCCTGTTGCTCCGGGGCATCGACAAGAAAGAGGTCGAGCGCGGCCAGGTCGTCTGCAAGCCCGGGTCGATCACGCCGCACACGAACTTCGAGGCGAACGTCTACGTGCTGACGAAGGCCGAGGGAGGGCGGCACAAGCCCTTCTTCTCGAACTACCGGCCGCAGTTCTACTTCCGCACGACGGACGTCACCGGCTCGATCATGCTGCCCGAGGGCACGGAGATGGTGATGCCGGGCGACAACACGTCGATGATGGTGGAGCTGCAGAAGCCGATCGCGATGGACGAGGGGCTGCGCTTCGCGATTCGCGAGGGCGGCCGCACCGTGGCCTCCGGCCGCGTGACGAAGATCATCAAGTAGGCGACGCGTGGCGCAGCGGATCCGCATCCGGCTCAAGGCCTACGACCACGAGGTGGTCGACCAGTCGACGAAGAAGATCGTCGAGACCGTGCTCCGCACCCAGGCGAAGGTGCGCGGCCCGATCCCGCTGCCGACCGAACGTCACCGCTACACGGTCGTGCGCTCGCCGCACAAGCACAAGGACAGCCGCGAGCATTTCGAGATGCGGATCCACAAGCGGCTCGTCGACATCGTGGAGCACGGCCCCAAGACGGTCGACTCCCTCCAGCGGCTCGACCTGCCCGCCGGGGTCGACATCGAGATCAAGATCCAGCAGGCTTAGCAACCAGCTGGTGGTACAATTTTTTCCTCGCCGGGCAGGTCCCGGCGGGCTGTGAGGACGAAGTCCGAGCGTGCCCCGTCGCTCGTGCGTCGGGGGACCGCCTGGCAGAAATGATTTGCGCTCCGCCCGGTCACCGGGCGGAGCGCCCGCGTGAGAAGGGGTGGTGTGTCCACCCCGTCGAGCCCGGTGTCTGCGGATTCGCCGCGGGCGCCGGGGCCACAAAGGGCCCGGAGACGGGCCGGCACGGAGAAGCGGAACGACGATGACACTGAAAGCGGTCGTCGGCGAGAAGGTCGGGATGACCCAGATCTTCGACGCCGAGAACCGGGCGGTCCCCGTCACCGTCGTGAAGGTCGCGCCCCTGCGCGTCGTCCAGGTGAAGACCCCCGAGCGCGAGGGCTACTCCGCGCTGCAGGTCACGTACGGCTTCAAGCGGGCCGGATCGCTCAACAAGCCCGAGGCCGGGCACTTCGCCAAGGCGAGTGTCGACGCCGGCCGGCGCCTTGTCGAGCTCCGCGTCGACGACACCGACGGCTACGCCGTTGGCCAGCAGATTGATCTCGGGATCCTCTCCGCGGGCGAGAAGGTCGACGTCACGGCCATCTCGAGGGGCAAGGGTTTCGCCGGCAGCATGAAGCGCCACAATTTCTCCGGCCAGGGCGGTGCGCACGGCAACCACAAGAAGCACCGCGCCCCCGGCTCGATCGGGGCCTGCGCCACCCCGGCGCGCGTCTTCAAGGGCACCCGCATGGCCGGTCGCATGGGCGGCGAGCGGGTGACGACGCTCAACCTCGAAGTTGTCGAGGCCGACGCCGAGCGCGAGATCGTCCTCGTGAAAGGGGCCGTGCCCGGGCCCCGCGGCGGGCTCGTCGTCATCCGCCAGGCCGTGAAGGGCGGTGCGAAGTGAGCGTCGACACCCTCGCCTCCGCCCCCGCACGTGCTGAGCGGCTGCTCGACGCCGTCACGATCAACCGCACCACCGATTCGGGCGCCGTGCTCGGGACCGTGGAGCTCGACCGGGAGTTCTTCAGCGTGGCCGCGAACGAGCCCCTCGTCCACCAGGTCGTCACCGCCCAGCTCGCCGCGAGGCGGCGTGGCACCCAGAGCACGCGGACCCGTTCCGAGGTGCGTGGCGGCTCGGCCAAGCCCTACCGCCAGAAGGGCACCGGGGCCGCCCGGCAGGGATCGATCCGGGCGCCCCACTACGCGGGCGGCGGCGTCGCGCTCGGCCCGAAACCCCGTGACTACACGCAGCGCACCCCCCGCAAGATGATCCGCCAGGCCTACTGCTGCGCGCTGTCGGACCGGGCCCGCTCCGGCGCCGTGCGGCTCATCGACCGCTGGACGATGGAGGTGCCGCGCACGAAAGACGCCCTCGCCGCGCTGGCCGCGCTCGACTGTGCCGGCCGGGTCCTCATCGTCGCGACCCACCAAGACGATGTCGTCGCCCGGTCGTTCCGCAACCTCCCCGACGTCGCCGTCCTGCCCGGTGAACAGGTGACGGCGTACGACCTGCTCGCCGCCGACGTCATCGTGTTCACCGACGAGACGGTCCCCGGCTCGCCGACCGCCTCGGCTTCACCGGCGAAGCCGGCGCGTAAGGCGGCACCCGCCAAGGCCCCGGCGGCGAAGCGGACGGCGACGGACGAGGGGAGCGGGAGATGACCTCGAACCGGACGGTGCTTGTGCGCCCGATCATCTCCGAGAAGTCGTACGGGCTCATGGAGAAGGGGGCCTATGTATTCGTCGTCGATCCCCGGGCCTCGAAAGCGGAGATCCGCGACGCCGTCGAGGAGAGCTTCGGCGTCCATGTCGCCAGCGTGAACACGCTCAATCGCAAGGGGAAGCGGAAGCGGAACCGCCGGTCGATGACGTTCGGACGGCGGTCGGACACGAAGCGGGCGATCGTGCGCCTCGTCGGCGAAGACCGCATCGAACTGTTCGAGAGCTGAGGGACGAGATGGCAGTTCGCAAGCGCAAGCCGACGAGTGCCGGAAGGCGATTCCAGTCGGTTTCGGACTTCTCGGAGATCACGAAGGACCGACCCGAGCGGACGCTCGTCGAGCCGTTGCCGTCGTCCGGCGGTCGCAACAGCTACGGGCGGATGACCTCGCGCCACCGCGGGAGCGGCCACAAGCGCCAGTACCGCGTCATCGACTTCTGGCGTGACAAGGACGGGGTCCCGGCCCGGGTCGCGGCGATCGAGTACGACCCGAACCGCAACTCCCGCATCGCGCTGCTCCACTACGCCGACGGCGAGAAGCGGTACATCCTCGCCCCGCAACGCGTCGAGGTCGGCGACATGCTCCAGTCCGGGCACGGTTCCGAGATCCGCCCCGGGAATGCCCTCGCGCTGCGCTACATCCCGGTCGGTTCCGTCGTGCACAACGTCGAGCTCCGACCCGGCGGCGGGGGCAAGATCGCCCGCGGCGCCGGCATGAGCGTGCAGCTCGTCGCCAAGGAAGGGTCGCTCGCCACGCTCCGGCTCCCGTCGACGGAGATGCGCCGGGTCCCGATCGACTGCCGGGCGACGATCGGCGAGGTCGGAAACGCCGAGGCCGAGCTCATCTCGATCGGCAAGGCGGGGCGCAACCGCTGGCGCGGGATCCGGCCCCAGTCTCGAGGCGTGGCGATGAACCCGGTCGACCACCCGCTCGGGGGCGGCGAGGGAAAGGCCTCGGGCGGGCGCCATCCCGTTTCGCCGTGGGGACAGCCCGAGGGTCGCACGCGCGCCCGCCGCAAGACGTCCGATCAGCTCATCGTGCGCCGCCGACGCGGCCGCGGTGCGCGCCGTTGAGGAAGCGAACGAGGATCGCATGCCCCGCAGCCTGAAGAAGGGACCGTTCGTCGACGACCACCTGCTGAAGAAGGTGGACGACCTCAACGCGAAGAACGAGAAGCGTGTCATCAAGACCTGGTCGCGGCGCTCGACGGTCATCCCGGACATGGTCGGCCACACCATTGCCGTCCACGACGGGCGCAAGCACATCCCCGTCTACGTCACCGAGGCGATGGTCGGCCACAAGCTCGGCGAGTTCGCGCCGACGCGGACCTTCCGCTATCACGCGGGCCAGGAACACCAGGCGAGGCACTGACGATGGCCGTCAAGACGAACGAGCGTCCCGGGACCCGCGCCGTGCTGCGGCACTGCCGAATGTCGAGCACGAAGGCTCGTGAGGTCCTCGATCTCGTGCGGGGGCTCGACTACACGCGGGCCGTCGAGCTGCTCGACCACACCGAGCGCGGCGCGGGTCCGGTCGTCGCCAAGCTGCTCCGCTCGGCCGCCGCCAACGCCGAGCACAACGACGGACAGTTCCCCGAGGAGCTCTACGTCGCGTCGTGCTACGCCGACGAGGGCTCGACACTCCGGCGCTACCGTCCGCGGGCGCGGGGCCGCAGCTCGCGGATCCGCAAGCGCACCTGCCACATCACGATCGTGTTGGCACGCATGCCCGAGGACCAGATCGCGAGGCTAAAGGCGCGTTCGGCAGCGCAGAACGCCGACCGCCGAGCCCGCCGCGTCGCCGGGGCCCGCCGGCGTGCCCGGGCGGCCGAGGAGACGCCGGCCCTCGCCGCCGGCGAAGCCGCCGAGACCGCCGAAGAGGCCGAGGAGCGCCCGCCGCGGGCGAGGAAGGCCGCGGCGAGGAAGGCACCCGCCAAGGAATCCCCGGCCAAGGCCCCCGCCAAGAAGGCGCCGGCCAAGAAGGCGCCGGCGAAGAAGGCCCCCGCCAAGCAGGCGCCGGCCAAGGCGTCGGCGAAGAAGGCGGCACCCGCCAAGAAGGCCGCGCCCGCCAAGGCGACCCGGGCGATTGCCAAGAGCGCGAAGAGAACGACGCGCAAGCCGTCCGGGAAGGACAAGAGCTAATGGGCCAGAAGGTCAACCCGTACGGGTTCCGGCTCGGCATCACGACCGACTGGAAGTCGCGTTGGTTCGAGGACCGCGGCTACCAGAACGCCGTCGTCGAGGACTGGAAGATCCGCGACTACCTGATGAGCCAGCTGGAGTCCGCCGCCGTCAGCCGGATCGAGATCGAGCGCACCCGCGACCGGCTGCGCGTCGACGTCCACACGGCCCGCCCCGGGATCGTCATCGGTCGGCGGGGGGCCGAGGCGGACCGCCTCCGCCGCCACCTCGGACGGATGACGAAGAACGCCAACGTCCAGCTGAACATCCAGGAGATCAAGCAACCCGAGCTCGACGCCGCGCTCATCGCCCAGGGCATCGCCGACCAGCTCACGCGGCGGATCAGCTTCCGGCGTGCGATGAAGCGGGCGATCCAGACCGTGCAGAAGGCCGGCGGCCAGGGAGTGCGCGTGCAGTGCTCGGGCCGTCTCGGCGGCTCGGAGATGTCGCGCAAGGAGTCCTACCGGGAAGGCCGCGTGCCCCTCCACACGCTGCGCGCCGACATCGATTTCGGTTTCCGCGAGGCCCGCACCGCGACGGGGCGCGTCGGCGTGAAGGTCTGGATCTACAAGGGCGACATTCTCCCGTACCGGACGGCTCCGGAGGACAAGATCGCGCGTGAGGCCGCGATGGCCGTCGGCGAGACGTCCGGCCAGGCGCGCCCGCGCCGTATCGTCTCCGCCGGCGGCGGCCGGCGCCGGCCGGAGCTCGGCGAGCCGGGCGCGGCGCCCGAGGAGGTCCCCGCCCCGGTGGCGGCGGCCGAGCCCGAAGAGGCGCCGTCCGAGCCGACTGCCGAGCCGGTCGCTCCGCCAGCCGACGACGCCCTCGAGAAGCTCCTTGCCGAGGAAGAGGAGATCGAACGGCGGACGCGTGACGAGCACCACGAGACGCCGCACTTCCGCAAGGAGAACGACTGACGATGCTGATGCCCAAGAAGGTGAAGTACCGCAAGCAGCATCGCGGCCGGCGCTCCGGCCTCGCGAAGAGCGCCCAGTCGATTGACTTCGGCGACTACGGGATCAAGGCGCTCGAACCCGGCTGGATCACGGCGCGCCAGATCGAGGCGGCACGTATCGCGATGACCCGCCACGTGCGCCGCGGCGGCAAGGTCTGGATCCGGGTCTTCCCGGACAAGCCGGTCACCCAGAAGCCGGCCGAGACGCGCATGGGTTCGGGGAAGGGCAATCCCGAGCACTGGGTCGCCGTCGTGCGGCCCGGGAGGATCATGTTCGAGATCGCGGGGGTCGACGAGCACCTCGCCCGCGAGGCGATGGAACGCGCCATCCAGAAGTTGCCGATCAAGGCCGAGGTCGTCATCCGGCCCGGCGTTGTGGCCGAGTCCGGGGGTGCGGCGAAATGACCAAGCCGACCGAGCTACGGGCGCTCTCCGAGCTCGACCGGGCCCAGCGCCTCGTTGACGCGCGCAAGGAGCTGTTCAACCTGCGCTTCCAACTGGCGACGGGCCGGCTCGACAACGTGAGCCGGATCGCGGCCGTCCGCCGGGACATCGCCCGGTTGCGGACGATCGAGGCCGAGGACGCCGGTGCCGCGCACCGGCAGCCGGAAGTGGATCTTGTGGCACCGGAGGTGCCCGAGGAACCGGTGAGAAGGACGAGGAGGAACCGTGGCTGACGAAACCGAACCAGCGGTCTCGACGCCCGGTGCGGCGCGTCCGAACCGTCGCAAGGTGCGCGAGGGGTTGGTGATCTCCAGTTCCGGAGACAAGACGGCGGTCGTCTCGGTTGTCGAGCGCGTCCGCCACGCGAAATATGCCAAGACCGTGCAGCGCTCGAAGAGGCTCTACGTCCACGACGAGGAGAACACCGCCGCTGCCGGCGACAAGGTGCTCATCGCCGAGACGCGCCCGATCTCGAAGCTCAAGCGGTGGCGTCTCGTCAAGGTCCTGGAGCGTGCACGGTGATCCAGCAAGAGTCGCGCCTCAAGGTCGCCGACAACTCCGGGGCGAAAGAGGTCCTGTGCATCAAGGTGCTCGGGGGCTCGCGCCGGCGCTACGCCGCCATCGGTGACGTCTTCATCGCGACGGTGAAGGACGCCGTTCCGGGTGCCGCCGTGAAAAAGGGAGAGATCGTGCGGTGCGTCGTCGTGCGGACCAAGAAGGAGCGCCGCCGTCCCGACGGCAGCTACATCCGCTTCGACGAGAACGCCGCGGTGCTCATCAACGAGCAACTGCAGCCGCGGGGCACCCGCATCTTCGGGCCGGTCGGTCGCGAGCTGCGCGACAAGAGGTTCATGCGCATCGTCAGCCTCGCGCCGGAGGTGATCTAGGTGAAGATCCACAAGGGCGACGAAGTCCAAGTCCTTTCGGGCAAGCACCGGGGCAAGACCGGTGAGGTGATCCGCGCCATCCCCGAGCAGCGCAAGGTCGTCGTTTCCGGCGTCAACATCTCCAAGCGGCACCAGCGTCCGACGCGGGCCGCGATGCAGGCCGGGATCATCGACAAGGACATGCCGCTGCCGGTCGCCGTCGTCGCGCTGATCTGCGCAAAGGACGGCCCGACGCGGGCCCGGTACGAGATCGGCAAGGACGGGACAAAGACGAGGGTCTGCGCGAAATGCGGGGGCAAGCTGTGAGCGCGGCGACGGCCGTGGCCGAACGCCCCCGCCTGAAGGCCCGTTTCGAGGACGAGGTCCGCGACCGGCTCCGGACCGAGCTCGGACTCGCCAACGTCATGCAGGTGCCGCGGCTCACCAAGATCGTGATCAACGTCGGCGTGGGCAAGGCGACCCAGCAGCAGTCGCTGCTCGAGGGCGCGGTGCGGGACCTCGCCACGATCACCGGCCAGCGGCCGGTAGTCACGCGGGCGCGCAAGTCGATCTCCGCGTTCAAGCTGCGCGAGGGGAACTCGATCGGCGCGATGGTGACGCTGCGGGGCGACCGGATGTGGGAGTTCTTCGACCGGCTCATCAGCCTGGCGATCCCGCGCGTCCGGGACTTCCGCGGCCTGTCCCCACGATCCTTCGACGGTCACGGCAACTACACGCTCGGAGTCTCCGAGCAGCTCATCTTCCCGGAGATCGACTACGACAAGGTCGACGCGACCCGCGGAATGGACATCACGATCGTGACGACGGCCCGTACGGACGCCGAGGGTCGGGCGCTGCTCGACGCCTTCGGCTTCCCGTTCCGACGCGAAGGGTAAGAGGCGGATCATGGCGAAAAAGGCACTCGTTGAGAAGCAGCAGCGCAAGCCGAAGTTCAAGGTGCGCGGGTACACGCGTTGCCGCCGTTGCGGACGTCCGCGTTCGGTCTACCGACGTTTCGGGATGTGCCGTATCTGCCTACGAGAGCTTGTTCATGCAGGAGAAGTCCCTGGTGTGACGAAGGCAAGCTGGTGACGGGAGGGGATCGCCGATGACCATGACGGATCCCATCGCCGACATGCTGACCCGCGTGCGCAACGCCAACGTTGCGATGCACGACACCGTCCGCATGCCCGGATCGAAACTGAAGATGTCGCTCGCCTCGATCCTCGAGCGCGAGGGTTACATCGCCGGCTTCACGACCACCGAGGACGGATCGCGCCCTGGGATGGTCCTCGAGATCCAGATGAAGTACACGCATGACCGCGCCCGCGCGATCGCCGGCCTGAAGAGGGTCTCGACGCCGGGTCTCCGTGTCTACGCGCGCGCCGACCGCTTGCCCCGCGTCCTCGGGGGTCTCGGCGTGGCGGTGCTGTCGACGAGCCAGGGGCTGCTTACGGACCGCGAGGCCCGGCAGCGCAAGATCGGCGGCGAGGTGCTCTGTTATGTCTGGTGACCGCGTCCCGGCGGCGCGGGGGGTGATCCGCTGATGTCGCGGGTTGGACGGATGCCGATCACGGTGCCGGCCGGCGTCGAGGTAACGCTCGCCGACGACCGCATCACGGTGCGCGGCCCGAAAGGAGCGCTCGAAAGGGTGATCCCCGGGAGGATCTCGGTGCGCGCCGAGGACGACGGCTCGAGACTGGTCGTCGAGCGGCCGAACGACGAACGGATGAACCGGGCGCTCCACGGGCTCACCCGCACGCTGATCGCGAACATGATGGTCGGCGTCACCGAAGGGTTCTCGAAGGACCTCGAGATCGTCGGCGTCGGCTACCGGGCGATGGCGAAGGGCCCGAGCCAGCTGGAACTCGCGCTTGGCTTCAGCCATCCGGTCGTCGTCGACGCGCCCGAGGGCATCACCTTCGAGGTGCCCGCCCCGACCCGGGTGACGGTGCGCGGCATCGACAAGGAACGGGTCGGCCAGGTTGCCGCCGACATCCGCAAGATGCGCAAGCCGGAGCCGTACAAGGGCAAGGGCGTGCGGTACGCGGGTGAGTTCGTGCCCCACAAGGCCGGAAAGGCTGGGAAGTAGCGATGTCGGACACCGAGCGCTCCCACGTCCTGCGCCGCCGGCGGCACGAACGGCTGCGCCACAAGGTGGTCGGTACGGCGGAGCGGCCGCGGCTCGCGGTCTTCCGCTCAAATCGCCACATCGTCGCCCAGGTGATCGACGACACCGCCGGGCGCACGATCGTCGCCGCCTCGACGATGGAGGTGAGCCTGCGAACCAGGCCCACGGGCAACGTCGCGGCGGCCGCAGAGGTCGGTCGCATCGTGGCGGAACGTGCCCGCGAACACGGGGTCGGCAAGGTCGTCTTCGACCGCGGCGGCTCCCGGTACCACGGCCGCGTCGCGGCCCTCGCCGAGGCCGCTCGACAGGCGGGATTGGAGTTCTGAATGCCTGAGTCCCAGTACGAGGAGCGGACGATCCGGGTGAACCGCGTCGCCAAGGTGGTCCAGGGCGGTCGGCGTTTCTCCTTCACCGCCCTCATGGTCGTCGGCGACGGCCAGGGTCGCGTCGGCCTCGGTTACGGCAAGGCCAAGGAAGCGGGTCTCGCCGTGCAGAAGGGGATCGAGGACGCGAAGAAGAACCTCTTCGACGTGCCGCTCGCGGGATCGACGATCATCCACCCGGTGATCGGCGCGGCCGGGGCCGGCCGCATGCTGCTGAAGCCGGCGGCCCCGGGCACCGGGGTGATCGCAGGCGGCGCCGCCCGCGCGATCTTCGAGATGGCGGGCGTGCGCGACGTCGTGGCCAAGTCGCTCGGAACCTCGAACTCGATCAACGTGGCGCACGCGACGATCGCCGGGCTGAAGGCGCTCCGCCGCCCGGACGAGGTCGCCGCCCTGCGAGGCAAGAGCCCCGAAGAGGTGACCCCGGCGGGTGTGCTGCGGGCCTACAACGAGCGGCGCCGTGCCGGGACCGTCATCGGCGAAGGGGACTGAGATGGCACCTCGCTCGCCCTCGGGATCCGCTGAGATCCTCGTCACCCAGATCCACTCGGCGATCGGCTCGAAGCCGAAGCACCGCGCGACCCTGCGGGCGCTCGGACTGCGGCGCATCGGGCAGTCGAACGTGCTGACCGACCGGCCGGAGATCCGTGGCATGCTCGCGCGCGTGTCCCATCTCGTGAGCGTCACCGAGGCAGGTCCGCGCGCCCGCGCGGCCGGCGACCGGGCGAAGACCTCCCCGACCGCGAAGGCGGGTGCGAAGTGAGGCTCGACGATCTCGGTCCCGCCCGCGGCGCCCACCGCGACCGTCGCCGCGTTGGCCGCGGCACCGGGGGCAAGGGCGGGAAGACCGCCGGCCGCGGCACGAAGGGCCAACTCGCGCGCAACACTGTCAACGCGGGGTTCGAGGGGGGCCAGCTCCCGCTCACCCAGCGGATCCCGAAGCTGCGCGGCTTCGCGAACCCGTTCCGGATCGAGTACAACGTCGTCAACCTCGACGATCTCGACAAGCTCGGCGCCGCGACGGTCACGCCGGAGTCGCTGCGCGCCGCGGGGGTCGTCCACGCCAAGGGTCTCGTGAAGGTGCTCGGGCGGGGCGCGGTCTCACGGGCGATCGCCGTCGAGGCGCACGCCTTCTCGAAGTTCGCCGCCCGGGCGATCACCGACGCGGGCGGCTCCGTGACCATCGTGGCGTCGCCGCGGGGCGAGCGGCGTCCCCCCGTGCGGGGCAACGCGCTCGCGAACCGCTAGGCGGACGGGTGAGCGGGACCGTGACGGGGTGGACGGTAAGGTCGGGTCGGCGCCTCGTCGGTCGACGGTCGAGCGCCGCTGAACGGGAGGCGTCGTGCTCTCGAGCCTGAAGAACATCGTCCGGGTCGCCGACCTCCGCAACAAGGTCCTGTTCACGCTGCTCGTGATCGCGGTCTATCAGCTCGGGGCCAACATCCCCGTCCCGGGTGTGAGCTTCAAGGCGATCCAATCGATCTCGAACACTGCCAAGGGCTCGGGGATCCTCGGCTTTTTGAACCTGTTCTCGGGAGGGGCGCTCGCCAGGGCCGCGGTCTTGGGGCTCGGGATCATGCCCTACATCACCTCGTCGATCATCATCCAGCTCCTGACGACGGTGATCCCGAAGTTCAGCGAGTGGCGCGACCAGGGCGCTGTCGGCCAGCGCAAGCTGACCCAGGCGACCCGTTACCTGACCATCTCGCTCGCCCTCATGCAGTCGTCGGGCCTCGTGTTCCTGCTCCACTCCGGCGAGCTCATCGGCGGGAACGTCGACCTCATCCCGGACTTCACGGCGATGCGGGTGCTGTTCATCATCCTCACGTTCACCGCCGGCACGGCGTTCGTCATGTGGCTCGGCGAGCTCATCACCCAGCGCGGCATCGGCCAGGGGATGTCGATCATCATCTTCGCCAACGTCGTCGCGACCATCCCCCTCGACGTCGACCTCATCAAGGCGGACAAGTCGTGGTCGGGGCTGGCGATCATCGGCATCGTCTGCGTGGGGCTGCTCGTCGCCATCGTGTTCACCGAGCTCGGCCAGCGCCGGATCCCCGTGACCTTCGCACGCCGGGTCCAGGGTCGCCGGATGTACGGCGGCCAGAGCACGTACATCCCGCTTAAGGTGAACCAGGCCGGCGTGATCCCGATCATCTTCGCGAGCTCGCTGCTTTACATCCCGGTCCTCGTCTCGACGGTGCTGCCGTGGGTCGGCGCGCGGGCCTGGATCACGGCGAACCTCGTCAACCCGACGGGCGGCGTCTACCTCGTCCTCTACGGGCTTTTCATCGTCGCCTTCACGTTCTTCTATGTCCAAGTGAGCTTCGACCCCGTCCAGCAGGCGGACCAGATCCGCAAGCAGGGCGGGTACATCCCCGGGATCCGCCCCGGGCCGCCGACCGAGGCCTACCTGTCGAAGATCCTCAACCGCATCACGCTTCCCGGATCGCTGTTCCTCGCTTTCGTCGCGCTCACGCCGTCGGCGATCCTCGCCGCCTGGCACGTCACGGGGATCCCGTACTTCGGGACGACGCTGCTCATCAGCGTCGGTGTCGCATTGCAGACCAACCAGCAGATCAACAGCCAGCTGACCATGCGCAACTACGAGGGCTACCTCACCTAGATGGACCGGGCCGCGCGTGTCATCGTCCTCGGCAAACAGGGATCGGGGAAGGGAACCCAGTGCGTACGGATCTCGCAGCACTACGGCATTCCGCACATCTCGACCGGGGACATGCTGCGCGCCGCGGTGAAGTCCGGATCTGCGCTGGGGGCGCGCGTCCAGTCCACGATGGAGGCCGGCGAACTCGTCTCGGACGACATCATCCTCGAGGTGATGGCGGCGCGCCTCGCGGAGGACGACGCGGCGAGGCGCGGCTTCGTGCTCGACGGGTTCCCGCGCACCGTCGGCCAGGCCGACCGGCTCGACGAGATCCTGAAGCCCTCGGCGATCGACGTCGTCGTGAGCCTGGAGATCCCGACGAGCGTCGTCGTCGGGCGGATCGCCCAGCGGCGGACCTGCTCGGTGTGCGGCCGGGTCTACGCCACGACGGCGCCGCCGAAGGTGGACTGGACCTGCGACGCCTGCGGCGGCGAGGTCGTCCAGCGTGAGGACGACACCGAGGAGGCCGTGACGCGGCGCCTCGCCCTCTACGACGCCCAGACGGCGCCGCTCATCGCCCGTTACGCCACGGCCGGCAGGCTCGTGCCGGTCGACGCGAACGGCACCGTCGAGGAGGTGGCGGCCCGGCTCCTCGCCCTCGTCGAGGCGCGCCTCGGGGCCGGTGGGGTCGGGGCGTGATCCGCACCACCCAGGAGATCGACAAGATGCGCCGCGCCGGGCGCGTCGTCGCCGAGATCATGGCCGAGACGAAGTCGGCGATCCGCCCGGGTGCCACGACCCTCGAGCTCGACTCGGTCGCCCGGGCCGTCCTCGAGCGGCGGGGGGCGCGCTCGAACTTCCTCAATTACCACGGCTTTCCGGCGGTCGTGTGCACCTCGCCGAATCAGATGATCGTCCATGGCATCCCCGACGGCTACGTGCTCGCTGAGGGCGACATCATCTCGATCGACTGCGGGGCGATCGTCGAGGGCTACCACGGCGACGCGGCCTACACGGCCCCGGTCGGCGAGGTCTCCGCCCTCGCCCAACGGCTCATGGAGGTGACCGAGGCCTCGCTGTGGCGGGGGGTCGACGTCATGCGGCCGGGCAACCGGCTCCACGAGATCGGCCGGGCGGTCCAGGACTTCGTCGAGGCGGCCGGGTTCTCCGTCGTGCGCAAGTACGTCGGGCACGCGATCGGGACCGAGATGCACGAGGAGCCCGCGGTCCCGAACTACTGGCCCGGCGCCCCCGGCCCGAAGCTGAAGGTCGGGAACGTCTTCGCCGTCGAGCCGATGGTGAACGTCGGCGGCCCGGACACGGTCGAGCTCGACGACGGCTGGAGCGTCGTGACGGCCGACGGGAGCCTTTCGGCACACTTCGAGCACACGATCGCGGTCACCGAGGACGGGCCCGAGGTGCTCACCCGACCGTGACCGAACCGGCCGTGAGGTGCTAAAATCTCCCCTGCTTCGGGTCGGCCGGCCCGTCGTTTTGTTGTCGCGGGCCGCTGAGCACAGGCGAGAATGCACATCTTGTGGCCCCACGGCCGCAGGTCACGCGGACGGTCGGGGCGATCCCACCGCTCGTCGTGGACCGACGGCGCGGTCCGGCGTGCAAATTCGTGGTGCAGCCGCGAAGCGGAAGATCTGTCGAGGAGGATGACCTGCCGAAGCCGAAGGAAGACGCGATCGTGCTCGAGGGCACGGTCGTCGAGCCGTTGCCGAACGCGATGTTCCGTGTCGAGCTCGAGAACGGTCACAAGGTGCTCGCCCACAGTTCAGGCAAGATGCGCATGCACCGCATCCGCATCCTTCCGGGCGACCGGGTCCAGGTCGAGATCACGCCGTACGACCTGTCGAGGGGCCGGATCACCTATCGGTACAAGTAGGCACGAGCCGTAATCGGGGGGTCCCGCCGAACCACGATCCAGAGGATGGGGCAGTGAAGGTACGTCCGAGCGTCAAAGCGATGTGCGAGAAGTGCAAGGTCATTCGCCGGCACGGCCGCGTGGTCGTGATCTGCGACAACCCGCGCCACAAGCAGCGTCAGGGCTAGAAGATGGCCCGCATCTCCGGCGTCGACATCCCGCGCGAGAAGCGTCTCGAGATCTCGCTCACCTACATCTACGGCATCGGCCGCACGACCTCGCAGCAGATCTGCGCGGCGGCCGACCTCGACGTGAACACGCGGGTGCGCGACCTCACCGAGGAAGAGGTCGCCCGGATCCGCACCTACGTCGACGCCAACCTGAAAGTCGAGGGGGACCTGCGGCGCGACGTCGCCCAGGACATCAAGCGGAAGATGGAGATCGGCTCCTATCAGGGCGTCCGCCACCGCCGGGGACTCCCCGTGCGGGGACAGCGCACGCACACGAACGCCCGAACCCGCAAGGGCCCGAAGAAGACCGTCGCCGGCAAGAAGAAGGTCCGCAAGCACTGATGCACACGACCCGCCACTCCAGCCACGTTCCCGCCGGCGCGTCACCGCGACGGGCGGTCCGCCCCGAGGTTGGCGCCTGATGGCCAAGCCGACCAAGCCCGGGGGCCGCCGGCCCCGCAAGCGCGAGCGCAAGAACGTCGTGCACGGCGTCGCCCACATCAAGAGCTCGTTCAACAACACGATCGTCTCGATCGCCGACCACGAGGGCAACGTCATCGCCTGGGCCTCCGCCGGCAACGTCGGCTTCAAGGGCTCGCGCAAGTCGACGCCGTTCGCCGCCCAGATGGCCGCCGAGCAGTGCGCCCGCCGGGCGATGGAGCACGGCGTGCGCCGCGTCGACGTGCTCGTCCGGGGACCGGGCTCGGGGCGCGAGACGGCGATCCGGTCGCTCGCCGCGACCGGCATCGAGGTGACCGGGATCAAGGACGTCACGCCCATCCCGCACAACGGTTGCCGCCCCAAGAAGCGGCGCCGGGTCTAGGCGAGGAAAGGACGACGATGGCCCGTTACCTAGGTCCGGTGTGCCGGTTGTGCCGCCGCGAGAAGGTCAAGCTCTTTTTGAAAGGGCCGAAGTGCGAGAGCCCGCAGTGCCCGATCGAGAGGCGGCCGTACCCGCCGGGTGAGCACGGGCGGGACCGGTCGCGCCAGGGCTCGGAGTACCTCGCCCAGCTGCGCGAGAAGCAGAAGGCCCGGCGCATCTACGGCGTGCTGGAGAAGCAGTTCCGCAGCCTCTACGAGGAGGCGAGCCATCGCCCGGGCATCACCGGCGAGAACCTGCTCCGCATGCTCGAGACCCGCCTCGACAATGTCGTCTTCCGGGCCCGCTGGGCCACGAGCCGGTCCCAGGCGCGCCAGTTCGTCTCCCACGGGCTCGTGCGCGTGAACGGCCACCGGGTCACGATCGCCAGCTTCCGGGTCCGCCTCGGCGACGTGGTCGCCCTCTCCGAGAAGGCGGCGGACCTCATCACGGTGCGCCAGAACCTCGACCTCATCGACCGGCCCATCCCCGGTTGGCTCGAGGTCGAAGAGGGCGGCAGCGCCGTCCGCGTCCGGGCGCTGCCCGAGCGCGAACAGATCGACACCCAGGTGCGCGAGCAGCTCATCGTCGAGCTGTACTCGAAGTAGCCGCGCCCGAGCGAGGAGAGCACCAATGCTCATCATCCAGCGACCCGCCGTCGAAGCGATCGGCGAGGAGGAGGAGAACCGCCAGCAGTTCTCCGTCAGCCCGCTCGACCCGGGATTCGGGCACACACTCGGGAACTCGTTGCGCCGGACGCTGCTCTCGTCGATCCCGGGCGCCGCGGTGACCCAGGTCCGCTTCGACGACGCCCTCCACGAGTTCACCTACCTGTCCGGCGTGAAAGAGGACGTCAGCGACATCATTCTCAACCTGAAGGACCTCGTCCTCGTCGTCGAGTCCGACGAGCGGGTGACGCTGCGCGTCGACGTGCGCGGTCCGGCGGATGTCTCCGGCGCCGACTTGAAGCTGACCGCCGACGTCGAGGTGCTCAACCCGGGCCTGCACATCGCCACCGTCAACGCCAAGGGGCGGCTGGCGATGGACGTGACGGTCGAGCGCGGCAAGGGCTACGTCTCGGCGGAGAAAAGCAAGCACTCCTCGACGATCGGGGTCATCCCGGTCGACGCCATCTTCTCGCCGGTCCGCCGTGTCGCTTTCACCGTCGAGCCGACCCGCGTCGAACAGTCGACGGACTACGACCGGCTCGTCCTCGACATTGAGACGGACGGGTCGATCTCGCCCCGCCAGGCGCTCGCCTCGGCGGGCCAGACGCTGCGCGCCCTCGTCAATCTCGTCGCCGAGCTCTCCGACGAGGTCCCCGGGCTCGCGCTCGGCGACGCCGCCACGGCGTCGAGCGGCTCACCGGACCTCGACCAGCCGATCGAGGAGCTCGACCTGACCGAGCGGCCCCGCAACTGCCTGAAGCGGGCGCAGATCAACACCATCGGCGAGCTCGTCGAACGGACCCCGGCGGACCTGCTCGGCATCACGAACTTTGGCCAGAAGTCCCTCGACGAGGTGCTGCAGCGTCTCGACGAGCGCGGGCTTTCGCTCTCCGGTGACCGGAACTGACATGCCAGCCCCGAGAAAGAGCGTCCGGTTCGGCGGCGACGCGGCCCACCAGAAGGCGATGCTCGGAAACCTCATTGCCTCGCTCATCGCCGCCGAGGCGATCGTCACGACCGAGGCGAAGGCGAAGGCGCTCCGCCCGATCGCCGAGAAGCTGATCACCCGGGCCCGCTTGGGCGGGGTGCACAACCAGCGGCAGGTCGTGGCGTTCCTGCGGGACAAGGACATGGCGCACAAGCTGTTCTCCGAGATCGGCCCGCGTTACGCCGACCGCAACGGCGGGTACCTGCGGATCCTGAAGCTCGGCCCCCGCCCGGGGGACAACGCCCCGATGGCGAGAGTCGAGTTCGTCGAGCCGAGCTAGAGGCACCGTGGGCGAGCGGGCCCGCGGCAAGGCACCCGTCGTCGAGGCCGGCCCCCCCACGGGCGCCAACCGGGTGCCGACCCAGAGGATCGCCCTGGGACTTGCCTACGACGGCTCCGGCTACCACGGCTTCGCCGCGCAGCCCGGCCAGCGCACCGTGGGCGGTGAGCTCGCCGCCGCGCTCGGCGAGATGACCGGGCGGGCCGTCGACCTCACCTGCGCCGGCCGGACCGACACCGGAGTCCACGCGACCGCCCAGGTCGTCCACGCTGACCTCGACGCCGCCTTCTTGGCCGGCCTATACGGGGACGGCCCGCTCGCCCCGGGACTCGAGCTGCCCCGGCTCGCCGAGGCGCTCTCGCACCAGCTCGGCCCGGAGACCGCTGTCTGGCGGGCGCTCGTCGCCCCGGAGGGCTTCGACGCCCGGAAGTCGGCCGTCGCCCGCCGCTACCGCTACGACCTCGAGGCGGGCGCCCGGCCGGACCCGCGGCAGCGCGGCGCGGTCTGGCACCTCGACGGGCCGGTCGAGCTCGCCCCGATGCGGCTCGCCGCCGACGCGCTGCTCGGTGAGCACGACTTCGCCGCATTCTGCCGCCGCCCCCCGGACCGGCCCGACGGCCCGATCGTGCGCCGGGTCTCCGACGCCCGGCTGACGACGGCGGGCGAGGGCCTCGTCCGATTCGAGATCGAGTCCGACGCCTTCTGTCACCAGATGGTGCGCTCGATCGTGGGCGCGCTCGTCGCCGTCGGAACGGGGCGCCTGCGGCCGAGCGACCTCGTCACGCTCTTGGCCAGCGCGAACCGGGCCGGTGCACCTTCGCCGGCCCCGCCCGCCGGGCTGTGCCTCGTCGCCGTGCGCTATCCGGCGGCCCTCACGGGAACCTGGTCGTAGATCTCCGCCCGACGGGGGCCGGTCGCGGCGTCGCGGGATAATGGGACGCCCGACACGAGGAGGGCGATGGCGAACGATCGCGGAACACCCGACGAAAGAGATCCGAAGGAATTCCTCGGCATCCCGTACGACTTCCAGCCCCCGACGGCGGAGCGCGCCCGGTCGCGCATGTGGAACGGCGAGGACCTGCGCCTTTTCCCGCCGAAGAGCTTCGGCTGGGGCTGGACGATCAACTTCTACTGGATCTTCCACCCGCGCGACTGGAGCTCCGGGCGCCGCCGTAGCGAGCGTCGATAGCCGCATCCGCGGCGTGACCTCGCGCTCGGGGGCGGGCCGCCCGGCCCCGGGTCGAGGGTGGAAGGGCGCCGGGCTGGCAGGCAGCGCCAACGCCCGGAGCGGGCACATTAGGCTTCGTCGTGGCCAGCGCACGTCGGCGACCGCGGCGAACTCGGGAGGAATAGCCGATGCCCCGTCCACCGTCTCCCCCGGACCGTTACCACTCGATGGGGGTCAACGCGAGCTTCGGGCTCCCGGTGCCGCCGGATGCCCACTGGAAGCTCGTGCGGCGATTCGTCGCCCGCCTGTGCTGGCCGATGCTGCGTGCCCAGGTCGAGTTCAACACGGAGCTTCTCGGCGAGATGGTGCGCCACGACGACATCCTCGAGGACGTCCTGTGGGACCGGACCCTGTTGCGCGACGAGGTCGAGCTCGCCCACCAGCAGTCATTCGCGCGGCTCCACGACGCCGTCGGCATCATCCGCACCGAAATGGGCGAGGTGGTGGACCAGCTCCGATCTGAGATGGCCGCGATCGCCGGTGACACTGCCGAGATCCGTTCCCGCCTCGCCGAGCTCGGCGCGCGCCTCGACCAGGCCCAGATCCGCCTCGCCCAGGTCGATCTCTTGCTCGACCGGGTAGGCCATGGCCTTCCGGACCTCCCGCCGGCCGAGGAGCTCGCCGCCCGTGACGGCCGCGGCGGAGCGTCTAGGTGAGGGTCGCGGTCTGGACCCCGCTGTCCCCACAGCGTGGCGAGGTCGCCCGTCACGCCCACGTCCTGCTCGCCGCCCTCGCTGCCGACGCTGCCGTCACGGCGGTGGCGCGTGACGACATCGCCGGGTGGGCGGAGGTTCCCGAAGGCGTGCAGGTCGTCGCGGCGTCCGACTACGAGCCCGACGACTACGACATCGACGTCTACGAGATGGGCAATGACGCCGTCGGCCACGGTTTCGTCCACGGACCGGCACTGCGTCGCCCGGGGCTCCTCATCCTCGGCGACCCGGCGCTCGTCGGTTTCTACCGGCGGCTCGCCGGCGACGCCGACGGGGCCGTGTTCCGCGAGGAGGTGGCGTTCAACCTCCCCGGCTGGCCGCCCCCGGACCTCCCGGGACCGACCGGCGACGGGGTGACGGCGGAACCACTCCGATTGCTCATGTCCCGGCGGCTCGTCGAGACGAGCCTCATGACCGTCGTGCACAGCGCCTGGGCCGCTGAGGTGCTGTCGGGCCGCTCACCGGGGGCGGACGTCGTCGTCGCCCCCCGGGCGGTCGAGCTCCCCGACCCGGCTCCGGCCCGCGAGGGCGCGGCGACCGTGTTCGGGGTGATCGGCGGCCACACCGATCGCGACCGCCTGGCGTTGGCCCTCGGGGCCTTCGGTGAGGTCCACCGGGAGCTCGCCGGGATCGGCCTCGTCGTCGGCGCCGGGGACGACTCCCACGCCGGGGAGGCGATCGCCGCCGCCGTGAGGGAGTCGGGGCTCGCCGGGTCGATCAGCGAGGCCGGCAGGGTCTCGGCCGCCGGCGGCTTCGCCGCGTTGCTCGCCCGCTGCGACGTGCTCGTCGACCTGACGACGCCGACGGCCGGCGGGGTGAGCATGCTCGTGCTCGGCGCGCTCGGCGCGGGACGACCGGTGATCGTCAGCGAGGCGCCCCAGTACCGGGGGCTCGATGAGCGCTTCTGCTGGACCGTGCCGACCGACCCGGCGACCGAGCGGGCGGCGCTCGTCGCCCGGCTGCGCGCCGCCGCCGACGCCGCGAAGGCGCGCGCCGCGGGCCGGATCGCGGCGTCGGCCGTTCGGCCGGCGCTCGCGCCCGAGGCCCTCGGGGCGAAGTACCTTGAGCTCGCCCGGGTCTGCGCCGCCCGGCGCGGCGAGCGGGTCGAGACCGCCCTGGCGGCGGTCTTCAACCGGAGAACCGTCGGGGTGAACGCCATCGGCAGCTGGGAGGCGACGACCGGGCTCACCGAGGCGGCCCGCCGCTGCGTCGGCGCGCTCGTCGACGCGGGCGTCGAGGTGTCGCTCGAGGACTACGACTACGGCGCGCCCCAGGACCCCCGGCGGCTCCCGGTCAAGTTGCGGGTCCTGCCGCAGGGTCGCGCCCACGACGTGGATCTGTGCTTTCTGAACGTGAACGAGCTCACCCTCGTGACCGACGACTACCTGCGGCCGCCCGGGCACCATCGGATCGTCGCCTACTGGCACTGGGAGCAGGTCAGCCTCCCTGCCGAGTTCCAGGCGCAGTTCGCGCGCGTCGACGAGGTCTGGGTCTCGAGCTCGTTCACCGCCGATACGTTCCGGAACTACACGACGAAACCGCTGCGGGTCGTGCCGTGCGTCGTCGAACCGGTCGCCGACGCCTCGCTGCGGCGCGCGGACTTCGGTTTGCCCGAGGGGTCGTGCCTGTTCCTTTTCCATTTCGACTTGAACTCGACGGTCGCCCGCAAGAACCCCCGCGGGGTGATCGAGGCCTTCCGGAGGGCGTTTTCCCCCGCCGAGCGGGCGGGCGGCGCGCACCTCGTCATGAAAACGATCAACCTGGCGAGCCACCCCGAGGCGCAGGCGGTGCTCGCCGACGCCGTGAAGCTCGTCGGCGGGACGATCATCGACATGGACCTGCGGCCCGAAGAGGTCGCCGCGCTCACGTCGCTCTGCGACGTGTACGTCTCGCTGCATCGCGCCGAGGGATTCGGGCTCGGGCTGGCCGAGGCGATGTACTTCGCCAAACCGGTGATCGGAACGGCCTACTCCGGGAACATGGACTTCATGACGGTGGAGAACAGCTGCCCCGTCGGCTATCGCATGGTACAGATCGACCTCGGCGAGTTGCGCTTCAACCGCCGGTCCGAGCAGGTCTACCGCCCGGGGGAGTGGTGGGCCGACCCGGACCTCGACGAGGCGGCGCGTTGGATGCGCCGGCTCTACGAGGACGACGCCCTGCGCCGGCGGTTGGGAGCGGTCGCCGCGGCGACGATGCGGTCGAAATGCAACAGCCGGGTGCTCGGCGCGCAGATGCGAGAGCTCCTGGAAAAGGGCGGTCGGGATGCCGGGGCGCGGCGGGCCCCGGCGGGATTCGGCGCGACGAGCGCGCGGCGCGCCGGCGCTGATCCCGCGAGCGCGATCCCGACCGTCGCCGACCAACCGATGCCGGTCGAGGGGCCCAGCTAATCTGGGGTTTTCGGGCGATCTGCCCGAGAATCGCGCGAAGGAGCGGCCGGGTGACCGAACCGGCGGGGGAGTCGAGACACTGGGTCGCGGCGAACGCCAACGCCCGCCTCGACCGGCCGGTCGAGGGGGGCGAACGTCATCGTTTGGCGAAGCGGGTCGCCGCCGGGGTGTGCCGGCCGTTCTTGCGGCGTCAGACCGCCTACAACCTCGAACTCCTCGCCGAGCTCGTGACGATCCGGGACTCGCTCGTCGCCCAGACGAAGGCGCTCGGCGCGTCGACCACCGACCAGTTCGCCTCGCTCGTCACCCAGGTCGACGTGCTCGCCTCCCGGGTCGACGAGCTGCACGTGCTGCTCGGTGTCACGAACGCGCGCCTCGACGAGGCGATGGTCGATCGTGACCTCGTCCACCAGGAGGTCGAACTGGCGCGACGCCAGGCCCTCGACGGCATCGACGAGGCCGTCGGCGGCGTCCGGCGCGAGCTCGGCCTGGTGGCTCGGCGTGTCGGGGGGCGCGAGAACGAACCCACCGGGCCGGGCGGCCGGGTCCCGCAGACTTGAAGCTCGCCGTCTGGACGCCGCTGCCCCCGCAACGCAGCGGGATCGCCGACTACTGCTTCCGGCTGCTCGCCGAGCTCGCCCGTCAAGCCGAGGTTGTCGCCGTCGTGCGCGACGACGCCGCGCCGTCCGCCCGGGCCCCCGCGGGCGTCAAGGTGATCGCGCGCCGAAACTACGAGCCCGACGCGGCCGACCTCGACGTCTACCACTTCGGCAACCAGGCCCGGTTCCACGCCTACATGTTCGAGGCGATCCTCCGGCGTCCCGGGATCCTCGTCCTCCACGACCCGGCGCTGCCCGACTTCCATCACGACCTGTGCGGCGGGTACGACTCGACTCTTTTCCGGGAGGAGGCCAGCTTCGACAGCCCGGCCTCCGGTGCCGCCCTCCCGGTGCGCTACGTCGATGGCCGCGTCGAGGTGGACTGGCTCCGGCTGCCGCTCGCCCGGCGGGTCGTCGAGGCGAGCGCGCTGACGATCGTGCACAGCGCCTGGATCCGCGACGCTTTCCGCGCCCGCTACCCGACGGCGAACGTCGTGCACCGGTATCACGCGGCCGTCGCCGCGGCCGCGGAACCCAACAGACCCGCGCCCGGGGCAACCGTGACGTTTGGCACGTTCGGCGGGATCACGCCGCCGAAGCGAACCGCCCACGTGATTGACGCCTTCGCCACCGTCCACGGCGAGTTCCCCGGTGCCCGGCTCGTCGTCTGCGGGTGGTCGGACGAAAGCGGGCGGTTCGTCGCTGCGATCCGGGCGCGGCTCGCTGATGCGAACCTTGACGGCGCGACGCGCCTGCGGACCGACGTGCCCGCCGATGAGATGGCGCGTCTCATCATCGGTTGCGACGCCGTCATCGCCCTGCGCTGGCCGACCGTCGGCGAGACGAGCGGGCCGATGATGAACGCCTTCGGGATCGGCCGGCCGGTGATCGCCTCCGACGTGCCCCAGAACGAGGAGATCGACGGGCGGTTCTGCTGGCGGGTTCCAGTCGACGAGGGCGAGGACGCCACGCTCGCCCAGCGGATGCGGGACGTGCTCGCCGCGCCGGAGTCGGCCCGCCTGGCCGGCGACGCAGCCCGCGACTTCGTGCGCCGCGAGGCCTCCTTCGAGCTCGTCGCGGCCCAGCACATCGAACTCGCCGAGGTAACGATCCGGGCACTCGGGCGCTAGGCGGCGGTGCCGCCCAGCCGGGGGTCATCTGACCCGGGAGACGACCGGAACGACGTTGTCGTGGTAGAGGATCCCGAAACGGGCCATGACCGTCGCCGCCTGGCGGGCGCTGAGGCCGGGGCGGTTGTCGACCTCGAGGAAGCCGGCGAGGTACTCGTCGGCGCGGGCCAGATACTCCGAAATGGTGGTCTTTGGCCGGGGCGACTGCCGGCGGGTCGGGTAGGCGTATTCGAGCGCAGGTGCCACGTCGCCGAGCGCCTCCGGCGCGCCGATCTCTTTCACATAGGTGTGCGCCGCCGGGAGACGGTCACGGTCCGCCATGACGCCGAACAGGTAGAAGAGGGTGCAGACCGCGGCGACGAAGGCGGACTTGTCCGCCCTGAGCGCTCGTCTGGCCTTCGCCCTCCGGCGCACCAGGTTGCCGAGCCCGGACCCGCCGCCGTCGCCCGCCACGGCGATGTCCGCCGTCAGGTACCACTCCGCCGACGCCGTCCCGGCGAGGGCGACGGCGGCGTCAGTGAGCTGGGCCCGGTTCGAGAGCACGGTGCTCTCGTTCAAAAGGTCGAGGATCCGGTCGCGCTCGCGAAGGGCGAGATCGCGGACCGCCACGTCGTAGGGATCGTCGGAGCACGCCGGGTCGGCGACCGGGGGCGCGACCCGGGCCGCCGGAGCGGCGCCGGGGTCCGGTTTCTTTACGCCTCCACGGTAGGCTCGCGAGAACCGCCCCCGGAACGCCCGGTGCGGGCGCCGGCGGCGGAAAGGCCCGTGACGGCCCGGCCGGGGCGTTTGCACCGTCCGAGCAGGTCATCTAGCCTTAGGCCCCGGCCAGCAGCGCAAAATCGGACACTGATGCGCGAATTCGGCCTCACGGTGACCCCGCGGCCTTCTCCGCGGGCAAAGGATGGGCAGTGCGCACGTTCTCCCCGAAATCGAGCGACATCGTCCGCGAATGGCACACCATCGACGCGGACGGCCTCGTCCTCGGCAGGCTCGCGACCGAGGCGGCGAGTCTTCTGCGCGGCAAGCACAAACCGATCTTCGCCCCGCACGTCGACACCGGTGACCACGTCATCGTGGTCAACGCCGCCAAGGTCGTCCTCACGTCGGGCAAGGCCGAGAAGAAAAACTGGTATCGCCACAGCGGCTACCCGGGCGGGCTCACGGCGACGACGTTCGCCAGCCTGCTCGAGACCAAGCCCGAGGAGGTCGTTCGCCGCGCCGTCGCCGGCATGCTGCCGAGGGGCACGCTCGGCCGGAAGATGTTGACGAAACTGAAGGTCTACGCGGGTCCGGACCATCCGCACGCCGCCCAGTTGCCCAAGCCGCACCCGCTCGAGCGGGCGCGGTCGGCCTCGTAGCGAGGAGCCAGTGATGCCCGCACCGCTGTGTCAGGCGACCGGACGCCGCAAGGCCGCCGTCGCGCGAGTCCGCCTCGTCCCGGGCGAGGGCAAGGTGATCGTGAATCGCCGGCCGCTCGACGAGTACTTCTCCTCGGTCACGAACCGGATGCACGCCACCGAACCGTTGCGCGTCGCCGGGCGCGCCGAGAACTTCGACGTCATCGCGACGATCGACGGTGGCGGGGTCGCCGGACAGGCCGGCGCGCTGCGCCTCGGCATCGCCCGCGGGCTGATCGCGCTCGAGCCCGAGTTGCGCACCACATTGAAGCGTGCCGGACTGCTCACCCGCGACAGCCGCGAGAAGGAGAGCAAGAAGTACGGCCTGAAGAAAGCCCGCAAAGCCCCGCAGTACTCGAAGCGCTGACCCAAGTCGGCACCCGATGTTGTTGCGGTTTGGCACCGACGGCATTCGAGGTGTCGCGAACAGCGAGCTGACTCCGGAAATCGCGCTCGTCGTCGGTCGCGCCGCGGCCCGCCACCTCGGAGACGCGGGCTTCCTCGTCGGCTCCGACACGCGGATCTCGGGACCGGTGTTGAAAGGCGCGCTTTCGGCGGGACTCGCCGCTGAGGCGCGACTGGTGGTCGACGTCGGCGTCGTGCCGACGCCCGGCCTCGCCTGGCTTGCGGCGCGCCGGACCATGCCCGGCGTGATGGTCTCGGCGTCGCATAACCCCTTCGCCGACAACGGCATCAAGTTGATCTCGTCGTCGGGGACGAAGATCCCCGACGCCACCGAGCGCGCGATCGAGCTCGAGATCGATCGTCTTGTCGGTTCGACGGTCGCCGGCGAACCGGTCGGCAAGATCGTCGACGGTCGCGGCGCCGTCGCCGAGTACGCGGAACACCTCGCCGTGGCGGCCGTGATCCCCCCGGGCAGCCGTCTTCACGTCGTGTGCGACTGCGGCAACGGCGCGGCCTCGTCCGTCGCTCCCAAAGTGTTCGGGGGCCTCGGTCTCGAGGTGGAGTTCGTTGGCGCAACACCGGACGGGGTGAACATCAACGCCGGCTGCGGGGCGACCCGGCCGGACTTCGTCGGCGGAGAGGTCGTCCGTCGGCGCGCCGACCTGGGTATCGCCTTCGACGGCGACGCCGACCGGATGATCGCCGTCGACCACACCGGCGGGGTCGTCGACGGCGACGCGCTCCTCGCTTTGTTCGCTTTCGACCTGCAGGCGCGCGGGCTTCTCGACAACGACGCGATCGTCGTCACGGTGATGAGCAACCTCGGGCTCCGCCGGGCGCTCGCCGCCCACGGCATCGGGGTCGTCGAGACGCCGGTCGGTGACCGGTTCGTCGCCGATGCGCTCCAACGAGACGGTCTCGTGCTCGGGGGCGAGCAGTCCGGTCACATCGTTTTCCGACGGGACGAGACGACCGGCGACGGGATCCTCACCGGGTTGAAGCTCGTCGAGCTCGTCTGCCGGCTCGGCCGCCCGCTCGCCGAGCTCGCCGGCGAGGCGCTGACGCGCGTCCCGCAGACGCTCCGCAACGTCGTCGTGGCGGACCCGGGCCGGCTCGACGACGCCCCGGCGGTGTGGCAGGAGGTGGCCTTCGTCGAGCGCGAGCTCGGCGACTCCGGACGGGTCCTTTTGCGCCGGAGCGGGACGGAGTCGGCCGTGCGGGTGATGGTCGAGGCGGACAGCGCCGACGCCGTCGACCGGGCCGTCCGCCGCATCGTCGCCGTCGTGGAGCGCGAGCTCGGATCCGCCTGAGACGGCGCTTCGGCGGAGCCGCGCGCACCCGTTCCCCGGCTGGACCGTTGAACCCGTAGCCTGGGGCCATGTGCGGAATCTTCGGGATCACCGGAAGCGCTGAACCGCTCGGCGCCATCCTCACGGGGCTTGGATCGCTCGAGTACCGCGGCTACGACTCGGCCGGGGTCGCCTTCATCGACCCGGAATCGGGCGAGCTCCGCGTCGTGCGCGTCGC
>Ga0326727_10008058_pt1 | contig 27115 bp, 20 predicted proteins | sample MB2enrmetagenome_FD_207643 | JGI IMG/M metagenome (GOLD analysis project Ga0326727, IMG submission 207643) | Lab enriched peat soil microbial communities from McLean, Ithaca, NY, United States - MB29MY | ecosystem: Environmental > Terrestrial > Soil > Wetlands > Peat | place: USA: New York...
CAGGCGAACACCAGCAGGAAAGAAAGGCCGCGGCGGGCGATCACGCGGGGAGCCAGGGCGCCGGCCACCACCAGCCCGGCCGCCAGGCTGAGAAAGTAATTCCCCACGGCCGCAAAATCGGGCGGATCCCGATGGTATCCCCATGCAGGCAGGATGGCTCCGAGAAGGGCGAGCAAGAACCCCGACAGCATGAAGCCGGCTAGGGCCGCTCCGCCATCTGCCTTGGATGGCGCGGAACTCACAGGTCCGATTGTAGCGTGAGCATTAGGGAGCATGGCGGAAGATCCCCATCCAAAATGCTTTACCCTCCGGAAGCGGGCGCCTCGTTTGGTATGCGAGGCGGAATCCGCGGGCTCCGAGAGTTTCACGGAAACGCGCTGGGTCGATGAGCGAAAAGCGCGGTTTGAGGGCCCGAATCGCGGGGGATGCACTGGGTGCGATGCTCTCGCTATCGCCCGGAAGCTGGAGCACAGCCGACAGGGCGCCGCCCGGAACGGCCAGCGCCAGGGCATTATCGAGGCAGCGGTCCAGACCCGCGTGCTCGAAGATCAGAGCGGCGTGCACCAATTCGACGGCGGCCAGAGCGAGCGTCTCGCCGGACAGATCGGCGCAATGCAGCTCGAGCCCGCGGAGGCCGTCATGGCGCTCGCGGACCGCATCCAGGTAGGACGGGTTGACGTCCAGCCCCACGACGCGTCGGATCGCGCGGCTATCGATCCGTTCCAGCCCGTTGCCGCCGGCGATCCCGAGTATGGCGACCGATTCCGGGCGGCCATACGCCAGAGCTTCCGCGAAAAGATCCGAGAGCGCCGCAAGCTGCCGGACGCCGGGCGCCGCCATGTGGCCTTCGTACTCGGCCAGCGACACGGCCAACCAGGGGTTGGGCACGCTACCCCACCCAGCCGGGCTCGACATAAGCGAAGAAGAGCACGATGACGGCCAACACGGCCGTGAGGATGAGGCTGTGCTTGATGGTGAACCGGAACAGGAGGGCTTCCTCCTCGCGCTTGAGAGAAGTGGCCGCGGCAGCCACCGCGATGCTGGTGAGGCTGATCATCTTACCCGGCGAGCCGCCGGCGGAATTGGCGGCGGCCATGAGGATCGGGTTGAAGTGCAGGCGGTTGGCGGTTACCACCTGCAAGGTGCCAAAGAGCGCGTTGGCCGAGGTGTCGCTGCCGGTCAGGAAAACGCCCAGACATCCCAGAATCGGGCTAAAGATGGGGAAGAGGCTGCCGGTGGCGGCGACGGCCAGCCCCAGGGTAGCGGTCATCCCCGAATAATTCATCAGGAAGGCCAGGGCCAAGACGGCCGCCAGGGTGAGCTCGGCCAGCGCCAGTTGCTTGGCCGTGCGGCCTACCACGCCGACCAGCCCGCGCGGCCCGAGGCCCACCACGAAGGCTGCCAGGATGCCTGCCAGGATGCAGGCGGTGCCGGGCGTTGAGAGCAGGTTGAAGGTGTACATGGCGGCGTAGCCGGACGGCTTGGCTACCACCGGCGGCATGCGCTGGATGGCGTTGTGCAGACCCGGCCAGGGGAAGATCAGGCTGAAACGGTTAAGGGCGGGCTGCATGGATCCCGACACGAGCACGAATGCAATCAGCAGGATATAAGGCGACCAGGCCAGCAGCAGCGCGCCGCCGGACGGCATTTTCGTGCCGGCCGCCTGGGCCGTGTGGTGCACCGATCCCGCAAACTGATCCCTCGGTTTCCAGAAACGCAACAGGATCGCCAGCGCCGCGACCGACACGAAAGCCGCTACGATGGGGGGAAGCTGCACGATGCCGGTATTAGCAACGGCCATCAGCGTTACGGAGAAGGCCAGCCCGCAAACCGCCACGGCGGGCCATACCCCGCGCAGACCTTTCCAGCCCGCGAACACCACGATGAGATACGGCGCCACCAGGAGGGCCAGCGGCGCACAGATGCGGCCGATGGTGGCGCTCAGATGATCGATCGGCAGGCCGGTGGTGGCCGCCAGAGCGACGATGGGTGTTCCCATGGCGCCGTACGAGACCGGCGCGGTATTGCCCAGCAGACAAATAGCGGCGGCATAAAAGGGCGAGAAGCCCAGCCCGGTGAGCATGGCGGCGGCCACCGGCACGGGCGTTCCGAATCCCGAAGCGCCCTCGAGGAAGCCGCTGAAGGCGAATGCGATCAACAGCGTCTGCAAGCGCGGATCGGTGGTGATGTGGCCGATGGAGTCTTTCAGAATCTCGAATTTGCCGCTATCCACGGTGATGCGGAAGATCAGGATGGCGGCGAAAATCACCCAGCCGATGGGGAACAGCCCATAGGCCGCACCGTATAATGTCGCGGTGGCCAGCTTGCCGAGAGGCATGCCGTAGACCCCCGCGGAAACCAGCGCGGCGGTTGCCAGACCGGCCAGGGAAGCCTTCCACGCGGGCTTGCGTAAGATACCCAGAAGCAACAGGACGGTAAAGATGGGAATCGCCGCAACCAAGGCCGAAAGCGGCAGGTTGCCGGCCAAGGGAGTATAATTTTGCTGCCACATAAGAATACCCGTGCACCGGAACGCGCCAGAGCGATCGCGAGCCGGACGGTTCCCGGTGCGTGTCCCGCGATTGTAACAGGCTGCAAGAGGGAAATCCCGCGGCGGAGGGATGCCCTCCGGAGCCAACCGGCAGGCCGCCGCTGCTACGCCAGCAGTTCCTGGGCGCGGATGAGCCGTTCGGCGACCCTCACGCCGTTGGGGCAGCGAACCGCGCAATCCGCGCAATCCGCGCAACGCAGCTCCCTCACCTCTTTCGGCAGGGCAGCAAAGCTCCTCTGGGCCAGGGGGAAATCCCTGTAAATATCCGCGTACGCCAGGATGCGAAGCTGGTCCTGCACCGGCATGCCCTTGGGACACTGGCCGCGGCAGCTATAGCACATCCGGCAATAGTAGGGGCGGATCGCCTCGCTGCGAGCCACTAGCTGCTTCTCATCTTCGGTGGTGAACTTCTCGCTCAGAGCCCTGACGTTCAGCTCCAGCATTTCCATGTCCCGGACGCCCGGAATGGTGGTGGCCACCATGGGGTTTCGCAGCACCCATTTGAGCGCGGGGAGGGCATTGCCGAGGGCCTGCGGCGGCGGCTCTCCCCCTCCCGCGGGCATTTTGGGCAGCCCGCCGCCATAGGCGGCCATCACCTTCATCGCGGTCAAGCCGATTCCGGCTTGGCTCAACCTGGCGATCGCAGCGTCCCTTCCCTTCCCCATGGTGAAGTTGTAGGTAAAGGTGACCGCGTCGATGTTGCCGGCCTTGATAAAGGTGTCCGCCATGAGGTTAAGGTCGTGCGTGCTCACGCCGAAGAAGCGGATCTTCCCCTGTTTCTTAGCCGTATTGGCGGCTTCCAGCAACTCGTCCGGAACCTCTTCGGGCTTGCTCTTGGCGTGGAGGAGCCAGATTTCGATCCGGTCTGTGGACAGGTTCTTCAGGCTGGCCTCAAGGTCGGACATGAAGACTCCGCGGGTCGCGGCGGGGGTCTTGCTAACCACCACCACCTTGTCCCGAGGCACGCCTTTAAGTCCTTGGCTCAGTAAGCGTTCGCTGTTGCCATTGGCGTAATCGCTCGCGGTATCGAAGTAGTTGACACCCAAATCGACGGCGCGGGCGATGATGGAGGGATCGGGCGTGAAACCGGAGCCAAACCCGACCGGGCAAACTTTCAATCCCGTCTTTCCCAGAGTCCGATAAGGAATAGACGATGGTGCCTGAAAAGCGGCGCCGGGGCGGGATCCCGCGAGCCCGATGGCCGGGAGGGTCAGCCCAACTTTGACAAAACTCCTGCGTGAAGGATTCGGATCCATATTAGTTAGACTCGGCCGATCAGCCTACTTGGCCGCTGCCTTTGCCTCGTCAACGCTTTCGATGCGCATGCCGTAGAAGCTGCGGTACACGAAGAACGCCGAGATCACGAAGAACACCGCCGCCAGGGCCGTGGTGAAACCGGCGCCCTGTTTGGAGGTGAGATCCACAGCCAGGGAGACGGCCAGCAAACCGAACAGCGTGGTGAACTTGATAATCGGGTTGAGGGCCACCGAACTGGTGTCCTTGAAGGGATCGCCCACGGTGTCGCCGATCACGCAGGCATCGTGTAGCGGGGTGCCCTTGGCGCGCAACTCGGTCTCGACCACCTTCTTGGCGTTATCCCAGGCTCCGCCGGCATCGGCCATGAAGATGGCCTGGAAGAGACCGAACAGGGCGATGGAGATCAGGTAGCCGACGAAGAAGAAGGGCTCCAGGAAGGAGAACGCCAGGGTGGCGAAGAAGACCACCAGGAAGATGTTCAACATGCCCTTCTGCGCGTACTGCGTGCAGATGGCCACCACGCGCTTGGAATCCGCCACGGAGGCCTTTGCCGTGCTCTCCAGCTTGATGTTGCGCTTGATGAACTCGACCGCGCGATAGGCGCCCGTGGAAACCGCCTGAGTGGCCGCGCCGGTGAACCAATAGATCATCGCGCCGCCCATGATGAGGCCCAGCAGAAATGGCGGGTGCAGCAGCGAGAGCTTCTCCACGTTGACCGTCAGCCCGCGGGTGAGCGCCACGATGGTGGCGAAGATCATGGTGGTGGCGCCCACCACGGCGGTGCCGATGAGCACCGGCTTGGAAGTGGCTTTGAAGGTGTTGCCCGCGCCGTCGTTCTCTTCCAGGTTTTCCTTGGCTTTTTCGAAATCCGGCTTGAAGCCGAAGTTCTTCTCGATGTCCTGCTCGATCCCGGGAAGCGTCTCGATCATGGAGAGCTCGTAGATGGATTGCGCATTGTCGGTGACCGGGCCGTAGCTATCCACCGCGATGGTGACCGGCCCCATGCCGAGGAAGCCGAAGGCCACCAGACCGAAGGCGAAGACCGCTTCGACGGCCAGCGGCGTGGGCACCATCAGGTTATGCAAGCCCATGCCGCTGATGAAGTAGGCGATGCTCATCAGGCCCAGCATGGCGAGACCCAGCCAGTAGGCGCTGAAATTGCCCGCCACGAAGCCGGAGAGGATGTTCAGCGACGCGCCGCCTTCGCGCGAGCTGGTGACGATCTCGCGCACGTGGCGCGAATTGGTGGACGTAAACGCCTTGACGCCTTCCGGTATGACCGCGCCGGCCAGCGTGCCGCAACTGATCACGGTGGCCAGCTTCCACCACAAGCTATCGTCGCCCGCCAGCGTCGGAATCATGAACGAACTCACGACATAAGTGAGCGCGATGGAGAGGATCGAAGTGAGCCATACCAGGCTGGTAAGCGGGGTTTCGAAATTGAACTTGCTGGCGGAGCCGAAGCGCGCCTTGGCGATGGCGCCATTGATGAAATACCCGGCCGCGGAGGAGATCACCATCATGACGCGCATGGAGAAGATCCACACCAGGAGCTGCACCTGCACGAGGGGATCGCGCACGGCCAGCAGGATGAAGGTGATCAACGCGACGCCCGTGACGCCGTAGGTTTCGAAACCGTCGGCCGAAGGTCCCACCGAATCGCCGGCATTGTCGCCCGTGCAATCGGCGATCACGCCGGGATTGCGGGCATCGTCTTCCTTGATCTTGAATACGATCTTCATCAGGTCCGAGCCGATGTCGGCGATCTTGGTGAAGATGCCGCCGGCCACGCGCAGGGCGGCGGCGCCCAGCGATTCGCCGATGGCGAAGCCGATGAAACAGGGGCCGGCCAGGTCGCCCGGCACGAACAGCAGGATGAAGAGCATGATCAGCAGCTCGACCGAGACCAGCAGCATGCCGATGCTGATGCCGGCCTGCAGCGGAATGTCATAGCATGGATAGGCTTTGCCGGTGAGCGCGGCGAAGGCGGTGCGCGAGTTGGCGAAGGTGTTGACGCGCATACCGAAAGCCGCCACCGAGAAGCTGCCGGAGATGCCGATCACGCTGAACAGCAGGATGATGGCTACCTTATAGGCCGCAAAGCCCTGCAGCACGCCGAAATAGAGGATGATGATGAACGCGATGAAGCATTCCAGCAGCACCAGGAATTTGCCCTGCGTCGCGAGGTAGGTCTTGCAGGTCTCGTAGATCAGCTCGGAAACTTCGCGCATGGAGGAATGCACCGGCATATTTTTCAGCCGCATGAAAACGACGAGGCCGAAAACCAGCCCCAGCGCGCTGACGACGATGCCCCAGAGGAGCAGGTTGTGGCCGTTGATCCCGCCCAAGAACGTAGCCATGCCGAGATCGGGGAGCTTGAGGTTGGCTTCGCCTCCCGCTTCGCTCGATTGCGCCAGGAGTGGCGCGGCCAGCATCAGCAGCATGAGAACGTTGAAGAGAGCGCGCCAAATCGAACGGTTTCGCGCGTTTGCGGCGTCCCGCGACTCGCCGGCCCGCAGCCCGGCACGGAGCGTGTCTTGCATCGAGACCATCGAAGAGATCCTCCTATAAGAATTGGTCGGTTCCCATCAACCTTGACCGGAAACCGGGATTCGGATGAATCTGCCCAGAAGGGAGCCGAAACCCAAGTATAAGAGATACAGGCGTCGGAATTCAATGAAAGGGAGGTTGGGCGCTAAAGCGCGCAAAGCGCCATTCGGCACTCACCGTGACAATTTCGTAAAACGATGGCACGCCGACTCTTCTCCGCCTCTACAATGAAGAGGGTTTCATGTCCGGGCGCACGGGATCGATCCTGTTCCTGCTGTGGGCGGCCGCGTTTCTGACCGTGAATCGGGCTGCTTACCGCGGCTATTTTCAGGACGACGATTTCAATACTCTGAGCTGGACCCGCAGCAGTCCTGTTTCGGAATACGTCGAGGCCGCGCTGACGCCGCTTTTTCTTACCAATAACTTTCGTCCCGTGGGCCATTTCTATTTCCGCGTGGCGGAACGCTTCTTCGGCCTGGATTTCCGCGGTTACGTGGCTGTGATCCACCTGCTGCACCTGCTGAACATCTGGCTGGTCTGGCTGCTGGCGCGGCGTCTCGGCGCGCGGCCCTGGCCCGCGGCGGCGGCGTGCGTATTCCTCGGATTCCACATGGCGCTGTTCGACGCGCTGTGGAAGCCCATGTACATTTTCGACGTTTTGTGCGCCACCTTCTGCCTGCTCAGCCTGTTTCTCTATGCGCGGGGCCACTGGGTGCTGAGTTTCGCCGCCTTCTGGCTGGCATACAAAGCCAAGGAAGTGGCGGTGATGCTGCCGGCGGTGCTGGCCTGCTACGAGATCTGGTTTGGCCAGCGCCGCTGGAAACCGCTAATTCCCTTTTTCGCGGTGTCGCTCTCGTTTGGGACCCAGGGGCTGCTGCTGAATCCCAATAAGGACAACGATTACACCTTCCGCTTCACGCTCGCGGCGCTGGCGACCACCGTCCGGTTTTACGCCGGGCTTGTGTTCCTGGTCCCATATCTTGGGCTGCTGCTGCCGCTGGCCGCCTGGCGGGCGCCCAACCGACGGACCTTCTTCGGCCTGGCCGCCATGGGGTTGTATTTCTTCCCGCTGCTGTTTCTGCCGGGGCGCCTCCTCCCGGCCTACTGCTATGTGCCGTTCACCGGCCTGGCGATTGCGATTGCGGGAATGTGCGAAGCCATCCGGCCGGCGTGGGCTGCGCTCTTCCTGCTGCTATGGCTGCCGCGGGATCTCGAAGTGTTGCGCCTCGACCGGCGCGAGACCATGGCTCGCGACAGCCAGGTGCGCGCCTGGGTGACCGGTGTGGAGACGTTCGCGAAATACGGGCAGCCCGTGGAGGCTTTTGTTTTTTCCGGCGCCCCCGAGGGTTTTGCCCGCTGGGGCATCGAAGGGGCGCTGTCGTATGTTTTCAAACGCGGCGATCTTCGGGTTTACTCGAGCGACGAATCCGCAGTTCCACAGCTTCTTGCCTCCAGCCGCGTGGCGCTGCTCGAATGGGACGGCGCTTCGCTGAGTATCATCGATCACGGTCCCGGGCAAGCGGCTGCGCCTAAGTGAACGTTTCCAGACCCCGGTGATTGAGAAATAAGCAAACACCGGTTTCGCGCGAAGACATTCCGTGGTGAAATTCTCTCAAGGGGAGGGGTGTGGCACCGGGCCTGACCAACCTCCGTAGACCTTCCTATGAACAGTCGCGACATATTGAGTTACCTGCCGCGCCCGCGCATCGCGGAGTTCCCCAAGGGGTACACCATTTACGGTGCGGAGCGGCCGGCCGAACATCTCCACCTGGTCATTTCCGGGTGCATCAGAGTATTCTCGACGGCGCGCGACGGCAGGCGCCTCCTGTTGCGGATTGTGTCCCGCGATGGGCTGTTCGGCGAATGCGCCCTGATTCCGGCGGACCAGGCGGCGCGGCAAAGCGCCGTGGCGCTGGACCAGGCCCAGGCGATGAGATGGAGCGCAGAGGACGTCCGCAGGCGCGTCGAAAGCCAACCCAAGCTGGCGGTGGCATTACTGGAGCATCTGGCCCGGAGCAACTGCCTGCTGAAGGAGCGGGTGAAGATGTTGGCCAGTTTTGCGACCGGTCCGCGCGTATTCTTCGCGGTGCTGCAGCTGGCCCGCGAAGCCGGTGTTCCGAGGCCGGATGGATCTCTGCGCCTCATCGGTCTGACGCACCACGCCATTGCCGAATACGTGGGCACGTCACGTGAGATTGTGACCTCCGAGATGAACCGCCTGCGCCATCTGGGATACGTAAGCTACTCGAGGCGGCACCTGGACGTCTTCGCCGACGCCATGACGGAGCGCCAGCAGCAGGAGGCCGGCGGCGCGCGGGTGGCTCAGGAGGCGCTCGGCCGCGCGGGAACGGCCTAATGATGGCGCGTGCGGGCTAGGGTTTCACGCAGGCGGGCGGAGTTTCGCTCGTTCCGTGCATCTCGCCGACGAGGACGAAGCGAAGACCCGGCCGCGACCGTAATGCGTCGGCTCCGGGCAGCCGATTCCTCGGTGCAAGCGGGCTATTGCGGTGGCAGCCCCATACGGCGGGCCGCGGCTGTGAAGGCCGCGTCCGATCCGCGAAGGGCGGTTCGCAGATCCGGGGAGAGGTCCCTTCCTGTGTCCCGCAACACGATCAGCGCGAATGCCCCCAACAGATCGAAGGCGGTGAAGGCGCAATGGCCGTAGGCTGTCACGGGCAGATTGACGCGCTCGAACGCGGTACCGGCGAGTAGGGTCTTGGCTGTGTAGAGCGGCTCTTGCCAGTAGGGGACGACGGGGTCGAGCGTGGTGTGCAGCGTAACGAGGTTCATGCTCAACTTTCCGGAGGTTTCGTAGCTGGCCGCCACCGCGGCCAGAGCCGCCGGATCGGCAGTGAATCGCTCCACCTTAAGGTTCAGAAGGAAATCGTTGGCCGACCCGGTATAGATGCGGTTGTGGTTATCGTAAGGCTGGACAGGCTTGACGGGACCCAGCGTGGCCTGCGCATCATTGGTGGCGACTACGTTGTACCAGAGCGCGTCGATGACCGTCTCGGCCACAGTTGCGGGGTCGGATGTAACGGCCGCCTTCATTACCGAGATGAGTTGCGCGGCGGCTGAAGGATGGGCGGCCAAGGCGGCGGTAACCATTTGGATGGACTGGCTGTTATTGCTGGTCCAGTCAGTTATCAGATTAGGCGGGATGTCGATCGGGGTGCCGGGCAGAACACCCGGGAAGAAGTAATCGAAGATCACGCGGAAATCGCCGAAGTAATTGATCTGGTCTTGGAAACTGCCGATGGGCCCGCAGGCCGCTCCCGCGCCGTTATAGACGTGGGGAAGCTGCTCGGCCGAGAGGACCGTCACCAGGCCGCCTTCGGACGCGCCGATCAGATAGGTTCTGTGAGGGTAAATTTTGAGGTCTTTCAGAACATTCTGCGCCAGGTCTTCGGTGTCGTCGAATCCCTGCACGATGGCGAGGCCGTTCTTGCTATAGCTGGAGGCGGCGAAACCGTAGCCGAGCTCGTTGAACGTGGCGGGAAGAGAAACGCCGTCTATCACGAGCTGGTCGAGTGGCACTGCAATGGGCTGGCCGGGCGCCACGTAGCCGTGAGCGAAGATCACCATATCGCCGTTCCAACAACTCGTTTCCGGCATCCAGATCATGTACTGAGCGCCATCGGACCGGTTCCCCTGCGTCAAGTTACTCTGTTGGCAGGCGCCCCACGCGGCAGCGGCGGACACCCACACCAGTAAGGATTTGGTAAGCAGCACACGTTTCATGTAATCTCCTCTGCCCTGCGCGGTGGCGCGATTTTTCGAATGTACAGCGAACCGCGCGAGGTTATCAAGATGCGGGAAGCGATACAGGGCCCGGTTTTGTCACGAGCGATACGGCGAGCCGGCAGGCAGCGTTCAGTACTTCTCCCAATGCAGCACGTCGGCCAGCGGACGCTTGTCTTTGACGGGATCTTCGGCGGGGCGGCCCAGGGGCACCAAACTCACCAGGCGCGTCCCCGCGGGCGCTCCGAGCAGTTCGCGAATGGCTTCGCAATAGGCTTTCTTGTCCCCGGCCACCCAGCACGACCCCAAGCCGTGAGCCCGCGCGGCCACCAGCAGATTCTGGGTGGCGGCGCTGCCGTCCTCGAGGTAGTACTTGGTGTCCCGGCAGAAGACCGCGATGCAGGCGGGCGCGGTGGCGATGAATTTGCCGTAATCGGTGACCGCGGCGATGCGGGCCAGCGTGCCGGGGGCGGTCACCACCACGAACTCCCACGGCTGGATATTAATGGCGCTGGCAGCCAGGCGCGCGCAATCGACGATATCTTCCAGAACCTCGCGGGCCACTGGCTCGCCCGTGTACGCGCGCACCGCGCGGCGGGTCTTCAAAGCGCAAATCGCATCCATTTATCTTGAATGTACTACGGAAATGGCGGTTGCCGGTTGCCGCGCTACCGATTAACATCAGGGCGATGGACGGCGCCGAATGTCTTATCCGCACGCTCTCGGAAAACGGAGTCGGGATCTGCTTCATGAACCCCGGCACTTCCGAGATGAGGTTCGTCAACGCGCTCGACCGCGTGCCCGAAATGCGCGGGATGTTATGCCTGTTTGAAGGCGTGTGCGCGGGGGCCGCGGATGGCTATGGGCGCATCGCGGGCAAACCCGCCGCGACGCTGCTGCACCTCGGCCCGGGCCTGGCCAACGGCCTGTGCAATTTTCACAACGCGCGCAAGGCGCGGACGCCGGTGGTCAGCATCGTCGGGGAGCATACGCGCCAGCATCTGCAGTACGATGCACCGCTGTCGGCCGACATCGAGGCCTTCGCCCGCACCGTCTCGGAACACGTGCGCGTGGCCCGCGACCCGGCCGGACTTGGCCGCGAGATCTCGGGGACCATCGCGGCGGCGATTGCGCCACCGGGGCAGGTCGCCACACTCATCATCCCAGCGGATGTTTCGTGGACGGAAGTAGAGGCTCCCGGACCGGCGGTGGAGCCCGCTCGCCGGCCGCTGCCCGCGCGGGAGGCGATCGGGCAAGCCGCCCGGCTGCTGCGCTCGCCCGGCGCGGCTCTGCTATTGGGGGGAACCGCGCTGAACGCGCGCGGGGTGGCGGCCGCCGGACGGCTGGCGGCGCATACCGGCGCGCTGGTCTTCGCCGACCGCAACGCCGGGCGCATGGTTTGGGGCCGGCGCGGGTTTCTGCCGCGGCTGATGCCCTACTTCCCGGAGGCCGCTCTGGAGGCGCTGGCGGGTGTGCGGCACATGATCCTGGTCGAGACACAGGCCCCCGTTTCGTTCTTCGGCTATCCCGAAATGCCGAGCTATCTGCTGCCGGAGGGGTGTCCGGTTTCGGTGCTGGCCGCGCGGAGCGAGGACGGCACGGCAGCCCTGGAGGCGCTGGCCGAGGAATGCGGCGCGGTCCGCGGGGCCGCAGCGGCGGACTCCTCTCCGAAGTCGCAGCCCGGCGACGGGCCGCTGACCTGCGAGGCTATCGGCGATGCGCTGGCAGCCCTGATGCCGGAAGGCGCCATCGTCTCCGATGAGACGGTCTCCGCGCAACCGGTCCTGGTGGAGCGCATGCAAGCCGCCGCGCCGTTCGAGCGCATGCCGGTGACCGGGGGCGCCATTGGCCAGGGGCTTCCGGTGGCTCTGGGCGCGGCCTGCGCCGCGCCGGATCGCAAGGTGGTGGCGCTCGAAGCCGATGGCAGCGCCATGTATACGCTCCAGGCGCTGTGGACCATGGCCCGCGAACGGCTGGACGTGGTCACGGTAATCCTGGCCAACCGCCGCTACCGCATCCTGGAGATCGAGATGCAGCGCGCGGGCATTGCGAAACCGGGACCGGCCGCCCGAGCCATGATGGATATCGACCGGCCGGATCTCGATTTTGTGCGCATGGCGGAAGGCCAGGGCGTGCCGTCCACGCGGGCCGCCACGGTGCACGAGTTTTGGGCGCAGTTCCGGGCGGCCGTGGAGGCGCGCGGTCCGGTGCTGATCGAAGCGGTTCTGTAGCCAGTTCGGTGTTATACCGGGAGTGATGCCACGCTTGGCGCTGCGAACCGGTTTCATCGCGCTTCTGCTGCTGTTGGCGCTGAACGCGTGGGCGGCGGGTCCAGTCTACGTGCGCGAGACCGGAACCGCGGTGGCGCTGGGAAACGACTTCCTGGAGCGCACCATCTCGATCGCCGAGGGTTCGGTGGGCACGCTCGGATTGTTGAACAAGATTACGGGGCGCTCCTATGCCCTGGGCGGCGCCGAATTCGAGCTGCGTCTGATCTACGAGCGCGTGGGGTACGTGTTCAGCGATGAGAACCCCATGGTGGTCACCTCCGCGGGCCTGCGCGTGGCCAGCCATCGCGTGGAGCAACTGGCGGGCGGCGGTAAGCGCCTGGTGCTGCGTCTCGAGCCGGCGACCGGCTGGACGCGCCACTGGATCGGCATAGACCTCTACTACGAACTGCTGCCCGACGATTTCTACATGCGGCAATGGCTGCGCGTAGCCGGGCCGGAGCCGGGCAGCTACTTCGTGGATTGGGTATCGGTGGCCCGTAACCGGTGGGGATTGACCCCCTTTTCGCTGGGCGGATTCGGGCAACCGTTGTTCTCAGGCGACCTGTTCCTGGGACTCGAGTATCCGACCGGAATCAACAGCGCCGAGAATGGCGAGGCGTCGCTGGGCCGGTATGTGGGCCTGGCGGTCCCGGCCGAAGGCTATACCAGCGAAGCGGCCGTCATGGGCGTGGCGGAGGCCGGCGCGGTTCACCGCCAGTTTCTCGAATACGTCAAGCGGATGCGTGTCGCGCCGGTGCGCCCGTTTCTGCTCTACAACACCTGGTACGACTTGCAGAACCTGGTCATGAACCACGACAACACGCTCGAACGTGTGCCGCGGCTTGCCAAGCTCTTAGAACCGTATGGGCTGCACCTCGATAGCTTCGTGCTGGACGACGGTTGGGACGACCTCCATCGCCTGTGGGCCATCGACGAGCAGCGCTTTCCCGGAGGCTTTGGGGATCTCACGCGGGCGCTGGCGGGGATCGGCAGCCACCTGGGAATCTGGTTCGGACCGATCGGCGGTTATAACCCGCAGCGGCCCGTACGCCTGGCGACGGCCAAAGCCGAGGGCATGGAGATCACCTCGGGCGGCCAGTATCTGTGCATCGCCGGACGGAACTACAGCCGTCTGCTGGCGGAGACCATGCTCCGCTACCAGAAACAATACGGCGTGAACTATTTCAAACTCGATGGCGTCCCCTTCGGATGCAATGACCCCGATCACGGCCACCCCACTGGCATCTACTCGCGCGAGGCCGATGCGCGTGCTTTCATCGACATGCTGACGCGCCTGCGGGCCCAGGACCCCAACGTGTTTCTCAACATCACGACCGGCATGTGGCTGAGCCCCTGGTGGCTGCGCTACGCCGACACGGTATGGATGGGCGGCGAGGATTCCGGCTACCTGGCGTCGGTGCCCGCACTCGCGCCGCGCCAGAGCGCCGTGAGTTATCGCGACTCCGTGCTCTGCCAGGATTTCGTGGCGCACCAGGCGCAGTTCCCCATCTCGTCATTGATGACCCACGGCATCATCAAGGGCCGGTACAACATGCTGGGCGGCGAGCGCGAGTCCCTCGACGATTTCAAAGACGAAGTAGTGCACTATTACAGCATCGGCAACATGATGTACGAACTTTATATCTCGCCGGATATTCTTTCGGCCGGGGAGATGGATGCGCTGGGCAGCACCACCCGCTGGGCTATCGCCAATGCCCACCCGCTGCTCGATAACTCCACCATGGTGCTGGGCGATCCGGCCGGGCGCGAGCCGTATGGGTTCGTGCACTCATCGCCGGCGAAATCGATCGTGATGTTGCGCAACCCCTTCGTGCGGCCGCGGACGGTGCGGCTGAAGGTCGATGAGAGCCAGGGCTTTGCTCGTAGCGAGGGGCCGTTGACAGTGGAGATCCAGTATCCGTACCGGGAAATGCGGCCCGAAACCGTGAGCTACGGCGACACGCTCACGTTCGATTTGGGCAACTACGAGGAGATTGTGGCGGAGCTGCGTCACGCCGGGGGGCCGCGCCTCACCGGCGCGCGATATCGCACGGCTCAATCCGCGGCGCTCGTCTATGCCCCCCAAGGCTCCACGCGGACAATCGATGTGGAGAACATCGCCCAAACCGTCCATTTCGGACAGGCTGCTTCCGAGCTGACGTTTTCCCCGGCGACCGTGACACCCGAGGGGGCGGTGACGCTGGCGCTGACGATTCCGGAGGACTACCGCGAGGCCAAGGTGGCCCTTCTGATCGAGCCGGAGCACTCCATGAAAGGTGTCACCGCCGATGCCACCGATAATGGGCGGCCGCTGGCGCTTTCTCTGGAGAACGGCGGAGGCGCGGCGTGGCACTGGTTCTGGACGAACCTCTTGCCCGGACAGCACAGTTTGGAAGTCAGATTCCACCTGCCCGATGCCGCCGGCGGCGCGCGTCTCTCGGGATGGCTGCTGACCCTGCGGACGCTGGTCTCGCGGGAGGTGCGCCTCAGTGAGCCGATGGAGCCGGACCTGTTGCCCGCCGACTCGGATATCGAGCGAAAGACGTACCGGCTGGTGGAAACCACGATCCGGTAATTAGCTTCCCGATTCTGGCCGATAAGGCAATCGGTAAGTGACTCCGCAGAAGTTAACCTTTAAGCTCGAAGACCTAGCCCTTCCAGCGGCGGCGTCGCCCCTGCCGCCCAGGGCGCTCCGCAGGGACCGCCGCTTCAGGGTCGATCAGCCCGCGCGTGTCTACACGATGGGGGCTCACCCTGGAGTGTGGGATGCGCGTATCCGCGACGTTTCCAGACGAGGGATGCAGTTGACCACCGGGCACCCCATGGCTCCCGGCACACTGGTTCGAATCGAGTGGAACTCCTCGACCATCGACGGAATCATCCGCAGCGAGCAAAGCGTGGGAGGGCGGTACCGGTTGGGTGTAGAAGTATCCTCCTCCTGGGAAAACCTGGTGGGAGACGTCCTGGCGCGGCAGGCCGAAGAGTTGCGCACTTCCAATGCGGTGCTCAGCGAACAGGCGGAAGCGCTCCAAGAGCAGGCCAGCCTGCTCGATCTCAGCTACGACACAATCCTGGTGATAGACCAGGAAGGGACCGTTCTCTACTGGAACTCGGGCGCCGAACGCATGTACGGCTGGAGCAAGGCAGAGGCCACCGGCCGGAATATCCACGCTCTTCTGCGGACGGAATTTCCCAGAGAGTTCATATCGATCAAGGCGGAATTGCTGGCTCAAGGACGATGGGAGGGGGAGCTGACGGATTTCAGAAGAGATGGCAGCCAGCTGGTGGTGGCCAGCCGCTGGTCGCTCGAGCGCATCCGGGGCGCGGCCAACAAAGTCCTGGTGATCAACAGCGACATCACGGCCCAGAAGATGGCTGAGGTGGAGCGAGCCACGCACGCGGAGGTGCTGAAACGCAAGAACGACGAACTGGCCGTGGCCCTGGAAACGGCCCACCGCGCCGGCGAAGTCAAGAGCCATTTCCTGGCCAACGTCTCCCATGAATTGCGCACGCCGCTGAACGGCATCATCGGTCTCTCGCAGTTGCTGCATGACGAGGTGGTGGGCAACATAACAGGCGATCAGCGGGAGTGCCTTTGCGAAATCCTGGAATGCTCGGGCCAGCTTCTGACGCTGGTGAACCGCATTCTCGAGTTGACCAAGATCGAATCGGGCCGGCTGGAGCTGGAGTATCGCAAGGTGAACCTGCCCATGATCGTCCGCGAGACTCTGAACCATCTTCGCCCGGCAGCGGAAAGCAAGAGAATCAGCCTGGAATTCGAGGGCGATCAGCCGGAAACCATAGAGGCGGATCCGGAACGATTGAAGCAGGTGATTTACAACTATGTTTCCAACGCCATCAAGTTCAGCGGCCCGGGCGGCACGGTGCGGGTGAAGATCGGCCCGGAAGATGCGGATCGCTACCGGCTGGAGGTTCGCGATACCGGCGTGGGAATCCGCGGCGAAGACCTGCCGCGCTTGTTCGCCGAGTTCGACCGGCTGGCTCCCAGCGAGAAGGCGCAAGCGGGCGCCGGCCTGGGGCTGCCCATCGCCCTAAGGATCGTCGAGGCCCACAACGGCCGCGTAGGTGTGGATAGCGTATTCGGCGAGGGCAGTTGTTTCTATGCCGTGCTGCCCATCCGCCGGGTTGGCCTGCTGGCTAGCCCCGCCGGCTGGACACAGGCTTCATGACATCAGTTCCGCCAGCAGGCGCCGGGCCACCTCGCGGCCGCGCTCGCCCACTTCGCCGGGCGCTCCCACGCAGGAGGGACAGCCGGCTTCGCAGCCACAGGCGGCCAGCAGTTCGGCCGTCTGTTGCAGCAGGCGCGGCGCCAGGCGGTAGAGCGGCGCGCTCTGGCCCACGCCGCCGGGATACGTGTCGTAGAGATACAGATTCGGCTCGAAGGTGGCGGAGACTTCTTCGCTGAGCGCCACTCCCAAATCGCGCGGGTCGCACATCAGCAGCAAAGCGGCCACCGTGCGCAACGCGTTTCCCAGGCCCGCGATACCGCTGTGCTTCTCGGTGGGGGCGTATTCGGCGAGGCGCGCCAGGAAATCGGCCGGGAAATGCAGCCAGAAGGCGGTGGTGTGCATTTCCTGCTCGGGCATTTGCAGCTTCCCCGCCCCAACATTCTCGTTGGTGTAGAACTTGATCTTCTTAAACCCTACGATCTGGCGGCTCACGCGCACGTCGCCGTGCGCGCGCCGCGCTCCGCCCAGGGCCTCGCCCGCGAACTCCTCGAGCACCTTCACCTGGGTATAGTCGATGGCGTCGGTGTAGTAATCGCAATCCACGCGCTTCACGTAGGCTTTGCGCTCCTGGTAATCGAAGCGCTCGACGTGATACTGGCGGGCCTCGTGCAGGTAGATGGCTTTCTCGTGCAGGGACGTGAGGGCCACGGGGAAGGAGACTTCCGCGATGACAGCCGGCTCGCCGGTGATATCCACCACCACGAAATTGTCGCTGGTTATGGAGCGCAGGCTGGTGGCATCGGCCGGATAGGTGTCCGAAGTCCAGTGCCAGGCTTGGGCGGAATGATGCAGAAAGCCGCGCTCCTCGAGGAACGCGCAGGCATCTTCCACCGGGTGAGGGCCGAACTTTTCGCCCTCGCGGATGGGCAGCTCGAAGGCCGCGCACTTCAGGTGCGCCAGCAGGATCTCGAGGTTCTCGGGGTTGACATAAGCGTGTTCCGGCGAGCGGCCGAAGAAGTAATCGGGGTGCTCGACGATGTACTGGTCGAGCGGCGCGCTGGAGGCCACCAGCACGGCGGCCGAAGCGGACTGGCGCCGTCCGGCGCGTCCCGCGCGCTGCCAGCTCGAAGCGATGGTGCCGGGATAGCCGGCCATCACCACGGCGTCCAGCGAACCGATATCGATGCCCAGCTCGAGGGCATTGGTCGCCACCACCGCGCGAATGGCGCCATCGCGCAGCAGCCGCTCGATTTCGCGGCGCTCCCGCGGCAGGTAGCCGCCGCGGTATCCGCGCACCGTGTCGCTAGGGACGGGACTGCGGTCGCAGGCATCCTTGAGGTAGGTCACCAGGATCTCGGTGGCCAGGCGGTTATTGGCGAAAACCAGGGTCTGCAGATGGCGCTCGATAAATTCCAGCGCCACGCGGCGCGATTCGTTGATATAGCTCCGGCGAATGCCGAGCTGCCGGTTCACCACGGGAGGATTGTAGAAGATGAAGTACTTCTCCCCGCGCGGCGCGCCGTTCCGTTCCACCAGCTCGAAAGGCTGCTCGACCAGCGCTTCGGCCAGCTCGCGTGGGTTGGCGATGGTGGCCGACGAGCAGATGAATTGCGGCCGCGAGCCGTAAAATTCGGCGATGCGCTTGAGGCGCCGCAGCAGGTTGGCCAGGTGGCTGCCGTAGACGCCGCGATAGTAGTGCAGCTCGTCGATAACCACATAGCGCAGGTTTTCGAAGTAACGGGACCAGCGCGTGTGGTGCGGCAGGATGCCGCTGTGCAGCATGTCGGGATTCGTCAGCACGATGTTGGCGCGTTGACGGACAGCCTTGCGCGCGTCCTGAGGGGTATCGCCGTCGTAAGTGAAAGCGCGGATCTCGGAGCCCATCTCCTCGAGGGCCTCGTGGAGTTCGTGAAGCTGATCTTCGGCCAGCGCCTTGGTCGGGAACAGATACAAGGCGCGCGCGCCGGCATCGCTCAGCAGCAGGTTCATCACGGGCAGGTTGTAACAGAGCGTTTTGCCGCTGGCGGTGGGAGTCACGACGACCACATTGCGCCCGGCCTCGATGTGCCCGAAGGCTTCCGCCTGGTGCGCATACAGGCGCGCGATGCCGCGTCTTTCGAGCGCCGCGCGCAGGCGTTCATCCACCCCCGGCGGAATCTCGCGGAAGATTCCCTCGGCGGCCGGCTGGTGGTGAATGGCGCGGACCGGGGAATCTGGATCCTGCTCGGCCGCTCGGAATCGAGCGATTACAGCTTCAAGGAATGGCTTAGTACGAAGGGATAATTCCCGATTGAAATCAGGGAATGCCAGGGATAGATTCATTTCGCTTTCGCCTTTTCTTTGCTAAGGTAATACGAAAGCGGATGAAAAAACAAGGGCCGGGATGGGTGCCCGGCCCGAGAAGGAAATGATGGTGGTTGGACTGACGGCCTAATGTTCGCGGACGAATTCGTAGCGCTCCAGGGTGGCGGCGACTTGAAAGCTCCGCCGCCCGGCATCTTGGTCCGCGTCCGTGCGTTCCGAACGCAGGACCTTCCCAATGCAGCGCAGATGAACCTCGTGTGGTCCTTCGTGATTCAACGTGATCACGTATTCGATGGGCCCCCCCAAATCCGGCTCTCGTTCGGCCGTGAACAAGACTCCACTGGAGCTGATGTTCCTGGTGGTGCCGGCGAGTGCGACCCGTTGGACGCCAGAGCGAACGATTGAGAGCGGGAGTTGTAGTTTAAAGCGCCTGGTCCTTCGCTGTTCCATTTAACGATTTCATGCTAAATGGAAGCCCTATCTAAGGTCAATAGAACCAAGCGGCTTTATCGGAGAATTGTACTAGGATCAAAGGTCAGGTACTCGGATGAGTATCTCGGGAGAGAATCGGGGCGAGCGGCGCCCGCCCCGAGTTTCACGGCTACTTCGCGAACAGAAACACAATGAGCAGAGTGTAAAGGGCCAGTGACTCGATAAAGGCCAGACCAATCAGCATGGCCAACTGGATCGCCCCGGCGGCTCCGGGATTGCGGGCCATGCCTTCCACGGCACTGGCGATAGCCTTGCCTTGCGCCAGGCCGCAAAGCCCGGACGCGATCGCCATGCCGAAGGCGGCGCTGATGGGAACCCAATGCCCGCCGGCGGTCGGATTGCCCGGCGTTTGAGCGCACAGTACGCCACTGGCCATCATCAGGATAGCCAGCACGAGCAGTAACTTCTTCGTCATTCCATTCTCCTTCGAATAAATCGCCCCAGGAGGTGGTTCCCGGACACCGTACAGCCGGGCTCACACTGAAGGCGGCATAAAGCCGGTATTAATGCTCCTGCGCCACGGCGCTGCCCACATATACCATGGCCAGCAGCATGAAAATGTAAGCCTGGACTACTCCCACGAATATGTGCAGGCCCATAAATGCGACGGGAATTATAAAATACGTCAGCTTTATAAAAACCATGGTGACCTGCTCGCCCGCGAACATATTGGCATAAAGACGGACGGTGAGCGAAAGGACCCGCGCCAGATGGCTGATGATCTCGATGGGGAACATCAGCGGGGCCAGCCACCAGAGCGGCCCGGTGAAGTGGCCGAGATATTTAAAGCCATTCGCCCATATGCCCATCAGGTGGTAATAGACGAAGGTCGCCATGGCGCAACCCAAAGTGACTGGAGCGTTCATGGTGGGAGATTCGAACGCCGGAATCAGGCCGATCAGGTTGCTGGTCAGGATGAAGAGGAAAAGCGTGCCGAAGAAGGGCAGATAGCGGCGGTACCCATGCCCCACCTGGCTCTCGGCCTGCCCGCGCACGAAGTCATACAGCAGCTCGAAGACCTGCTGGAACGTGCCCGGACGATCGAAGGAAAGCCGGGCGCGCAAAATGGGAAATACGATGGCCAGCAGCGCCACCACCACGATCTGCATAACCACGAAATCCGCCCACGGACGAGCCTGGGCATGCAATCCCACGAGGCCGAGAAAGGCGTTCCCGAGGCTAGCCAGGTGGTCGTTGAAGATGCGGGTGATCCAGAGTTCACTTTCGTGCATACACGATCTCGATTGCGACTTCGACGAAGACCGCGGCCGTAAAGACGAATACCCCCGCCAGAATGGCGCGCAGGTCGATAGGAATCAGCTTCACTATAACATACGCCGCCGCGGCCAAAATCAGATAACGGAATGCCAATACCACGGTTCGGCGGCGCCGCCCGCCCGCCATGCCGTCCACCACACCCTTGATCCAGTAGAAATTCAGAACCGAAATGAAGGCGCCCACCAAAAATCCGGCGCCCGATTTCCAACCTGCCAGCGCAAGTGCCGCCAGGCTGCCGAGAATGGCGATGGCGGCCATGATGCGCCCGATGCGCAACGAGGCGCGCCGGTAGCTCAAGCCGTCAAGAACCGTCATGGCTGGAATCCCGCATAATCTGGCGGATCAGTTGGACGAAGCCGGCCACACTGCCGAGCAGCAGGAAGAGAATACGCAGCCAGGTGGTGCCGAAAAGGCTGTCGAGCCAGTACCCGATGGCATACCCAACCACGGTCGAAACCGGCAGCAGCAGGGCCAGCCCGCTATATTCGACGTAGCGGGCCGCGGGTGTCTTCTTGCTCGGGGGCACACCGTTAGTTTAGCTGGTAGCGGCGCCGTCGGAATTCCGCGTACTCCAGTATGGACGAAATCGGTCCACTTGTGAGAATATATACTCCATGGGGGAATGTGAGGAAGCGTCGCGTTCCCGGAAGTGATGGAGGGCGCCCAGATGCCAAGAATCTTGATTGTGGATGACGAAAAGGCCATTCGTACCCTTCTCTCGCTGGCTTTCACGCAAGCCGGATTCGAGGTCCGTACCGCCGGCGACGGCCCGGAAGCCATGAAGCTGTGCTTGTCCGAGGAGTTCGACGTGGTGCTCTCGGACGTGGTCATGCCTCGCATGAACGGGCATGACCTGGTGCAATGGATCGGCCGTCGCAGTCCCGCGACGCAAACGATGCTCATGTCGGGCTTCGATCTAAGCTGCGAAGATTGCGAGCTGGCGCCGCGATGTAAGCTGCTGGCCAAGCCCTTCAAACCGCTGGAAGCCGTGGGCGCGGTCGAGCGGATCCTCGCCGAGAAGCTGCGCGCGGCCAGTTGAGGAAGAAGAGGGGCCGGCCCTAATCCTCGAAGCTGTGAACACCGCCTTTGCAGCCATTGCGCAGCTGTTTCCAAATCCACTTCAGAATGCGCGCATCGCTGTAGCAGTAGGCCAGATTGTGATTCAAGGTGGAGAAACAGTGCTGCTGGCAGCTCTTCTTCATTTCATCAAGCTGGCCGGTGTCGAACTTATGCCCGTCGACGGTGCCCCAGTCGTAAGTCGCGGAGTACATCGGGAAGCACGGACCCACGGTACCGTCGGTTCGGACGATCACGTTGTTATGACCGCCGCGGCAGTTCCAGTCCGCGAAACGCAGGCCGCCATCGCCATCGGAAACGATTCCCGGCATGCGGGTGAGCAGGTCCTGGCCGGCTTCGCCCGCATCGGCGCCGTCGCCGTGCCAGCCCACCTTTCGCAGGTCGAGGCCGCAGGCCATCCGCATGAATGCCTTCATCTCTTCGAGCCGGGCGACTGAATTCACCATCTGATAGCCGGACCTGTTTTTGGCGATCAGCCAATCGATGAGCTCGTCCACGGCGCGCCAATCTTCGGGGCGGATATAGGTCGGGTTGTCGTCCAGGTGTTTGAAATGGCCATCCTGCTCGAGCATGGGGGTCTCGTTGAGGTGATAATCGGTGGCCAGCCGATGCTCGCGGGCGTACTCGGTCAGCCGCCGGATATCCTCGAGGTTGTTCCGGCAGATGTTCATATTAAAGAAAACCATGTAGCCGTAGACATACTGCTTGCGCGCGATGTGCTCGAAATTCTGGCGAACGGGAACCAGGGCCTTGGGCAGGCCGGGCTTCTCGTCCCAGGCATCCAGGGCGAGATTGAAGATGGCCACGCCGGCATCGCCGAGCCGGTCCGCGACCTCCGGCCGCAGCAGCCGGCCGTTGGTTGCGATGTAGACCCAAAAACCCTTCTTGGCCGCGTAGTAGACCACTTTGTGGACAAATTCGGGACGCAGCAACGGTTCGCCGCCCATCAGAGCGAGAACGCGGCAGCCGTGATCGTGCAGCCAATCGATGGAGCGGCGCGCCACATCTTCGCTCATGCCCTTGACCCGATTGTCGAACGACCAGCAATACCAGCAATCGAGATTGCACTTGTATTCGGAAAACAGATATGCGGTGATCGGATGGAACTTGCCCGGCATCACGCGGGAGCGGATGTAAGGAGCCAGCCAGCCGCGCGCCTTGCGCACGATTTCTTCGCGACTCCACTGACGCTTCTCGGGCGGTGTTTCGGGTCCCGGGTCGGAAAGCAGCTCGGGGCGTTGGGGAAATACGGGTTCTGGTAAAACAGCTCCTTTGGACTTCAGTGGCCTGGGCGTTTGAGGGGCCGAATGCAGGAGCAGATCATTGATTGCAACGTCGATGCGAAATGTACGTTGAGTAGAACTTGCCATCAACATCCTCCTAAAAACTCAAATATAACAACCGGTTTGGGGCCCGATTGGCGCGCTTCCGGAGGGAGAAACGAGGGTTTGTGAGTTTATGCCGCATGGACGCAACGTTTCGGTTGCCTATGGCCCACTCGAGCCGCCGGGGGCGGCCGGCAGGCGTGGCTTAAGGTCTGCCCCTCCCGCATCGGCATGGACCGGTTCGCGGAATGGAGTCTCGGATTCGTAAAGTCGAATCCTGTTCCGGATAGCTTCCGTCAGTTCCGGCAGGTGATCCCGCTGAGCCAGCGCCAAAGCCCTGCGGGCCGCCGGCACCGCGTCTCCGAACTGTCCGGTTTCGGCATAGGCTGCCGCAAGCGTATCCCAAACCGGCGCGTCCTTTCCGCCCGAGAGCTCGAGATCCCGCACGGCCAGCGCCACGGCCTGGTGGCCGTCGCGAATGGATGCATCAGGGTAAGTCGCCAGTGTCCAAGCGGCTCGCTGCAACACCGCCGGATCGTTGGTTCCCTCGCGCCAGTGCGCCAGCGCGTCGGCGATATTTCCTCGCGCGTAGAGCGCGTCGCCCAGGCTGTCGTGCGCCGGTTCGTATCGCGGATCGATTTCCAGGGCTTTTTGCCATTGCCGGATGGCTTGATCGAGATCGCCCTTCTTATCCAGGACCAAGCCGAGGTTATAGTAAGCCGGCGCATAGCGGGGATCCAGCTCGAGCGCCGCGCGCAGATCGGCCAGCGCGTCGTCGAGCCTGCCGAGCCGCAGGAACGCGATTCCCGCCCCGCAGCGTGCCTCGGCGGATGCCGGGTTGAGCGTGGCCGCCTTCGAGAGATCCGCCGCGGCCTCACCGAAACGCCCGCCATCCAGCAGCATCTTGCCCAGAGAGTAGGACGCCGCGGCATCGCCAGGATTGTCTTCGACCGCGGCTCTGAGCTTGAGTTCCGCCGCCTTGCGGAGGTGCGCTCCGGCTTCGTCGCGATGGCCCGTAATCAGCAGCGCGCGGCCCAGGCTCTCGTGCGCGGCCGCATCGTCCGGGCTGATCTCGAGCACCTTGCGCCACATGGCGGCGGATTCGGCCAGGCGCCCGTTCTTCTGGAAATAGGTCGCCCGGTCAGCCAGTTTGTAATAATCCACGGCCGGCCCGCCGATCGCCCGCAGGCCATCCGGAGGAATGTTCACGAACTCCGGCAGGTTCACCGCGCGATTGGCCGCCGTCGAGTTCTCAACCAGGATGGCCGGGCTGTCGTTGCCGGCCTCGTCGATGTGCGTCAGATACATCTGCGTATAAGGTGACCGGCTCTTGGATGAAAACACCAGCCACCGCCCGTTGGGCGAGAAACTGTGCCACGAATTCATGGGCGCCAGGTTGCACCGCATCCGCCGGGCTTCGCCTCCGGAGGCCGGGACGATATACAACTGGCTGTCCGGACGCATCAACAGGCCATTGCGCGATTTCACGAACACAATCCACCGGCCGTCGGGCGAGACCTTGGGAAAGGAATTGCTCATGCCATTTTGCGACGCGCCCGCGACCGGTTCCGGGCGGCCGCCCTTTCCCTCATGGAACGGAATGCGGTAGAGATCGTATGCGACCGCCAGCTCGTTCGGATCGCCGGCAAAGCGCGCCGGCGGCACTCCGGGCGGGCTGGGATCCCGCGCCTGGGCGCGGGCGAAAACCAGATACCGGCCGTCGGGACTCCACACCCCGCCCATCTGCACGAAGCGTGGGTCGTCGGCTCCAGGAAGCGGTTGAAGAATGCCGGTGGCTTTGCTGTACCAGCTCAGAATTCCGCGCGTGGGATAGAAGACCTGCAGGAAGCGGTAATCCTTGAAGTTGGCTACGTAATAGTTGCTGGGGGCATCGCGCTCGCCGGACGCCTGGAGCGGATTAATGGTAGTCACGACAAATCGCCCGTCCGGAGATACCTGCGACATGAAGCCCGCGCGCACGCTTCCTTTCAGCGCGCCATGGGCCGTGCTCCACTGGACCACGTCCTCCTTGCCAAGCGTAATTTCCGGGGCGACGTGCGTGAAAATATACAGGCCGCGGTTGTTCCGCAAGCCATCGAGATCCATTCCCAGCGTTTTTCCATCGGCGGAGAACGAGTGGCAGTTGGCGCACACGGGCAGATCGTGCAGGATGACCCGGCTGGCCGGCTCCGCGATATTTCGCAAGCGCCAGGCCACCAGCGGGATGGCAGCGGCGGCTAGCGGCTTGATGACTCCGCGCTCCAATTCCGAGGGCATTAACGGGACGTCGCGATAAAAAATCGGCGCGCCCACCGGGTCTTGAGACGTGCGCATCCGCGTGCTGCCGCGCGAGACCGGGGCGCTCGGGCTGGGGCCGCGGAAGCCGGCGACGGTCACGGTGGCGGCGCCTGCCACGGAGTGCTTCTTGATAACCGCCCACGTCGCGCGGTCGGGAACCCAACTGTGGGAAGCGGCCATTTGCGGAGTCAGCTTGGGCGGTTGGTTGGTTTCGGCGACGCAGTCCGGGTCGATCGGGCCTATGCGAGGGCGCTCGCCCTTGGACGTGGCGTGGACGGCCGGCGAGCCGTCCGCGAATGAAATATCGATACGCCACCACGCAACGCCCTTCAAGCTGTCCCGCCACAGGAATGCCGGCGGCCCTATCTCGGGCGGAAAGATGGATCCGTCTTCCGGGTAGTCGATCGCGATGGCGGCCGCCGGGCCGGATGGATTACCGGCACTCAGGGCCATCGCCACAAGGGCGATCCCGCACAGCACGCCAAAGCGCGGAATTAGCGGATTACACCGGTTTCGAACCCAGCCCCCCACGTCTCCATTAGAACGTAAGCCGCATGGACATGTCCACGCGCCGGTTATTAGCGACCGAACCGGTGCCGGCGCCGCCGCCGAAGCCGCCGCCGCCAAATCCCGTGTTCACGCTGGTTGCCTGTCCGAAGAAGGGCGAAGTCATGGTCCCTACGTATCCGCCGGGATTGAAGTGGTTCAGAATGTTGGTGAAGTTCACGCCCACGGTAAGGTTGAAGCGATGTTCGCTGGTATCGCCGCCCATCATGGCGCCGCGTCCGCCGCCGCCCATGCGCATTCCTCCACCGCCGCCGCGCCCGCCGCCACCGCCGAAGCCGCCGCGTCCGCCACCACCGAAGCCGCCGCGTCCGCCGCCGCCACCACCCGGGGCGCCACTCTGAACCGCATTGGCTCCGCGGATCGGCCCGAAACCAAAGACACGGTAAACCCGCATATTGATCGAAATCAATCCGGCCATGGTCAGGTAGTTCTTGGGGACCACGCTGCCCAGCGAAGCGGCATTGGCAATGGTGGAGAACCCGCCGTATTTCGTGCAAACCACGGTTCCGGAAGGCGTGCAGGCAGCGCCCGCGGAGGAGACCAGGTCGGGACGGGCGGTTCCATTGTCGCCGAACAGATCGTACCCCAGGGTCACGTCATAAGGAGCCCCGGACCGCATGGTGATGAACGGAGCCACGCGGATGCCTTTGGGGCCGATTACCGATCCCGTAAGCATGAAATTGTTCCGCCGGTCCAGGTTGGAGCGGCCATAATCCAGCGCGAAATCGTAGGGGTCCGATGGAGTCCCCTGTAAGCCCTTGGCGTAGTTCAGCGAGTAGTTCCCGAACAGCGAAACCCGGCTGCTGAAGCGCGTGTTGAAGTTGACCATTACGATGTTCTGGTGCAGCAAACCGCCCGATTCATACTCCTCCAGGTATCCGGCGTTGTAGCCATACGGGAAAACGCCGTTGGTGGGGCCGAGAGGCAGGAGCGGATTGAACGTCCCCGGAAGCGGAGTGTTGATTGGCACCGTCTGCGACAAATGGTCCGAACGGTTATTGGTGTAAGTAACAGCCACCGTCGTGCTCCGGGGCAACTGGCGCTCCACGCCGATGGCGGACTGGATGCTGTAATCGGCTCGCAGTTTGCGATCCACCAGGTTGACGGTATTCTCCCCCGGCGACAAGGCCGAGAGCGGTGGAACGTTGGGATAGAACGTCGGATTGTAAGCGGTGTACTCCACCTGGTTGACGCCGTTGTTCAGAATGGCGTTCT
>Ga0326727_10008060_pt1 | contig 27109 bp, 26 predicted proteins | sample MB2enrmetagenome_FD_207643 | JGI IMG/M metagenome (GOLD analysis project Ga0326727, IMG submission 207643) | Lab enriched peat soil microbial communities from McLean, Ithaca, NY, United States - MB29MY | ecosystem: Environmental > Terrestrial > Soil > Wetlands > Peat | place: USA: New York...
CCGGCCATGCCCAAGGCGTCCGAAACGGCCAACTGGACGCTGTCCGCCCTGAGCCCATCCGTTGGGAAAAGCGCCGTATCCGAGGTATCAGAGCCCTGAGCGGCCTCCTGGGGAAGAGTAGCGAGAAGGGCCTGGGCCATGGCCGTCAGGGTCGGTCGTATCTCCGGCCCGGCCTGGTCCGCGACCAGTTCGAGATAGAAGCGGTCGCGGGCGAGGAAAACCGCGTTTTCCGTGGCGTATGCGTTGGTCGTAAGCGGGAGCGGATCGCCGCCCGCGCGGCGCTGGCCGCTGAACACGGCGAAGGCGTCCTTGGGAGAGTCCATGGCGTACAGGAAGACCTCCACCCGGGCGCTGGAGGTGTCCCCGGCCGAGTAGGCCCGACAGGCCATCTCCTGGAAACCGGAGGCCAGATAGAGTTCGGCCTTGCCGTCGATCTTGTCCGAGAGGCTTTCAGGGTCGTAGTTCTCGACCGAAGAAAGCGAGGTGTATCCCTGCAGGTCCGCCAAGCGGGAGGCGGTCTGGGAGGTCGCCGAGGATCCCGGCTGCCCGACGACGGCCCGCTCCGAGCCCTTGGGATGGTTCATGGCCACGATGACCGCCGGATTGAACTGGGCCTGGATGGTGAAAAGCCAGACCGCGACGGCCGCCAGCACGGCCAGCACCGAATACCCTACCGCCTTTTCACCCGCGCCAATCCGTGATCGTGCCCTGGCCATCCCTGCTCCTTTCATACTTCCGACAGGGGCCGTCTATTTGGAGAGCTTCACGCCCTGTTTGAGGTCGAAACTTGGGGCAAAAGCCAGATCGTCGCGCAGCACGGCCTCGGGAGTCTTGCCGGAGGACAATTCGCCGTTTTTCAGGATGAAGCGCAACTCGCCGCCGATCTTCATCCCCTCGGCCACGGCCTTTTCCAGCCGGTCCTTTGTGGCGCCGTACTCGCCTTCGGCCTTGCTCTTGTGGAACTGCTTGCGCCACTCGATCCACTGCTGGGGAGTCAGGGCGCTCTGGTCCACGAAGACGTAGTAGGTCACTCCCTCGGGCCGGTCTGCCTCCAGGTACAGGCTATACTCCATGGGTGTGCCGGAGTTGGCCGGTATGGCGATGCGCGCCTTGTCCCCCTCCTCGATGAGCCACGTCGTGGGGCACTTGAGGGACTTCACGAAGTCCGCGACCGGGCCGAAAAGGGCGGAAGGCTCCATTTCGTCGGCCAGGAAATATCCGGCCAGGAAGGCGTCCGGGGGGGAGAATTCAGTCAGCGCGTTCGCCTTGCGCAATTCTTCCGCTTTTTGGCTCGCGGCCAGGGCAGGAGACAGGCAGGCGAGAACGAACATGCTCACAAGGACGAGGATGGCGCGGGACATAGGACCCTCCTGCGTTCGTTCGGTGAATGGAAAACGCTTGATCCCTTTCTATGAAATGGTGAGGAAAGTGGTCAAGCCTCATTTTCGTGCGCATACGTCGATGTTGCGAACGAAAGCCTTTCGAATATATTGGATGGCTTCCGGATTGTAAGTATGGAAGACCGCAATGAAAATTACCAGCTTATTACGATTGCAACAGCACCGTGGACAAGGACCGTGTGGATGGCTTGAGTCTATCGTGGTCGCGAGACGAGAAGCAAAACAAAAGAGGCCGGAGAGTTGTCTCCGGCCTCTTTAAGGATTCGTGGTAGCGAGGGAGGGAATTGAACCCCCGACACTGCGGATATGAGCCGCATGCTCTAACCGACTGAGCTACCTCGCCACGTTTGTTGCCTCGCGGCAGGACGGGCTAAATACACACTCCCGAATCGCTTGGCAAGAGTTTTCGCGAACGCCTTTCGAGGGCAAGTCATCGCGACCAGAACACGGACAGAAGCATCGCCCCGGCCAGGGCGAAGCGGTAGACGGCGAAGGGCCGGAGCGTCACCCCGTCGATCAGGGCCAGGAACCATTTCACCGCCAGCCAGGCCGAGAAGAAGGCCACCACGAAGCCCAGGGCCAGGAAGTGGAGGTCGGCCACGTTGAACTCCGCCCAGCTTTTCCACATCTCGTAGCCTGAGGCGGCTATCATGAGCGGCACGGCGCTGATGAAGGAATACTCCACGGCCAGCCGCCGTCTGGAGCCAAGAATCATGGCCCCCAGGATGATAGCCGCCGAGCGCGAAAAGCCCGGCCAGAGCGACAGACACTGGAACAGGCCGATCCCCAAGGCCAGGGACGGGGATATGTCGTCCAGATCGTGGTATTTCTCCCAGGCCTTCTTCTTCCTGCCCTCCACGATGAGCATCATGCACGCGCCTGCGATCAGGGCCAGGGCCACGGGCAGAGGCTCGAAGAGATTGTCCTTGATGGCCGTGCGAGTAAAAATTCCCAGGACCGATGCAGGCAGGCAGGTGAGCAAGAGCAGGGTGAGCCCACGACGTCCCGCGAACCTCTGCCTGGGCCTGGGAGCCACCAGGGAGGCGAAGCGTTTCCGGTACATGACCGCCACCGCCAGGAACGCCCCGAGATCGATGATGATGTAGTAGGGAGCCGACTTGTCGGCCGGATGGCCCACCAGGATGTCGATGAGCAGAAGATGGCCGGTGGAGGAGATGGGCAGGAACGCGGACAGGCCCTCGACCACGCCGAAAATGGTTGTACTGAGCCAGGGATCCATTGCATGTCCTTTCTGTCAGGCCGAGGCCGTCCCCGGTTTGGTCGCATGGCCGCGAGCGCCATGATGAATGAAATTATGACAGTCCTATGCACCTTGCAAGCCCCGGATGCTTGCGTTAAATGAAAGATTGCCATTTGGTAATGAACGAACCATCGGAGAATCAATCCATGACCACTGTCATGCCGCAATCGGAACTCATGCGTAAGGCCGTGGCCTGGGTGGCCGAACAGCAATCCTCGGGCGCTTCGCTGGCCAAGGCTTTGGAAGATGCGGGGATGCGTTTCAATTTGGGTCCCAAGGAGCAGGATTTCCTGCGAGACTTCTTCTCCAAGACGCAGAAATAAAGACGACGGTTGTCTGTCCCGGGTGACCTTGTGCGTCGGAGTCTTGGCGCGGTGGGGCAGGACCTATTTGAAGAGGGCGGAGCACTCTCTGGCCGCCGGAGACTGCTTATTCGTCCATGTCTTCGGCTGGCGAAGGTGCCGCTTCCTGTCCCCCCACCGTGTCTTCTATGAGCTGCCAGAGTTCATCGAAGCCCGCGCCGGTGACCGAGGAGAACAGCACGGGCTGTTCCCCGCCCAGAAGCGAGGCCCAGCGGGCCTTTTGGGACTGGCGATCGCGCTGGGTGCACTTGTCGGCCTTGGTGAGCACGCCGAGCACCCGGATGCCGGAGGACCGCAGCCAGGCCACCATGTCCAGGTCACTGGCCTGGGGCGGCAGACGGCAGTCGAGGAGCACGGCCACGGCCTGTAGCCACGGGTTGCCCTTGAGGTAGCGCTCGATCAGCTTGCCCCACTTGGCCCGCTCCTCTTTGGAGCGCCGGGCGTAGCCGTAGCCGGGCAGGTCCACCAAATAGTAGTCGCCCGGCTTCACGTGGTAGAGGTTGATGCTCTGGGTCTTGCCGGGGGAACCGCTGGTCTTGGCCAGTTGCCTGCGCCCGGCCAGCCGATTCAGCAGGGAGGACTTGCCCACGTTGGAGCGACCGGCCAGGGCCAGCTGGGGGGCCAGCGGCGTATCCAGGTCGGACTGGCTGTATATGGTCTTTTCGAGTTCAAGTGTCTTGCGCATGGTGTTTGATTCCGTATAGCGTTTCGCGGACAGGCAGGATACCCCGAAACTCAGCGAAAGCAAGCAAGGTGACACCATGACCAATTGCCGCATCCTTGTCCTTAACGGCCCCAACCTGGGCCATATCGGCAAGCGCCAACCGGAGATCTACGGTTCCCAGGGCATGGACGCTCTGGGAACGATGGTCGAAGAACTGATGGGCGAGAACGCCGCGCGCATCGAACTGACGACCTTTCAGGCCAACGGCGAGGGACAACTCATCGACCGCCTGGAACAAGCCTGGCGGGACAAGATCGACGGCGTCGCCTGCAACGCCGGGGCCTACACCCACACCAGCCTGGCCCTGTCGGACTGCTTGGCCTGGATAGGCATCCCCTGCGTAGAGGTGCACCTCTCCAACATCTTCGCCCGCACCGACCAGCCCTTGCGCCACCAGAGCCTGATCGGCCGGAGCTGCGTCGGGGTGATTGCGGGTTTCGGCATGATGAGCTATGTGCTTGCGGTTTCCGCCCTCTGGCAACTCTGGTTGAAAAAGAATATCTGATTCGTTTAAGGAGAGACGATGCATTCCACCTCCGACTTCCGTCGCGGCCTGAAAATTGAGATGGACAACATTCCCTATGAGATCGTGGACTTCCAGCATGTGAAGCCCGGCAAGGGCGGCGCCTTCATCCGCACCAAGCTCAAGAACATGCTCAACGGCCGCGTGGTGGAGAACACCTTCCGCTCGGGCGAGAAGGTCGGCAAGCCGGACATGGAATCCAAGGAAATGCAGTACCTGTACAAGGACGGCACCGGGTTCGTGTTCATGGACATGGAGAGTTACGAGCAGTTCACCGTGGACGCGGAGGTCCTGGGCGTGAAGGGCGGCTATCTGGTGGACGGCGTGGAGCTGACCATGCTCATGTACCGGGGCAAGGCCCTGGACCTGGATCTGCCCACTTCCGTGGTCCTTGAGGTCACACACACAGAGCCCGGCGTGAAGGGCGACACCGTGAGCGGTTCCACCAAGCCCGCGACCCTGTCCACGGGCATCTCCGTGAACGTGCCGCTGTTCGTCAACGAGGGCGAAAAGATCAAGGTGGACACCCGTACCGGGGAATACCTGAGCCGCGTGTAGTGCGTTTCGCGGGGATTTAGGCTAGAGGGCCATGGAGCGCGGGCTCCATGGCCCTCGCCGTTTCCTATGGAACAAAATTCGCAATTGCATACGGAACGCAAGAAGATTCTGGAGGAGTTGAGCGGGGTCACCCTGGTCTTCTCGGCCCTGTTTCTTCTCCTGGCCCTGTATTCCTTCGACGACCGGGACCCGGTGCCCTTGCTCCAGACAGCCGGCGCTCGGCTTGAGATCGCCAACAAGCTCGGCTGGGCCGGCGCCTTCCTGGCCGGATACGCCCGTTGGCTGTTCGGCTGGACCTCCTATTATCTCCCCGCGCTCCTCACCTGGTTCGGGTTGAAGAAACTCTTTCCCCTCCTGGGCATCACCCGAAGGCACTGGGTCGGGCTTTCCGGACTGTTTCTGGCCTCGCTTCTGACGCTTGGCTCCAACTGGTTCGATCCCTTCTTGAAAATCGGCGTCCGGCAGGCGGGGGGGCTGCCCGGTTCCCCCGGGGGTCTGGTCGTCTCCCCAGGAGGCCTGATCGGCTCAGGACTGTACGGGCTGGGGGCCAGGATCGTAAGTCCCATAGGCATGTACCTGCTGGTCACCTTCCTGGCGGTGGCTTCCGTGCAGCTTTTCCTGGGCATTTCCTGGGAAGCCCAGACCACCCGGGCCAAGAATGCACTGGTCGCCGTCTGGGCGATGATCGGCCCGGGCATCATGCGCTTTCTTTTCGGACCGGGTCGCCCAGATCAACCGGCTCACGAGGATGAGCTCGATGAATCCTACGAATCTGCCGCAACCGCGGACTCCCCGAGCTCGCGGCGCGAGCGCGGAGAAGGATCGGCGCTCAAGGGACCTGCCAGGGCGGAGAAGTCCGGCAAGCCCAAATCCAAGCCCGTCAGGCAGGAGAGGCCCGGTCCCGGCGTGGGGGGGCTGCCGCCGCTTTCGCTGCTCACCACGCCGCCTTCCCAGACCCAAGGCCCTCCGGAGGACTTTCTGCGCGCCCAGGCCGCCAGCCTGATCACCTGCTTGGGCGATTTCGGCATCCAGGGCGAGGTGGTGCGCATCATGCCCGGCCCGGTGGTGACCATGTACGAGATCAAGCCCGCCCCCGGAGTGAAGGTCAGCCGCATCGCCGGCCTGGCCAACGACATTGCCCTGGCCATGAAGGCCATGGCCGTGCGCATCGAAGCCCCCATCCCCGGCAGGGACACCGTGGGCGTGGAGATTCCCAACGTCAAGCGTCAGACCGTCTATCTGCGCGAGGTGCTGGAGTCCGAGGCCTTCACCGCGTCTCCCTCCAGGCTCACCCTCTCGGTGGGCAAGGACATCCAGGGTATTCCCTACACCGCCGACCTGTCCCGCATGCCCCACCTGCTGGTGGCGGGAGCCACCGGCAGCGGCAAGAGCGTGTGCATCAACGGCATCCTGCTCTCCATACTGTACAAGGCCCAGCCGCACGAAGTGAAGCTGATGCTCATCGACCCCAAGCGCATCGAGCTGGCCATGTACGCCGACCTGCCGCATCTGGTCCATCCGGTGGTCACGGACATGAATCTGGCCAAGTCCGCCCTGGAGTGGTGCCTGGCCGAAATGGATCGGCGTTACGAAGCCATGGCCCAGCTCGGGGTGCGCAACCTGGACGGCTACAACGAAAAGGCCGCCAAACTGGCCGCCAACCCCCAGCCGGATACGGAAGCCATCGAGCCCTTGCCCTACCTAGTGCTGGTCATCGACGAACTGGCCGACCTGATGATGACCGCCGCCAAGGAGGTGGAGATCGCCATCGTGCGTCTGGCACAGTTGGCCCGGGCAGCCGGCATCCACATGATCCTGGCCACCCAGCGTCCCAGCGTGGACGTGGTCACCGGGCTCATCAAGGCCAACTTTCCCACCCGCATCGCCTTTCAGGTGACCAGCCGCCACGACTCGCGCACCATCCTCGACACCGGGGGAGCGGAGCATCTGCTGGGGCGAGGCGACATGCTCTTCAAGCCCAGCGGATCCAAGATGGTCCGCATGCACGGGGCCTTCGTCTCGGACGAGGAATCCTCACGGGTGGTGGAATACTGGAAGGAGCGCCAAGCCCCCAGCTACCTCATGGACCTGGCCAGTTGGGCGGAAGAGTCCAGCAGCGAGGGGGGGACTTTCGGCGCGGGCGGGGACGGGGAGTCCCTGGCGGACCCAGTCTATCCCCAGGCCCTGGATTTCGTCATGGAGCAGGGCAAGGCCTCGATATCTCTCATTCAGAGGCGTTTCCGCATAGGCTTCAACCGGGCGGCCAGGTTCATCGAGCAGATGGAGCGCGACGGGCTTCTGGGCCCGGCAGACGGTAGCAAACCCCGGGTCGTCCTCAAAGGAAGGGAGTAGGACGCCATGCGCATCATCCTCGATCCGCTTGACGCTGAAGACGCCTTCCAGGTCTTCCTCGCGAATCTTCAGCAGGACTGTCGGGCCGTCACCGCCCAAATGAGCTGGCGGGGGACCTTCCGGGAAAGCGAAGCTCAGGTGAACGACCGGTTCGGGTTCTGGTTCTCCCACCGGCGCACGACCACACGTCATTGGCTCCAGCTCGGCTTGGCCGGATCAGTACCGTCTCAGGCTCCGGCCGGGGTACTGGTCCCCGTGGTCGAGGCCAGTTTCCCGCTCTGCGGCTTCGACCGGCGTATGAACGGATTTTTTCTGCGTTTCGGCAATGACATCCTGGTGGCCCAGGCCGCCCGGCCGGGCGATGCCAAGGGTGGGGATGCGGGCTTGGCGAATTTCCTGCAACGGCACGGTTACGACCTGACCAGCCATGCCGTGCCCTACGCGGACGCCTCCCCGGAAACGGCACCCTTGGAGACGCTGATCCTCTCCAGCGTTTCGAGCCCGGCCCTGGCCTTCAACATCTACCGTTTCGTCAGCGCCGTGAACGACTTCCAGCAATGGTCGGCCCAGGGACTCATGCCCAGCGGGCAGAAGGAATTCTTCACCGGCTCCCGGCCCCCAGCCGGAGGGGGCGTCGGCGCCGGGACTCTCGGCACGGGAGCGGGAGCTTTCGGTCTCCAGGGACTGGTGGAGGAGGGCGTGCGCGAGCAGCTCGTAAGGCACATCAAGGCCCGCAAGCTGGGCCTGAAGCTCGGCTGGACGCTCGACGGAGACCTTGCCCTGGCCTCGCCGGACCACATCGTGCTGGCCGCGCTCCTGGTTGGGACCAGCCTGGATCCCGCCGCCCTGTTCGGCGCCGTCGGAAAGCTGATCCTGTCGCGCTCCACGCTCAGGGCGGCCAAGTTCCTGGTGGTCCCGGGCGTGCTCGGCCCGTATTTTACGCAGACCCTGTTCAGGCACGACATCCATGTGGCAACATACAAACTCACCCAGGACATGGCCGTGGTCCTCGACACGGACGTCATCTTCAAGGCCATCCAGACGGTGGGATAAGAGGTTCCAAGAGGTTCAGATGGCAACGCGCATCATCGTTTTGATTTTCGTGGTCCTGTTTGCGTCCGTGGCGAACGCGGCGGACGTGTCGTCCATCACCGACAACGTCCAGAAGAAATATCAGTCCCTGACTTCCTTTACGGCCGACTTCACCCAGGTGCTGTTCAACGCCGCCAGCAAGGACAAGGACACCCGCACGGGGCGCATCGTCTTCTCCCAACCGGCCCTCATCCGCTGGGAGACCGAAAAACCGGAAAAGGAGTTGCTGGTGGTGGGCAAGGATGTGGTCTGGAACGCCTTTCCGGGAGAGAAGTCAGCCTACCGCTACTCCGTGGAGGACATGCTTGGTTCCAAGACCATGTTGCGTTTCCTCTCTGGCAAGGGCAATCTGCGCGAGGACTTCCACATTCAGGAGGAACCGGACGCGCCCGACGGCCAAGTCAAGCTCAAGCTGGTGCCCCGAGAGGCCGAGCCCAATCTGGTGTTGGCCTATGCCTGGGTGGACGTCAAAACTTACATGCTGGCCCGCATCAGCATCGAGGACTTCTACGGCAACATAAACGATCTGACCCTTTCCAACGTGAAGCTCAACCAGCCCGAGTCCAAGGACCAGTTCCAGTACACGCCGCCCAAGGACTACAGCATTTTCGACAATACCGGGACGCAGACGAAGCCCCAGTAGGAGCATCTCCGCACCAGGAGGAAGGTAGAACGACATGAAATGCGTATTGAAAGTCAACTCCAGCGTGCTGGGAATCGAACTGGACCTGGAGGCCACGGACTTCGGCTATTCCATCGAGGTCATCGCCACCCTGGACGGCAAGCCCGTCTTCAACCCCGCCCTGCACGTCACGGACGACTATTCCATCGCCCGCATGAACCTCTACGCCGACGCGGTCAAACCCACCCTGGACGGCTTGGAGGCCGTCATGACCGGGTTCGGCACCAGCCGCATCGACCTCATCGACCCCGACGGCAGCATTACCTTCAACCGCTATTTCGAGAAGCCCAGTACGGTGTACGTGGACATCGAGTTCGACATCTGCTGCTTTTCCGACTCCCACTGCTTCTCTTCCGAGGCCATCGGACTGAAGACAGACATGACCTTCGAGGACTACAAGGACTTCGTGAAGCACTTCACCTCCATGCTGGACAAGTTTCACGCCCCGGCGGATTACAAACACCAATAAGGAGCCGCTCCATGTCAGTGAGCCCCCTGGCCGGAAAACCCGCCCCGCGTTCCATGCTGGTGAACATCCCCAAGCTGGTGAGCGCCTACTACACCGTCAAGCCTCACCCGGCGGACCCGACCCAGGCCGTATCCTTCGGAACCTCCGGACACCGGGGATCTTCGCTTACAGGCTCCTTCAACCAGGACCACATCTGGGCAACCACGCAGGCCATCTGCGACTACCGCGCGGCCCAGGGCATAAGCGGCCCTCTGTACATCGGCATGGACACCCACGCCTTGTCCGCCCCGGCCATGATCTCCGCCCTGGAGGTGCTGGCGGCCAACGCCGTGGACGTGCGCATGAACTGGGAGGGCTACACTCCCACCCCGGTCATCTCCCATGCCATCCTCACCTGGAACCGCGGCCGGGCTGCAGTGTCCACAGGACTCGGCGGCCTTGCCGATGGCATCGTCGTCACCCCCTCGCACAACCCTCCCCAGGATGGCGGCTTCAAGTACAATCCCCCGGCCGGCGGACCGGCCGACACAGACATCACCCGGCAGGTGCAGGACCTGGCCAACGCGTACCTGGCCAAGGGACTGGATGGGGTGAAGCGTATGGGCTTTGAGCGCGCCCTCAAGACCCCATGCGTCAAGGCTCACGACTTCGTTACCCCCTACGTCTCCGACCTGGAAAACGTGGTGGACATGGCCGCGATCAAGGCCAGCGGTCTGAAAATCGGCGTGGACCCGCTGGGCGGTTCCGGCATAGCCTACTGGGAGCCCATGGCCGAACGCTACGGCCTGGACCTGACCGTGGTGAACGACGTGGTGGATCCGACCTTCTCCTTCATGACCGTGGACCGAGACGGCAAGATCCGCATGGACTGCTCCTCGCCCTACGCCATGGCCGGCCTCGTCGGGCACAAGGATTCGTTCGACGTGGCCTTCGGCAACGATCCCGACTACGACCGCCACGGCATCGTCACCCCGTCCGGCGGGCTCATGAACCCCAATCACTACCTCTCGGCGTCCATCTGGTACCTCTTCCAGCACCGTCCCGGCTGGCGCGCCGACGCAGCTGTGGGCAAGACCCTGGTCTCCAGCGCCATGATCGACCGCGTGGCCAAGGCCTTGGGGCGCACGCTCAGCGAGGTGCCCGTTGGCTTCAAGTGGTTCGTGGAGGGGCTTCTTTCAGGCAGCTTCGGCTTCGGGGGCGAGGAGAGCGCCGGGGCCTCTTATCTGCGAAAGGACGGCACCGTCTGGACCACGGACAAGGACGGCATCATCATGGATCTGCTGGCCGCCGAGATCACCGCGGTTACCGGCCATGACCCGGCCGTCCTGTACCGGGGACTCACTGAAAAATTCGGTTCGCCGGTCTACGAACGCACGGACGCGCCCCTTACCGAGGCCGAAAAGAAGGCCTTCGCCGCCTTGACGCCCGAAAGCGTGGCTGCCACCACCTTGGCTGGCGAGCCGATCACCGCCAAGCTCACCAAAGCTCCGGCCAACGGCGCCGGCATCGGCGGTCTCAAGGTGGTGACCGAAAACGGCTGGTTCGCGGCCCGGCCATCCGGCACCGAACCGATCTACAAGATCTACGCGGAAAGCTTCAAGGGCTCCGAGCACCTGAAACAGATCCAGGACGAAGCCAAAGCCATGTTGGACACGGCCTTCAAGGCGGCCGGGGCGTAGGAGAGAATGGACGTGTCGCGGAAGAAACCAGTCCTCGTTAGACTGCTCGGATAGCGCCTCTTGCTTGCGGATTCTCTCGTTATCGCCTAAAGTACTTGTCCCACGACTACCAGCTGTCCCCTTTCCATAAGATTCAAAGGAGCCCTTTCAATGAAAGTTTTCTACGACCAGGACGCCGACCTCAACCTCCTCAAGGACAAGACCGTGGCCATCATCGGCTACGGCTCCCAGGGGCACGCCCATGCCCAGAACCTTCGCGATTCCGGCGTGAAGGTGGTTGTCGGCCAGCGCGAAGGCGGCCCCAACTGGAAGCTGGCCAAGGAACACGGCTTCGAGCCCATGGACGCCGCCAAGGCTTCCGCCGCCGCCGACGTCATCATGATCCTGGTCCAGGACCAGTACCAGGCCGACATCTACAACGAGTCCATCAAGCCTAACCTGAAGCCCGGTAAAGCCCTGGCCTTCGGACACGGCTTCAACATCCACTTCAACCAGATCGTGCCCCCCGCCGACGTTGACGTGATCATGATCGCCCCCAAGGGCCCCGGCCACATGGTGCGCCGCGTCTACACCGAGGGTTCCGGCGTGCCCTGCATCGTCGCCGTGCATCAGGATGCATCCGGCAAGGCCTTCGACCTGGCCCTGGCCTACGCAAAAGGCATCGGCGGCACCCGCTCCGGTGTGCTCCAGACCACTTTCACCGAGGAGACCGAAACCGACCTCTTCGGCGAGCAGGCCGTGCTCTGCGGCGGCGTGTCCGAGCTGGTCAAGGCCGGCTTCGAGACCCTGGTCAATGCCGGCTACCAGCCCGAGATCGCCTATTTCGAATGCCTGCATGAGCTGAAGCTCATAGTGGACCTCATCCACGAGGGCGGTCTGGCCAAAATGCGGTATTCCATCTCCGATACGGCCGAATACGGCGACTACACCCGTGGTCCCAGGATCATCACCGACGAGACCCGCAAGGAGATGGCCAAGATCCTCAAGGAAATCCAGACGGGAGAGTTCGCCAAGGATTTCATCCTGGAGAATCGCGCCGGCGGCCGGGCTCACTTCTTGGCCATGCGCCGGGTTAACGCCGCCCATAAGATCGAGGAAGTCGGCGGCAAGTTGCGCTCGATGATGAGCTGGTTGAAAAAATAAGGCAGGATTGCTCGAAAAGTTGGCCGTGGTCCTGGACGGGACCACGGCCTTTTTTTATATACTTGTAGAGAAGGGATTATTCCGGCGGTCATCACGGCGGATACGGCAGTCTTTCACCATCAAAAAGGTTTCACAATGCCAGTGTTGTTGCGCCTAGCCCTGTCCGTGATTCTCGCCCTGTCCGTGCTTGTCGCCCAGGCCCATGCCCAGGACAAACGGGATGGAAACTATTGGAGATCCATACCGGAGACCGAGAAACTGGACGTCATCCTGGGCCTCTTCGACGGCATGGCCCTTTCCGAAAGCCTCATCCAGATTGTGGTGCGCGACAACTACACAATCTGCTCCGACGTCATCGACAGCATCATGGCCCAGACGTCCAAGTACATGGACAACCTGACCACCGCCGAGATTTCTTCAGGCCTGGACACTTTCTACGAGAATGAGTCCAACCGCAAAATCCCCATATACTGGGGGGTCTGGGTGGTGGCTCGCCAATCCAAAGGGGACAAGAACATCGAGATTTTCATCAAGGAACTCCGGAGAGCCCACAAATGAGCAACGCACCCGAGGGATGGGACGACTCGCTTACGACCGGCAACGATCTTATCGACAACCAGCATCGATCGCTCTTCGAAATGATCCTGAAACTCGACCGGAGGATGGTTCGGGAGGAATTCGGCCTGGGAGTGCTGGACGCATTGCAGGGGATGAAAGCCTACGCAGCCAGCCACTTCGAAGCCGAAGAGGGCCTGATGCGGGAGGCCGGATGGCCCGGCCTGGACGCGCACAGGAGTCTGCATGCCGAGTTCATGCAAAAGGCCGCGCTTTTCGGTCACGACGCCCTTGCCGACAGCGAATGGACCGCCCTGGATGTGTTGCGCTTCCTGCTCAAGTGGCTGCGCGCGCACATCTCAGTGCAGGACAAGGGGTTCTTCGTCTGGAAGATGGGGAATTAAAAATCGATATTCTTTGGAGAGAGATTGGACAAAGGGGCACCTATCAATCATCCCGTGAGCGCTGAGATGTCATGAGCGAGAAGCGTGAAGCCGTTGATAGCATCCAACAAAGTATGTCTCAATCAGCTTGGAACAGAACCGCGTTGCCTTTATGCCAAAGCTGGGCATTGTTTCCGGTCAATTGGATTTCAACTTTACCAGTCTGGCCTACGGGGATCTTGATTACATACCAAGCTGATTCCGGTGTCCACTGGCCGTCCACAAAAGATTTCGACAGATTGAATAGAGCACGGCGCTGCCCATCAGGCAACAGGCTGCTGATGGTCACGCAGTCGCTGGTGTTTTCAATGCGCGGGTAAATCTTGACCTTGGTGGTCCCGGGCTCAACCGTCAGGGAGATGGTGGCAGGGGCTACGGGGTCCTTGGGAGTGTAAGCACTCCATCCGTCGTCGGTGGGCTTCGAATCGTCGACGTTTATCGTTTCTATCCCCTCGTTTCTTCCGAGAGCCTGGCGGGGCCATCCCATGCCATCGGCAGGACGCCATAAGACTAGTTCAGGGAATAAAGCGTCTAACTCCTCGTCCGTTGCAACGTCTTTTGTTCCGGCTGCCTTTTGAATCGCAGGCATAGTCATGAGTTCACGGTAAACGTCTCGAGCCAAAAGATAATAGCCGTATCTGGTCAGATGTAAGTCATCCGCCCAAACTCTCCGAATGTCATCGCCACCTGAAAGAACGGCATCGAATGTTGTTTGGGCGTTGACAAAGGGGATGTTGTTTTTAGCGGCTAGGCGTGCGTTAATCTGGGGCAAATTGGACCGACCAAACGCAAGCAGATAACTTAGTTCTTCATTCTTATGAAAAAGGGAAGATGGTGTAGGGCTTGGATTGGATTTTAATGGATCACTTACAATAACAGTTTGAATGCCCATGCTTGCAGCTGAAGAAATTGTCCCCTGCAGATTTTTTTCATACCCAACAAGTTCAAACTCCGGTCCAACATGTTCTTTTCCGTAGCCCTGTTGTCGAGCCAATGCCAAGGCAGCATCAAGGTCATTTAGGCCATCCATAACAATATACAGGTCCGCATTATATATATCAAGGCGCTTTTTTACTTGAATGTATGAATGTAATGAGTTGTAACCAAATACTCCTGCATTTATGACTTCAAACTTAACTGGAGAATTCTTTCCTGACTTTTCAAATATCTGTTGGAGTATGAATGGATAAGAGAAGCGGTCGGTTTCGACACCGGCTCCATAAGTTGTCGATCCACCAACGCATATTATTCTGTATGTGTTCTTTGGTTTCTGCTGTTGAAAATCCTGACCTATGAATCCGTATGAATTATGTCTAAAACCGTACAGTGTCTTGTTTTTCATTTCACTGCTTTTTCTTAGCCGAAATCCAAGCACTGAATCTTGCGTCGCAGCGAGATCATTTCGAAAATGGTGAATGTCAAGGAGCGATAAATTAATATTGTCGAGCATTAAAAGGCCGGCAACTACTAGCATGACAGTAACAAAAATGGTTTGTAGTAAATTTTTATTCATTACAGCATTTCCTGGTCCAGAGATATGTAGATGTGACGATACAAACGGTGCTTTGCCAAGGGGGAGTAAAATAATGGAATTGGTTGTGTACGTGCGACTAGGGGTAAAGCCTTCAAGCGACCTTTTCTAGAATGTTCTCAAATTTCTCAGGGGAAGTCTATAGTCCCTGGGTTGCCTCCCAAGATGTCCCGACCAATGTTTTTGGAATCGGTGACGATATCCCTTCTTCCCTTGCTCCTGCCCAACGCCAGAAACGGGATTTCGAATGAGAACATTGGCAGGCGTTACTTTTGTGTGGCTGTTTTATCTAACCCCCGCTTTGGGGTGTCCTGTTCTAGCGAGATGCGAACCTGGTTGTAGGAAGATCGGCAGCGAGGTCCGTCCAGCAGGCCCATAAGGCGCCTATCCTCCGGGCAAACCATACCTCGGGGTCATCATCCTTCCGCACGCTCATACTCGTCCTGCCGCCGGCATTTCCTCCCGTGGCCGTTGTGCGCCGTTTATCTTACAATCGGTATCTCTAGCCAGGTATGTATTTGCGAGCCCATTTGACCAACGGAAAGGCGATGATCCCGCTCAGGACTACGACGACAACAATTTCGCCAACGCCCAACTGGCAGGCCATGAGAACCACAGAGGCAAATGTGAACCATGCGCGCAAGTTGTTTCCAAGCCGTAATTTGCGCCGTTGCTTTCTCAGGTCTTCCGGATCGTTGTTTTTCTGGTCCCCAACCCACTTGTAAACGGGCATGTTGATGATTTTTGTGATACTTGATCCGATAAACCAAACAATGAAACCCATCGTTATCCACCAATGATGAAAGCCATAGGCCAAAAAATACATAATCGCAGCGATTATGGGGAGAGTCGCGACGGTTACGAGAAAATAATTGTTCATGGCAGTCGTGACCAACGCATTCAAAAACCTCTTAAAATCATGTTCGTCCATGTCGTCCATTATTTTTTGCAGGACGCCCGCAATGAAAATTAAAATTCCGGCTCCCAGTGCATTGATCGTAAGTATGAGCGCTTCGGCTACGGATTCATTCATGGTTTCCCCCTTAGTTGACACTAATTTCTACAGTCGCTGACGCCACGGCGGCATGAAGAGAAGCGAGGACCTCAAGAGAAGGTGTCAGCTGCTGACGCGCACACGTGCTTTTCCGCGAAGACATGCCGGTCATAATAGACCGGTTGCGGCCTGCTGGCCAGAATATTCGCCTCAGCCCCCTTCACTCCCATCTCTGAACTCGGCACTCTGGTCCGCGTAGGCCTAGGCCTGGCCGGTGTGGTGTTCATGCGCCGGCGGATGAAGGCCGTCCATCAGATTACCCCAAGTTCGTTCCAGATCCGGTTGCCCTCGTGAGTGGCCGGGTCTTTTGCGCCGGTGGGTGGTGGGTCCAAGACGTTAACATGTTTGAGACATGTCAAGAAAGTATACTTTGATGGACACCATCCAACGCCTGGGAAGCCGCTATTCGCCGTGTCAACATGGGCTCAAATCCGATTTGTCGGACATGTTCCAGCAAGCTCGAGGCTTCAGCCGACGGTTCGTCGTAAGCATGCTGTGCGGCCTGTTTTCTGGAGGACCCCTCAACGAGATTCTTGACCAAGGAGGGGGAGGGGGTGGATACCCACGAAAGTGGGAGATTCCGATGCCGAGGCGTTGTCCACAGGGAGTGCCCGCTTTTCTTGGCACACGGCGAGGGGGAAATAGGATCCTTTAGCTCGCTAGAATCATGCGGCCATGCCATCTTTTTTGGAGAGGGGGGGGATTTCCAGGAAAAGTTTGACGTACACGGAATTTGGAGTAAGGAGTGTACAGAAACCGTACATCTTCCCGAAGGGAAAATGTCACTTGTAAAGCGAGATCATGAAATAAATATAATAATTTCCAACAGGTGTGAAGATCTTGTCGGGCAAGTCGAGGTCCGCGAGGTCGATGCAAAGCAATTCTAAAAACGCTTGGACGTGGATGCCACCGTCTGAGATTCCAAACCCTAAAACCCCACAAGGAGCCAATCATGAGCAAGACCAGCGTCGCCCTGACGGGCATCATTACCCCCGAGGCCTTTGCCGGCCTTTTGGACGACCTTTCGGCCAGCATCAAGGCGGGGACCGTCTGTCTGCAGAAGGCGAGCGAGTACATTACCCTGAAGACGTCCGGGAACATGGAATTCGAATTGGAGGCTGGGTCGAAGAAGGGCAAGCAGAAGCTGTCCATTTCGGTGAAGTGGGAGGAGCCCTGCGAGGTTGTTCCCATGGAGGCGATCAAGATCACCTCCGTGGAGCCGGAAGTGCCTGTCGAGCAGGAGCGCTGCAAGCTCGCGGAGCCGGTTCAGCAATCCCCGGTGGAGATCCCCGGGCTTGGCGAGGTGAAGAGTCTGGAGCAGGTCCTGGAGGAGGCTCCGAAGCCGCTGGAGGGTGGCGCCACGGATTCCGCTGGAAAGCCGCCCAAAAAGAAGTAGCTTTTTGAGCGAGAAGGCGCCCGGTCCGGCCCGCGAAGCCGGATATACCGGGCGCCTTGCCTTGGCGTTGCTGCCCCACGGTGTCCGCCCGTGGGCGCGAAGGTGCTCGTGGACGTCATCAGGGACGCCTTCTAAAGCCGTAGAAAGTGGATGGCTGAGCCCTCGCGCGTGGAGGCTTTACCGCTAATCCCTGATTTACTTTGCTTTTTGGAAGTCTTCGGATGTTGCTGGAAGGAGATTTGGCGAGGGTGGACTTCACATTACTGTGTTAACATATTAAAAATATTGGTTATTTTAAATATGAGTCCTCCCTGTTGCCCCCAAAGTTGCCCCCAGGCTGTTTGCCCTGTCCTTCTTTCCCCGCACTTGTACTTCAAGATTATCCTGACCCACGGCCTTGTCTGGGATGACCTGACCATCGATGAAGTTGTCAACTTTCAACCAGTAGAAATAATTTCCTTTTTATCGGGTAAGGAAATTCCCGTCTCCATTCCCCTTTGCCCGTGATTCCCCGTCATCCCCTCCCGACTGCGCGGGACTGCCCTGCCTCGCGCGTAGTTGTGCGTTAAGGCTGTCCGGTCCAGCGCAAGGCTTTAACCTGATTTCGGTTCCAACAGGCTGATTTTAAAAATATTATTCGGCTTATGAAGCCAACCAACCGCGCTTCCGCCTTGTTACCTCCATGTTAAAGTGACTTAGAGTTTGGTGTCTATCACCCCGTTGCACCAGGGGGGCAATCGGACGATAACGGCCCGCCTCCGAAGAGACGGGCCGCCGGTTTGACTATCCAAACTTTTCCAGCCGTCTACTCTGCAACAATTAGCAGCACAGCGCTCCTAAATTTATTTGCAATATCTGGGTCAGGTATAACAACTTCAGAATCACTTTCATCGTAATTAACGCCATAGGCATCTAAGAAGATTTTAATCATCTGGGCGTTAAGCGCAAAACCGATATTTTCAGGAATATCACCAGTGGCATCCGCGAGCTTTATCGCATTCAGCTTTGACATTACTAGTCCGCAAATCTGCCCACGATCATTTAAAAGTGGGCCTCCGCTATTGCCTTGCTGTATTGGGGCTGTAACCTGAAGAAGTCGTATGTCATTATCTGGACCAGACATGGCACTAACCTGACCGCTAGTTATGTTTACCTCCTGAGACAATATCCCTTGCAATGGGTACCCTAGCGCAATGCAATGTTCTCCAGGAAGGAAAGACTTGCCCTTCTTGAATGTAATATAAGTATGATTTCCTGAGTTTGACCTTAAAACAGCCAAGTCGTTCTTTTTGTCAGCCCGCACCAGAGTAAGAGGTAGTTGAGCTTCATTGCTATATGCAGTGACTTTCGCCTTGCCTTCGATCACATGATAGCATGTCAGAACATCACCAGCGCCATTTATAAAAAAACCAGATCCTTGTTGCGCAGCTGGCTTGGCAGGTGTTTTTGATCCATTTTGATTCATTTGGTACTTGCAAATAAAATCGACTATCTTGCCGGCGACACTTCCTGTAGTGACCTTGTTTAATTTTTTCGAAAATACTGAGCTTCCAGATTTGTCAACCAATGTATAATCTATCACTGTAAGTGACTTATACTTGCAACTTATAATTACACTTTCAACTGATGTGACAAAGGAGTTTTCACCCTCAGTTTGTTGTGTTTTATATGACCAAACCAGGACCGTTTTAATTGAATCGCCCTGTGAAAATGTAAGGCTTGGATTAAAGTAAAGAGAGTATTGTTCGTTTGAAAATATCTCGTGCAGGTCGCCACAGTAGCCATAAGAAGAAATGTAAACGATACCGATTGCTGCAACAATGCGAATGGTCCATTTCATAGCGACACCTAATTGTATTTGTTAAGTATTTCGTCGTTAGGCGTGTTGTTCGGTTTCTTGGCTGCTCTCTTCTTTGGTTCCGTCTGCTTGGGTTCGGGAACATTGTTGGCAGTAGAGCATAGTATTTCAAGCATTGTCTCTGCAAGTGATCCATTTTGAATGCTTACAAAACCAGGATTCCAGTCTATAAGGCGTAGCTGGCTAAAATCAGATCCAAAGTAAATTGTCCTGAATACATGCATAGACTTTGTGCTGCAATCAAATCCATCACGTTCAAGTGCATATTTAGCTGGAGTGTTGATTTTTAAAAATTTTTGAATTTCATTTGCCCCCTTGTCTGTATATGTGTATTTTATGTCTACAATAATGATCCCGTCGTTTCCACGTCTAATTGAATTTTTGTTATAGTATACGTCTCCACGTTCGTTGGTGCCATACAAAATCCAGTATGGTTGCAATTCTGCTGCATATGCAGTAAATGATATGAGCATTATTATCACTACTGCGCTAAAAAAAACAGTCCTTCGAGAGAATTCCATAAAGAATCCTTGTTGAGCGTTTAGTATCAACTCAATTTCCGGAAAGTTATCAATCTTTCCGGGCTGATCGAACGTTCCTCTCCTCAATCGCAAAAAGTAGGGAAAACGTAAAGTTACTTCTTGTTTCCCCCACTAATTTGACAAAAATTATAAAGAATCCTCAGAATAATCTGGCGGCGACGGTCGTTTGATAATTTAAAATGTGCTATTTTTACTCATTCAAGCGCGTCTGGAACTCAGGCCCGCACGTTTCCCCGGCAACGGGCTTTGAAACGATCCTGGAGTCTGAATCGGGCTGTGAGCCCGGCTTAAATCCAGCCCGCTTGCCATGCACTCTCAGCTTTTCCCTTTGCTCGGCTCCGATGTTCGGATTTCTCCCCATGCGGTACACCCACATCGGGCAGGGCGGGTGAATCTCGTATGCCTGGAATGCGTCGCAGTCCGCCGGGCCATCCGGCATACAGTCCAGGCAGCGGGCCTTGATAGCCCTCATGAGGGAACGGCTTGCCCCTGGAGGGATGACCCCCATGCGGTAAGCCCAGAAAACGCACGGGTGTTTCGCTTCAGGTCCAGCCGGGCACAGGTTGACCTCATGCGCAGAACCGCCGCAACACCACACGCAAAAAGCGCGAATGGCCTTCAGGGGGGAAAGGCGCTTTCCTTCGTATTTCGACGCGGTATTCATTTCGATACCCCAGGGCCGTAGCAGGCGGCCAGGAAAAGGGATTGCAGGGAAAGGCCCACCATGGGCGGCCAACTTTCCGGGATGGACAGGCCACGCCAGCCACGCAGAACGTGGAAACCTTCTCGGGCGTGTGCGTCCTCCAAACGGTCAAGCAATGCGTGGGCGGAGCTGGGGGGCATGACTGGGATTTGTCCGGCCATCTCTTGAAGCTCGCCGGGCAATTCGCGCACAAGCATGGCCGTGAAGTCCAAGGCATCCACATGCAAAGGCGGTTCTCCCCAGGCGAAGAACTGACCCTTCGGTGTTTTGCTCAGGTACAGGCCAACGTTATGAAGCAGGCCGAGCAGTTGCCGCAGGCCAAGGGGTGTATCTTCGGGGAGGAAGTCCAGACGTGTGCCGGGCGTTCCATTCGAGGGAATGGGAGAGGCCGTAGCCTCCCCCCTTTCCTGGGTAGCCCCCTTACTCGCAATATTCGCAGTATTCGCAGAATTGTCCTTTTCGTGGGGGTCATCCTGAATTGTGCGAATTGTGCGAATTATGCGAATAGGGGTCCGTTCCACGATTTGGGCTTCCGACGCTCGGGAAATTTTGTCCCATTTCGCGGCGAAACCCATTTTATTGCCCCCAGGCCAGTGAATTGACCATGTACGACTGGGAGGGCTTTCTACCCGGCCCGTTCCTGCCTGCCTCCATCGGGAAGATGAAGCCTCTTTCTTCAAGCAGGCTCAGGCCGGGCCAGACCTTCTCCATCCTCTGGAAGCGGCCTTTGACCTTCTCCAGCGCGTCCCGGGCCGTGAACCGTGACACTCTGTCCCGTTGGAGTTTATCGAGAATAGCCTTGGCGCAATCCTGGGCCGGATCGCTCCCCATGAGCCCGAAGGCGGCCTTAGCGTGCTCAGAAAGGATTGCGGCCACGGCCAGGGCGCTTTGCATCGTCTCCAGGGTCAAGGCGTTTCTGTGAGGTTCATGGACGGTTGCGGCATGGAACAGCCCCGCCAATCGTGCGGCCTGTCCAGGGAACTTGCCGGACCAATCCTTGATGTGTTCGAACTCCCCACCGGGGAGGTGTTCCCGCTCGACGTGCTCCCAGAACTCAAGCCACAAGCTATAGGCCGCAGGCTCAAGGCTCAGGATGTGGCCGGTAGGTTCCCCGTGCTCATTTACAGCCCACGGAATGGCTAGAAGCCGGTGAAGGGTATTCCTCCAGGCCTCGGCCACCTGGAAGGGAATCGGGGAGGGTTCGGCTTTTCGGTTCCCAAGTCGGCTTTCAGGGATGAAGTAGAGGAACCGCCCAAGCAGGCCGCGCCCCCGGAAGCCCGGCAAACCAGCCAGGCCTTTTACAACGTCCGGTTGTGGTGAAATGACCATGGTCAGGTGCGGATTATTCAGCCACAGGCTTTCCCGCCCTTTGCGGTCTATCTGGCAGGCCTCACCACTCCAGAACTTGAGCACGGCGTCCAGGTTCGGGACTCCATTGGAATAGCGCCCGGCTAGGGTGTCGAAAATGCCTCCCTCGGCTTCCAGAACACCTATGCGTTGTTCATGCTGGGCCATAAGCACGGCAGCGGCTTCGGGGGTGAAATCATCGGCCAAGAGGCGAGGAACCGCCGGAACTTCCGGCAAGCCCCGCTCCATCCGTTTGACCTCCTCTATCAATTCCCGGCGGGCTTCTTCGGTTGAGGCCTGGGCTATCTTGCACCGCTTCGCCTCTATGGCCTTTTCGAGGCTCTTCCGTTCGCTTTCAGCATCCCGGATGGACTCTTGAAGCTCCTGGCGTTTGGCCGCTTGCCACTCCACCAGCGGGCGCTTGCAGGCCTCAACCGTGGCGGATTTTCTTTCCCCCGGGGGGAGGGGGCATAAGGCGTAGATGTTCAACGGCTCGAAATATCCATCGCGGACTTTAAGAACGAGTGTCCTTTGCGAGGCCACGGCCAGAGCCCCCAAGGCGTTGCACAGGGCCAGCTCGAAAGGAACTTGTACGGCTTCGGCCAGGGCGGGGCAGAACTCCCGGAGGATGCCCGGTACGCTTTCCGGCGGTATGGGAGGTGGGGTCAGTGAGTCGAAAGGGATTGGCGTACAGGCCTCCATCACTTGAACGCTCCTGGCCTGGGAGGATTCCGGGGCTTGTCTGGGCTCATTCTCCCCGGCCTTAAAGCCGCTCCCCATCGTTTGCCGGGCCTCGGCATCGGAAAGCCCGCACTGCGCGGCGGCGGCCATCAATGCGGCCACGGCTTCGGCCCGGTCCAATTCTCCACCGGCCACGAGCTGGGCAAGGGAAAAAGCCGAGCTATTCAAGGCCACATTGCGCCCGCTGTTCGGGGGCATACTCGCTAACTTGGCGCACTCGGTTTCAAGTGCCTTGCGCCCGTATGGGCTTGTCCCCGTCTCACTTGTAGGGACTATCGCAAAAGGTTTCGGGGCATCTGTCTTTGGCATCGGGGCCACAAGGTCAAGGAGCCATTCCGGGGCATTGGTCAGGCCCGCGCCACTATTGCCCCAAACGTATATGCCGCCGCTTGGATGTCCAGACGGTGGAAGGATCACATACCCACCAGCCCCCCGCACATCCAATCCAGGGCCGATTTTACGGGCGCTGTTCTTAACCTCCCGTCCGTCTGGCCACTTGAAGAACAGTTGCCTCCCGCCGCCCCCGGTTTGCTGTTCAACCGTGGTAGGCAAAGAGCCATGCCTGTGTTCAAGTTCGGCCAGGGTAGCTGGGCCCTCCGGCAAGTCCACGTCCAGCACAAAGGCCCCAAGCTCTGGGCCGGTGGGGCACCCGATGGAAGCGCCGGACCACTTTGCCCACCATGCCCTGATTTGCCCTGGTTCCGTGCTGGCGTCCTTGAAGCCGTTGGAAGTCAGGGGCTTTTTGTCCACTCCGCAAGGAAAGACCCGCCAGCCTCGGGCAGCATACTTGAGAGCGGCCACGAGTTGCGGGGAACCCTTGACGCTCGGGTTTGGGTTTGGCACAAAAGAAGCGTTTCCAGCCCCGCCTTGTTTTTTGTTTTTGCCCCTGGCCGCGCCAACGGTCAGGGGCTCTTTGTTGGCGTCCTGGACGCTTGGGGTAATCACTGACCAGCCCCCTTGCCGGAAGTCAGACGTTCCATCAGGGCAGCGATGTCCGACGCCTTCCAGGCCACGCAGCGTTTGCCAATGCGGACGGGTTGCGGAAACTCCCCGGATGCGACCTTGGCCCACCATGTGGACCGGCTCACCGGGATGATTGCCGGGATTCCTTTTTTTCTGTCACCGATGATGAAGGGGAGGCGATGCAGGCTTTCAGGGATGTGGGGGTGTGTTGATGCTTGGTCCATAGCGAGTCTCCTTGGATTTTGAGCCACCCTTGCGGACGGCCCTGGATTCGCTATGGGAATATGCTGTTCTCAAAAAATCTCACTGACCGCTAAGGTGTTCCTTGAGGGTCTAGGAATTCCTTAACGGTTCAAAGGCTACGATCCGGGCAACACCTCCATTTTTTCTATGCACTCCCTGGCCAAGTCAAGTTGCTCGGCAAGTTGTCTGTCGTCTCTGTAGCCATCAATTGTTATCTCTGAAGCTGCACTATGATATTTCGCGTGGAAGGCATGATATGCCTTGGCTCGATGTTCCCAGAGTATATTTTTCTCGGCAATGTAATCCCAAAGCCAAATGCCAATAGCCCTGCAAATGTTATTTATATTCACTCTCTTTAATCCAACATTTATTTCTTTGGATAAATGGAGTTGATACTCTTGAGTCCCGGCAATGTGTATCTCTCTTTCTGAACTATCTTTAGCAATTATAATATTTCTCAGGTGGTAGTAGTGAGAAATCTCCCTGATGATATCCTTAAGCGGAGACCAAAGGTCAATGCTAATAACTTCTTTTGGCAAATTTTTAACAAGAGGGTGAATGACTTCTATTGACTTATAGCCGCGAAAATTTATGAGGTCGGGATATTTATATTTAAATATACCAAGAGAAAGACCAGTTAATATATCGGAACTATTTAAATAAAACTGGTCATTTTCGTCATAGAATTGAATAAAGAAATCTCCGGCCTCTCCAACATACTCTAGAGCAGAGACCGTGAAGGCGACTACGGGTTCACTTTGCCCTTCGGCCCAGGGTTCCCAGAATTCTCTTTCGACTGCCATAGGTGTTGAGAGTATTTCTTGCAGTTTTGGTTCAAGATTATATGCTCTCCTTAAATATTCCCAACGCCAAAAATCAATGTACTGGCGTTGTTCAAGAAATGATGTTTTGCTTGGCATCCTGGCCCCCTCGGCTTTCCCCTGAAAGAACCCCGGCCAGCCCGTCAGGGACACGGGTTTTCGAGGCGGGTAATTACTCCGCCCCTAGGCCGGGGGAATTCAGTTAATTGCCTGTTGCTCGCTCTTGATGAATCGGTATCACTTTCGCCCCGGACTTCAAGGCGTCCAGGTGGTCCGCCCAAGCGGTCATCATGTTCCTTCGTTGGGCTAGGTGTTCCGCATGGTTGTAGCTGGCCCGAATCTTGTCCCGCTCCCCATGGGCAAGCTGGCGCTCAATCCAATCCTTATTAAAACCAAGCTCGTTCAGACGGGTAGAGGCGAGAGCCCGGAAGCCGTGGCTGCATATTTCTTCTTTGGTATAACCCATGCGGCGCAAGGCTGCGTTCAAGGTGTTTGAAGATATGGCCCGGTCCTGGGACCGCTCAGACGGAAAAATATACTTGCCGCGTCCGGTCAAGGGGCGGATTTCCTCCAGAATGGTCAAGGCTTGCTTAGCCAAGGGAACGATATGGACGGTCTTCATCTTGGTCTTGTTCGCCGGAATACGCCATTCATTGGCCTCAACGTCTATCTCGGCCCATTCAGCATGGCGAAGCTCACCAGGGCGGACAAAGGTATACGTAAGCAACTTCAAGGCCACCTGGGTCAGGAATGACCCTTGGTAGGTATCAATCGCCCTAAGAAGTCCAGCCACGGCCTTTGGATCGGTCAACGTGGCGTAGTGCCGCTTCTTTGGTGGTTTGATGGCCCCGCGCAAGACCTGGGCAGGGTCATAGGAACATTTCAGGTTCACGATAGCATGACGGAAGACCACGCCAATGGTTTGCAAGACCCGCCTAGCCGTTTCGGGTGCTCCCCGATCCTCAATCCTTTTGACCGTGGTCAGGATTTCAGCCGAATTTACCGCGCCTATGGGTTTTTCGCCAAGGAAGGGGAAAACGTCTCGCTCTAAGTCACGGATGATCCGGGCCTTGTGGCGTTCGGAATAGGACTCGCTGGCCTTTGAGTGCCATTCCCGGGCCACGGACTCGAAGGTTTCCGCGTCTAAGACTTTCGCAGCTTTGTCTTCTCTCCGGGCCTGGGAGGGGTCTTGACCCTGTGCCAATTGCTTGCGGGCTTTGTCTCGGCGCTCCCTGGCTTCCTTTAAGGACACCTCCGGGTAGACGCCAAGGGAGATTCTTTTCTCCTTCCCGCCGTGGCGATATTTCAGCCGCCACCACTTACCCCCGCTGGGGGCAACTTCTAGGTATAATCCGCCATCATCAAAAATTCTGGTAGCCTTGGTCGCCGGTTTAGCGTTGCGTACCAACACATCCGTGAGCATTGGGGGCAACTCCTTTCAGCTTGCCCCCATCTAGACCCTAAAATTTGGGGGCAACTTTTTTCCGGTTGCGGGAAAAATATCCCTGTTGCCCCCAGAGTTGCCCCCAAGCTTGGAGGATGTCAATAGTTCAAATCGGACTAACCTGGACTGTAGTTTGCCGGTTATCCCTTGATTTACTTGGTTTCTTGGATTTCTTTAGACTTGGCTGGAAGGAGATTTGGCGGAGAGGGTGGGATTCGAACCCACGTGCAGGCTATTAACCCGCAACCCGATTTCGAGTCGGGCCCGTTACGGCCACTTCGGTACCTCTCCGCGCCATGAGGGAGACGGACTTTATTGAAATCCTGCGTGCATGGCAAGCGTCTTGAGTCACCAGTCGAGCCGGCCCCGGATCTCCGGGGCCGGCTCGACTGGTCAAAGCGAGGTCATCACATTGAGGTCAGATCGAAAACCGTCTCCGCGTCGGCGTCCCAGCCGTCCCACAGGAAGTCGTCGGCCCGTCCGTCCGCGATGAGCCTTAAGGCGTAGCGGGTCTGCTCCTCGTAGAAGCGGCAAAAGGCCCCCTTCCGGTCCATGCCGCCGTTCATCTCGGCGGCTTCGGCCGGGCAGGGCGAGCCGCAGAAGTGCCGGATGGCGCAGGTGCGGCAGTCCTCGATGTCCTCCACCTTGCGTCCGGAGACCTTGGCGAAGGCGGGGCTCGAAACGATATCCTCGATCTTGTCCGAGAACAGGTTGCCGCCCTTGTAGTCGGGCAGGCCGATGAACTCGCTGCAGGGGAAGACGTCCCCGCTCGGGGCCATGGCGAAGAAGCACCGGCCTCCCCCGCACGGGGAGATGTCGCACATGAGCCGCCTGGCGGTCGGGGCCATGACCGCCAGCAGGATGTTGGCGAAGTTGCCCACCACCAGTTTGCGGCCTGTCTCCTTGTAGAGTTGGCCCGAGCGCTCCAGGGCCTTGACGAACCACTTTGCGGCTTCATCCTCATCGGGTTTCACTGTGCGCGCCCCGGGCAGGGTGCAGCGCACCATGTTCAGCAGGCAAGTGGAAACTTCATTTGCGTGGAAGTATTCCACGATCTTGGGCAGAGAGCGCATGTTCAGGCTGGTCACGGTGCAGATGACGTTGAAGGCCGGGTAGCCCTTCATCTGGTCCATGACCCGGGCCACCTGCCGGGAAACACCGCTGCCGCCCCAGTTCTTGCGGGCCTTGTCGGCCACGGCCGGGGTGTGGCCGTCCAGGGAGAT
>Ga0326727_10008062_pt1 | contig 27100 bp, 25 predicted proteins | sample MB2enrmetagenome_FD_207643 | JGI IMG/M metagenome (GOLD analysis project Ga0326727, IMG submission 207643) | Lab enriched peat soil microbial communities from McLean, Ithaca, NY, United States - MB29MY | ecosystem: Environmental > Terrestrial > Soil > Wetlands > Peat | place: USA: New York...
GCGCCGGCCGCCAATAACAACAACCGGTAAACTGCGCGGAAGAGAACTCGAAGATGGTCTCGGGTGGGCATCCAAGCAAGAGGAGTCTTTCGGCCCCCTTTGCTTGGACGCGGCAGATACCGGGAAAAGTATTGCAGGAGGCAGGACTAAGGCCGGTTTAGATTCATCGGCAGCCCCGTGTTTCCGAGGGAGGTGGCCTGTTTTGGGGCTACGAGCGCGGCATCTTAAGGGGATGTCCGCTAAGCCCGCTCATCGGCGCGTTCTTCCTCAAGCAGTTGGATGACCGGATGGAGCGAGCAGGGTTGTCTTATGTCCGGTCCATGGACGACATCCTTGTATGACAGACTTATATAGTTCCCCGCCGAAAGAATTAACCTCTGTGCGTCGTGCGAGCGCCTAGCGGGGAGGCCGACCGCCGCCATTCTCGACGCTCCGCGAGACGGGGCGGCAGCGGGAGGCCTCGTGCTCGGCCCCACCCGCCGGCATTTGAGAAAAGCGGTGAAGGCCGTCAAGCAGGTGTTCGGGTCCCTGCGGCTGGACAAACACCCGGATAAGACCTTCATCGGCAGGATAGAGCAGGGGTTTGGCTTCCTTGGCTGTCACTTCAGCCCTGAAGGGCTTGCAGTGGCTGAAAAGACGATAGAGAAGCTTCTTGCGCGCGCGGTCCGGCTTTACGAGCAGGAGCGGGAGGAGCCTTGAGACTGTGTCACAATTGTTGGGCTGTTAAAAGATTCCCACTCAAAAGTGGAAAACTGGCGTCAATCAGAGCCCGTCTTCCCGGCGAAAGCCGGGAACCAGGGTCTTCTTTCCACTTTTCTAACGGTTTTTGGCTGTTTTCCCCATTACGACACAGCCTCCTTGCGGCTCCCCCTTGCTTGGATTGACCGTGCGGCGGTGGGTAAGGTGGTTGTATGGCGGCATCGCACCACGTGGATATGGTGCTGCCGTAACTGAACGCGTGGGCTGTCCGTACCTCTTTAAGTGAACCTCCATCGCCCGAAACACATCATTATTGGGTCCATATATACCGGTGCCGGTGGAATTACTGCTCAAAACAATAAATTGGGAACTGGTTTGCACATCCGAATCCAGTGTCTCCAAAGCTCCAAAAACTGGTTTCCGAAGAAATCCCCACATACCCGTCTAGCCCCGTCCCGGACCACGCCCCGCAGCAGTCATGGCCTGCCGAATCAGTTGTAATGGCGGTGCCGTCTGAATTAACGTTTGTCCATACCCAACTATCGAGCGTCTGGTTTTGTTCGGTAACGTTGATGGGTGTCAATAAGGTTTGCGATAGGCCCGACCAACCGTGTGCGACGATTTGGGTGTTGGGAAGGACGTAGTTACCTGTGGTTCGGTTAAAACGTGTTGCTGGTGACCCCTCATTCGTTGCTAACCAGGCCATGTAGACTCCCGGGAGCGATGCGGCTGCCGCGAGAGATTGACATATGCCGTCCGCACCGGATAGCCCCCCCAAGTTGCCCGAGTATATGCCGGAGGTGACAAACACTATCTTGGTGGTGGATGAAAAGCACTTTAGGCTTACAGTACCGCTGATCGGGACCGTAATGGTAAGAGTGCCGGCAGTTCCGTCAAACGCCGTACAGGCCGTCCCGTTCAGGGCGGCAAAGCTGTCAGGCCCGGTGGCTCCCTGGGGCCCTGTAGGGCCCAAAGCTCCATCAGCTCCCGTCGGTCCCTGTGGTCCCGTGGGGCCGATAGCTCCGGTTGCTCCTGCCGGTCCCGTTAAGCCGATTGGACCTTGTGTGCCTTGCGCGCCCTGTGGTCCTGTGGGGCCAATAGCTCCGGTTGCTCCTGCCGGTCCCGTCGGCCCCGTCGGTCCGGTTGGACCCACCGAGGTCGGATTTGCGGCGAATACGGCGTAGGGCGCCCCTGCAAGCATGTCACGGCCGGGCAGGACCACCGTTTTGTCCCCGGTTTCCATCACCGAGACCTGCACCCACATTTGAGGGCCAAGGTCCTGCTTACTGAGCGGACTGGTGTCGCCAAGGTCTGTGGCGATCACTTTTGCGCCCTTGGCCACCTCGATTTGTTTTGTCTCGGACCACAACAGGTTGCCGTCCTCGGCCGCATCGTAGATGCTGAAAGTGAAAGTAAGTGAAGCCGGCGAGTGAGTAAGCGCCTTTTTGAGCGTTTTCTGATAGTAGATCGTGCCCGGAACCCCGCCGTCCGCTCCCGGTGAGGAAGCGGCAAGGAAGAAGAAAAACAGAGCCGCCGATACCGATATCCTGTTCACCATTCCCAGCCCTCCTTTAACAAGTTCCGCCGTTCCCCGCCTCTAATCTTCCTGTTTCGCTCCAATCGCCTCTCGAAAGGTTGTCGGTGGGGATGCACTTGGCTTAACATCACCGAAGCTTTTCATCGCCCGGGGTTTCCGAAGGCAGATGAGTTGCCACGGTGATTGCCTGGTTCTTGGCTCCTCAACTAAAAACTAAAAACTGAAAACTGGAAACTGTGAGGATACACTATGGTTACCCACAGATGACTCACAGATGGAGGAAAAATGAGGGAAAAATTGAGGCCGTGAAAAAAATTTCCCAGGGCCGCGGGCTCCAGGTCAAGTGTCGAACAAGGTCGTGTCGAACAAGGGCGGACCGGGCGGACCCAATGCCGCTAACGTAATGGAAAAGGCTGTTTCTTCGCATACTTACGTATCGAAATCAGGATGGGTGGAGTGAAGCGAAACCCATCGTTTTGCATAAGCGTCCAGGTCTGAGTCGTCTGTGGTCGAATTATCAGGGCCGTGTCGCGCCATCTGAGTGGTTAGGCCAACGGAACGGAGGCAAAAGTCCTTGTAATTCGGCAGCTTACTTAAGTTGGCGGCATCGGGTCTGACCGGGACTATGCACCAGGCTCACTGGAACTATTGCCCAAAACACGGAGCTTATGGGCCTGTGAAGCGCCGTTTCAGTATTAGAAATGACCGTCTAAGTGTAGGGGATGAGTACTCTAACCGGAAATCTCGACAATACTCTCGCCGTGTCTCTTACCATGAAGTTCTTTCATCCGGCTGCAATCGGCCGAGTTCCCGGTGTGGATTTACCCCGCTTTGTCCCGTCCCCCGTGGTCTCAGCCATGGAATAGCCCTCCGAAGGCCGAGCTGGGGACGTCCTCTTCGAACTCGGCTGGCCCCGCATGGAAAACCTCTCATGATAGCTTGATTGTCTGCTCTAAGGCCGCATCGCTTCGGTTCTCATTTCTCCGGGCATTTTTTCTATGGCGTAACGAAGGGCAGTGCGGGGCATTTGTTTCTTATTCCTGACGATGTAGTCGAAAACTTCAGTCTGGTGGGACTCGCTGGCGGCTTTAAGCATCCAGCCATAGCCTTTTCGGACAAGGTCGTCCTTGTCGGTCAGCAGGATGTCGGCGATTTGGAAAATATGGGTCAGGAATTTTCCACGCCTGGCCGGTATGATGAGCGCCACGGCAGCACCGCGTCGGAGCCAGCGGTTATCGGATTTCGCCCACTGCTTGAGTCTCTCCAGGTATTGTGGGTACTGTTCTACAAACTCCCCGATCGTGTGATTACAAAGCGTATCGCATTTTGCCCAGTTATTGACGAAGTTCGCGACCCACGCCTCAAAAACTTCGAAATCCTGTGGCTCGTAAAGCTTGCGCAGAGAGTATGCCATTTCGCAGGCAATCCATGCTTCTTCGTTATAATCGGAGCGAAAAAGCTCTTGACACAGCGCGAACATTTCCGGTTTACGCAAGCCTTTCAACTGCTTGAGGCAGCTTTTGGCAATCCTTGCAACTACTGGAGTGCGCACTCCATATTGTTTTATCGGTTCCCGGAAAAACCGTTGCGCGCCCTCTGTCGTTGCTGGATCGCTGTTCTTCGCCAACTCTTGGCGGATATCCCGCAGGATGCTCTCAAATTGCATAAGGCTGTGCTCCAAACGCGGGGCCACATACAAACGGTGTCGGGCCGCGAGAATTTACCCAATTTACCGGACATCAATGAAAGACGTCCAATTTAGGGCTTGTCCGTAAATAGGCCTTTTAGGGACCGCGCCGGATTTTGAGACCGATTTTGGTCGCGACGATTGAGCAAAACCGCAAACGTAGCCGGCCTACGTTGAGGATTTTGCGATTGAGGAGCGGCCGAAGCGATCCAAAAGCGGGATGCGGGCACAAAGGATTTATTTACGGATAAGCCCTTAGTTGGGGAGTGTCACGAGCCGGTCTTCCATGAGCGATTTTTGTACGCCGCCGTCCACGGGAATATGACTGTTGATCTTTTCCAGGTCCGGGTTTGCCGACAGGAAATCGAGCACGTCCTTCATGCGAAAATCGGGGTTTTCGGGGTAGAGGTTATCGAAGATGATGCGGAGCAATTCATAGTCCTCGGGATAATCCATGGTCAGCCGCTTGCGGGAATGGTCTTCGGCGTATTTCAGGTGGCTGATCTTAAACAGATCCGGGTGCTTTGGCATATGGATGGTGATGTGTTCCCGCTCGGAAAAAAGAACAGCGCTTTGCCAGAGCTTTGTCAATGTCTGCCGGGTGAGTATTTCAACGTCCTGGCCGACGGGATAGGTGCGCTCAATGGTATTGGTGGTGTAGTCGGCGCCCGACGAAAGGTGGAGGCTGATCGCCTCATCCACTATCTCCGGGTCGATCAGCGGGCAGTCGGCCTTGATCCTTACGGTATGCGCCCCTCCGAAAAGTCTGGTCGCCTGGTAATATCTTTCCAGGGGGTCCTCCTCGCAACCGCAATACACGCTTACATCCATGTCCGCGCACAATTTAACGATCGGCAGGTCGGATTTGTTGATGGTGGTTGCCACAATGACCTCTCCGGCGAGTTTGCTCCGGCTGACCCTGTGGATCACATGTTCGAGGGCGGTCTTGCCTGCAAGGTCCCTGAGCACCTTGGAAGAAAGCCGAGTTGACCCGATGCGCGCCTGAACGATCGTTAAGACTTTATCCTGCGCTTCCATCATCATTGGAATTCATTTTAGATTTTAGAATTTAGATTTGAAAATCTTCGGTTTGAAGGAATAAACCTAAAATCTCCACCATTGCGCATTCATCATTCCGCATTTATCACTGCTCCGCATTGGGCGGCGGTCATGAGATTCACGCCGATGTTCGCCATTTCTTTTATGCCCTGGTCGTAGAGGCCCGAGACGGCATCCGTGACCAGCACTATTTTGAAGTCCCGTTCGCTCGCCTCGTAGATGGATGTGCGGGGGCAATTCGGGAAGTTGCAGCCGGCAAATACCAGGGTATCGACATCGAGGGTCCGCAGGTGGGATTCCAGGCTTGTTTTGTAAAACGCGCCCCATCGCGGCTTGTAGATAATCCATTCGCGTTTTCCGATCTCCTGCAGGGCGCCGGAGAGCAACAGCGGCGGATTCAGCCTCAGATCCCGGTTGGGCTTGAGATCGGCTGCCAGTTCCGCTCCACTGGAACCCGGAGTCACCATGGGTTTTCCCTGTTCGAGAAGCCCGCGCCGGCAGAGTTCCGCATTCGAACCGTCCGGTTCGTAAAGCCTTACCACATGCACAATCGGGATCTCATTTTCCCTGAATGCGCGGACCAGATCCCGAATCGCCGGCAGTACTTCGAGGCTGCCGGGTATTTCCGCCGGCGCGCCGGGCAGTACGAAATCATTCTGAACATCTATCGTCAGAAGGGCCGAATGGTCTCTGTTTGGGGCGGTGTAGTCCATTTACGCTCGTTTGTCCTTATATTGCAGCCGTCTCCAGCGTTTAAAAGCAATCGGCATTTGTTCCACACTCGATAAATACCACCGGGCCGGGCCGCCTATATCCAATCGATTTCAACCATGCGCTCAACCTTCTTGAATTCCGGGTCGCCGGTCACGACGGACGCGCCGCGATCCAATGCGCATGCCACGGCAAAACAGTCGGCGTAAGAAAGAGCGTACTTTGCCTTCACCTCCGATGCCGATGCGATGATTCCCCAGGATGCCGGCACCAGCTCAATCGGGAGGTCGTAGAATTGTTCAAGGAATTCCCTTGCCGGATCAACCCCCATCATCCTGATTGTGATATAGTAGATTTCCCCCAGGTTGATTTCACACATAAAAGCCCGAATCCTGCCTTCCTGCGAAGCTGTAAGAAACTGCTCCACTTTGTTCGCGCCCGACTCATCCTGGGCGAACTTCAGGACGGCATGCGAGTCAAGTACTATATCTCTCATCTATCTGCCTGTCCCTCTTTCTTTCTTCGAGCAATTCTTCCGCGAGCGAGGTGTCCGACTTGAGCAGCCCCCTCATTGCCTTGACAGGCTCGTCGGGAAGAGGGACCATTTCCGCGTGATTTCCGACCAGCCGAAACAGCACCCTTTTGCCCGGTAAGATCCCGAGTTTTTCTCGGATCTGCTTCGGAATGACGATTTGACCCTTGGATGAGGTTCTTGCTATTGGCATTTACGTATTACCTCCTAATTAAGGTCTTACAATTGTATGCATAGTCTAACATAAATGCCGCAGGTAAGTAAACTCGGCCGTAGTACATAGTCAACGAAGTTTTTTAGGTCGTCACGTCCGTGAAGGCAAGGGCGCATTTTATTTAACCTATCAAAACCATAGAAGCGCGGGGGTTACGGACCAACACAGCCCCTCGCCGCTTCGCGGCTCCGAATTCCGGAGGGTGCGGGCGGGGATAAACCCCACCCCTACAGATCGTAGTGAAATGCTTAAGTTAGCGTTTACGGGGACAAACCCCGCCGCTACAAATCGTAATGAGATGCTTAGGCGGCGCCGGGGGCGCCGCCACATTAAAACCGGTTTATTTTATCGGGGGTACGTAAGGGATGATCTGGGCGAAGAGCCAGCACAAAAAGAAGACGAGCGGAACATGAAGCAACATCTGCAGGACCGAATAGCCGACCAGGTCCCTTGCCTTGACGCGCAGCAGGCCCAGCAGGGGCAGCATCCAGAAAGGATTCAACAGGTTGGGCAGGGCTTCCGAGGCGTTGTAGATCTGGGTTACCCACCCGAGGTTTACATGGTGCAGATTGGCGGCCTGGAGAATGTAAGGGGCCTCCACGACCCACTTCGATCCGCCGGATGGAATGAATACCCCGAGGATAGCCGAATAGAGAGCGACCAGGAGCGGATAGGTGCCCTGGGTCGTTATTTTGTAGAAAAGGTCCGTCAGCCAAGAATTTATCCCGGTGCCGACGATCATCCCGAAAATAACGGCGTAAAACGGGAACTGAATCAGCACCCCGCCGGTGGCGGGCACCGCCTCGGCGACTGCCTTCAGAAATCTTTTGGGCCGCCAGTGCAGGATCATGCCGACGGTGATGAAAATGAGGTTGTAGGTATTCAGATCGAGCGCCGCCATCGCCCCGGTGGGTGAGGTGCGGAATACGTCTATCAGGTAGTAGACGAGGATCGCGCCCACGATAATGATCAGAAGAGGGCTGTATTCAAGCCATTCGCCCGGTTTTTTCCTGGGTTCGATGGTCATGTCCATCTGTTCGAAGGAGATGCCGAAATCCTTGACGGCTTTTGCCCGTTCGGGGCTGGGAGCCGAGAGGTAGGCGATCACAATCGAAACGGTGATAAGCACCACGATGGTCCAAAAATTTGCCCAGATGAACAGCGTGTGGTTTAGAGGTATGAGGCCGCTGATTTCGAAAAGCTTTGGCGGGATCGAGCCCTTGGTGGCCATCATCAGGGCGGCGGATGAAGAAAGCCCGAGCGCCCACACCGCGCCAAGCCCCAGATAAGCCGCCGCGCCGGCGGCCCGGTAGTCCATGTCGTCGAACCGGCGCGACATCTCGCGGACAAGCAGACCGCTGAAAATGAGGCTCAAGCCCCAGGATATCAGGGACGTCGCCATCGAGAGGAAAGCGATCCAGGCGATGGCCGTCCTGCCGTTCCCGGGGATTGTGGCCACTTTGCGAATGAGCCAGTAAACGGCCGGGGTGGAAGCCACCACGTAGCCGCCTATGATGATCATGGCCATCTGCATGGTAAAAGGAATCAACACCCAGAACTGTTTGCCGCCGGCCAGAGCAAGATTTACGGGACTTTCTCCAATGGCGATTCCGAAGATGTAGATGAATACGATCCCCACCAGCGCGAACACCCAGGCGTCCGGAAACCATTTCTCGCTCCATGCCGCCAGTCCCAGGCCAAACCTTTCGAAAACCGATTCCTTCCGCGCTTTAGGCTCTTGAACATGCTCGATTTCCATGGGTTTTCTCCTCCCAGGGGACCATTTCTCCCAACCCCGGTTTGAGTCATTCGATTCGAAGTTCCAGAGCGTCGGGCAGACTCCGACCTCAACTCATATCAAATTGCGCACGCAGTAAGCAACGCGGGGAAATGTGACCGGTTTCCAACAGGCCTGTTGCCTGCATGAACACAATTTGGCGCCAGTCTTCAAGCTCCAGCGCGACCTGTTCGTATAAGTCCAGCGTCTCCGGGCTAACCAGGGCGTTTCTATCTGCAACGGGCTTTCTGTTCAGAATATTGGCAGGATATGGGATAATTCCACCCCGCACTTGGTCTAATACATCCGCCGGCGGAAAGATGCGATTGATTATAAGAATTACCGATCGGCATATTGACAGCTCAAATGTTTCATCCATTCTCCCAGTTCAGGAGCAGCAGCTTCTCATACAATTGACAGAAGAGGTCTGCATCACGCACCGTGCGAATAGCGCCCAACCGCACCTCCTGGTCCTCTCCCCGTTCTTTTGCATAAATCTGATAGGCGTCATCCCGCCAGACGAGCTTGAATGCAGGCATGTTTCCGGCTCGCCTGCAGTTGAGCAGAAAAACTCCAGCAAATCCTGTGTCTACAACAACCGACTTTGCGATTTTCTCACAATCCGCCGATAGAGACTTGCGGATTTCTCTCAGAATAGAGTCGATTGAATGCTTGCGCCCGCCCGCCCGCACAGCCGGGGTGTCCACGGACGTCGTTGATGCCTCGATTCCCAAAAAACCGCCGGCTATCTTTTCTCTTTCGTTTTCTTTGAGATCGGTCCGGCCGGCCAGAATAGTTTCGTAGCCCTCGCAGGAATGTGAATAAGCCAGTGTGAACTGGTATTCGTCGGTTTCCAGCGTTCTTCGTGATTCCCACACAAAGTGTTCGACTTCTTTAGGCAGTTGTTGTGTCTTGTGCAACTTGCCGTGTGGGTCCAAAAAGTAAAATGTGACCGTCTGGTCAAGCTCATGCCCGTTTGGATTCATTTCTCTTTCCAGGGCACCGGTTTTATCGTCGTCGCAATGCACCATGACCGATCTCCTTTCAAGCCTGATTCGCAGCGAGGCGCCTGCACAGACCCCGATGGAATTGTCTAACGGCGCTCAGTGAAACCTCATATCGTTTAAGGCGCTTTCGGCGGAACATGTGTTTTTCAGACCGTCCGGTCACAGGAAAACATCACCGCTCCCCGGCATGGGGCTTTCCCGACAGCTTCACCTCATTTCCGATCCGTCACAGATTTCCATTCTAAAATTGCTGCCGTTGAACGAAGCCACCATCCGCCCAAAGTCCATCCAGCGGACATCCCTGCCGTCTATGACCATCATGGGCAAACTCTCCTGCGCCTCCTCATCCCACGCTATTCTGCCTCTCACGACGCCCTTGCTCGAAATCCGCGGTCCGTCAGGGTGGTCCTCGATGTATTTCATGCAAAGGGCTTTGTCCATCTGGCCGCAAAGCCGGCTAAAAAGATCCTGGATGTCGTCGTCGACGGAGCCTACCACCTGGAAGGCGTATCCCCGCCTCCAGCCGGCAGCTTCGATCGCTTCGATCGTTATGTGCGTGGGCAGGAGGAGGGTGCGAAAGGAAAAAGTATGGAGAACGCCATCGAGGTCGTACATGGTTACGGGGGCAAATGAGGGGTGTTCGAATTGTATTCCATACATGCGAGCGATAACCTGGTTGAAACAGCGGGAGCAATAAAACTTGTGATGATCGCGAAGGGAAAGAAATGTCAGGTCATGATCGGGCGTCCGGCGACAGCACAGCTCGCAGCAGTTGTCGTTTTCTCCCATGACTATATGCTCCTCTCGGTTATCATGGTGTTGTTGCTCTATCGGCCGGCCTTCAGATGAAAACGGTCCCTTCTTTATAGACTGGAGTCGAAATTGAACCGCTTGAGGTCGAGATTATGGGGGTTGCGCCTGCGGCGCAGCTCGCCCCCGGCATTGCGATTGGGTCCGCGGGAGAACGATCTATCGGCTGAGGCTCCTGTTTGGTTTTTCAAAGGAAGCGCGGCCCGGAAAGGACCCCCGGTCCGCCCGGCGCGGGAGCCGCCGGGAGGTCGATACAATAAGCGTACCAAGACTTCAGCGGTGAGGGTTGCCGGCGCCGGCAACTTTCGGGGCCGTTTTACGGACCTGTTTCCTTTGGATCACAGGCGTGGGGATGGTGGAACCGCGGACTGCGAAGGCCTCCAGTGAGCAAAGTTTTGTCTTGACTTGGCCGGAATCGTGGACTAAGGTACCAAAGGCTTCGGTTTGTCCCATAAAGCGTCAGAAGAAATGCAAGAACCTTTGTAGAAACAGTTACTTACAGAGGCGGTTTCAGGATTGAGCCAGGGTGGTGGTAAACTGTTTGCGCTTCAAGTCCCGATTCGATTCTCTCTCAATTCCAATCCAAGCGAGCCCAAATCTGAGCAAGACTTCGTGGTCACGCTATTGCGACTGTTAGTAATGGTTCTTATCAATTAAAGACCAACAAATCCTGTTTTGGGATTCCTTTGGATTCCCGACCCCTCTCCTCAGTTCAGAGATAGGCTCCATTTTCCAGCACGGATTTTGAATAGGTGTCCCTGTCATCGGCGCTGCTTTTGGTTTCGCTCGGGTTACAGCAAACGGCGCCACAAAATTAGGTGACAACAGGCGCATCTCATGAAGTGTTGCTAGACAATGGCGGTGTTTGCGGGTCATGCCGTCCCGTCAAATGGAGGCAGGGAGAATGGATGAGAGACTGATTTTGGAATATCGCCGTGGGGAAGCGGTCATACTGACGCTTAATCGGCCCGAGGTCATGAATTCCTTCAACTTTGCTCTTCTGCGTGAACTTAGAGCCAAAGTCGAAGGGCTTCACTGGGACCCGGGAACACGGGTTGTAATCATCACCGGGGCCGGAGAAAAGGCGTTCTGCGCCGGAGCCGACCTCAAAGAAAGGGCCACGCTCAGGGAAGATCAGGTAAAGCAATTCATATACACGATCCGCGACCTGTTCACTTTCATCGAATCGATGAACAAGCCCGTAATAGCAGCGGTAAACGGGATAGCGCTGGGGGGTGGAACGGAACTCGCCCTCGCCTGCGACATTCGCATAGTTTCTGAAAGCGCGACCATGGGCCTGACTGAAACCCGGCTGGCGATAATTCCGGGGGCCGGCGGCACACAGCGGCTGCCCCGGATAGTGGGCCGCGGCAAGGCCAAGGAGTTGATCTTCACCGGCAGGCGAGTGGGCGCCAAGGAGGCCCTGGAGATCGGTCTGGCAAACAAGGTTGCTCAACCGGCAGCCTTGATCGACGTATGCCTCGAGATGGCGGCGATGATTTGTGAAACCGGCCCGGTGGCCATCAGCCAAGCCAAATATGCGATAAATCATGGTTGCGAGGTGGACCTTCATTCGGGATTGGCCATTGAATCGAACGCCTACTGGGTGACCGTCCCCACGGAAGACCGTTTGGAAGCACTGGCAGCTTTCAGGGAAAAAAGGAGACCGGTTTTTAAGGGCAGATAGCGCGCGCAAAACGGTGGTCCCGGCCCCTGATCTCGAGTGTTGCGTTCTCGGCGCGGGGGCCTTGTTCATCGATTTGCGCTTACATCCCGAAACCTTCTGTTGAATGCGGTTTATGTGAATCCGATGCTGGTACGGATATGAAAACAGTCTCAGAAGACGCCTTGGTGAGCAAGGTTATTTCAGAGAGCGAGTTCCGCATTCTCAAGAATCTCTGCGATGCCGTTCTCGTCACGTCGGGGGACGGGACCATTGTTTACGCAAACGACGCCTACGCAAGGATGCTGGGCATTCCTGCCGATCTAATCGTCTGCCGCAGTCTTTCCAGTGTGCAACCGAATTCGCTGGCACTTAAAGCCATGGCCAACGGCACCGAGTTCTACAACGTGTGCGAACTGATGGAGACGCTCGAGGTCGGCGCCGTTTGTTCAGTCCTGCTCATGCCTTCGCCCGATAATTTTACATGTTCGGTAACCATAATAAATGTAATAAACCAGGACCACGCCCGCCAGAATTTCAAGGCGAAACAGCGATACGTTGAATCCTATCTGGATGCGCGAATAGCCCAGGGAGCCGCTCTTCCCGCCCCTTTCCGAAACCTGGTCGGAATGAGCAAGAGTTTCAGGACCGCCCTGTACATGGCTTCCAAGGCCAGCAAGGCGGACTTTCCCGTCCTGGTGATGGGTGAAAGCGGGGTTGGAAAGGAATTGCTGGTGCGGGCCATTCACGAGTCCAGCCACAGGTCCAACAATGATTTTGTCAGCATCAACTGCGCCGCCATTCCCAGCACGCTGATCGAGTCCGAGCTTTTCGGCTATGAATCCGGCAGTTTTACCGGCGGCAGGCGGGAGGGAAAGAAGGGGCTGTTCGATCAGGCCGACAAAGGAACTATATTCTTTGACGAGGTGGGCGATTTCGAGTTGAGCACACAGGCCAAAATTCTGAGGGTGCTTGAAGAAAAGGAATTCAGAAGGGTCGGAGGCCAGAAGTGTATACCTGTTGATACACGGGTTTTGAGCGCCACCAACAGGGAACTCGAAAGAATGATGGTGGAGGGGAAATTTAGGGTAGATCTCTACTATCGCCTCAATACAATGACCATTCACGTGCCTCCGCTGCGTGAACGGGAAGGCGACATAGAACTACTGGCGGAACACTTTTTGTCGGTGCTTGGCGAACAATCCGGAAAATCAGCCAAATTCAGCCAGGCAACCATGGACATTTTTTATGCCCACGGCTGGCCGGGCAACGCCAGGGAACTGCGCAGCGTGGTCCACTACGCGCTCAACATGACCGATACCAATGTGATAGCCCCCAGCGACCTGCCTGCTTATCTGCTGCTTTCGGATGCGAAGGCTTCGATCAATGACAGGATATGGCCGAATGGTCATGAGCCCAATGGTTCCCGGCGAGGCTTCGTCTACAGGGACATAATCGATGCTTTCGAAAAAGATTTGATCGAAGTCATCCTCCATCGATACCGGACCAGAACCAAGGCCATGGAGGCGCTGGGGCTGAGCCGCCGGGCCTTTTACCTCAAGCTTAAAAAGTACGGTCTTTCATGAATCGCCACACCGGGCTGTATACAAAATGTCAAATCAAGGTGATTGTTACCTAAAGTATACACTCAGTCCGCCGTTTTGAATCCTTTCTGACACGCTCCGCACTGAGCAAGATCCCCGCTTTTTTGCCATCCATCTATATTCCGAGCGTCCGTCAGCCTTACGAAAGGCTTCTGGAATACTTCTTGCCGATAGCTTCCCTCAGGTCCGCGTGCACCAAACCATGCTGAAGAGATGGCCGTATGGAAACAGATGTTGATCTGATCGAGATCGGTCCCAGAGAAGGGCTGCAGTTTCACAAGAAATACATTGAGGCCGAGAAGAAGATCGCACTGGCAAATATGCTGTTCGATTGCGGCTTTCGCAGGGTGGAAGTCGCTTCCTTCGTGCATCCCAAGGCCGTGCCTCAAATGAAGGATGCGGTCGAGGTCCTGTCGGAGATCAAGCGCAACCGGGACCCGACGAAGGAAGGCAGGATCTGCCAGGTCCTGGTGCCAAACGAAACCGGGTGCCGCAGCGCAATCGCATGCAAGGCGGATGAGATTGTGGTGTGGGTCTTTCTAACCGATCGGCTGAGCCACTCCACTCTTAACCGCAGCGTTTCGGAAACGCTCAAACGGATAAGCACGATCTCAGAGATCGCCCGAGCCAATTCCGTTAGGATCAGCGCGTATATCGGAGCGGCTTTCGGTTATCCGGGAGAGGAAAATCGTCACCACAAGAACTTATGCGCGATGGCGGCAAAGCTGGTCCAGCTCGGCTGTTGTCTGGTCTGTCTCAACGACGAGCCTGCCATGGCAAACCCGATCACGGTGCGGCAACACCTTCGCATGTGCATGGGCGAGGTGGATTCATCGAAGCTGGCGGTGCATTTCTACGAAAACCGTGGGCTGGCGCTGGCAAACGTCCTGACGGCTCTCGAATGCGGTGTGCGTGTTTTCAAATCAAGTCTCGGGGGCGCGGGCGTTCACGGCTACATGGGACAGCTTGTGAATGGGAGGACCCCGGGCAGGATCGAAGCACACGGGCTGGCCACCGAGGATCTGGTCTACGTTTTCGAAGAACTGGGCATACGGACGGGGATCGACGTCGACCGGCTGATCGAGTGCGGCCGTTTCCTCGAGGACCTTCTGCAACTGAAGCTGTACAGTCGTGTGCTGTCCGGCGGCCTTTCCGGCGCCACACTTAGCGAGGCGCGGATAAGCTGCGTGAACCTGCCCCCCGCCCCGGCAAGTGTCCGGATATGGGACTGAGATGTCAATGGGGAGATGTGATGGTTGTCTGAAGTGAAGCAGGCTCCGGGAATGCGGCTGTTCGGCAACCGGAGGAGCAGTTCAAGGCTGCTTGAGGAGGTCTGTCGTGGAAGCAGAGGATGCCCGAGAAAAGCGCCTGAAGCATTGGGAAGACCAGGATGCCATTGTGATGGAGCACCGCAAGGAGGCTTACAACATCGGTGGTGAGGAGCAGATCAAGCGCCTTGCCAAGCAGGGCAAAAAACCGATGCGCGACCTCATAGAGATGTTGATCGATCCCGGCACGGAGTTCTTCGAACTTGGATTGGAAGCCGGCTACAACATCGGTGAAATAAAGCTTTATGGAGGGGAGGTCTATTCGTCGGAGAGAAGGGGGCACATCCCGGGCGGTGGAGTGATCACGGGGGTGGGCAGGGTTCACGGCAAAAACTGCATGATCTTTGCCAACGAGAACCGCTATGCGGCCGGCACCTATTTCCCGATCACCCTCAAAAAGCACATGAGGGGTCAGGCGATCGCGGAGCGTCTTCGGCTGCCCTGTATTTACATCGCCGACTCGGGCGGCATCAACCTTCCGCTGCAACTGGGCTGTTTCGCCGACGACGGTCATTTTGGCAGCATGTTTTACAACATGTGCCGCATGTCGGCCATGGGCATAAAACAATACACCCTGTCAACCGGCGGAAATACCGCAGGCGGGGCCTACATCGTTTACCTGGCTTCCGAATCCATAATGATAGAGAAGATGGCCTTTGCCTTTCTGGCCGGCCCTCCGATGGTGAAATCGGCAATCGGCGAGACCGTCTCCATGGAAGACCTGGGAGGCGCCTATGTGCACACACAGCACTCCGGCGGCTGTGACCACTGCGTTTCCAGCCAAGCGGACGGGGTAATGAAAGTCAGGGACATCATGGAGTTCGAACCTACTCAGACTCTTCATTGCGAGCGCAGGAAGACGATCGAGCCGAGATTCGACTACAAGGAGATGATGCGCTGCTCCCCGGTAAACACCTACCAAGCCATCCAGATCAAAGACACTCTCAAATGCCTGGCCGATGACAGCTATTTCCACGAGTACAAGCCCACTTACGGTCTCAACCGCGGTGAAACGATCGTAACGGGGAAGATGTGGCTCAAGGGTCTGCCGGTCGGGGTAGTCGCCTCCAGCGGCAACGGGGTCATCTACATCGAGGCGGCCAGAAAAGCCACCGAGTGGATGATCCGCTGTGGAAACTCCAAGCTGCCGGTGCTCTTCATCCAGGGATCGCCGGGCTATATGGTGGGCCAGCAGGAAGAGTGGGGCGGAATTGGAAAGTACGGATCGGACATGGTCCGCGCCTGCAGCGTGCTCAATGTTCCGAAGATCCAGTACGTAATTGGCCCCGATCATGGGGCCGCCAACTACGGCATGTGCGGCAGGGCCTTCAGGCCGGTGTTTTGCTTTACCAACATGAGGGGCCGAACGACCGTCATGTCCGGCAGGACGGCTGCATTTGTCGTCGAGACGGTGCGCAGGAAAAACATTGTCGAGAAAGGAAAGACGGTAAACGAGGAAGAGATGGCGGAATTCCGCAAAGTCATGATCGAACGGTATGACGCCGAGGGACATCCCTTTCTGACCGGGTCCCTCCTATTCCATGACGGCGTTATAACCTTCCGCGAGGCGCGCGACAAGCTCGCCAGGGCGCTGGAGCTTTGCTACTCCGTCCCGTTGCAGGGCACGGACTGGGGCGATATGAAAGTTTAGAGCCTTTAGAAGCAACAGACTCATGCGCGGAACCCAGGGCTTGGCGGAGACAGAAACGTTTTTCAATTCAAGAATCAAGGAGGCCCGGTCCCATGACTGAATACGACTTTTGGAAGATATTTCCCAGGATGCCAAAGAAGGTAACCATTGGAGACATTACCGTCCGTGATGGTTTTCAGCATGAAGAAAAAACCATATCGACCAGGGCCAAGATCTACTACGCCCAGGAGATGATCCTGGCGGGGGCGAAGGAGATCGAGGTTACGAACCTGGGGAGCCCGGAAGGCATTCCCCAGTTCAAGGACTGCGAAGAAGTCCTTACGGCTCTCAGAAGCGATGCGTTCAAGAAACGCTGCGCGAGGGCAGGGGTCAATTACGACGAAATCGTGATGACCGCTGTAACCATCCGCGAGCCGGCGGTCGACAAGGCCGTGGAGCTCAGACAAAGGGGAATCGGCCCGGATCGCGTCCTGATGATGGTTTCCACCGATCCCGAGCACCATTTCGCCAACTCCGGAACCACCCTGACTCAATACTGGAAAGAAGCCGAACGCTGCATACGGAAAGCGGCCGATGTCGGCATGAAGATGTGCGGCACGGTGAGCACCATCTGGGGAAGTCCCATCACCGGGGCAACCCGGCTGGAGGATGCGGTCGAGTTCACGAAGCGTTTCTTTTCGATCGGCGCTCACGACATCGAGCATGCCGATCACGACGGTTCCGCTTCCGCGGCTCAGGTCTACAGGTACTTTTCGATGGTCCTTGATGCCATGCCCGATCCCGAGGCGCATCTGTGCCATCTCCATGAAACAAAGCGCGTTGCCCCGGCTTCAATTCTGGCGGCCCTTCAGGCCGGCATCAGCCGTTTTGAAGGAACCCTGGGAGGTCTGGGCGGACAGCCGGCCAATTTCCTCGACGACTGCCCTGTTCGGGGTACCGGCGCATACTATTACAAAGACCCCAGGTACGTCGGGCTGGTGACCTTCGAAGACCTCCTGGTCATGATCGACGAACTGGGTATCGAGCATGGCTACAACGTCGATCGCGTTCTCGAACTCGGAGTCCAGATGGAGAGGACCATAGGCCGCAGGCTGAGATCCGAGGTCATCTTGAGCGGCCGGACAATGAAAGAAGGCCATCCGGAATTCGCCCGCCCCGGGCTGGGGAAACTCATTGCGAAACTGGGCGAAAAACCCGGCCAGTTGGTGCCTTCCGATTGGCCGCCGCAGGCGATCCTGGAAAAAGAATGGGGACCGGCCGGCTGGAGAGCCGGGCAAGCCTCATCTACAAAGGCGCGTGCATAGGCCGCTCACTACGGCCGCAGAGACGATCGAGGGCGGGCGGCAAAGTTTTTGAGCAAGCAGGCGGGCTTGCGAGGCAGTCCATAAGGTCTGCATACATAAAGTTAACCGAGGGGTTCTACGTTCGTCCGAGCCAAGGAGGATAACATGAACGAACAGGCCCAGTCAGTCTCAACACAAGAAAGACTCTTCTCTTCCCCCAATGTGGAAGATGCGCGGTCCTTCTTCATGCAGAAGCCGCGCACGTTGACCAGCAAACTGATGAGTGTGTCCGAGGCGGTGGACCGGTATGTTCATGACGGCGATTACATAGCTTCGGGTGGTTTTGGAGGAGTGAGGATTGCGAGCGCGGTTCTTCACGAGATGGTGCGAAAGCACAAAAAAAACCTGGGGTTAGCCGGACACACGGCCACTCATGATTTCCAGATCCTGGCCGCAGGCCGGTGCTTCAACCGATGTGACGTCGCCTATATCGTAGGCTTGGAGATGAGGGGCCTGTCTCCCAACGCAAGGCGATACGTGGAAAGCGGCGCGGTCAAGATGACCGAATGGTCCAATGCCACCCTTGCATGGCGCTACAAAGCCGCGTCCATGGGAGTGCCGTTTTTGCCCACACGCGTACTGATGGGCACCGACATCATCAAATACAGCGCCGCCAAGGAAATAGAGTGTCCTTTCACGGGACAGAGGCTCATGGCCGTTCCGGCGCTTTTCCCCGATGTGGCGATTATCCATGTTCACCGGGCGGACATGTACGGGAATTGCCAGATCGACGGAATAACCATAGCGGATTACGACGTGGGGCGTTCCGCCAAGAGGGTGATCATCAGTACCGAGCGACTGGTGGACACCGATGAGATTCGCAAGGAGCCCTTAAAGACCCTTCTGCCTTTCTGGCTGGTCGACGCCGTTTGTCATGTCCCATACGGGAGCTATCCCGGCAACATGCCCTACGAGTACTTTTCCGACGAAGATCACCTGGCGGAATGGATGGAAGTTGAGCAAGACATGGGCGCATTCGAAAAATTTTTGGACAAGTATATCTACGGGGTTCGGGACTTTTCGGAATACCTGGAACTGAAGGGCGGCGAGGCACGGATGGCTGAGTTGCGTGAACTCGAACCCTTGAAGCGAGACGCGGACGAGGTCGTAACGAGAGCGGGAGGAAGCCGATGAAGCCCAACAATACACGCTACAACCTGATGGAACTCATGGTATGCGTGGCCGCCCGGCAACTGGAAGACGGCAAAACCTCGGTCATTGGCACGGGAATGCCTCTGTCCGCGGCGATGCTGGCCCAAAAGACAGCCTCGCCAAACCTGGTAATTCTTTTCGAGGCCGGAGGGGTTGCTCCCATCCTGCAAACGCTGCCCATCTCGGTTGCCGATTCCAACACGCAGACCGGCGCAATATTGCATACCAGCATGGATGTGATTTTCGAGGCCTGCCAGCGGGGAACCATCGACTACACGTTTCTTGGCGGGGCCCAGATCGACATGTATGGAAACATCAACTCATCCATGATCGGCAAAGACTACGACCATCCCAAAGTGCGTCTGCCGGGCAGCGGGGGAGCCAATGATCTGGCTTCCCTGTGCTGGAAGACACTCATCATCACACCGCACGATAAACGCAGGTTTACCAACAAGCTGGATTTCCTAACTTCACCCGGTTATCTCACCGGCCCCGGAGCAAGGGAGCGGGCCGGTTTGCCTGCCGGCGGCGGTCCCTACAAGGTCATCAGCACTCTTGCTCTGATGGGATACGATCCCGAGACCAAGCGAATGCGCGTGGAGAGCCTGCACCCTGGGGTAACGAAGGAAATAGTGGTCGAAAATACCGGCTTCGAGATGCTTTTCGTTGACCCATTGCCTGAAACCCCTGAACCCACGGACCACGAATTAAAGGTGCTCAGGGAAGAGGTGGACCCGCTTAGGCTCGTGATCGGCAAACCGGGTCAATGAGCGCATGCCGAGCCAAAGTCATCCGGCATTAAGTCAGTTGGATCCAATTGTGGCGTTTCCCTCATTTTCGGATCGGAGTCCACAGGCGGCGAATGAAAGGTTCGATTTCAGTTCGGGCTTATATTTGCCGCCCCATTTGCTCCTCATGTTTGGGAGGTGAATCATGGATTTTCAGCTTACAGACGAACAACGAATGATCAAAGAAACTGTGTACAAGTGGTCAGTAAACGAACTGGGGCCTTTGCAGGAAAAAATTGATGAGGAAGACTGGTTTCCGCCTGATTTTTTCCTGAAATGCGCCGAAATCGGCATCCTTGGAATTACCATCAGCGAGGAATATGGGGGACTCGGGGGCGATGTGCTTATGCAGACTCTGGCGATCGAGGAGATGAGCCGGATCTGCCCGGGGCTGGCCATGACTTACGGGGCGCATTCAAACCTGTGCGCCAATAACATTTACAAAAATGCCAATAAATTCTTGAAAGAAAAGTACCTGCCTGCCCTGATTTCGGGAGAAAAAATCGGCGCTCTTGGATTGACCGAGCCGAACGCCGGCTCCGATGCGATGAGCCTTCGCACGCGTGCCGTGAAGAAAGGGGACAGCTACATTCTCAATGGGTCCAAGATGTTCATAACAAACGGCCCCGTCGCCGACACTCTCCTGGTCTACGCCAAGACAGCGCCTGAATTGGGAGCGAAGGGGATCAGCGCCTTTATCGTGGAGAAGGATTTTCCGGGTTACTCGGTGGCGCGCAAGCTCAAAAAATGCGGGATGCGGGGTTCCCCTACGGCCGAACTCGTCTTCGAAGATTGCCGGGTACCGGCCGAAAACCTTGTGGGAGAAGAGAACAAGGGCGTCAACGTGATGACCAGCGGACTCGATATCGAGCGGATTGTGCTGGCGGGGGGCTCCGTCGGCATGGCCCAGCAGGCTATGGAATACTCGATAAAATATGCGGTGGATCGAGAACAGTTCGGCCAGTCCATTGCCTCGTTCCAGATGGTGCAGCAAAAACTGGCCGACATGTACACGCGCACCGAAGCCTCGCGACTGATGGTTTACAGGGCGGCCGAGGAAGCCCAGAAGGCTCCCCGGGGAGGCAAAGGCACGGAACTCACTAAGCAAGCCGCCGCGGCTATTCTTTTTGCCGCTGAAACGGCAACCTGGGTCTGCGACCAGGCGATTCAGATTCATGGAGGCTACGGCTACTGTCTTGAATTTCCGGTGCAGAAGCTCTGGCGGGATGCCAAACTTTATGAAATCGGGGCGGGCACAAGCGAGATCAGGCGGCTTATTATTGCGCGTGAACTGACACGGACCGAATTCGCCAAAAAAACCGAGAGGTTCGGCGATCAGGCGTCCAAGGCCGCGCCCAGAGGAGCGTAATCCCGTAAAGACTTGCGTTGCGAGCGTTACAGTTGAATTTCGCTTGTTAAATTAATCTCTTTTGTGGATCGCAGTTTAAGAGGAGACAGTAAACGGTGACGGGCAATGCAAGAGCCCGTCAGACAGGAATATTCGAAAATCGATTCTCGAATCCCAATTCCCTCTTCTTCGATGGTTCGGCCACCTGCTGCTGAAAACTCATTTACCCTGATAGCTGTTCCGAAAGCCAAACCTGACCGTTGCCTCAACCTTGACATGACAACACCAATTCAGCAGAAGATACGAGATAAGAGACGGACCCCCGAGCAGATTGCGGCAATGGTGAAATCCGGGGACTGGATTAACAATGGAAGCGTCGGCGGGGACTCTACGGTATGCACCGAAGCGGTAGCCAAAAGGTTGGGACCCGGGCCCTCGGATCTCAAAGATATCGAATTCTGGCTATATGCTCAGTTTTACCCGCACCTCGAACTGCAGGAATTAGATCCATTGCAGCAATATCATTGCGTTCACGAATATTTCTTCTTCCCGTGGAACCGCAAGGCCAGGGATACCAACAACGTCACCGACTGGGCACAGTGGGGATGGGCTTATGGAATGTGGGCTCACCACTACAGGTTCATTAATGCCGTTAAGGAGAAACGCGGCATCGACTGGTGGTTCAATGCGGCGACCGCCCCGGACAGCCATGGTTTCTTCAACATGTCGTACGGTGTGAATAACTGCAATATTTTCAAGCAAACCGCCAAGAAAACCGTCTTCGAGGTGAGGAGCGATTACCCCTGGGCCGAAGGGGGGCGCTTCAACACCTTCCATATCGACGAGATAGACTACTGGGTCGAGGTTGATTGTGAGAAATACAAGTGGCCGCAGATTAAAGAGCGCCTGATAAAACCGAGGCCCGAAGAAGAAGCCATTGCGAAAAACGTAATGACCATAATGCGCGACCGTGACATCGTTCAGCTCGGTATCGGATCGCTTCCCTCCGCCTGCGTCTCGGCGATGGAGAACGCGGGGTTCAAAGATCTTGGAGTCCACACCGAAATGCTGAACTATGGCCTGATCAAGCTGATCGAATCCGGCCAGGTCACCAACGCGTATAAAACCATGGACCGCGGCAAAAGTGTGTGGACGTTTGCCTTCCCGGTGGACGTGCAATGGTACTTCGATACGGTCAACCACAACCAGCAGCTGGCGGCATATGACATCGGCTACACGAATAATTTCCAGGTCCTGAGCAGGATCGACAACATGATAGCCATCAACAACTGCGTGGCTGTCGACCTGCTGGGTCAACAGTGCGCAGGGTTCTACGAGAAGCGGCCTATCTCAAGCACCGGCGGATATTTCCAGTTCATGAGTTTCTGTGCCATGTCCAAAGGCGGCAGGGGTGTCGCTTCCATGACATCGAGGAGCAAACATGGGACTCCGAGGATAGTTCCTTTTCTGCCGGAGGGATGCAGCGTGGATGTACCGGCGCAGTTGGCGAATTACGTCTGCACCGAGCACGGCATCGTCAACCTGAGGGGGCTGGGCGGCTATGAGAGAGCGAGCGCTTTGATTTCGATCGCGCATCCCGACGACAGGGAATGGCTCGAGAAAGAAGCCCGCAAACACGGACTGCTTGCGCCCAAATTCCCCGTCACCATGTGTTCCGATGATGGAAATGCATGCAGAAGGTATCCGTCATACGAGGAAAGAAGGGGCTACAAGCTGCCGATTAACAGCGAAATCTGGGGGTGCGACTGGGATCCCTATCAGTCGGGCAAGTAGGGACCGGGGTTGACTTCAGCGAAGTCCCATTGAGAAATTCCCGGCCATATCTGTTCGGGTGTATTGTCGGGCAGTGCGGCATAACTGGTGTCATCGGCCGGGCGTCTTCTTTCGCAGGCTGGGAGGCGCGCGGCCCCTCTATTTAACGAATCAGCCGAACAAGAGCGTTTCGGTGACGGCATCTTTCCAATTCGCCTTAAGGAGGTCAACTGCCTGATGGCTAAGCGCGCGGCATACATTCGTTCGATGGGCCGTTTTCTTCCCGAAAGAAGACTCACGAACCAGGATTTGGAAAAGATGGTAGACACCACGGACGCATGGATTGTGACGCGCACCGGAATCCGGGAACGCCGCATCCTGGAGCCCGGCCTGGGGTGTTCCTACATGGCGGTTCGGGCCGCGCGGGAATGCCTGGAGCGGGCCGGTGTCGAGGCCGGGGAAGTCGATGTTATCATCGTGGCCACCGTCACGCCCGACATGTTTTTCCCGTCAACCGCATGCCTCGTGCAGAATGAAATCGGAGCAAAAAATGCCTGGGGTTTCGACATGTCTGCCGGATGCAGCGGCTTCCTGTTCACACTCGCCAACGCGGCCAGGCTGGTGGAGGCAGGGAGCGCGAAGAAAGTACTGGCCATCGGCAGCGACGTGATCAGTACGGTAATTGATTACACGGACAGGAACACATGCGTCCTTTTCGGTGATGCCGCAGGAGCGGTGCTGGTGGAGGCATGCGAGGAACCCGGATACGGACTTCTCGATTTCATTTTACACATCGATGGCTCAGGGGGCGATTACCTGTGCATGAAGGGTGGAGGGAGCCGCAGGCCGGCGACCCATGAAACCGTGGACAACAAGGAACATTTCGTTTTTCAGGATGGCCGCAATGTGTTCAAGAGCGCGGTTACCGAAATGGCAAGGGTTTCGGGTGAGATTCTCGAAAAAAACGGCCTTACCGGTGAAGACGTGGCTCTATTTATTCCGCATCAGGCAAATCACCGCATAATAGATGCAGCAGCAAAACGGATGGGAATAGACTACGGGAAAGTCATTATAAACCTCGGCGAGTACGGAAACACTATTTCAGCGAGCATCCCCCTCGCATTATATGAAGCCGCAGTGGAAAAGAAATACGCTCTCAGGAAAGGCGATTACCTGGTGATGGCCGCGTTCGGCGCCGGCTTCACATGGGGAAGCGCCCTGCTCAGGTGGTGGGAGGCTTAGCTGGAGAAAACCGCAGTAGATGCACGACCCTGGGGGTTGGAGTTATCTTAATCCAGGTCCTGAATTTCTTTGTAGAGACGCATTATCAAATGTCGGATCTCGGCCAGTTCCGCATCGCCGTCCGGGTTCGTCCTCATGGCAAGAAACAGGAGACTCTGCTCAACCATTGTCTCATGCAGTTTTCTGATCTCATGTGTCATGTCCGCTACCGGCATAAATCCTCCCTTCGAGCACTTTTATAATCCAGGTTCCGGAAACGGGCAAATTTGGATTTCAAAGGTTTTGGCAAAAGAGGCGGGAAATAGTCCCAGATGGAAAACCTGCCTTTTAATGAGTACTTAAGCGGCAAGGGCTCCAACATCCTGAAATTAAAGCCAGTTTCAGATACGACGATTTTACCTGAAAAACCGGATAGTTGCTGATAATTGAGTGAGCCGGTTCAGTTGAATAGGAAATGTTAACTCCTTAATTTCTACGATTCTTGAAAGAAAACGTGATTTCCCATGTGCTTTTATGGCCGCTTGGCGACTCATCGGATCTGTTCCAAAGGATTGAATTGGGAGGCGGCGTGCCTGATATCGCCGGCAATTTTCGGGGATTCCATTCTCCACTGAATGGGCAAGAGCTGATTTAAAACCGCAACCGCCCGCTCGAAAGGCTGGCCGCTCATGATAAGGTAATAGGCGGCCGTGATTGCGGCCGAAGCGGCCGACTCGGGTTCCTTGCTCACAGAGCCGGCTTCCTGCATAGTCTGATCTAACAGCCGCGAATAGAAAGGCCCGAATTCTCCTATCCTGTCCGGCCGCCAGTGTCCGCCCTCGAAAACCAGAAGCCGAACCATCGCGGGGGAACTGGCGAAAGAAAGCTGTATCTGTAGATCTTCAGGCGCATAATAGGCAAACTGCCAATCAAGGATTCTCAGCACTTTTTGGGGACCGCCATCGGGCTTGATAAAATCCACCTTCCCGTCACTATGAGCGAGGTCCGCCGCAGTAAGCGACACATTCTGGCCGCATTCGGTCGCGATAAAAAGAGTAGTACAGCAATGAGCGCCCCCGGAGAAACAATAGGCCAGAAGGGAGCTGCAATCGGGAAGAGGCGCATTCCGGACGACTTGCGGCTCCCTTATTTTGAAAGCGCACTCGCCGGAGAAAATTACCTCCTTGTTCTTCGAAAATCGCAGGAGATAATTGCCGTCCTCCGATTCATCTCTCGTGCACATCTCGAGTTCACCTAATTTGAACTCTTTCATTCTTTTTCCGGAGCAAAAATCTTTATCCGAAGCAAAAGAACAGTACGGGGAGAAAACAATAAGCATGGATAGAACGAAAATAGCTGCAATCTGTTGGATCACTTGGGCCTCGAAAATGTCTGGTGCGTATGTTCCTTAACCTTGCATAGATTAATGCATCGTATTCCCCCGGTATGTCAACCCGGAAAACAGCGCATTTCGTATATAAGCCTTTGAATTCCTATTGCAATCGGAAAATTAAGTTTATGGGGACTTTATAAAGTCTGAAATCCACGATCTCAAACCTGGCTTTTCCGTGGCTTGAGCGCGGCTTCGCCCAGAAACGAGAATTGCATCCATTTGAAAGCAAGGTCCAGCAGAGCTGTTTCATTGACACGAACCTGCTCGACTTCGTCCGGCTCTATTTGAAAAAGATCCAGGAAGCGGCTCCGGAAAATCATCTCGCGGAACCTGTCCAGATTGTAGGCCGCAATGAAAAACATCTGCTGCTGTTTTTGCGGAAGCGGGGTGCTCGAAAGTTTGGGGTGGGTGATTATTGCCATCCAGAGGTCATTTTGTCTTCGGTAGTCTTCGATCCCCTGGTCTTTCAGCCATTCGTCGATTTTCCAGTACCGCTCCTCTTTGAAACCCAGACAATGGTCTTCGCGAAGGACGAAGTAGTTTTCCAGCACCGATCCGCGCACCCGATGCAGCCGCGAGGCCCTGGCAATGGGATAGATACGGCAGGCCGAAGGCCTGTCCTCATAGACAATACAGCCCTGAGGAGACACGAACGGGCAGGTCTTTCGTTCGTCCGGGCTCATCTGGAGATAAACCATCGGCAATGGACGGTTTGCATCGAAGCCACAGTTGGTGTGGCGGTCCAGGAAGTCATCCGAAGAAAGGCCGAGCCGGTTCTTCAGCCTCATGACATCGGTGGGAGTAAGCTGCAGGTTCAAATCGCGGCAGCACTCGGTAAAGCAGGGCACGCCGGGATGACAGGCAAAGCTGAACCCTCCATTTTCCACGGGTTCTATTTTTCCCTTGATTTTATCCGGCGCCGTTTCCCTTATTTCCATTTCGCCGTCCATCCGCCCCCGGTTCTTTCCGCCGAGCACCCGCAAATCAAAGGATCTGGTACAGCGCATCCATTTCCGCGCGTATATACCGGAAGGCAAGCATCAAAAGCTCTTCAGTATCCTGCATGGCCAAAGCGAGTGTTTTTTCGTCCACGTCGTGAAATTTTGCAAAGCGGGCTTCGCTGATCAGCGCGGCAAACCGGTCCAGATCGTATGCCATGAACAGCAGCCGGCCAAGCCCCTCATTCATCGGGGCCCCCGGTTTGAAGCGCGGTGGAACTACCGACTGGAATGCCTTATCCATCTCCGCATATTTAAGGACCCCTTGAGATTGAAGCCAGTCACCGACGGTGCCCTTCGACCGTTCGAAAAGTCCCATGCAGCGATCCTTCGCGGTTATGAGCCGGAACTGCCCGTCTTTCGAAGAAAGGTCGAGCGGAAACATCCGGCATGCCCACGGCCGGTCTTCATAGACCCGGCAACCATCCTGTCCAACAAAGGGACAAGACAGGGTGCCCTGGTCCATGGCAAGCTGCACCACCGGAATATTTGCGCCTTTCGCAAGAAAGTTCCGGGTGTATTTCGACAGAAATTCGGAAGACCCTATTCCGAGGGTTCGCCTGAGCCGCAGCACGTCATAGGGCGTCAGGTAGATGTTTACATCTTTGCAGCACTGGGTAAAGCATGGCAAAGCGTCATGGCAGTTAAAAGCAAAAGGGCTGGTTTCGGCAAGGTGCTGGGCCGAATGGGTTGATTGCATTCTCACATTCCTTTATGTGGCGAGCAATGAAGCCTTAAACTCCCGGAATCGGGGGCTTCCGGCAACGAGTTTTTCCACGATCCCAAGGGCCTGCGAGCCTGAGCA